>Ga0187783_10003882_pt1 | contig 11040 bp, 7 predicted proteins | sample 1015_SJ02_MP02_2_FD_132471 | JGI IMG/M metagenome (GOLD analysis project Ga0187783, IMG submission 132471) | Tropical peat soil microbial communities from peatlands in Department of Meta, Colombia - 1015_SJ02_MP02_20_MG | ecosystem: Environmental > Terrestrial > Soil > Wetlands > Peat | place...
GCGCTGTCGGCGGCACTCGCGGCCAATGTCGATTACGTTGGATTCGTCGGCAGCCGCAAAAAAGCCGAGGCCGTGAAGCGGACCATGGCCGAGCGCGGTGCGGCGCCCGAGCGGCTTGAAAAACTCAAGGCGCCCGCGGGTCTTCACCTCGGCGCTATTACGCCGGACGAAATCGCCATCGCGATCCTCGCCGAGATCGTGGCGACGCGGCGCGGCAAAGCATCACGCGGTGTCGCTTCGAACGGCCAGAATTAGTACTCGCAGGGTGATAGGGCGATTTTTGAACTGCTGCTGGTAGACCGTCTTCTTGGTCCACGCAAATGGCCCCGTAAGCTGTAGTGAATGCATCGATATGAAAAACCATGAAGAAAAGTGAGTATATTCGAACGCGAACGTTGTTCATCATGGCTATTCGGACCCGGAAGCCCGAGACCTGCCTTTGTATCGCCTTTCACCTCTCGCAAGATTCGTTATCCTGTACACCCTCCAGTATTCCGCGTTCGGCGTAATCTCCCCGTTCCTGCCCGCTTACCTGGGGGATCGTGGCCTCACCCCACAACAAATTGCCCTGGTGATCGGATTGGGAACGGCTGTCCGGCTGGCCTCCGGGCCGGTAGTCGGGCGACTCGCAGACCGCCGACGCGCATGGCGCGGAACATTGTCCATTTGTGCGGCCGGCGCTGGATTGACGGCGCTCGCATATCTGTCGGCGCGTGGCTTCGAGCCGATACTGCTGGTGAGCCTGATACAGTCCGCCTTGCTCGCTCCGATCGTGCCAATTGCCGACGCCGTGACGCTATCGGCGTCGCTTTCGACAGCAGGAAAGAGGTTTGAGTACGGATGGGTGCGGGGTGGCGGATCGGCCGCGTTCATTGTCGGATCGCTCGCTGCTGGACAGGCGGCAGCGTGGTCGGGACTTGGCGTTGTGATCTGGCTCAATTTTTTTCTGCTTGCCCTCGCGGCGCTCGCCGCAGTATCGGTCCCGAACATTCCAGTGGAGGCCGTCTCCTTCCCCTCCGAACGTGCCCGCGGCGTCCTTCTGCTCTTTCGCGTACGCGCCTTTCGCTGGCTGCTGCTGGTCGGCGCCCTCGTGCTTGGCAGTCATGCGCTCCATGATACGTTCGCGGTGATACGATGGCGCGATGCTGGGATCAGCACGGCGACGGCAAGCGTGTTGTGGTCGGAGTCGGTGGCCGCGGAGGTTCTCGTATTTCTTTTCGTCGGGCCGCCGCTTCTAAGCCGACTCGGTCCGGCGAACGCTGCAATGCTTGCTGCCGGCGCGGCAGTTGTCCGCTGGTCCGTTTTGGGCGCGACCGCTCAAATTGTTGCGCTGGCCCTGGTCGAGCCGCTCCACGGTTTGACATTCGCGTTATTCCATCTCGCCGCTATGCGATTGATCGGCACAACGATACCCCACCATCTTGCCGCAACCGCACAGGCGCTCTACGGCACCGTGGCCGTTGGGATCTCAACGGCGCTTCTTACCATTGTCTCTGGCCCACTCTATGCGTCGCTTCGGGGAGCGTCGTTTTGGGTTATGGCCATCCTTTGTGTCGCCGCTATACCGCTGGCGAGAAGAATGACGAGGTGAACCTCATTGCACGCGTTCGCGCTTAGGTTCCGTGCCGAGCGGGAAGTTACCGTCGTTTGTCCCAGTTCATCAGTTCATTATGCTGCGTGCTGCGGTAGAGGTCGTTGAATTGGTAGCTCGCTATATGATCGCGTGCCCAAAGAGAGGTCTATTTTATCGATAACATCGTCATTGTTCCGGCCTGGCAGGGTAAAGGTCTAGGTCGGCACTGCTAGGCCCGCTGTTCTCAAAGCCAGGCAATTTGAAACTACTACCGGCAATCCGCCTCAACACCAACATCGCGATGACAAAAAAATCTGAGAGTGTATGCGCGCCTCGCTTTCACCAAACCCATTGGACGTGGGAGGTTGCCTTCATCGCGGTTACCTGCGTTTAGCGGCTGCACAAGACGGTCACTGATCGCGACCAAAATTCCGTCCCGGCATTTCTCAACTTTCAACGCATCGGCAAGCCGCTGTCCGAAGTTGTTTCGGACGCCGGCCCTTTTGGGCTTCGCGCCATCTGCACCTTGCGTATCTTCGCCGTCGGCCGCACATCACTTGCTTGGCGAAGCATCCCATTTCTTGAATCGTGAATGACCATAAGCAAAATTGAGTACCAGATACCAGATACCAGATACCAGATACCAGCGACGCGATCAGCCATCGACTTGCGTCAATTCAATCGTCGCGTCGTGTTGTCGAACAGTTCATCGACCGTGAAACGGCGCGGGATCAACTTCTGCTGCACGCAGTAGTCGATGATCAGCGCGAGCGACTCGCGAAGGGCCTCGACTCCAAACGGCAGAAAGTCGATGCCGGTCGGCGAGGGCGCAGCTCGCTTGCTTTCCTTCAGCATCCGGTACACCTCTTCGACCTCCGCCGGATTCGATTTCGCCAGCGCTTCGGTGACGACGACCAGGTGGTTAACCGGCACCACGCCGTGCCGACGGTACCAGGCCATGGCCGCATCGTCGGGATCGCCGAACAGTGGCCTTACGCGCGGATCGTCCGACTGGTCGCCAATCACAGCATCGAGCTCGCCGTCGAGCAACATTGAAATGATGGTCTTGCCAGCGGGCGCGCGCTCGGTCGTATCCTTATATTCGGCAACATGGGGATCTTCGAAAGTCACCCACTGCACCTTGTCCAAGTTGACACCGTAGTCATTCGCGAGAATGCCACGCACCCAGGCACCCGTCGTCGTGGTGAAAGACCGGACGCCGACGCGCCGTCCCTCGAGATCGGACGGGCTCAGCGGGCCGCGGTCACCGTTATAGATTGCGAATGACTGCTGGAAGCGGCCAAGTACGACGGCGGGAAGCAGCACCAGTGGCCGCTGATAGGCCTTGGCTATCAGGTAGGTCACAATTGCCAATTCGCTGACGTCGAACTTGAGCTCGCGCACCATCGGCTTGAACCCACTGTGGGTTGGCGAAAAATGCTCGAACACGAGCTCCACTCGATCCGAGGAGATTTGGCCGCTCTTGAGCGCCTGGGTGTGGGGATAGTCGCCGAGGACCATGCTCAGTTTTGTTTTCGCGCCTTCGGTCATCGCGGATCCTTCAACCGTTGAGGACGGGGTAAAGTGTCTGCGCCGTCTTGGAGAAGATCCACTCGCGATCGTCTGCATCCAAGCACTGTGGAACCGTCCGCGCCTTCCGGAGGATCTCGGCGAGTGGACCTTCGGTCGCCGGAAAATTTGATCCCCATGCCATGCGCTTCCCGCCGAAGGTGTCGACGAGCTTGCGGAAGAACGTCGCCGCGTTCGCCTTGCCCCGGTCGGGCGGGGCAAAGTTCCTCGGCGTGATCTTTAGAAAGACAGTGGGGTAGGTGGTGAGGTCGAACAGGGGCTGATCGGTTGCGTACGGGGCGCCGTCGAGGAGATGGGGGCGCGTGCAATGATCGAGGATGATTTTCGCGTTCGGAAATTTATCCAAGGTGCGACGCAGTTGCGGGAACCCCTCTCGCGTCATCTGCATGCAGACGGGAATGCCGATGTTGCTGGCGTACTCCCAGGTGGGGAACGAGCGCGGATCATCGAACCATGTGGCTTGCCCCGGCATCGTGCCGCCGATCGTGAACAGCCGCATGCCGCTGAAGCCACGGTCGAGCCAATAACGCATTTTTTCCACCGCCACCGACGCCAACACGTCGACCGAAAAGACGCCGGTGAAGCGAGTTGGATGGGCCGCGATCGCGTCCGCGAGATAGCTGTTGTCGTGACCATAGGGGGTCGAGGCCTGCATCACCGCAGCTTTGTCGACGCCGGCCGCGTCCATAGCTTCCACGAGTTTCTCAAACGGCATCGGCCGGTCGCGCGGCCAATTCGATTGCGTCCCGCCCAGCGGCATCAGCGGGTGACGCGCGGTATCGGTTGAAATTACGTGGGTGTGAATGTCGATTGTCGTCATGAAGGCCCTGTTGGCAATGTAGAGATCAATCATCGGGTCCGCAAATTCAAGCATCCGCCGGCTTTCCACCGCATCCTGGTTGCAAGCTCGCGGCGTGCCACACCTGTTGGTTATTGCTTTTCGATTGCCGCCTTGTCGATCACCGCCGCCCATTTCGCGATGTCGCGCCACATGCGATCGCGCATTTCCTGCGGCCTGGTGCCATGGTCGTCCATGCTGACGCGCGCGTGCGTGCCTGAACGTCCGGCAGCGCCAGCACCGTGTTGATTTTGCGGTTGAGCGTCCTGACGACATCGTCAGGTATTCCGGCCGGTCTCGCCAACGCGTCCCAGCCGGTGACCACATAGTCGAGAACCAGGACAATAGTCGAAGCCGACGTCCACGTGTCCGCGCAGCAGCGCCGTCAAGAGCTCTGGTGTCGTGCGTTAGGTGACGACTGCAACGTCAATTTCTGACGAGATCCGGAGCAGCTGCGCGGGGAGATTTCGCGTACTCCCTGCGGCGATGGCGCCGAAATTGAGCCGGCCCGCGCGTGCGCGCGCGGCCTCATAGTTTTGAGCGGCGACTCCGACTTCGTTAGCAGCACGAGATCGAACTCGGCGGTGCCCGAGATTGGTGTGAACTCACGCTCCACATCAAAAGGGAGCGACTTGAACAGCAATTTGCTAATGGCGGCGCCGTTTCCGATCTGAAGCAGCGTATAGCCGTCGGGCGGGGCACTGGTGGCCGCTGTGGCCGCGATGACGCCCCCCGCGCCAGGAGGTTTGTCGACAATTAGCTGTTGTCCAAGGCACTCGGTCAACTTTCGTGCGATCACCCGCATGATCACAGCGGCGACGCCGCCAGGACCATAGGGAGTGATGATGCGAACTGGTTGGTTAGGATAGCCAGATTGAGCTGCGGCGCACAGAGTGGCTGCTAGAAAATCGGCGAGGAACAGGACTGGTGCGATGCATGCGGTCGGAATTTGTCGTCGATCCTGCGGCCCCTCGCAATTCTTTCGCGAGTGCGCCGGCTCGATCGAGATGCTTGGGCCGCGGTCACCGCGATCCTGTACCCGCGGGCGGCAAAGGCTTGATTGGACCGCTTACAGTGAATCGATCAGCCGCGATCGTAACCGTGCCGACCAGGGTCGGGATCGACGCCTTGAACGGGACGAGAATGCGCGTGCCAGCCAGCGGCACGAGCGTCACCTCCACAGCGTTCAACTTGACGAGTAGCTGCAGGGTTGCACCACCGACGCGATGGCCGGCGATGGGAACGAGACGGGCGGTGCATACGATCCCAGGCCCTTGATACCCGCCTTCGGCTTTGACCATATCCACGCGAATGAAGTTCAAGCCGACGTCAAAACGGCGGCGTCCATCGAAGACCGGAATGCGCCCTTGGCACGACTGCGGTTTCAGCAGGTCGTCGGACCCTGCGACGACGACAAGGCCAGCGCTCAAAGGATCAAGCACACCTCTGCGGTCAGCGTCCGTGACCGGCACACGCTCCTTCCTCGCTGGCAGGAATGGCGGATCGACGACGAGATCGGTCACTCCCGTTGCATCGAGCTCCATTCTGATCTTGTCTACCTCAACATCGGTTTTCACATCGGCCTCGAACAACGCCGGTAGAGTACGGTCCTTCGCCAACGTGCCGAGTGTCGAAGCAGATGCTTCGCCGTTGATTAGCGTGGTGGCCATGCCGCTGATGCGACCGTGGGCCTTCTCTGAATATTGGTCGCCATTGATTTCGACCTCCCACGTGCCTTGGCCGACGGTCAGGCCGAGGAGGGAAATTGAATAGCGCGCGTTGAGCTTGGTCTGTGCCACTGCCCGGGCGCAGAGCGGCAGACTCGCAAACCAAATGGCCACGATGCAGACGATTACGCGCACGCGAAGAGTCTCCGGAGATGAGTCACGGCCTGTATCACTATATTCTCGCGCAATCGCGGCCAGTTAGCGAGGGTTGCGGTAGCTAAATACTTCGTGGTGCTGGTCGCGCACTTGATTGCAACCCGTGGAAGAATCGACACGACCACGGCAATGACGGTTGACAGTGACAGAAATCGTTTACACCAATACCAGTGGGGGTGGGCGGGGCGAGAATGCTTCGGCTTCTCGCTTCTGTCGCCAACATTCTGAACGTGTTGCACATGTGAGCCTTGCGATGGTCTGCCGCCGGGCGCGGCGCGCTTCGATCGTCAAGCACAAGCAGTCGACCGAAGTCGCTTCGCGTAGGCAGGAATTTTTTTGCCTGCCAAGACCACGCACGCGCAGCAGCGGGCGATAACGGGAGGTGCTGGCGCAAAGGCTGACGTGATGAGTTTTATGGATCCCGCACTCGCGATTCCTTCGCTTGCGGCGGCCGGGACCGGAGCATTGATTTACAGGCGCTATCGGCGCTACTTGCGCGCGCGGCTGGCGCGCCTGAAGGGCGCGAGCTTAGTCGCGCAAACGCATTGCGGACCGATCGAATACGTCGAGGACGGAACCGGCGCTTCGGTACTGATCGTGCATGGTGCAGGCGGCGGCTTTGATCAGGGCATGGAGTTCGGTGGCGCGTCGTTGGCGCGCCGCGGGTTCTATGTGATTTCCTCGTCGCGATTTGGATATCTGCGCACGCCGATGCCAAAGGATGCGTCCCCGGCCGCCCAAGCGGACGCTTACGCCGCACTCTTGGACGCCCTTGGAATTGCACGCTCGGCAATCCTCGGAGTATCCGCGGGCGCCCCGTCTGCGATGCAGTTTGCCATCAGGCATCCGCACCGCTGCAGTGCGCTCGTGCTGCTGGTCCCGTTCGCGTTTAAGCCAAGCGAGATGGCCCGCCCCGCTCCAAGGTTGTCGGCGTTTGGCGTAAAGTTCCTCCTGACAATCGTCAGATCGAATCTGAACTTCTGGATTGCCGCTCGATTGGCCCGCGCTTTTGTCATCAAATTCGTACTCGGGACGCCGCCCGCGATCATTCAGGCGGCAACCCGAGACGAGCGGGCGCGGGCGGCACGCATCCTGGACGGAATCATGCCGATCGGCCGTCGTATCGCGGGCATCCTTAATGACGCGCGTATTTCGTCATCACTGCCACGTTACGAGCTTGAACACATCAAAGCTCCAACCCTCGTGCTCAGCGTCCGCGATGATCTCAATGGGACCTTTGAAAGTGCGCAGTACACAGCCTCGCAGGTGCCGCACGCCAAGTTCGTCAGCTATGACACCGGCGGACATATCTGGGTCGGGCACGACAACGAAGTATTGGCGGAAATTGTTTCTTTCCTAACGCCCTGAGCGAACGTCCCCAAGCTAGTGCCGTACCGATCGGGCGCGTCGCAGGCATGGTCTTCTGCTCGAACAACGAACGCTGCCTGCCCCTCTAGGTCCGAAGTGCCCGCTCCTGACAAGGGCAATCTGCCTCAATTCCTGCAAGAGAAGCAGCTACAAATTTGAATATCATCAAAACGCAATATGCCATTGCCAAGTTTAGCAAGGGACAAGAGGTGGGCTGGCCCGCTGCAGAGCCAGCAGGGCCTTTTATGCAAATCACTGTGAAGGAGGGATGCGATGGTCCGGCTCGCATGGGTCGCCGTGATGGCCGCGGCGCTGTTGGGGACACCCACACTGGCGACCGTCGGGAGTGCGGAGCCGGCAGTCACGAAGTCCGAACTGGTCGATTGTCTGGCGAGAGACATCGACATTGCGATCCGCGGTTGCACTAAGCTGATTGGGACGAAAGGAAAAGATCATATCACGCTTGTCCGCGCGTATCTTCAGAGGGGCAAAGCTTATTACAAGATGGGAGATTATAGCCGCGCTATCGCCGATCTTGAGCGCACGATTGGTCTCGAGCCCAGCAATCCGGAGGCTTACGCATGGCGGGGAGCGTGCTATCGCGAGGAAGGCGATCGTGTTCGCGCGCTCGCCGATTTCGATAAGGCCATCCGCCTGAAGCATGATTATGCGGACGCCTACAACTTCAGGGGCTGGTATTACGAGGGGAGTGATCACGCTCGCGCCGTTACTGACTTCGACAACGCGATCAAGCTTTTCGCCGAAGCAATCCGCCACAAACACGATCTCGTCTGGGCGTTTGCGAGACAAGCGGAGTCCTATCTTGGCAAAAGGGATTACGACCACGCCATGGCCGGCTTCGACGAAGCTATTCGTCTCATGCCTGATTTCGAATTGGCCTATCGGGGCCGCGGCATCACCTTTCTGAGAACGGGCGATTTTGACCGTGCGCTGGCCGCCGCCAATGAGGCGATTCGGCTCCAGCCCAAATATATGTTCGCCTACAGTGACCGCGCGTGGGCTTATCGCCAAAAGGGCGATTTGGACCGCGCTGTTGCTGATTTCAGTCAGGCGCTCCTCCTCGGTCCGGAGGACGTCACCGTGTACACCTTCCGCGGCCAAGCCTATCTCGCCAAGGGCGAGCGCACCCGCGCGATTGCAGATTTCAGCGAGGCGATCCGACGCAACCCCAACGATGCGACCCTGTATTTTTGGCGGGGCCTTGCAGCAGTAGCAATCGACCGGAACGCTGCGATCACCGACTACAGCGAAGCGATTCGTCTGAATCCTGGCTATGCGCTTGTTTACTCGTCTCGCAGCAGCGCTTATTCCGGTAACGGTGACTATGATAGGGCGCTTGAAGACGCCAACGAATACGTCCGCCTGATGCCGGACAACGCCCAAGCTTATCAGACAAGAGCATATGTTTTTAATAACAGAAGAGAACATGACAAGGCGATTGCAGACGCCAACGAAGCCATTCGTCTAAACCCCAAATTCGCTCAGGCCTATGTCGCCTTGGCCCAGGCTTACAGTGCCAAAAACGACGATGAACGTGCCGCGGCTAATTACAGCGAGGCGATCCAGCTCGATCCCAAGAACGGGTTTAACTACGGCTTCCGAGCTTTGTTCTATTTCAAAACACATGACTACGATCGTGCCCTTGCCGATCTTAAAGAGGCACTCCGCCTTCAGCCCAATAATGCCTCCTTTTATCGAATGCGGGGGACGGTTTACAGCGGAAAGGGTGACTATGACCGTGCACTTGCAGATTACAACAGCGCGATGCGGATCGCACCCGATGAGTCAACATTCGGCGGACGGGCTGCAGTTTATGAGCAGGCGGGCGAATACGACCATGCCCTCGCGGACGCCAACGAAGAGATCCGTCTCAAGCCTGGCGATAAAGCTGGGTATGAACACCGAGGTTTCGTCCATACCAGCAAGAAGGACTTTGACAACGCCATTGCCGACTTCACCACCGCAATCCGTCTTAATCCCGATGCGGCGTTTTTCGGCTATCTGGGGCGGGGAGCTGCCTATAGGAATAGAGGCGATTTTGATAAAGCGATCGCTGACCTCGGCGAGGCGGTGCGCCTCATGCCGGATTCCTCTGTTGCTCGTAACGCATTGGCTGCTGCCTATGTCACCAAGGGCGACTACGATCAGGCCATCGCCTACATTTCGGAGGGGTTGCGCCACGAGCCAAACAGTAGCGAGTTGCATAACTATCGTGGCCTCGCTTATTTTTGGCAACGTCAATATGAGCCCGCAATCAAGGACTTCGACGAGTCCATCCGTTTAGATGCGCAGGACCCAGTTGCACGTGGGAATCGTGCGCGATCCTTGCTCGGCCAAGACAAGCTCGACGAAGCCGAAGTCGAGGTCGAACGGGCTCTGAAGATTGGCCGCAATCGCGGCGCTCTCCTTGCAATCAGGGGAGCCATCTCACTTGCCCGCAACAGCACGAGCGAGGCAATCGATGACTTAAGCGAAGCTATTCGTCTTGGCGAAAGTGAGCCGAGACTTTATGCGCAGCGCGGGGCTTCCTATGAAAAACAAGGACGTACCGCCCTCGCCATTGAAGATTACCGGAAAGCGACCGAGCTCAACGCAGCGACTCCGCCTCAACGCGAGGCTCGCATCTTCGCACGCGAGCGCCTTGCCGCACTGGAGGCTCAGAAGCCCACCGCGATACCGATTTCAAATCCATCAGGCCAGCAGCCGATCGCCCTCGGCCGGCGCATCGCTTTGGTCGTCGGCATTGGGGCTTACGATCACGTGCCGCGTCTTCCCAATCCGGTGAACGACGCCCATAGCATCGCCGAAGCGCTGCGCCATTTGGGATTCGTCGAAGTGATCGAGCTTCGCGATGTGGGCCTGACCGGCATGGAGAAAGCACTGAAGGATTTCGGAGACGAGGCGGCGTCGGCCGACTGGGCGGTGGTGTTTTATGCCGGACATGGCATGCAAGTGGATGGTAGCAATTTTCTCATCCCTGCCGACGCCAAGCTCGAGCGCGTCAGCCACGTGGAGGACGAAGCGATCAACCTCGATCGCGTACTGAAAAAGGTTGCCGCGGCGCGTAAGCTCGGCCTTGTTATCTTGGATTCGTGCCGCAACAATCCCTTCCTCGGTCGCATACTCCAGGAAGGCCGCGGGACACGCGGCATCGGCACCGGTCTTGCGAGTGTCGAACCCGTTCACGGCGAACTGGTCGTATTCGCGACGCGCGACGGGCACGTGGCCGCCGACGGAGAGGGTGAGCACAGCCCGTTCACACAGGCCCTGCTTTACCACATCGACGAACCATGGGTAGACGTCGAGTTGTTGTTCCGCAGAGTTCGCGACACGGTGATGACGGCGACGAATAATGCTCAAGAGCCGTTCACTTATGGCTCGCTTCCCGGAGAGCAGCTGTATCTAAAAATTGCTGCAACGCATTAGCACAGAAACGTGCCCAAGGTCTGGCCGGGGCGCCGATCGGGGGCCGGGCGATAGCTTCTGCCGTCGTGCCGATTGAGCATCTGTTGTCCATCGCTGACAGGAACCGTGTGCTGAGCCGTCAAGCACGCGGGAATCCGTGATGTCGCGCGTGTCTTCCCCGAGCAGCACGAAGAAGGGCTCCAGCCGCGACTTCTTGCCTTTGCATGCGGTTCAGGAATATGTCTAGTGAGCTGGCAATTTCACCGCCGCCAACGGAGGACGAGCGGCAAGGCCTCGAACCGGAGGGAACCCGATGACCCCGCTCGATCAGTCATCGCACGGATTTAAACAATATCGCGTCA
>Ga0187783_10003883_pt1 | contig 11034 bp, 10 predicted proteins | sample 1015_SJ02_MP02_2_FD_132471 | JGI IMG/M metagenome (GOLD analysis project Ga0187783, IMG submission 132471) | Tropical peat soil microbial communities from peatlands in Department of Meta, Colombia - 1015_SJ02_MP02_20_MG | ecosystem: Environmental > Terrestrial > Soil > Wetlands > Peat | place...
CACGAACCGAGGCTACTTCGCGACGGGGCGATCGACTCTGGTGAGCCAGTCCTCGTACTGGGGACGTTCGCCACGAACCGTTTGATGGTAGGTGGTCTTGATGGCGCCCGTGATCGGCCCGGGCTTACCGTCGCCCACGGGTCGGTCGTCCACCGACGCGAGCGGCACCACCTCGACCGCGGTGCCGGTGAGGAAGGCCTCGTCGGCCAGGTAGATGTCGTCGCGGCGCAGCATCTCGTAGTCGACCTCGTAGCCGAGGTCGCGGGCGATCTTTACCACGCTCGCCTGGGTGATGCCGCGCAACGCTCCCGCCTCCGAGGGGGGCGGCGTGACGAGGCGCCCGTCGCGCACGAGAAAGAGGTTCTCGCCCGTCCCCTCGCTCACCCGGCCGTCAGGCCCCAGCATGATGGCCTCGTCGTAGCCGGCCATCACCGCCTCGACCTTGGCCAGGGCCGAGTTCGCGTAGCCACCGATCGACTTCGCCCCGGTCGGCATGGAGTTGGGGTGATGCCGCGCCCACGAGGCGATCTTCATGCGCGCGCCGTTCTCCGCCGCGTCGTTGCCGAGGTACGGTCCCCACGGCCACGCCGCGATCGCCGTGTTGATCGGCGCGCCGATGGGATTCACCCCGAGCTCGCCGTAGCCGAGGTACACGAGGGGCCGAAGGTAGCAGCCGTCGTAGAGCTCGTTCACGCGCACGAGCTCCTTCGCCACGTCGCAGAGCTCGCCGAGGCTGTAGGGCACCTCGATCATGAGGATTCGGCAGCTGCGCAGCAGGCGCTCCATGTGGTCCTTCAGACGGAAGATGGCCGCCCCGTTGCCCGTCTTGTAGGCACGGATGCCCTCGAAGGCGCCGGTGCCGTAGTGCAGCGTGTGGCTGAGAACGTGCACGGTGGCGTCCTGCCAGTCGACGAACTTTCCGTCCATCCAGATCTGCTTGGTGGGAGTGATGGGCATCTACAACCTCTCAATCAGCCGCTCGGCTATCCCGCGGGTACCGAGCAGGGCGACGTCTCCCTCAAAGTCTGCCACCGCCGCCGCGACGCGACGCGCGGCCTCAATCTCGCCCAAGTGCTCGAGCATAAGAGCGGCCGAGGAGACAGCGGCCAGCGGGTTGGCCCGGCCGGTCCCGGCGATGTCGTGGGCCGCCCCGTGCACCGGCTCGAAGAGCGACGCGCCGGTGCGTTCGGGGTTCAGGTTCGCACTCGCGGCGTAGCCGATCCCGCCCGTGACCGCTCCGGCGAGGTCCGAGAGGATGTCACCGAAGAGGTTGTCCGTGACGATGACGCCGTAGCGCTCGGGGTGCTCGACGAGGTAGATGCAAGCGGCGTCGACGTGCTGGTAGTCGACCTCGACCGCGGGGTACGTCTCGCCGACTACGCCGACGACGCGGCGCCAGAGGTCGCCGGCGAAAGTGAGGACGTTGGTCTTGTGAACCAGGGTCAGGCGCGGGTGCTGGAGGCGACGCGCCCGTTCGTAGGCGTAGCGCACGCAGCGCTCCACGCCAAAGCGGGTGTTGACCGAGCCCTGCGTCGCCACCTCGTGCGCGGTGCCGTAGCGCAGCACGCCGCCCTCGCCCGCGTAGGGACCCTCCGTGTTCTCGCGCACGATGGCGAAGTCGAGCCCCTCGGCGAGCGACCCCTTGACCCCGTGGAACGGGCGGTAGTTGACGTAGAGATCGAGTCCGAAGCGCAGCTTGAGCAGCAGACCGCGCTCGAGGAGCCCGCTGGCGATCCGGCTGTCGCCGATGGCCGGTCCGACCGCGCCTAGCAAAATGGCCTCGTAGCCGCGCAACTCCTCGAGGGTAGCCTCGTCGAGCACGAAGCCGTCGCGCAGGTAGCGCGCTGCCCCGAGGTCGTAGGTGGTCGTGATGAGATCGACGCCCGTGGCTTGAACAACGTCGAGCGCCGCGGCGACAACCTCGGGACCGATCCCGTCGCCACCGATGACGGCCACGCGGTGGCTAGGTCGATCACTCATCACCGGCTCTCCCTCTTTGTTCCAGTTTGCTCGCTCGCGGGCCGAGGTGGCAAACCCGTGAGGGCCGCAAAGACCGCGACGGTAGAATCAACTTCCACTAACCGTTGAGGAACCCATGGCCGACGAGATCCACCGGATCACCCAAGAGACCCTCGAGAAGCTCGAGGCCGAGTACCTCTACCTGACCACGATCGGGCGCACCGAGATCGCCCGCACGATCGAGGCGGCCCGCCTGCTCGGCGACCTCTCGGAGAACGGCGACTACCACGCGGCCAAGGACGAGCAGGGCAAGATGGAGTCGCGGATCCGCCAGATCGACCAGGTCATCCGTAACCACGAGATCGTCCAGCGCGACGGCAACTCCGGGACGATCCAGCACGCCTCGATCGTGCAAGTCGTCTACGCGGGTGACGACGATGCCGATTTCCAGGAGTTCTTCATCGGCTCGATCGAGGAACGACCCGAGGGCGTGCTGGTCGCCTCGCCGACGTCACCGTTGGGCGAAGCGCTGCTCGGCAAGCGCGTGGGCGAGACCGTCGAGTACGCGGCGCCTTCGGGCGTGCTGCGCGTGAAGATCGTCGGTCAGCGCTAAGCCGTGGCCGGTGAGACGCTCTACGAGAAGATCTGGACCAGCCACGTCGTCGCCTCGCCCGAAGGCGAGCCCACCCTGCTCTACGTCGACCTGCACTTGGTGCACGAGGTGACCAGTCCCCAGGCGTTCGAGGGTCTTCGCCTAAACGGCCGACGCGTGCGCCGACCCGACCTCACGTTGGCGACGGCCGATCACAACGTGCCGACCGACCCTCTCTCGACACCCATCGCCGACCCCGTCTCGCGCCGCCAGCTCGACGTGCTGAACGAGAACTGCGCTGAGTTTGGCATCACCGTCTTTCCCCGGGGCCACGAGAACCAGGGCATCGTTCACGTCATCGGGCCCGAGCTCGGCCTGACCCAGCCGGGCATGACGATCGTCTGCGGCGACTCGCACACCTCGACCCACGGCGCCTTCGGTGCGCTCGCCTTCGGCATCGGTACCAGCGAGGTTGAGCACGTGCTGGCGACCCAGACCCTGCCCCAGCAGAGGGCGAAGACCATGGCGGTCACCGTCGAGGGCACGGCGCCTGCCGGCGTGACGGCCAAGGACATCGTGCTCGCCATCGTCGGCCGCCTCGGCACCGGCGGGGGCGCCGGCTACGTCATCGAGTATCGCGGCGAGGCCATTGCCAACCTCTCGATGGAGGGGAGGATGACGGTCTGCAACATGAGTATCGAGGCGGGAGCGCGCGCCGGCTTGATCGCAGTGGACGACACCACGATCGACTACCTGCGCGGTCGGCCGGGCGCGCCAAGGGGCGACGCGTTCGCCGAAGCCGAACGGCGCTGGCGAACCTTCCAGTCGGACGACGACGCGGCCTTCGACAAGGAAGTGACGCTCCGGGCCGACGAGCTCGTCCCCTTCGTCACGTGGGGCACGAACCCCGCCCAGGTGGTGCCGCTCGATGGCGTCGTGCCCTCAGCCGACGAAGCCGCCGACGTCGACCAGGCCGAGACGATCCGGCGGGCCCTCGCCTACATGGAGCTCACGCCGGGCACGCCGCTGCGCTCGATACCCGTCGACGTCGTGTTCATCGGCTCGTGCACCAATTCGCGCATCGAGGACCTGCGGGCCGCCGCGGCCGTCGTTCGGGGAGCTCACGTTCGCCCGGGCGTACGCGCGCTCGTGGTGCCCGGCTCGCGGCACGTGAAGGTGCAGGCCGAAAGTGAAGGGCTCGACCAGGTCTTCGTGGCCGCCGGCTTCGAGTGGCGCGAACCGGGCTGTTCGATGTGCCTCGGGATGAACCCGGACATCCTCTCGCCCGGCCAACGCTGCGCGTCGACCTCGAACCGGAACTTCGAGGGCCGACAGGGTCGCGGCGGCCGGACCCACCTCGTCTCGCCCGTCGTGGCGGCCGCGACCGCGATCGCGGGGCGCTTCGCCTCGCCCGAGGAGATCGGCGCGTGAACCCCGTTCTCGTGGTCGAGGGTCGCGCCGCTCCGCTCGAGCGCTCCGACGTCGACACCGACCAGATCATCCCGTCGGACTGGCTGAAACGCGTCGAGCGCACCGGGTTCGGTCGAGGACTGTTTAGCGAGTGGCGCGACGAACCGGGCTTCGTGCTGAACCAGCCCCAATTCAGCGGCGCGACGATACTGGTCGCGGGCCCGCGCTTTGGCACCGGCTCGTCGCGCGAGCACGCCGTGTGGGCGCTGCTGGACTACGGCTTCCGGGCCGTCGTCGCGCCCTCGTTCGGCGACATCTTTCGCAACAACTCGGCCAAGCAGGGTCTCGTCACCGTGCAGCTCACGCCGAGTGACGCCGAGGCGCTTACCGGACTGGTGAAAGAGAATCCCTCGCGCCTGGTGGTCGTCGACGTCGAGCGACTCGTCGTCGAAGTGCCCGACGCCGGCTGGCGGCGCGACTTCGAACTCGATCCCCTGACTCGCGAGCGTTTGGTGCAGGGCTGGGACGACATCGGACTCACCCTGCGCCACGAGGGCGCCATCACGCGATTCGAGGCGACGAGCACGGCCCGAAGCCTGGTCGACGTCTTCGACAGCCAGGGCCGCGCTCGCTAGCCGCGGGCGAAGGCGACCTCTGTCTCGATGCTCTCGAGCACTTGGCGGTGCCGCCACAGGGCGAGCACGGCGATCGTGAGGCTGGCCGTACCGGCGAAGGCCGTGGCCACGAGGGGTGCCCAAAGGCCGTGGCTCTCGTAGTAGATCACCCAGCAGAGCGCGCCGGTCGCCCCCAGCGCCCACGTGGCGACCGACACACCCGTGCCGTCGGCGTGGCGGATGAGTTTGACGATCTGAGGCCCGCGGTTAATCGCCATCGCGACGCCGGTGCCGTAGACGCCGGCCTGCCAGCCCCACAGGATGGTCGTCATCGCGCAGCAGATTGCGGCGTAGGCAAAACTTCGCGCGATCGTGCCCCACGCGCGCCAGGGCTTTAAGCGATAGACGATACCCACCTGGAAGGGCCAGATGACGACGCTGCCCGAGATGATGACGATTGAGTGCACGACGAAGCCGTACGCGATCCAGAAGCAGCCCATGAAGGCGAACAGCGTCCACGTGGCCAGCGACACGCCCTCGACCCCTTGGCGTATGACCCGCCGGTACTGCACGTACGTGCCCCAGAGCCCCAGCACGATGGCGATCCAGCCCAGTGAGTCAGCCAGAACGCGAAAGGACATCACACGATTGTACTGGCGATAATTGTTATCTCCGGCGATTGGCGGCCGAGATCACGGCTTCGAGCGATGCGTCGAGTATGGACGAGCTGATGCCCACGCCCCACCACGTCGATCCGTCATCGCCCTCGGCCTCGACGTAGGCGACAGCCGACGCCTCGGCACCCGCGGTGAGGGCGTGCTCCTGGTAGTCGCGCACGTTGAACTTGACGCCGGCGTCACCCGCCAGTGCGGTCATCAGTGCGTCGATCGGTCCGTTGCCCTCCCCTGTGACGGTGCGGTGCTCGCCGTTGACGATGAGCTGGGCGGCGATGCGGGTCACGTGCTGATCGGCCGTCACCTCCGACGAGAGCAGCTGGATGGGTGGATTCTCAGGCTGGTACGTGGTGGTGAAGACGTCCCAGATCTCCGCCGGGGTGATCTCCGTGCCCTTGGCCTCGCTCAGCTGCTGGACCTCCTTGGAGAACTCCACTTGCATCGCGCGCGGCAGGTCGAGCCCGTGCTCGACGTTCATGACGTAGGCCACGCCTCCCTTCCCGGACTGGGAGTTGACCCGAATGATCGCCTCGTACGTGCGACCCGTGTGCTTGGGGTCGATCGGCAGGTAGGGCACCTCCCAGACGTCGTAGACGTCGCCGATGGCGGCCATTCCCTTCTTGATGGCGTCCTGGTGCGAGCCGGAGAACGCGGTGTAGACCAGGTCGCCGACGTAGGGGTGGCGCACGTGGATCGGCAATCGGTTCGCGTACTCGGCGACGTGGCGAGCCTTGTCAACGTCGCGGACGTCGAGCTCGGGGTCGACGCCCTGCGAGAAGAGATTGAGCGCAATGTTGATCACATCCACGTTGCCCGTGCGCTCGCCCCCGCCAAAGAGCGTGCCTTCGACGCGATCGGCCCCAGCGAGCAGACCGAGTTCGGCTGCCGCGACGGCCGTGCCCCGGTCGTTGTGCGGGTGCAGGGAGATCACGACCGAGTCGCGCCGATCGACGTGACGAATGAACCACTCGACGGCGTCGGCGTAGAGGTTCGGCGTGTACATCTCCACGGTCGAGGGCAGGTTGAGGATCATCGGGCGCTCGGGCGTCGGGTCGATCACGCCGATGAGGTCGTTGCAGATCTCGAGCGCGTAGTCGAGCTCGGTGCCGGTGAAGCTCTCCGGCGAGTATTCGTAGAGAAACACGGTGTCCGGCGAGGTGTCCTCCAGGGAGCGGCACACGGCCGCGGCGTCCGTGGCGATGCGCTTGATGCCCGCCCGGTCCAGACCAAAGACCACGCGGCGCTGCAGGGTCGAGGTCGAGTTGTAGAAGTGGACGATGGCCTGGCGGGCGCCCTTGAGCGACTCATAGGTACGCCGTATCAGGTCCTCGCGGCACTGGGTGATCACCTGAATCGTCACGTCCTCGGGGATCTCGCCCCCTTCGACGATTTGGCGAACGAAGTCGAAGTCGGGCTGGGACGCCGAGGGAAAGCCCACCTCGATCTCCTTGAATCCCATGGCTACCAACTGGTGGAACATGACACTTTTGCGTTCAAGGTCCATCGGGTCGATCAGCGCCTGGTTCCCGTCGCGTAGATCGACGCTGCACCAGCGCGGGGCCCTGGTCAGTCGCCGGTTGGGCCAGGTGCGGTCGGGCAGGTCGACGGGCACCGTGGGTCGGTACTTGGTGTAGGCCATGGGACTTGGCTGTTGGCGGCTTACCCGCATCACGTTCCTTCCGCTGAGGTCAGACGAGCAACAAAAAACCCCCGCGTACGCGGGGGCGAGGCGAGCGTGGGCTCGCCCGTCTACAGCAGCAGCTCGATCTGGCCGGTCACCCCTTCATAGTAGCGAAGCCCCGCGACGCGACCAAGGGGCTCGGCGCTAACGTGGGCCGTCGTGGGACTCATCAAGACACTCGTGAAGCTGATGGTGCTGCTCATGGTGGGCGCGATCGTCGCCGGCGTCGTCACGGCGATCATGCGCTCGAACGACTCGCCGATCTCCTTCGAGGAGTGGCCGAGCGTGCCGCGCAACCCGGCCGCGTAGCGACGACCCTTCCCAACCAGACAAGGAGCACGCATGGCAGCCATGGAGTATCGCCGACTCGGCCGTTCGGGACTCAAGGTCAGCGTCCTGTCCTTTGGTAGCTGGGTCACCTTCGGCAACGCCGACCAGATCGAGACCGCCCATCAGGCGGCCGAGTGCCTCGCTGCCGCTCGCGACGCCGGCGTGAACTTCTTCGACAACGCCGAGGCCTACGCCGGCGGCGAGTCCGAACGCGTGATGGGCGGGGCTATTCGTGAGCTCGGCTGGAAGCGGTACGAGTACGTCGTGTCCACCAAGTTCTTCTGGGGCATCCACCGGAGTCCCAACATGACCTTCACGCTCAACCGCAAGTACCTGGCCCAGGCCATCGAGGGCTCGCTGGAGCGCCTGGGCCTCGACTTCGTGGACCTCGCCTTCTGCCACCGCCCCGACCCCAACACGCCGATCGAAGAGACGGTGTGGGCGATGAGCGATATGGTCGACCGCGGTCAGGCCCTCTACTGGGGCACGTCCGAGTGGAGCGCCGACGAGATCCGGGCCGCCTGGGACATCGCCGATCGCCACCACCTGCACAAGCCCGTCATGGAACAGCCCCAGTACAACATCCTTTGGCGCGACCGCGTCGAGAAGGAGTACAAGCGGCTTTACGAGGACATCGGCCTCGGCACGACGATCTGGTCACCGCTCGCGTCGGGGCTCTTGACCGGCAAGTACCTCGACGGCGTGCCCGCGGGCTCGCGCGCCTCACTGCCGGGCTACGAGTACCTGCGTGGCATCCTCACGAACGAGCAGAACAGCAGGAAAGTCGCCGAGGTGAAGAAGATCGCCGACGAGCTCGGGGTCTCGATGGCCAAGTTCTCGCTCGCCTGGTGCACCAAGAACCCCAACGTCTCCACGGTCATCACCGGCGCCTCCAGCGTCGCTCAAGTGAAGGAGAATATGGAGGCCCTCAGCGTCGTGCCGCTCCTCACCGACGAGATCATGGAGCGAGTCAACCTCATCAGCTTGATGCCGAGCGGGCCTATCGCAGACTGATCAGGTGAATGTCCTGGATGCCGTCGGTGTCGCGCAACAGCTCGACCACTGAGTTCGGCGTCGGCGCCGCCGTTGAGAGGACCATGAGCGCCGTCTGAGAGTCCAGATCGGGTCCCACGGCCATCGACACGATTGAGATGTCGGCCTCGCCGAGGGCGGTGCCGACCCGGCCGATCATGCCCGGGCGGTCGTCGTTGTGCACGACGAGCATCGAGGCGGTCGGTGGGATCTCGACCGCGTGGCCGTCGACACTCACAATGCGGGTCTCGACCCGCGTGCCGATGGTCATTAGGGTGCCCGCGACCTCGTGGCCATTCGAGCGCACCGTGATCAGGTTGATGTACTCGGCCGACTCGACCGACGACAACTCGGAGAACGCGAGCTCGTGCTCCTCGGCCAGCTGGGGAGCGTTAACGAAGGAGACGCCGTCGTGGCCGGTGGCGCTAAGAAGCCCCTTGAGCGCGCAGAGCGTGAGGATCTTCGTGCCCGCACCGGCGAGCTCGCCCTGGTAGAGCACCTCAAGGTCGGCCGGCTTACCGTCGAGCAGCCCGCCGATAAAGCGCCCGAGCACTTCGGCCAGGCCCATGAAGGGGCTCACCGAATTGGACACCTCACCCGCGGCGACGTTCACCGCGTAGGGCGCGAAGTCGCCTTCCAGGGCGAGCGCGACCTGCTCGGCGATCGTGATGCCCGCCTTCTCCTGCGCCTCGAAGGTCGAAGCGCCGAGGTGGGGGACGACGACCACCGAGGCAAGGTCGAAGAGTGGCGACTCAATCGTGGGCTCGGCTTCGAAGACGTCGAGCGCCGCCCCCTGCACACGCCCCTCGCGTATCGCTTCGGCCAGATCGGCTTCGTTGACGAGCCCGCCGCGCGCGACGTTGATCACCCGGACGCTGGGCTTGGTCTTCTTGAACGCCTCGGCGTTCAGGAGGTTCATCGTCTCTTTGTTCTTGGGCAGGTGAATGGTGATGAAGTCGCTCTCGGTCAGCAGTCGGTCGAGGCTCACGAGCTCGACCCCCATGCGTCGCGCCCGCTCCTCGGAGATGAACGGGTCGTAGGCCACGAGGCGCATCCCGAAGGCCAGGGCGCGCTGGGCGACGAGCGCTCCGATCTTGCCGAGGCCCACGATGCCGAGCGTCTTGCCGTGTAGCTCAACGCCCTCCCACCGGCTGCGGTCCCACTCGCCGCCCTTGAGGGCCGCGTGGGCCTGGGGGATGTTGCGCGCCTGGGCGAGCAACAGGGCCATCGTCTGCTCGGCCGCCGAGAGGATGTTCGATACCGGCGCGTTGACGACCAAGACCCCGAGCTCGGTCGCGCGGGCGACGTCGACGTTGTCAAGACCGATGCCAGCTCGGCCCACGACGAGGAGGTCCTTTGCAGCCTCGAGGGTCGCGGCGTTCACCTTGGTGGCGGAGCGGACGATCAGTGCGTGCGCGCCGACGACCGCTTCGTTTAGCTCCTGCGGCGAGAGCCCGAGACGGACGTCGACCTCGTGGCCGGCCTGACGAAGCTTCTTGAGACCGGACTCGGCGATCTCCTCGGTAACGAGCACTCGTGCCACTTACGGCCTTTCGACGGTAGGTTTCAGGTTAGAGGAACGACCCGAGGGCTCAGCCCTTGGCGACGAGGGCGGCGAAGCGCTCGAGCCCCTCCACCAGGTCGTCGTCGCCGAGGGCGTAGCTCAGCCGGAAGTGCCCCGGGGCGCCAAAGGCCTCGCCGGGCACCACCGCGATCTGGATCGTCTCGAGGAGAATATCGGCCAATTCGCTCGAACTGGTGGCGACCCGTCCGCCCAGTGGGCGCCCGAGCAGTCCGCTCACGTCGGGGAAGCAGTAAAAAGCGCCCTCGGGCACCGGACAGCTGACCCCGTCGATGTCGTTCAGCATCGTCGACATGATCTGCCGACGCCGGTCGAACGCTCGGCGCATCTCGTCCACAGCGGCCAGATCGCCCGTGAGCGCCGCTAACGCGGCGCGCTGGGAGATGTTCGAGATGTTCGACATGGTCTGGCTGTGGTAGTTCACGGCCGCCGCCGTGACATCAGGGGCGGCGATCATCCAGCCCACGCGCCAGCCGGTCATCGCGTACGTCTTGGCGACGCCGTTGACGACGATCCAATGGTCGCCCAACTCGGGCGCGGCGACCGGCAACGAGATAAAGCGAGCCTCGCCGTAGACGAGGTGCTCGTAAATCTCGTCGCACACCACCCAGACGTCGTGCTCCGCGGCCCAGCGGCCGATCGCGGCGACGTCGTCGGGTCGAACCACGGCGCCCGTGGGGTTCGAGGGTGAGACGAAGACGAGCAGCCTCGTCTTGTCGGTGCGAGCGCGCTCGAGCTCGTCGACCGTGACGCGAAAACCGTCCTCGCGCCTCGTCATGACCGGCACGGCCCGTGCGCCGGTGAGGTAGACCGACTCGGGGTACGTCGTCCAGTAGGGCGCGGGGATCAAGACTTCGTCGCCGGGATTGAGCACGCTCATGAATGTCGTGGCCACGGCGTTCTTGCCGCCGTTCGTGACGAGCACTTGGTCGACTCCGACAGCGAGACCACTGTCGCGAAGTGTCTTTGCGACGATGGCCTCTCGAAGTTCGGCGAGCCCCGCGGTTGGTGTGTACTTGTAGTTTGCCGGGTCCCAACAGGCCTTTGCCGCAGCCTCGACGATGTGGACTGGCGTGGGAAAGTCGGGCTCGCCCGCGCCGAAGCCGATGACCGGTTCACCGGCTGCCTTGAGAGCCTTGGCCCTGGCGTCTACCGCGAGG
>Ga0187783_10003884_pt1 | contig 11034 bp, 9 predicted proteins | sample 1015_SJ02_MP02_2_FD_132471 | JGI IMG/M metagenome (GOLD analysis project Ga0187783, IMG submission 132471) | Tropical peat soil microbial communities from peatlands in Department of Meta, Colombia - 1015_SJ02_MP02_20_MG | ecosystem: Environmental > Terrestrial > Soil > Wetlands > Peat | place...
CCGCGAGGACCCCGTGCGGGCTCGTGTAATAGACCGTAGTTGACGATGCGGACCAGCAGGACGATCTGCGGCGCCCGGAAGTGGGGCGCAGACGTGTTGTATGCGAGCGGCTCGTGCGCCGAAGTCCGGCGGAAACTGCCGCCGCCTTCAAGATGAGCGCGTGCACCTCGGCGACGAACGCAGCGGTGGTCGCCGCGACAGCGAGCCCGATTCAGCCGAGAAACTCCACACGGCCGCCCACGAGGTGATACATCGATCCGGCGACACGGATCTTGCCGTCCTTCTCGAGTCCGGCGAGTACCCCGCTGCGCTGGCGGATGTCCTGCACCGTCCGCAGCACGTTGGTGCGGGCCACGGCATCCACGAACTCCGCGTTCTTGCTCGTTCGGTCCCCCGCATACTCGGTCGCCGCCACCGCGGGCCGGATCTTGCCGAGCAGGGCTGTCAAGTGCCCGAGCTCCACGCCGTCGATGGCTCCCTTGATCGCACCGCATGCAGTGTGGCCCATCACCACGATCGCCTTGGCGCCCGCGGCGGCACAGGCGAACTCGAGACTTCCGAGGAGATCATCGTTGACGATGTTGCCCGCCACACGGGCAACGAACATGTCGCCGATACGTGCGTCGAACAGGATCTCCGCCGGCGCGCGCGAGTCGATGCAGCTGAGAATGGCCGCGGCGGGGTATTGCCCGCCGGCGGTCGCGCGCTTCTGTGAGAGGTAGTCATGCGGCTGCGTCTTGCCGGTACGGAAGCGCTCGTTGCCCTGCTCGAGCAGTCCGATGACCGCATCGGGCGTGAGCTTGTCGCGCTCTTCCTTGGTGAGTGCAGTGGCACTCGCCACCTGCGGCGGGCCGATGCCGGCCGCGCCCGCCGCGACCGCCACGCCCGTGAGCAGCTTGAGCACCGCGCGCCGTTCGCGGGCCGCCGCGGGGACGCAACAGGAGACCGGATGGAAACTCATCTGTGAGACCCCCGCGACGTGCGCATCTTCAGCTGAGCATGATTATAGGGCCTGCGTCGGCCGACATCCGTAAGACTCACCGCACAAGCGGTCGCAGACAAAGACCGACGGCGTGCGCGCGCCTCGGTCCGCTACGGTGACGCGGTGTTTGCACCCACGGAGTGCCCATGACCGTGAGCATGCGAATTGTCCAGGCGACGCTCTTCCTCCTGACGCTGACCCTGCTCGCGCCGGGCTGCGTAGTGGAGCCGCGCGAAGCGTAATGTGACAGACGACACAGCGTGCGGCGAACGGCTGACCGCTGTGCGCAGGGGTGCGCAGGGCTGAGGTAGCATAGGCGCAGGCTCCCGAGCGAGGGAAAGCGCGCAGCCGCGCGCCGGTAGGAGGTCGTATGCTGACTCGCGTCGCGTTCCTTGCGCTCGGCGCCCTCGTGGCCGCTGCACCGCAGGCCTATGCTCAGGAAACCTCGCCCGTGCGGTGGCACGTCATGGGCGGGGTGTACGAACCCGTCGGCAACACCAGCGACCTCCTGCAGACCGGATGGGACTTTGGCTTCGGCGTCACGTTTCGCAATCCGGGCCAGCCGCTCGGCATCCGCCTCGACTTCAGCTACGGCTCGAACAATGCCACCCGCGCACTGCTGCAGCAGGGCAGCGAATCCACCGGTCTCAACATCACCGGCGGCTGGGTCGATTCGTGGAATGCGACCGTGAACCTCGAGGCGCAGCACTATTTCTCGAACGCGGTGTACGGATATTTCATCGGCGGAATCGGCGCCTACTACACGAGTGTTCAACTCACCGAGTACGGCTACGGCTACGTGTGCAACCCGTGGTGGTACTACTGCTACGTCGGGAGCGGTGAGAATGTCGTTGCCTCCAATTCGAGCACCCGCTTCGGGTGGAACGCGGGCGCGGGTGTCGGCTTCCGCCTCGCCGCGGGACCCACACTGTTCGTCGAAGCACGCTATACGCAGGTGCAGACCTCCAGCCAGTCGCTGCAGATGCTGCCGATCCTGATCGGGGTACGTTTCTAGGCGGGCGCTGCGAATATTCTGTCACTCAGGGAACGGTCGGGCAGGGCCTCCTAGCCCCAAAGGGCAGCAGCCTTTCGCTAGCGCGAGTAGTGTGATCGGCGTCGAACGTGCCGTCATCCCCTCCCGAGCCCGCGCGTTTGAACGGCGAGGCCCGTTAGCGATGACGGGTACGGAATCGGTGGGGCCGTGCAATGAGGCGCTTTAGCCGCTGCATGCTGCGCAGCATTTGGGTGCTGCTCGCCACCCCGGCGGGGACACCGCCGGCTGCGGCTGACGCGCTGTCGACGGTGCAGATGCTGCGTGCTGGCGGTTGCGGGGGCATTCTCCCGGGGGCGCCTCCGGTGCAGCGTAATGTGGTTCTCGACCGCGTGGCTGAGCAGTGGGCGGACGGGCGGCCGCTGGCAGCGGCAGCCGAGGACAACGGCTATCGGCCTGACCTCACCGGAGGCTTTCACTTCGTCGGCACCGATGACTCGATGGTGCAACAGCTGCGCCGCTCGGGCTGCGGGGTCGTGCTGGACCGCGGGTTGCGGGGCATCGGCGTTTACCGGCGGGCCGCCGATACCTGGCTCGTGGTCGTGTCGCCCTTCCTGCCGAGCACGCTCCCGGGTACCGAGCGCCCGCCATTTCCCCCTGCCGCAGGTTCGGCACTTCCGCCGCAACCGCCGCCCCATCGGGCGTTGCCGGCCGCTGCCGCCGCGACACCGCTGCTCTCGACCCGCGCACTGCAACTCATCAACCAGGTGCGGGCACACGGGGCGCGCTGCGGGACGCGCACCTTCGCGCCAGCGCCACCGCTGATTTTTTCCGGAACACTCGCGGGAGTGGCGCTCGGACACGCCAACGACATGGCGGAGCACGACTACTTCGAGCACCAGGATCTCACCGGCCATTCGCCGGCCGATCGCGTGCGCGCGTCGGGCTATAGCGAGAAGCTCGTCGGCGAGAACATCGCTTACGGCCCCGGCACCATCGACGAAGTTGTCGAAGGATGGCTCGACAGTCCAGGGCATTGCGAGAACATCATGGACCCGCGGTTCGTCGAGATGGGCATCGCTTATGCCCCAGGCCGCGCGACGCGGCACGGATTGTACTGGGTGCAGCTGTTCGCCGAGCCGCGGGCGTGAGGCCGGCGGCGGGCTGCCCTCTTGTTACAATTGCAACGACATTGCGCCGCAGGCTGTCTGACGTTGTGGTGCCCTGCCGGCGCGCCGGAGGCCGTATGCGTTCCGTGAAGGTGACTTCTCCCCTGCGTGGGGCTCGAGCGATCGTGTGGGCGACCCTCATGTGTGGCGCGGCGTTCGCCGAGCCAGCCGCTGGCGGCCCAGCTGAGGAGCCGCTCCTCGCCCAGCAGCCGCAGGAATACCCGCCTCCGCCGCCTGGCTACCAGCCTCCGCCGAGCTATCCCCAGCCGGCTCCGAACTACCCCCCACCCAACGAGCCGCAACCACCACCCGGCTACTCCCCGCCAGCGCCGAGCTACCAGCCGCCCCCCCCAGGCTACCCTCAGTATCCGCCGCCACCGCCGCCGGGTTATCAGCCCCAGCCGAATTACCCGCAGTACGCGCCGCCGCCGAACTACCCGCAGGCGCCGCCGAACTACGCGCCGCCGGCGCCGAACTCTCAGGCAATGCCGGGAGGAGGTGAGCCCCCGCTCGCCGCGGTCTGGACTCCCAGGGAGCTGCGCTTTGTCTTCATGGGCTTCACGGCGAAGTACTCGTGCGATGGGCTGCGGGACAGAATCCGCGCCGTTCTCCTGAAGCTCGGCGCCCGCCCGGACCTCGAGGTGCGCCAGGGACCGTGCTCCGCGCCGCTCGGCACGCCGACGGCATTCCCGGGCGTGACCATCAAGATGAACGTGCTCGAGCCTGCGGGCAGTGAGAGCTACGTCAATGGCGGCGCACCGCCGCAGGTCGTGCCGGCGCACTGGAAGAGGGTGGATCTCACGGCCTCGAACGATGCCGTGAAGCTTGCCGGTGACTGCGAGATCATCGAGCAGATCAAGCAGAGCATTCTGCCGAAATTCACGACGCGCAATGTCGACTACAAATCGACGTGCATTCCCAACCAGCTCACCGTTGGCGGAACACAACTGCGCGCGGACGTGCTGATCGCCGACGCGCCGCGACCCCCCGCATCCGCCGCGCGCTGACCGCCCCATGCGGAGCGACCGCATGGGGCTTGCCTTGATGCCACTTCAGCTCGCGGTCGGCTTGTCGGTCACCTGCAACGAGATGCGGCGGTTCTTCTGTCGTCCTTCCTCGGTCGAGTTGTCGGCGATCGGATCCGCATCACCATAGCCCTTGGCCGTGATGCGCGCGGGGTCCAGCCCGAGCTTGACCAGCTCCGCCATGACGTTGTCAGCGCGGTCCTGGGAGAGCTTCAGATTCGCCGCCGGATCGCCGGTGTTGTCGGTGTAACCGCCGATGCGAATCTTCACTCCCGGATACGCCTTGAGGATCGCGGCCACGTTGGCGAGCTGGTCCTGTGAGGCCGGCTGCAGCGTCGCTGAGCCGGTATCGAACAGCAGGCGATCGAAGTCGAACCACTTGGTGTCGCTTACGCCGGCCGAGGCGTCATTGAGATAGTTGACGAGCTTTCCCTCGACCCCGAGTGAGGGCGCGTTGAGCGTCGTGCCATCGGGCAGGGTTACGACGATGATCTCGCCGAGCGCAGTCCAGGCGGAGTTGGCAGCGTTGCCGGCCGCGGTTGCGGCGTTGTTTACGGCGTTGACGGCCGCGTTACTCGCGTTGTTGGCGCTCTGGGCGATCTTCGGCCCATTCAGCGCACGAATCAGCAGCCATACGAGAATCAGCGCGCCGATGATCGCGAGCGGCACGATCCAGCGCGAGCTGCGCGTGGTTGCCGCGCCGACGCCCGCCTGCACCGCCGAGGCGGCACGACCTGCGGTCGCGCTCACCGCGCTCGCGGCGCCACTCAGCAGCCCGCTCGGCAGGTAGCTCTGCAGGCTCGGTGCTTCCGCCTTCAGCATGCTGCCAAGGGAGCTCGCGTTGAGCGAGCCGGCGCTCTGCATCTTCGCGAGGTAGCCGAGCACGAGCGGTGCGGCCACCTTCAGCAGGCCCGTCCCCGACGCGCCGCTGAGTCCCGCCTGTTGCGAGATGGCGCTCGCCACCTGTCCCTGCTGCGGGCCGAACACCATCGGCAGAAACCTGTTGACGAGATCGCCGGTGGCACCGCTCGGGCCGCCGGAGACGATCGAGGAGAGGCTCCCGAGTATGTTGCCGCCGGCTCCCCCACCCAACAGTCCGAGAATCTGCGAGAGGAACCCGCTGTCGCCGGCTTTGTTGGCCAGGCCTCCGAGAGTCGCCGCCGTGGCGGTCCCGAGCCCGGTCTGTACGCCTTGGGCGGACTCCCCCAGTCGCGACGCGAGTGCTTGCTTCATTTCCGGTGTGACCATCCCGAGAATCGAGTCGAGCATGGTGGCCATGTGTTGATCTCCCCTGCTTCCCTAAAGGTGCTGAGCTCATCCACGAGCGATGACGCGGCACATTCTTACTCCACATTGACGACGCTCGCTATAAGCCCAAGTGCCGCGGTCACGCCTGCTCGCCGCCGTCGCGCCCGGGCAGTGCGCGGCTGCTGCGCCCCACCCGTTCGGACGTTAGACTTCGCCGGGGCGCGAGCTGGGGAGGATGCGATGCGGAGTTGGTACGGGAGTCGAACACCTGCGAGCACGCTGGCCGCTCGGGCACTCGCTGCAGCCTGGGCGCCTGCTACGCTCGCGTTCACGGCAGCCGCGATGAGCCGGGCGCAGTGACCCGGCGGCAAGCCAGCGCCAGGCAACACGCGCGCCAGTGAAGACACCTCCGACTGTGGGTTGCCGTCCGTAGCATGCCTGGCCCGCCCGCTGCCGCGCGGACTCCGCCGCGGGTGCCACTCGCGATGGTGGTGCTGCTCGGGGCTGCACTCCTCATCAACTACGTCGACCGCGGCACGATCTCGACCGCCGCGCCGCTCATCAAGAGCGAATTCGGCCTCGACGCGTTCCAGATGGGCCTGCTCCTGTCCGCGTTCTTCACCACCTATGTGCTCTCGCAGCCGCTCATGGGCATCCTCGTCGACCGCCTCGGTGCCGCGCGCGTGCTGGCCGTCGGTTTCACGGTCTGGTCGCTCGGGACTTTTCTGACCGGGCTTTCGACCGGGATCACGCAGCTCGTGGCGCTGCGGCTCGTGATGGGGGCCGGCGAGTCAGTGTGCTATCCGAGTGGCTTTGCGCTGATTTCCCAGCGCGTGGAGCACCGGCATCGGGCACGCGCCACCGCCCTCATGCAGCTCGGCAGCGTCATCGGCCCGGCGATCGGCACCAAGGTCGGCGGCGCGATCATGATCCACTACGGCTGGCGGACCATGTTCATGGCGCTTGGCCTCGCGTCGCTTCTGTGGTTGATTCCGTGGGCCGGCCAGTTGCGGGTAACCGCGCCGGCGGAAGCGGCCGCCGCCGCAGCCGCCGGGCCGAGATGGATCGACGTCGTGCGCCAGCGGGCGCTGTGGGGCACGGTCCTCGGCAACTTCTGCTCGAACTACGCCTTCTACTTCGTGTTCACCTGGGTGCCGCTCTACCTGGTGGAGGCGCGTGGCCTGTCGCTCGAGTCCATGACCAACGTCCAGAGCTGGATCTTCGTGATGGATGCGGCCAGCATTCTCGCGACCGGCTGGCTGATCGACTGGTGGATCCGGCGGGGTGCGACTGCGAGCCTGGCTTATAAGACCGCGCTGTCCCTGAGTGCGGCCGGAGTCGGCGTGTGCCTGCTGTCCCTGAGCGCTGCAGGGGCGGCGGCGGGCGCGGCACTGCTGCTCGCGACGGGTCTGGCCGACGGTCTCAATTCGCCTTCGGTCGGTGCGTTGACGCAGCGCTTTGCCGGCCCGCTCGCCACCGGGCGGTGGATGGGCACGCAGAACGCGATCAGCAACACCGCGGGCATTCTGGCGCCGAGCGTGACGGGCTACCTGGTCAAGCACAACGGCGGCCACTACACGCTCGCGCTCTGGGTCACAGGGGGAGTCGCGTTGCTCGGGCTCCTTGCCTGGCTCGTCGTGGTGCCGCCCGTGGAGCCTGTGGACTGGAGCCGCTCGAGCGCTACGGGTACTGGCGCGCGCGCTCCTGGTTTTTGAGGATGTCGCGCGCGGCGAGATAGAGATGGGCCGCGGCCCAGAAGCCCGTCGGCACGAGACACAGCATCGCGAGCCGCAGCGAGTCGGCATTGGAGATGTGATTGGGGGCGAAGTAGTCGCTCAGGGCGCCGATCAGCGGCGGCGCGATCACGAGATTCCCGAGGTTCGCCAGGAACAGCACCATCGCACAGAACATCGCCCGCATGCGGCATTGCGCCAGGTTGTTGAGCAGGCCGAAGCCCGGACCGATGTAGAAATAGATCGAGGGAATGAAGATCCACAGCATCGCCCGGGCGAGTGACAGATCGCGGGTGTAGTACACAACGCCCGAGGCGACTGTCGCGATGGCGATGCCGCCGGCGAGCAGCCAGACGATGCGACGCGCATCGGTCATGCTGCTGCGGGCCATGAGCCAACCGGTCGCGAGCGTCGCGATGCCGCCGCCAAAGAGGTGCATGTTCTGCGTGACGGCGGCAGCCTCGCCGACGCTCATGTGGTAGGTGCGTTGCAGAAACGCCGGTGTCCAGAACATGAGCCCCCAGCCCCACAGCGCGCACACCGCCGTCCCCATCATCACGTGCACCGCGGCGCGCTGTTGCCACAAAAAGCGCATCGTGGTGGCGACCGTCGGGGCCTCGCCGTCATCGCCGCTGTCGAGGCAGCCGCGCTGCGGCTCCCGCACCGTGAGCCACACCCCGATCCCGGCGAGCACTCCCGGGACCCCGAGCGCGAAGAATACGGCCCGCCAGCCGTAGTGATCGGCAATGGCGCCCGCGACGTTGTAGCCGACCCAGGCGCCGATTGGAGCGCCGAGGGAGAACACCGTGAGCGCCATGGCCCGCCGCGTGGCCGGGAAATAATCCGACAGCAGCGAATTCGCGCCGGGTGTGCCGCCCGCCTCACCGATCGTGACGCCGACACGGGCGAGAAAGAACTGCAGCGAGGTGTGCGCGAGCCCGCACACCGCGGTCATCGCCGACCACAGCACGAGGCACACGGCGACGATCTTGCGGCGGTTGTGGCGGTCGATGAGCCAGGAAAGCGGGAAGCCGAGGATTACGTAGAAGAGTCCGAACGCCGCGCCGGTGAGCCAGGCGACCCCCTTGTCGGTGAGATGCAGCTCGAGCCGGATCGGCTCGAGCACGGTCGATACCACGTAGCGATCGGCGATGCTGAGTGTGTACACGAGGCACATCATGATGAGCACGTACCAGCGCTGGAGCAGCGTTGCCGACTGCGCCGTGGGCGCATCCGCAAGCGCCCGGACCCCCGTGGCGACGCTCGATTGCAGCTCGCTCATGTCTTTTATCGTGCCGATCTCTGTGCGCTGAGGTCAGGTGGCAGGCAGGTTACCGCTGCGGGACGCGGCTGTCTTGCAGAATGAGGTCGGCCGCCTTCTCGGCGACCATCAGCGTGGGTGTGTTCGTGTTGCCCGAGGTCACGTTCGGAAACACCGAGGCGTCGACGACCCGCAGTCCGGTGACGCCATGGACCTGCAGCCGCGGGTCGACCACCGAGCTGCGCGCCGCCGACCCCATGGCGCACGTGCCGCTCGCGTGAAACACCGAGCCTGCGCGGCGGCGGAAATCCGCGAGCACCTCGCTGTCGGATTTCACCTCCGGGCCAGGCTCGCGCTCGGCCTGGGTTACCTTGGCGAGCGGCGCGGCTGAGGCGATGCGCCGCACGATGCGGGCGCCGTCAAAGACGTCCTGAACGTCCTCGGCCGTCGAGAGCGAATTCGGTGAGATAGCCGGGGCAACGAGCGGATCGGCCGAGCGGATGTGGATGGTGCCGCGGCTCGTCGGCCGGCAGGTGTTGAAGGACATGAGAAAGCCGGCGAAAGGGTCGGGATTGAGCAGGCGTCGCCGCGAGCCGAGGGTGGTGGTGCTGTAGCTTGCCGGGTTGAAGTAGATGTGCAGGTTCGGGCGGGCGAGGCCGGCGCGGCTGCGCAGGAACGCGCCCGCCTGATTGACGCTCATGGCGAGCGGTCCGCGACGGCCGAAGGCATAGCGCAACGCCGCGCGGACCTTGCCGTAGAGCGGGGCGAGCTGGTTGTTGAGGGTGCGCACGCGTGAGCGGTAGTAATAGTTGACCGCGAGGTGATCCTGCAGGCCGCGTCCGACCGCAGGGGAGTCGGCGATCACCGCAATGCCAAACCGCTGCAGCAGCTCGGCATCGCCGACACCCGATAGCTCGAGCAGCTGCGGCGAGTTGACCGCTCCCGCCGACAGCAGCACCTCGCGCCGCGCCTGCGCGCGCTGCCGCTCGCCGTTGCGCAGGTATTCGACGCCGGTGGCGCGGGGCCCACTGAAAAGGACGCGTGTCGCCTGCGAGCGCAGCTGCACGCTCAGGTTGCGACGGCGCATGGCGGGGTGCAGGTACGCGCTCGCACTCGAGACGCGGCGGCCGTCTCTGATCGTCACCTGCCATACCCCGGCGCCCTCGGAGTGCGCGCCGTTGAAATCACCGGTCTGGGGAATGTCGATCGCCGCGCAGGCCTCGAGGAAGGTGGCGCACAGCGGATGCACGTTTGCCGACACATCGCTCACGTACACCGGCCCCCCGACACCGTGGTACTCGGAGGCGCCCCAGGCGTGGTCCTCGAGCTTGAGGAAGTACGGCAGCACCTCCGGCCACGACCATCCGGGATTGCCCGCCGCGGACCAGTCGTCGAAATCCTGCGGCTGGCCACGCACGTACACCATGGCATTGATCGAGCTCGAGCCCCCGAGTACCTTGCCACGCGGCCAGAAGGCGCGGCGGTTGTCGAGCGCCGGATCTGCTTCCGCCTCATACATCCAGTTGTAACGCGGGTCGTTGAAGGTGCGCCCGTAGCCGATCGGCACGCGTATCCACAATGAGCGGTCGGCGCCGCCGGCCTCGAGCAGCAGGACGCTGTGCTCACCGCTCGCCGTCAGGCGGTTGGCGAGCACACAGCCGGCGGTACCGGCGCCAATGATGATGTAGTCATGATCGCTCATCTGCTATAACCCGCCTCGGCCATCTGCCGCCTCGTCATGAAGCTTACCGACATCCACACCTTCATCGCCGGGAACCCGCAGCCGGGCGTCGGCGGGCGCTACTTCGTCTTCGTCAAGCTCACGACCGATGGCAATGTTCACGGCGTCGGGGAGGCCTACTGCGTACCGTTCCACCCCGAGGTCGTCGCGAGAATGCTCCTCGATATCTTCGCCCGCTATTTTGCCGGCGAGGATCCGCACGATATCGAGAGCCTGTGGCGGCGCGTGTACTCCGCCGGCTATACCCAGCACGCCGACCTCTCGCTCATGGCGGTGCTCTCGGCGCTCGAGATGGCGTGCTGGGACATCATCGGCAAGGAGGCGGGTCAGCCGGTGTACAAGCTGCTCGGCGGGCGGGTGCACGAGCGGCTGCGCTCCTACACGTACATCTATGCGCGCCCGGGCGACAAGACCGACGTCTACCAGGATCCGGACCTCGCCGCCGAGCGTGCCGTCGAATACGTGGCGCAGGGCTTCACGGCGCTCAAGTTCGATCCGGCGGGGCCGTACTCCGCCTTCGACGGGCGGCAGCTGTCGCTCGCCGCGCTCGAGCTGTGCGAGCGCTTCATGCGGCAACTGCGCGCTGCGGTCGGCACGCGCGCAGACCTGCTCTTCGGCACCCATGGTCAGATGACTGCGGCGGGCGCGATCCGCCTGGCGCGCCGGCTCGAGCCGTATGACCCGTTGTGGTTCGAGGAGCCGGTCCCGCCCGATGCGCCCGAGGAGATGGCGCGCGTGGCGCGCGCGACCAGCATCCCGATCGCCGCCGGCGAGCGGCTCGCCACCAAGTACGATTTCGCACGGCTGCTGCGCGCGGGAGCGGCGGCCATCCTGCAGATGAATCTCGGGCGGGTCGGCGGCATCCTCGAGGCGAAGAAGATCGC
>Ga0187783_10003885_pt1 | contig 11031 bp, 11 predicted proteins | sample 1015_SJ02_MP02_2_FD_132471 | JGI IMG/M metagenome (GOLD analysis project Ga0187783, IMG submission 132471) | Tropical peat soil microbial communities from peatlands in Department of Meta, Colombia - 1015_SJ02_MP02_20_MG | ecosystem: Environmental > Terrestrial > Soil > Wetlands > Peat | place...
CGGTGGTTTCGGCGCATGTTGGCCGCCGGCGAAGCGCGCGCTGCCGGCCGGGGCGGGGCTCAAGGGCCGTGGCACGGATCGCCGTGGTCGCTGGCTCGAGGATCGACAGGTGAGGGCGCTCTCGCGAACGGCTATAGAAGGGCGGGGTCCGACGCAAAGGCGGCGGTCGCAAGCGGGTGGCGATTGATCCCCGCGGATCCGCAACGATCGGCGTCACGAGCGACCACGGCCGAGTTTGCCGCCGCCGGTTGTGGCGGTTCGAACGGGGCGTGCGGGCTCGCAAGCTTGAGCTCCAATAGTTCGCCGATGGACACGGGCCTACGAGGGCCCTGGCTACGGACCTGGCTTGGGACTTGGCTTGGGACCTGGCTGGGGACCTGGCTTGGGACCTGGCTTGGGACCTGGCTGGGGACCTGGCTGGGGACTTGGCTGGGGACTTGGCTGGCGGGCCTGGCGCATACACCCCTTTCCGCCGCGCACAACTGCAAGAAGAGGTCGACCAACGCCCGCTCAGCCGCAGCACTGGGAACCGGCGGGAAAAAACCGCCGATGGGTCGTGTCGCCAGCGTTGCTCCGACCGCCGTGACGAGACCGGCCGGCGGGTCGCGTGCCGGCGACGACTTCCACCCCGAAGGGAACTGCACCAAGCCTCTGCGCCGGGCTTAAGCGTAGCGGCTATTGCCGCGGTGTCCTTAGTTGATCACCTCGCCTTGATAGGCGCCCCACAGCTTGGCCTGCTCGATATAGCCGCGAACGCCGCCGATCGACACGCGGCACCAGTGGCCGTCGCAGCTGATGATGCTCGCGAGCACGCCAGCCTCCACATCGGCAATCGGCCGCGACCGCTCGCTGTCGTCGTAGTGCAGCGTCGCCGATGCCTTGATCGCGTCGCTCTTCCCGCCCTTGGCCTCGGCGCGCAGCTCCCAAGGCAAGATGACCGCGGTGCGCCGTCCGCTCAGCATGGTGCTTAGCACCCAGCCCGTCGTGCCCTCCGCGTCGCGAACCTGGCGCCAGCCGTCGAACTCCTTGATCACCTCGACGGGCAGGCCGGCGCGGCGGAACACCCAGGCGATCGGATACTCGGTGCCGGGACCCTGGCGCAGGTTGACGCGGTCGGACTTCAAGCTGACATAGCGGGGAATCTGCAGACCGCTGCCGCTCGCTTCGGCCGGCCCGGGCGTCTCCTGGGCCGAGACGCCGTTCGCCGCGGCGAAGATCAGGGTGGCTAGAGCGCCGAGCCACGCTGCTGGATGCGCCCGGCGCGCACGGCTGTTCGCAACGGCCTTGCTCATGATCCGTGGGGAAAAGCACGATTTGCCGCGCGAGATCAAGCCTCTTTGCGACTTGGCGCAAGCTTGCTGAAAGTGCGCCGGCACGCGCAACCGCGGGTGGGTTTTGTCTTCGCCATAGCCATCTGTTAGATCAAGGTCTGACCGCCTTTACACCTGCGGCGGCTCTTTGCAAACCCGTGAGAGCTGGCGATGCCCAATCTCCCGAAAAAGCCCTTGGTCATCGTCACGCGCCGGCTTCCCGATGCGGTCGAGACGCGCATGCGCGAGCTGTTCGATGCGCGCCTCAATGTCGAAGACAAGCCGATGAGCCGCGCCGACCTTGCCGAGGCCGTCAAGGCCGCACACGTGCTGATTCCCACGGTGACCGACCGCATCGACCGCTCGCTCCTGTCGCAGGCGGGGCCGCAGCTGAAGCTGATCGCCAATTTCGGCACGGGCGTCGACAATATCGACCTCGATACCGCGCGCCTGCGCAACATCATCGTCACCAACACGCCGGGCGTACTGACCGAGGACACGGCCGACATGACCATGGCCCTGATCCTCGCCGTGCCGCGGCGCCTCGCCGAGGGCACCGCGCTCCTCAAGGATACGAGCAAACACTGGTCCGGCTGGTCGCCGACCTGGATGCTCGGACACCGCATCTTCGGCAAACGGCTCGGCATCATCGGCATGGGGCGCATCGGCCAGGCGGTCGCCCGGCGCGCGCGGGCGTTCGGCCTGCAGATCCACTACCACAATCGGCGCCGCGTCGCCGAGGAGATCGAGCAGGAGCTCGAGGCGACCCACTGGGACAGCCTCGATCAGATGCTGGCCCGCATGGATATCGTCTCCGTCAACTGCCCGCACACCCCGGCCACCTACCACCTGCTGTCGGCGCGGCGGCTGAAGCTATTGAAGCCCACGTGCTACATCGTCAATACGGCGCGCGGCGAGGTGATCGACGAGAACGAGCTTGCCCGCATGCTCGAGGCCGGGCAGATCGCCGGCGCCGGCCTCGACGTGTTCGAGCACGAGCCGGCGGTCAACCCGAAGCTGCTGGCGAACAGCCGCGTCGTGGCGCTGCCGCACATGGGTTCGGCGACGATCGAAGGCCGCATCGACATGGGCGAGAAGGTGATCATCAACGTCAAGACCTTCCTCGACGGCCACAATCCTCCCGACCGTGTGCATGCGGCGATGCTCTAGCCCCCTGGAGAAGGGGAAATGCCGCATCCCCGTCGGCTTGCGGTCGCCACCAGCCGCGCCGGCATTGGCCGCGACCTGGCTCAAGCGCCCGCAAACGCGCCGACGGCGAGGAGATCGTTGACGCTGTCGAGGATCAGATCGGCGACATCCTGCAGATCCTCGCGCGCGCTCGTGCCGCTCAGCACGCCGATCGCAAGCGCCGCCCCGGCGGAGCGCCCCATGACGAGGTCGTGGACGGCGTCGCCGACGACGGCGATGGCGCCGGGCGCCAGCCCGACGGCCCGGCAAAAGCCGAGCACCATGCGCCGGTCCGGCTTGCCGCCGAAGCCCGAATCACAGCCCGCCGTGAACGATAAGAGCTCGAGGATGCCATGGCCGCCGAGCGAGGCCAACAGGCCGCCATGCGAATCGTTGCTGGCCACGCCCAGGCGAAAGCCGCGCCGCTTCAATTCCCGCAGCGTCCCGGCAACGCCGCCGATCGGCACGCTGTGGCGGGCACCGCCTTCGCGGAAGAGGCGGTCGATGCCCGCGGCGAGGGCTTGCGGCGCGCGCGCGCCGAGCTGCGCTGCGAACGCCGCGGCGATGTCATCGACGCTGCCGGCCGCCAGCACGGAGCCGGCGGTCACCCGATCGGTTGCGGGGTCGTGACCGTTGCGGGCCAGCAGCTCCGCCGCGAGCCGAGGGTCGCCTCCGGCCGCGAAGTCCGCCACCTCGCGGTTGATCGGCACCCAGGTGCGCCGGTAATCGATCAGCGTGCCGTCCTTGTCGAACAGGATGCCGCGGATGCTCACGACCGCCTCAAGCCTCGGAGGCCGCACAAGCGGCCGCCCCGTCCGCGCCGGCGTGCACGGAAAGATCGCTGATGGTCGGGGTCCGCCCGGACAGCGGATTGGCCGGGTCCCAGGCGGTGGCGATCTCGGTGAAGCGCGCCGACAGCGCATCGTAGAGCAGGAGCCGCCCGGCCAGACCCTCGCCGATGCCGACGATCTCCTTCAGTATTTCGGTCGCCTGCAGTGCGCCGATCACGCCGACCGCGGCGCCCAGCACGCCGACCTCGGCGCAGTTGGCGACGGTGCCGGGCGGCGGCGGCGCGGGGAAGATGCAGCGGTAGCTGGGATAGGGTTCGCCGTCGGGACGCGTTGCGTGCGGCTTCAGCGTCGTCAGATAGCCATCGAAGGGTCCTACCGCCGCGAACACCAACGGCTTTTTCGCGAGGTAGCAGGCATCGCTGACGAGGTAGCGGGTGGCGAAGTTGTCGGAGCCGTCGGCGACGATATCGTAGCGGGAGATGATCTCCAGCGCGTTGCCCGCACCGATCCGTGCATCGTAGCCATCAACCCGCACGTGCGGGTTCAGCCTGGCAATGCTCCTCTTTGCACTTGCAACCTTGGCGGTGCCGACCTCGGCGGTGCCATGCACGATCTGGCGCTGCAAATTGTCGAGCGACACGCGATCGTCGTCGATGATGCCGAGGGTGCCGACGCCGGCCGCGGCGAGATACATCAAGACCGGTGAGCCCAAGCCCCCGGCGCCGACGACAAGCACCCGGGCGGCCTTGATCTTCTGCTGACCCTGGCCGCCGACCTCCCGCAGCACCAGATGCCGCTTGTAGCGCTCGATCTCATCGGGATTGAGGGTCATGCCGCAGTATACCAGAAGTCGCCGCCACGAGCGGCCGCGCCGACGGGCGCGTGGTCGGCATATGCGGCCGCGCCGACGGGCGCGTGCTCGGCATATGGTGCGAGGGGATCGGCCAAAGCAGGCCTCGCAACCGCAACCCCGTGCCGGCCAGCGAACCCCGCCACCGTGCCCGATAGCGAATCGCGCTGGCGCGGCGCGCCCGCAGGCAGATCATCGGCCATCTCATGATGGGCAATGGGCCATCTCATGGGTTATCTCAGGAGCTATCTCAGGGTCTATCTCTGGGTCTATCTCTGGGTCTATCTCTGGGGCTATCTCATGGTCTATGTCGGGGGCCATCGACGACGTCAGGCGCGCCGGCCTGTGCGGCGCCGACGCTGCTCGCGCCCATAACCCCAATAGGTATCGACGGTCCCCGGCCGCACGCGGTCAGGGGGTGATCACCACCCGCCCGACGATCTTGCCCTCGCGCAAGTCTTCGAGTGCTCGGCCGGCCTGATCGAGTGGGCGCAGGGCGATGGGGATCGGCGCCACCCTTCCCGCCTTGACCAGCGCGAGCATCTCCTGCGCCTCGGCGAGGGAGCCGACGTAGCTTCCCGTGATGGTCAGCGCGCGCAAGGGGAACATCGGCACCGGCATCGATAGGCCGCCGCCGAACAGGCCGACGACGATCGCCGCCCCGCCCTTGGTCAGCGGGGCATGGGCGAAGTTGAGCGATCTTTCCGAACCGACGAAGTCGACGGCTGCCCCGATTCCGCCGGAGGCCTTGGCGACCGCCTTGCGGGCGTCCTCGTTCGTCGGGTCGAACGCCGCCGTCGCTCCGAGCGCCAGCGCCGCCTCGCGCTTGGCCCCGTCGATGTCGGCGACAAAGATCTCTCCTTGGGTCAGCGCGCGGGCGAACTGCAGCCCCATCATGCCGACGCCGCCGAGCCCGACAATCAGCAGCGGACCAAGGCGCAGGTAAGGGAGCGCCTTCTTGACGGCGCCGTAGCCGGTCAGCCCCGAGCACATCAGCGGCCCGGCGGTCTCGGCGGCGATGCCCTCCACATCGAGGAGATAGCGCGGGTGTGGGATCAGCACGTGCGTCGCGTAGCCACCGTCGACGGTGACGCCGAGCGCGCGCGGGGAAGCGCACATGTGCTCGTCTCCGCGCGCGCACAGCGGGCAACTGCCGCAACCGATCCAGGGGTAGGCAGCGAAGCGCTGGCCCTTAGCGATTCCCTCGGCCTGGGGACCCAGCGCCTCGACGGTGCCGGCGATCTCATGGCCGAAGGTGAAGGGCAGCGGCCGGTTGGCCCGCACATCGAGCTTGCGTCCACCGCCGAGATCGAAGTAGCCGTCCTGCAGGTGCACATCCGAGTGGCACACCCCGCAGTGGCTGACGGCGAGCAGCACCTCGCTGCCCTGCGGCGCCGGCGTTGGCGCTTCGGTGGTTGCGAGCGGTTTGCCGTAGTCGATCAGCGATTGGCGCAGCATAGGATTGCCCTCCGCGGTGGGGGAAACTAGCAGAGTTCGGCGGGCCGTGCAGCTGCGCCGGCGACGCCTGGACAAGGATACGCGCGCCGACGCAGAATTGTCGGCCGCTCGCATTGGGGACGAGGCCCTTGCCGCTCGACTGGCCCCTGTTGGAGGCGTTTGCGCTCCTGTGGCTGGCGATCGTGCCGACGCCCGGTCCCAACACCCTGCTGATCCTGCACCTGGCCCTGACCGCCACGTGGCGGGACGTCGCGTTGGCGCTGATCGGCAACCTGCTGGCGATCGCCTTTTACGCCCTGGCGACGCTGCTCGGCATTTCGCTCCTGCTCGCCGCCGCGCCGTCGGTGCGCCTCGCCATCCATCTGCTGGGCGGTGCCTATCTCGTCGGCGTCGGCATCGGCCTGGTGCGCGCGGGATCGGCCCGGCGCAAAATCGGCGCATCCGCGGCCGAGCCGAGTTTGCGCGCCGGCCGTCCCTTTGCACGCGGCATTCTGACGGCGCTCGCCAACGTGCAGGCGCTGCTCTTCCTGACGAGCATCTTCGCCGCCGTCGGCATTCTCGCATCCAGCCCCGCCACCAAGCTCGCCGCGGTCGGCATCATCGTCCTTTTCAACGGCATCTATCTTGGCCTGCTCGCCTGGCTGCTGCGGCGGCGAGGGGCGCGCGCCGTCTTTGAGCGCTATCGCCCGATCATGGAGATCGGCTTTGGCGTCGCCTTCGCGGCGTTCGGCGCCCGCCTCGTCGGGCGCGAGCTTGCCGCCTTCGTGTGAGCGCTCGCGGCGCTGCTAAGGCGCCGCGCGGCCGGCGCTGTTGCCGCCGGTGCGACGGCACGACTTACCTACCCCGGCTTGGTAGCCCGGCTTGGCGGCTCGGTTTGGCGGAATTGGCCGCGAAACTGCGCCGACTTTGCGCAACCTGCCGGGGGTGAGCAGGCGTGGCCGATTGCGCAACGATCCCTGCCTTGATCGGGCAGATCGTTCAAGGTCGCGCCAAGGGGATTGGGCCTCACCCCCGCTCGCGTCGCCGCGGACGCTCGTCGCGCTCGCGGCGCGGCGGACGGCTTTCGAGGCGTTCCTCCTGCTCGCCCTCGGCGCGCGGAATCTCCTTGCCGGTCGCTTGATCGACGACCTTCATCGACAGGCGCACCTTGCCGCGATCGTCGAAGCCGAGCAGCTTCACGTACACCTCCTGGCCCTCCTTGACGACCTCGCCGACCGATTCTGGCCGCCCCTGCGTCAGCTGCGAGATGTGGACCAGACCGTCCCTCGGGCCGAAGAAATTCACGAAGGCGCCAAACTCCATGAGCTTGACGACCTTGCCCTTGTAAATGCTGCCGACCTCCGGTTCCGAGGTGATCGCCTTGATGCGGTTTATCGCCGTCTCGATCGCCTCGCGCTTGGCGGCGGCGATCTTGATCGATCCGTCGTCCTCGATGTCGATCTTGGCCCCCGATTCGGCGACGATTTCGCGAATCACCGACCCGCCCGAGCCGATCACCTCGCGGATCTTGTCGACCGGGATCTTGATCGTCTCGATGCGCGGCGCATGCTCGCCCAGCTCGCTGCGCGCGCCGGAGAGGGCCTTGGCCATCTCCTGGAGGATGTGCATGCGGCCGCGGTTCGCCTGCGCCAGGGCGACGCGCATGATCTCCTCGGTGATGCCGGCGATCTTGATGTCCATCTGCAGGGAGGTGACGCCCCGCTCGGTGCCGGCGACCTTGAAATCCATGTCGCCGAGATGGTCCTCATCGCCGAGGATATCCGACAACACCGCGAAGCTGTTGCCCTCCTTGATCAGGCCCATGGCGATGCCGGCAACCGGCCGCTTCAGGGGCACGCCAGCATCCATCAGCGCGAGGGAGGCCCCGCACACGGTCGCCATCGACGAGGAGCCATTGGACTCGGTGATCTCGGAGACGACGCGCACGGTATAGGGGAATTCCTCCGCCGCCGGCATCAGCGGATGCACCGCCCGCCATGCGAGCTTGCCGTGGCCGATCTCGCGCCGGCCCGGCGACCCCATGCGCCCTGTCTCCCCGACCGAGAAGGGCGGGAAATTGTAGTGCAGCATGAAGCGCTCTTTGCGCGTGCCTTCCAGGGCGTCGACGAACTGCTCGTCTTCACCGGTGCCCAGGGTGGCGACGACGATCGCCTGCGTCTCTCCGCGCGTGAACAGCGCCGATCCGTGCGCGCGCGGCAGCACATGCACCTCAGAGCGGATCGGCCGCACCGTCGTTAGATCGCGGCCGTCGATGCGCCGCTCGGTCTTGATGATGTCGCCGCGGACGACCTCCTGCTCCAGGTCCTTGAACACGGAATTGAGCAGGATCTCCTCGCTGGCGTCGGCGTCGGGGCCGAGCACCTCCTTCTTCACCAGGGCGCTGGCGGCGCCGAGCAATTCGTGGCGCTTCTGCTTCTCCGGCGTCGCGAAGGCCCTGCGCACGTCGGCTTCCGCCACCGCTCTGACCTTTTCCGCGTACTTGGACTTGTCGGGCGGCGCAAAGTCCCACGGATCCTTGGCGGCCTTTTCGGCGAGGCGGATGATCGCCTGGATCACCGTTTGGAAACCGCGGTGGCCGAACATGACGGCCTCCAGCATCTGTGCCTCGCTGAGCTCCTTGGCCTCCGACTCGACCATCATCACCGCGTCGCCGGTGCCGGCGACCACCAGGTCGAGCTCGCTCGTCGCCATCTCGTCGATCATCGGGTTCAGGACCAATTGTCCGCCGATCAGGCCGACGCGCGCTGCGCCGATCGGGCCGAGAAAGGGCACGCCCGAGAGGGTGAGGGCGGCCGATGCGGCGATCATGGCGACGATGTCGGGGTCATTCTCCATGTCGTGGGAGAGCACGGTCGCGACGACCTGCGTCTCGTTGCGGAAGCCCTCGACGAACAGCGGCCGGATCGGCCGGTCGATGAGGCGCGAGGTCAGGACCTCCTTTTCGGTCGGCCGCCCCTCACGCTTGAAGTAACCGCCGGGTATCTTGCCGGCGGCGTAGGTCTTTTCCTGATAGTTGACGGTCAGGGGAAAAAAATCGGTTCCCGGCCGCGGCGCCTTCTCGGCGACGACGGTCGCCAGCACGCTCGTCTCTCCGTATTGGACCAGGACCGCCGCGTCGGCCTGGCGGGCGATGCGCCCCGTCTCCAGGGTCAGCTTGCGTCCCCCCCATTCCAAATCCACGCGTTGTGATTGCAGCATTTCTCTCATCTCGTTTCTCGTCGATCGGCGCCAGGCGCTCGTGACGGGGGGCCTTGCCGCCCCACATCCGCACCGAGCCCTTGCGCGGGAAAACCGATCTCGCTAGCGGCGGATTCCCAAGCGCTCGATGATCTTCTGGTAGCGCCCCTCGTCCTTCTTCTTCACATGGTCGAGCAGACGGCGGCGCAAGCTCACCATCTTCAGCAGCCCGCGCCGCGAATGATTGTCGCTCTTGTGCAGCTTAAAGTGCTCGGTCAGCCCGTTGATGCGTTCGGTCAGAAGCGCAATTTGCACCTCGGGCGAACCGGTATCACCTTTCTTGGTTGCATATTTCTTGACGACTTCCTGCTTGCGCTCCACGCTCAGCGACATCGGTTGCCTTTCTTCGTTGCTCGGGCTTCGTGGCTCGGGCTTCGTGGCTCGGGGAAAAGGGCCGTGCACGGCCGTGGCCGGGATGTCGTCCAGCTCACGTCGCGCGGCGGGGAGGGCATCCCGGCGCGGCCAGCGGGTTTATACACCAATTCGCCCGCCTTGCGAGGGAAATCCGCCAATCCCCTCCCCTCCTGCAGCGGCCCGGCTAAGATTGCGCGAAATTGAACACCCGCAAAGGGCGCAGCTCACCCTTTTCGAGCCGTCCAACCGCGACGATGTTGCCCTGGAAGGTTGCATAGGCCGGGCCGCCGCCAATCGGCGCATCGCGGCCAAGGATGGTGATGACCTGGCCGCGCAGCAGGCGCGCCGCTGCCGAGCGATCGACGCTGAGCTCGCGCAGCTGGCGCAGCGAGGCCTCGACGGGCTGCAGCATATCCGCGAGCGCGCCTTCGCCCGCCCGCGCCGCCGCGGCCAATGCCTCGAGCGTCACCGCGCCTTCGATGCCGAAGGGTTGCACGAGCGTGCGCCGCAGGGCTAGAAGATGGCCGAGGCAGCCGAGCGCGCGGCCCATGTCGCGCGCCAGGGCGCGCACATACGTGCCCCTGCCGCAGCGCGCCTCAAACACCGTGCTCCTCGCATCGGGCATGTCGATCAGGGTCAGCGCCTCGATATGCACGGTGCGCGCCGCAAGCGCCACGCGCCCGCCCTCGCGGGCCACGGCATAGGCCCGCTCGCCGGCGACCTTGATCGCCGAGTAGGTCGGTGGGACCTGGGCGATGTCGCCGGTAAAGCGCGGCAATAGCGCGGCGATCGCCTCGCGCGTTGCGGGTACATCGCTGCGCGCCGTCGCCTTGCCGAGGGCGTCGTCGGTATCGGTCTCGACGCCCCAGCCGACGGTGAAGCGATAGTGCTTGGCGCCATCGACCGCGTAGGCGACCGTCTTGGTCGCCTCGCCAAGGGCGATCGGCAGCACGCCGGTCGCCAGCGGATCTAGCGTACCGGCGTGGCCGACCTTGCGTGCGTCGAAGGCGCGACGCACGGCGGCCACTGCCTGTGCCGAGGTCATGCCGGCGGGCTTGTCGAGCACCAGCCAGCCGTGAACGGCCCTTCCCTTGCTGCGGCGCGCCATGCTTATCCCTAAGGCCTCACCTCGCGGCTCAGGACTTCTTGAGGTCCGCCGCCACCTTCGGCGACCGCAACAGTTCGTCGATGCGCCGTGCCTCCTCGAATGTATCGTCGGCCATGAAGCGGATCTCCGGGGCAAACTTGAGATTGACCGCGCGCGCCACCTCGCCGCGGATGTAGCGCCTGTTGCGGTTGAGCGCCGCGAGCACGGAAGCGATCCCTTCGCCACCGAGCGGCAGCACGTAGATGTCGGCAAGGCGGAGGTCCGCGGACAGGCGCACCTCGGGGACGGTGATGGCACGCGTCAGCAGGACCTCATCGCGAATCTCGCCGCGCGCCAGCATCTGCGCGACCGCATGCCGGATCACCTCGCCAACGCGCAACTGGCGCTGCGAGGGGCCGGAGCGCTTCGCGGATCGCCGATGGGCCATGGCCTCTCGCATGCAACAAAGGCGTTTGGCCGCGATGGCCTTGCGGGGCGTCGCGGCTAGAGCGAACGCCGGATGCTCTCGAGATTAAAGCACTCGATCAGGTCGCCCACACGGATGTCCTGGTAGTTGGCGAACGCCATGCCGCACTCCTGGCCGGCAGGCACCTCCCTGACCTCATCCTTGAAGCGCTTGAGGGTCGACAGCGTGCCCTCGTGGATCACCACGTTGTCGCGGATCAGGCGCACGCGAGCCCCGCGCTCGACCTTGCCGTCGGTGACGCGGCAGCCGGCGACCTTGCCGATCTTGGC
>Ga0187783_10003886_pt1 | contig 11031 bp, 10 predicted proteins | sample 1015_SJ02_MP02_2_FD_132471 | JGI IMG/M metagenome (GOLD analysis project Ga0187783, IMG submission 132471) | Tropical peat soil microbial communities from peatlands in Department of Meta, Colombia - 1015_SJ02_MP02_20_MG | ecosystem: Environmental > Terrestrial > Soil > Wetlands > Peat | place...
CGCCGTGTGGCGGAGATAACGTACTTGACGCACCAAGCTGCGCAGGTAGCGCCGGTAGAAGCGCACGTCAGCATCTTCGAGAACGAGCGTCGCCTGGCTGAGCCAGGAGATGATACGCCGCGACAGCACATCGGGGCGCCAGGCAATGGGATGCCACGAGCCTTGCAGGGTGATCCATTCATCGACCAACGCCCGGGCATTGGCGCGGGTGATGCCGGATTCCGCCGCGCGCAGATGACGCAACCAGCCGAAGCCCAACAGCGCGGCCGCCCAATCGTCGGACGGCGGCTCCATTTCGAAAATCGAGCGGCCGTCGCAGACCACGATCTTGCCGGCGAAGGCAAAGCGGCCGGAATAGATTTCGCCGGCGCGGGTTGCATCCGCGGTGCGTAGATCCTGCGGCGCGATCAGCAGCCGGTCGGCCTTGAGCGGGATGAGCGGCCAGCGCAGGGCGGGGTGGCCGTTGATGCGGCCGGCGAGCTGCAGCGCGGTGCCGCGCATGAGCAGCCAGGACAGCCTCGCATGGTCCACGACGGAAACGCGCGACATCGGCCCCTTTGCCCCTTCACAGCATGAGCCCGCTTCGCACTCCCGCAAAACCAAGCGGGCTCCGGCGCGAATGCAAAACCCCGCCGTGGCGAACCATAACGAAACGGTGACGGGACAGCCAATTGTCGAATAATGGACTGATAACGCTAGGATTTTACCAATCGCGCGGCATAGAAGCCGTCGAGACCGGCAAAGCGCGAATCGGCATCGGCAAAATGACAGGGCAGCGTGCGCAGATCGCCGGCGCTGATGAATTCGTTGCAGCCGCAGACGTCTGCCGCGCCGATCGGCGCGCGCTGCAGGCTGTCGTCGCGCGCCAAAAGATCGGCGACGATGCTCTCGTTTTCTTCCGGCTCGAGGGAGCAGGTGCAATAGATCAGCGTGCCGCCGGGCTTGACGAGCGCGACGGCGCGATCGAGCAGGCGGCGCTGCACGGCGGCGAGCGCGGCGATGTCGGCTTCTCGCTTGCGCCACGGCACGTCGGGATGGCGGCGAATGGTGCCGGTCGACGAGCACGGGGCGTCGAGCAGCGCGGCTTCGAATTTACGCTCCGTCGTCCATTCGGCAATATCGGCGCAGACGAGTTCGGCTTTCAGCTTCAACCGGGCGAGATTGTCGGCGAGTCGCTTCAGGCGCGCGGGGGCGCGGTCGACTGCGGTGACGTCGGCGCCGGCAGCGGCAAGCTGCGCGGTCTTGCCGCCGGGGGCCGCGCACAGGTCGGCGACGCGCCGGCCGGCCAGCTCGCCGATGAGGCGCGCCGGCAGCGTCGCGGCGGCGTCCTGCACCCACCACGCGCCTTCGGCAAAGCCGGGCAGCGCAGTCACCGGACCACGCGCAAGGGTGCGCACCGTGCCGGTCGGTGTGACGCGGCCATGAAGCTTTGCGGCCCAATAATCGGGATCGCTTTTCACCGTCAGATCGAGCGCCGGCTCGCGGCCGTTGGCAGCGGCGATGGCGTGCGCGGTGGCCGCGCCGTAGGTTGCGGTCCAGCGCGCGATCAGCCAGTCCGGCGTGTCGAGCGCCGGCACATCGAGCGTGGCGAGCCCCGTCGCGCCCTCCCGCGTGACGCGCCGCAACACCGCATTGACGAGGGCGGCAAAACGCGCGGTGTGACGATCGGCCTGGACGAGCCGTACCGCGAGATCGACCGCAGCGTGGTCGGGCACGCCGAGAAACAGGATTTGCGCGGCGCCGAGAATGAGCGCGGTTTCGACCCGCGGCGTCTCCTTCGGCAGGCCGCGGTCGAGAAAAGATTGAAGCAAATGGCGCAGGCTGCCGAGCCGGCGCAGCACGGTTGCGGTGAGCGCGCGGATGAGCGCGCGGTCGCGCTCGTCGAGCGCGGCGAAGTCGCGATTGCCGTCGAGCAACTCGTCGAGCGCGCGATGACGGCGAATGACGCCGTCGACCATATCGGCGGCGACGCGGCGCGCGGCGAGGCCGGGGACGTCCTGCGCGCCGGTGGAACGAGCCTTCGGCTTGTCCGAAGTCTGCATTCGAAAAATGCCTCCTTGCGGCTCGGGCACGGCTACGCCAAGTCAGGGGCGATGCCAACCGATGCGCCAAAACCGCCTGGCAAGGACACGGGCGGCAACCGGGACGGCGGTAAACAACCGCTCACCGCTGCAGCCCAGCGCGCGTGCGCCGAAGCCGCCGCGCGGCGCGCCAAGCGCGCCCGCGATGCGGCGACCCCGGCGAAGGAATCCGGCGGCCGCGGCGGCCTCGACCCGACCCGCTACGGCGACTGGGAAATCAAGGGCTTGGCGTCGGATTTCTAGGCCGGCGCTTGATTGCCGGCGAGACCGGCAGCGAGACGACGCTTCCGGACCCGCCGCTCGCCAAGCGGCTCGACCACTCTCTCACCTAATCCCGCGGAGGTCATCCGCATCGACGGCGATACGTTCGAGGCACGGGTGCGGGTGGGCCGGGGCTCGACGTCGACACCAAGGTGCGGCTGCGCGGCATTGATGCGGCGGAGCTGCGCGCCCGCTGCGCCGGCGAATTGGCGCAGGCGCAAGCCGCGCGCGCGGCGTTGGAGACGATTCTCGCCTACGGGGCCGTCGCCATCTCGCGGGTGGGCATCGACAAATATGGCGACCGGGTCGACGCCACGGTGTCGGCGCGCTCGACCGCCGACGTGTCGGCAGCGCTGCTCAACGGCGGCTTCGCGCGGCCCTATGACGGCGGGAAGCGGGGGGAGTTGGTGCGGGTAACAGGAATCAGTAATCAGATGTCAGTAATCGGATGACAACCTGACCGCTTTCTCAGCGGAACTGATCACTGATTACCGATTACTGATCATCTGGTGACTACCACCCGCGTGCCGATCGTCACCCGGCTGTAGAGGTCCTGGATGTCGACATTGTGCATGCGGATGCAGCCGTGCGACACGAAGTGGCCGATCGAAGCCTCGTTGTTGGTGCCGTGGATGGCATATTGGCCGCCGCCTGACAGCGTCATCGCCGCCACCCCCATCGGATTTTGCGGCGAGCCACCCGGCACCACCGGCGGCGATCTGCTGTAGTCCTTGCGGATCGAGTCTGGCGGCGACCAGGCTGGCTTGATGTATTTGCCGTCGATAAAGGCGGTGCCGGACCACTGCATGCCGGCGCGGCCGACGCCGACCGGATAGCGGATCGCTTCGCCGAAGCCGACGAAGTAATACAGCGCCCGCTCATTGGTCCGGATGACGATAGTGCCAGGCAGGTAACTGTCCCGCACCGTCACCAGGTCGCCGTGCGCCTCCGCTGCGCGCGGCGCGATCGTGAATGCAAGAGCAGCCGCGAGCGCGGCCGCAACCAGGATTTTGCCTCGCATTTGTTACGCGCTTTTCTTGTTCTGTCGGTTGTTGACGAGATCGTCGACCACGGCCGGATCAGCCAGCGTCGAGGTGTCGCCGAGATTGCCGAACTCGTCCTCGGCGATCTTGCGCAAAATGCGGCGCATGATCTTGCCGGAGCGCGTCTTCGGCAGGCTCGGCGCGAACTGGATGAGATCGGGCGAGGCGATCGGTGAAATTTCCTTGCGCACCCAACCGACCAGTTCTTTGCGCAAGTCTTCGGTCGGCTGCTCGCCGGCCATCAGCGTGACATAGGCATAGATGCCCTGGCCCTTGATGTTGTGCGGGTAGCCGACCACGGCGGCTTCCGACACTTTGGGATGCGCGACCAAGGCCGACTCCACTTCGGCGGTGCCGAGCCGATGGCCGGCGACGTTGATGACGTCGTCGACGCGGCCGGTGATCCAGTAATAGCCGTCCTCGTCGCGCCGGCAGCCGTCGCCGGTGAAATACTTGCCCGGATAGGCGGAAAAGTAGGTATCGACGAAGCGCTGATGATCGCCGTACACCGTGCGCATCATTGCCGGCCAGGCATCGGCGATGCAGAGGTTGCCGGTGGCCTCGCCTTCCAGCACTTTGCCTTCGGCGTCGACGATGATCGGAACGACGCCGAAGAACGGCCGGGTCGCCGAGCCGGGTTTAAGCGGCGTGGCGCCCGGCAGCGGCGTGATCAAAATGCCGCCGGTCTCGGTCTGCCACCAGGTATCGACGATCGGGCAGCGGCCGTCGCCGACCACGCGGTGATACCACTCCCAGGCTTCGGGGTTGATCGGCTCGCCCACGGTGCCAAGGAGCCGCAGCGACGCCCGCGACGTCTTTTTCACCGGCGCGTCGCCTGCCTGCATCAGCGCGCGGATCGCGGTCGGCGCGGTGTAGAAGATATTGACCTGGTGCTTGTCGACCACCTCCCAGAACCGCGACATCGACGGATAATTCGGCACGCCCTCGAACATCAGCGTGGTGGCGCCGTTGCAGAGCGGCCCATAGACGATGTAGCTGTGGCCGGTGACCCAGCCGACGTCGGCGGTGCACCAATAAATGTCGCCGTCGTGGTAGTCGAACACGTATTGGTGCGACATCGCGGTGTAAACGAGAAAGCCCGCGGTGGTGTGCAGCACGCCCTTCGGCTGGCCGGTCGAGCCCGAGGTGTAGAGGATGAACAGCGGATCTTCGGCGTTCATCTGCTCGCACGGACACTCCGCCGTCACCACCTCCTTGGCCTCGTGAAACCAAACGTCGCGCACCGGGTCCATGTCGACCGCCCCGCCGGTGTGCTTGACGACGATGACGTAGTCGACGCCTCCGACCTTGGCGATCGCCGCGTCGGTATTGGCTTTGAGCGGGATCTTGCGGCCGCCGCGGATGCCTTCGTCGGCGGTGATGACGACGTTCGACTTGCAATCCGCGATGCGGCCGGCCAGCGAATCCGGCGAGAAGCCGCCGAACACCACGGAATGGATGGCGCCGATGCGCGCGCAGGCGAGCATGGCGTAGGCGGTTTCCGGAATCATCGGCATGTAGATGGTGACGCGGTCGCCTTTCTTGACGTTGCGGTTGCGCAGGATATTGGCGAAGCGACAGACCTCGTCGTGCAGTTCCTTATAGGTAATGTGCCTGGAGACTTTCGGGTCGTCGCCTTCCCAGATGATGGCGGTCTGGCGGCCGCGCTCGTGCAAATGGCGGTCGATGCAGTTGTAGGCGACGTTGGTGGCGCCGTCCTCGAACCATTTGATGAAGACGTTGGGCTTGACGAACGAAGAATTCTTGACCTTGGTAAAATGCTTCATCCAGTGGATGCGCTTGGCCGCTTCCGCCCAAAATCCGTTGGGATCGGCCAGCGAGCGCGCGTACATGCCCTTGTATTGGGCGTCGTTGATGAATGCGCGCTTGGTCCACTCGGCGGGTACTTCGTAAATCTTGTCCGACATTTCACTGTTCCTCCACGCGCACGGGGCGGCTGGGCCTAATTGCTAGCGTTTCTTGGCCGTATTATGCGACGGTCGGCGGACGAGCGACAAGGCTTGGCGCCTAGGCCAAAAGTCATATGCCGAGCGTCGTGCCCCGGACGCCGACGCAAGCCTGCGAAGCCCGGTTCGGCGCCAATCAAGCTTTAGCTTTTCATGCCGCCCATCTTGCAGACGAGCTTCCATTGCTCGGCCGTCACCGGCTGCACCGACAGGCGGGCATATTTCACCAGCGCCATTTCCTTGAGCTTTCCTTCCGCCTTGATCGCGGCGAGTGTGACCGGCTGCGGCAGCGGCTCGACCGCGCCGGTGGTCACGGCGACCCAGGGCTCGCCTTTTTTGGCAGTCGGGTCCGGATAATGCTCGCGGATAATCGCGCCGATGCCGACGACCTGCTTCTCCTCGCCGGTGTGATAGAAGAAGAACTTTTCGCCCTTTTTCATCTCCTTGAGGTTGCGTCGGGCGATGAAGTTGCGCACGCCGCTCCACGGCTCGCCTTTCTTGCCGCGCTTGACCTGATCGGCCCAGGAGAACTCTTCGGGCTCTGTCTTCATCAGCCAATACGCCATGGTCATTCCTCCGCAATTTCCCTCTCCCCGCGCGTGGGAGAGGTCATCTAGGCTTCCGCCTTCAATGGCCGCGTCAGCAGCGATTCTATCGCCGCATCGACGCTCATTTTTTCCGACAGCAGCGCCGCCACTGCGGCCGAGATCGGCATGTCGACCGAACGCTCGCGCGCCATGTGCAAGAGCACCGGCGCGGTGAACATGCCTTCGGCCAGCCCGGCATGGATCATTTCTGGTTTTTGGCCGCGGCCGAGATTGACGCCGAAGGTAAAATTGCGCGACTGCGGGCTCGAGCAGGTGAGCAACAGATCGCCGAGGCCGGACAGGCCCATCAGCGTTTCCGGCCTGGCGCCGTAGGCCTTGCCGAAACGGACGAGTTCGGCGAAGCCGCGCGTGGTCAGCGCCGCCAGCGCGCTGGCGCCGAGTTGGCGGCCGGCAACGACGCCGGCGGCGATGGCCAGTACATTCTTCGCCGCGCCGCCGAGTTCGACGCCGCGCACGTCGCCGGAATGATAAGGCCGGAACGTCGCCGAGCCGACGGCGTGCGCCAGTTCGGCGGCGAGCCGGTCGTCGCCGCACGCCAGAGTGACCGCCGTCGGCAGGCCGCGCGCCACGTCGGCGGCAAAGCTCGGCCCGGACAATATCGCCGGTACTGCATTGGTGGCGCATTCGGCGACCACCTCGCTCATGAATTTCTTGCTGCCGCGCTCGATGCCCTTGGCGCAGACGATCACCGGCGTTTGCGCCGCAAGGAGCGGCGCCAGCGTCGTGGCGACGGCGCGCACGGCCTGGGCGGGAACGACGATGAGCAGCGCATCGGCACGCGCTGCCTCGGCAAGCCCACCGGCAATGACTACGCCGTCGTCGATGCGTACGTCTGGCAGGAACAGACTTTGGCGCTTTTGCTTCAGTTGTTCGGCATTGGCGGCATCCTCTTCCCACAGCGTGACCTGGCGTCCGGCGCGCAGGCAGGTCAGCGCCAGCGCGGTACCCCAGGCGCCGCCGCCGATGACCGCAATGTGATTGAAGGGCATTGTCGGATGCGTCCGTGCGGAATTTGGCAGTGCCTTTATAGCGCCTCGCCGCGTAGCAATTTTGGAACTTCGCCGATGAGCCCCGCCGCCTCGCGGATGAACAGACGCTTGAGGTTGGGCAGCCGGTCGACGACACCGAGGCCCACGTCGCGGGCGAAACGCAGCACGTCGGAGCGGTTGGAGAACAGCCGGTTGAGGCCGTCGGTGGCGAGCCCCATGGCCATGGTGTCGAAGCGCCGCCAGCGCTGATAACACTCCAGCACGTCGGCTCCGCTCGGATCGAGCCCGAGCCGCGCCGCGTCGACGATCACCTCGGCCAGTGCGGCGACGTCCCTCAATCCCATATTGAGGCCCTGGCCGGCGATCGGATGGATGACATGGGCGGCGTCGCCAATGAGTGCGATGCGGTTGGCGATAAAGGAGCGGGCGACAAAAAAGCCCAACGGATAAATCCGCCGTGGGCCAATGACCCTAAGCTCGCCGAGGTGCAGCTTGAAGCGCTGTTCCAGCTCGGCATGGAAGTCGTCGTCCGGCAGCGCGATGATGCGCTCCGCCTCAGACGTCGTCTCGGTCCAGACGATGGAACAGCGCCGGCCCTTGAGCGGCAAAATCGCGAACGGACCCGCAGGCAGAAAGTGCTCCTCGGCGCGGCCGTGATGGTCGCGCTCGTGCGCGACATTGATGACAATGGCCGACTGGCCGTAAGTCCAGCCATGCGTGGTGATGCCGGCGGTTTCGCGAATAGTCGAGCGGGCGCCGTCGGCGGCGACCAGAAGCCGCATGTTTAATTCGGTGCCGTCGCTGAGTTCGACATTGACGCACTGTGCAAACTCTTCCCTTGAGGGGGACGGTCGACCGCCGTCAGGCGGTCGGGGTGGGGTGATTGCGTCATGGCGGTTCACCCCACCCCGCTCGCGGAGCCTGCCATCGGACCGCGTGACTTCGCGCGGGTCCGTTGGTTCGCGACCCTCCCCCTCCAGGGCAGGGTAAGAAAATTGCGCGACGGCCGTTGATCGCAGCTCCACTCCGACCTCGCGTGCCTTGGCGGCAAGCGCGTCGACGAGATGCCGGTTCTCGATCAAATGGGCGAAAGGTTCGCCCGGCTCGACTTCGCCTTCGAAAGTCAGAAATGTCGGGCGCACGACATCGCCCAGCCGGCTGTCGGTGACGACCATGTCGAGGATGGGCTGCGCTTCGTCGCCGAGCCGCTCCCAGACGCCGATCGTCTCGAACAGTCGCCGCGCCGCGGCGACGATCGTCGAAGCACGCTCATCGTCGGCATGGCTTCGGCCGAGCGCCGGATCAGCGACGGTGACCGCGAACGATTGTCCAAGACCCTGTCGCAGGGCGATCGCGAGCGTCAGTCCGGCGAAGCCGCCGCCCGCGATCAAGACGTCAACGTCGTTACGCGTCATGCGCTTATCCTAGCACGCTTGCCTAGGCCCGGGCTTGACCCGGCTGCCGATCCCGTATGCAAGGAGTAAACGCCGATGTTTCCCGGATGCGACTTGCACCTGGCAGACGCGGCTTTCGGAGAAGCCATGGCCTCCGCCGTCCAGGAATTGCTCGAGATTCTCGATCTCGAACCGCTCGAATTGAATCTGTTCCGCGGCCGTTCCCCGCAGGCGCGCTGGCAGCGGGTGTTCGGCGGCCAGGTGATCGGCCAAGCGCTGGTCGCCGCCTGCCGCACTGTTGAGGGCGTGGCGGCGCGGCCGCCGCATTCCCTGCACGCTTATTTCCTGCTCGGCGGCGATCCCAAGGTGCCGATCATCTATGAGGTCGACCGCATCCGCGACGGCAGGAGCTTTACCACCCGCCGCGTCATGGCGATCCAGCACGGCCACCCGATTTTTTCGATGGCGGTGTCGTTTCACGTCGATGAAGCAGGCCTGACGCATCAGTTCAAAATGCCCGACGTGCCGAGGCCGGACGCATTGCCGAGCGAGGCCGAGTTCAAAGAGCGGGTCCTGCGGCTGGTGCCCGAACCGGTGCGCCGCTACTTCGAGCGCGAACGGCCAATCGAATTGCGGCCGGTCGAATACGGCCGCTATCTCGGCGAAAAGTCCGCGGATGGCCGCTTCCACGTCTGGATCCGCGCCACCGGCCAGCTGCCCGGCGAGCCGGCGATCCATCAATGCGTGCTGGCCTATGCCTCGGACATGACATTGCTCGATACCGCGCTCATTCCCTGCGGGCGCAGCGTGTTCAGCGACGACATCATGGCCGCAAGCCTCGACCACGCCTTGTGGTTTCACCGGCCGTTCCGCGCCGACAAGTGGCTGCTCTACGCCCAGGACAGCCCCAGCCTGGCCGCCTCGCGGGGCTTTTCGCGCGGGCTGATCTTCGCGGAGGACGGCACGCTGGTGGCTTCGGTGGCCCAGGAAGGCCTGCTGCGGCAGCGCCGCAACGCCTGAGCGGCGCGGCGGTGGATGCACTTAAACAACCTGCTTAATTATCGCCGGCAATGCCGATATGGTGTGCGACGCAGTCGCCGCTATCCCGGGAAGCGCCATGAAACTTGTCATCGCCATCATCAAACCGTTCAAGCTCGAAGAGGTCCGCGACGCGCTCTTGCACATCGGCGTGCAAGGCATGACCGTTTCCGAAGTCAAGGGCTACGGCCGCCAGAAGGGTCACACCGAGATTTATCGCGGCGCCGAATACGCGGTAAATTTCCTGCCGAAAATCCGCATCGAGATCGCGGTCGCTCGCGAGCAAGTCGACAAGGTGGTGGAGACGATCAGTGCCGCCGCCAAAACCGGGCAGATCGGCGACGGCAAGATTTTCGTCGCTCCGGTCGATCAGGCCTTTCGCATCCGCACCGGCGAGACGGACGTCGATGCGCTGTGAACTATTGAAATACTTTTCGTAGCCTTGCTTGGATTGGCGGCGCGCAATCGCCTATTTTTTGTGCGGCCGCCCGCCGGGGCCGACAAATCGGCCGTGCGATTTAGGCGATGGCGAGCGGTCCGTCGCCGAAAGCCTTGGGGTGTCAGCGTATTAAGCCCGATTTTCTGATTTGGCACGCTGCTTGATTGCGCAATCCCCGCACACGGCCCGGCAGTGTATCCTTGCTCGGCTTTGGTTTTTGTCGCTGCGCGTCAGGCGGGTGTTGAGGCAAGCGCGACGGGGAGGAAACAATGAAAATCGTCATGGCCATCATCAAGCCTTTCAAGCTCGACGAGGTCCGCGACGCGCTGACCAAAGTCGGCGTCCAGGGACTGACCGTAACCGAGGTGAAGGGCTACGGACGTCAAAAAGGCCATACCGAGCTCTATCGCGGCGCCGAATATGCCGTGAGCTTCCTGCCCAAGATCAAAATCGAAGTCGCCTGCCCGACCGACCAGGTGGACAAGGTGATCGAGACCATCAGCGCCGCGGCGAAGACCGGCCAGATCGGCGACGGCAAGATCTTCGTCTGCAGTATCGACCACGCGGTGCGCATCCGCACCGGGGAAACCGACGCCGCGGCGCTTTAGGACTCGCGCGCAACCGACAATTTTGCTGCAATTTGCACGCAGCGGCTGACGCGGTTTGCCACCGTGTTGGTGCGTGGCTATTTGGCAATAAACCAAAATCGGGAGGTCCTCATGGTCGGCGACTATACGCGACGTGGTCTATTGCGGACCGGCGGCGCGGCTTTTGCGGCCGCTGCCGCGTCGCGTTCCGCCGCGCAGACCTCTGCGCCACGGCCAAACATCGTATTCATTCTCGCCGACGACATGGGTTACGCGGACGTGTCCTGCTACGGTCGGCCGGATCTGTCGACGCCAAACATCGACCGCCTTGCGGCAGGGGGCACGCGATTCACGCAAGCCTACGCCAACTCCCCCGTGTGCACCGCCTCGCGTGTGGCGATCATCACCGGACGCTATCAGCTGCGACTGCCGGTCGGTTTGGAGGAACCGATCGCACCCTTGACCAAGCCTGGGATCGGTCTTCCGCCGGAGCATCCGACGCTGCCGTCGCTGTTAAAAAAGGTCGGTTACGGTACGACGCTCGTCGGCAAGTGGCACCTTGGCAACCTTCCCGATTTCAGTCCGCTCAAGAGCGGGTATGACCATTTTTACGGCTTTCGCAGC
>Ga0187783_10003887_pt1 | contig 11031 bp, 10 predicted proteins | sample 1015_SJ02_MP02_2_FD_132471 | JGI IMG/M metagenome (GOLD analysis project Ga0187783, IMG submission 132471) | Tropical peat soil microbial communities from peatlands in Department of Meta, Colombia - 1015_SJ02_MP02_20_MG | ecosystem: Environmental > Terrestrial > Soil > Wetlands > Peat | place...
GACGACAGGATTCTATGCGGTGATGGTAAAATGGCTTCCCGGCAATCATTTCAGCCATCCACATTTCCATCCCCACGACCGCTTCATCGCGGTGCTCAAGGGAACCTGGTGGGTCGGCAGCGGCACCAAGTTCGATCCCGACGCGACGGTGCCGATGCCGGCCGGCACGTTCGTGACCCATTATGGCCAGCAGGTGCACTTCGACGGCGCCAAGGACGAAGAGGTGATCCTGCTCATTGTCGGTGACGGTCCGGAGACGCCGACGCCTGCCGAGGTCAAATAGGAGCGCGGCCGGGTTCAGGCGGCCGTCTTCGCCGCCGCCTGATTGGCGCCAGCGGCGCCGCGCCTGGCGCGATCGAGAATCGCCTCGATCGAGGCCACCTCGACGCGGTTGCGGCCATTGTCCTTGGCGCGATAGAGCGCGTGCTCGGCCTGCGCCAGCAGTACGGTGAGGTCTGAGACGGTGTCCTGACTGATCACGACGCCGATGCTCACCGTGCTTTCGACCGGCCGGCCGTCGACCTCGCGCGCGGCCGCGGCGAAGCGCCCGCGGATCTCCTCGGCGACCACCGGCGCCCGCTCGCGCGTGGTGTCGATCAGCAGCGCGCCGAATTCCTCGCCGCCGAGACGGCCGAACAGATCCATGCGGCGGACGCAGCCCGACGCCACGTCGGCAAAAATCTCCAGCACGCGATCGCCGACGGCGTGGCCGAACCGGTCGTTGATCGATTTGAAGTGGTCGAGATCGAGCAGCATCACCGCGGTCGGGTGCGGATCGTTCGCCTGCCGGGTTAGCTGGGCTTCACCGTCCTGCAGGAAGGCGCGGCGGTTGGCGAGCCCGGTGAGCGGATCGATCAGCGCCGCGGTCTTATGGCCGTGCTCGCCGCGCTCCTTCGCCATCGCCAGCAGGATGAACGCGGTGGCGATGGTAAACAGCAGCGCCTCGAAGCTGAGCACCGTCAGCCAGACGCTCGCGAACACCTGATTGCTCACCGGCAGCCAGGGCAACATCGCGGCCAAGGGCGTGCGCAACAGATAAAGCGCGCCGTGCGCGAACAGCATGAAGATAGCGGGCCAGCGCGACACCAGCGGCTCGGCGCGCCCCCGCCAGAACTCATACGCCGTCGCCCAGGCGTAGCTGGCGACGATGCCGGAGCTTAAGAGCACGCGGGCGTTGAAAGAGTCGGCAAATCCCGGCGCGCGGCTTAGCGCGACCCAGACCATCGCGCCGCCAAACAGCAGAACGAGTCGTGGTTGGCGATGGTCGAAGATGCGCGCGCCGGTGAAGGTCAGGCCGAACGCGGTGAACAGGAGCGCGTTGGCGAGATCGATCGAGATGAGGTCGGAGACCGAGCCATAGAGCCCGAAGAGCGTCACCGAAGCGGCGCGCAACAGATCCGCAAAACCCCACCAGGCGACGGCGTGAATCGCGGTGTTCTGCGCCCAGACGAACAGCAGCAGCAACCCGAGGATTGCTTCGACGTAAATCGTCACGAGGAAGAGTTGTGTTGACGTCGAGATTCATCGCGCTCAGCGAAATTGACCGGGAATTTCGCAATAAACCCCGTCGTTGCGGAGATACTGCGCCGGCCGGAAACAATAGGTGAATGGGCGGAACACTTGCGGTGTCGCGCGCCGTTATGGTTTCGGCAAGCTTTCGAAATTGCCCGGCATTCGATGCAGTCTTGTTTCGGCGGGTTCGGTCATTTAGGGTCGCGGGCTTTGGATGTAGCGACCATGCAGCTGCGCAACGGAATCGTCGAGGCGATCGGCAACACGCCGTTGATCAGACTCGAGCGCGTGTCGGCGGCGACCGGGTGCACCATTCTCGGCAAGGCCGAATTCATGAATCCCGGCCTGTCGGTCAAGGATCGGACGGCGCGCCAGATCATCCTCGAGGCGGAGAAGCGGGGCGAGATCCGGCCGGGCGGAATTATCGTGGAAGGCACCGCCGGCAATACCGGCATCGGCCTGGCGCTGGTCGGCAATGCGCGCGGCTACCGCACGCTCATTGTCATTCCCGACACGCAAAGCCAGGAAAAGAAAGACATGCTGCGGCTCGCCGGCGCCGAATTGGTCGAAGTGCCGGCGGTACCGTTCAGCAACGCCAACAATTATCAGCACGTCGCGCGCCGGTTGGCCGAGCAATTGCGCCAGCGCGAGCGAAACGGCGTGCTCTTTGCCGATCAATGGAACAATCTCGACAATCTTTTGGCCCACTATCTGACGACCGGGCCGGAAATCTGGCAGCAAACCGACGGCAAGATCGATGGCTTCATCTGCGCAATCGGCACCGGCGGCACGCTTGCCGGCACGGCAAAATATCTGCGCGAGAAGAAGAAGGACGTGGTGATCGGCTGCGCCGACCCGGAAGGCGCGGCGATGTATGAGCTGTTTACGCACGGCACCGCCAAGGCTTCGCCGGGCAATTCGATCACCGAGGGAATAGGACTCGGTCGCGTGACGCCGATCGTCGAGGGGCTGAAAGTCGACAAGCCCTACCTCATTCCGGATGCCGAAGCGGTGCCGATCATCTTCGATCTGCTCGAGCATGAAGGGCTCTGCCTCGGCGGTTCCTCCGGCATCAATGTCGCCGGCGCCGTGCGTCTCGCCAAGGAGCTCGGTCCGGGCCATATCATCGTCACCATCCTCGCCGACTACGGCACGCGCTCCCAGTCGAGGCTGTTCAACCCGCAGTACATGCGTGAGAAGAAGCTGCCGGTCCCGGCCTGGCTCGAGCGGCATTCGCAGATCAAGGTTCCCTACGCCTGAACATCGCCGCCGCCGGCGCGTTGTTCTTTCGACCGAGGATATGATGCTCAGAAGCGACGACTCCCCTGCCCCATCGTCGACCAGCCGCTGGCTGGTTTCGACAGAGTGGCTCGCCGAGCATCTGCGTGACCGCAACCTCGTCGTGGTCGACGGCTCCTATGCGTTGCCGACGCTGCAGCGCGACGTTCATGCCGAATACCGCAGCGGCCATATTCCCGGCGCCGTATTCTTCGACATCGAGGCGATCAGCGACCATTCGACCGAATTGCCGCATATGCTGCCGGGCGCGGCGCAATTCGGCGTCGCCGTCGGCGGGCTCGGCATCGGCAATGGCGACACCGTCGTCGTCTATGACAGCGCCGGCCTCTACTCGGCGGCGCGGGTGTGGTGGACGTTCCGCCTGTTCGGCGCCCGCAATGTGCTCATCCTCGACGGCGGGCTGCCGAAATGGAAGGCCGAAGGCCGTCCGCTCGAACAGGGCGACGCCAAGCGCGCGCCGAAAAAATTCGATGCCGAGATGAATGTCAGCGTCGTGGCGATGCTAGACGACGTCCGCATGGCGGTCACCGGCGATGGCGTGCAGGTCGTCGACGCCCGTGCGGCGGAACGATTTACCGGCAAAGCGCCCGAGCCGCGGCCCGGCCTGCGCTCGGGCCACATGCCGGGGGCGCTCAATTTGCCCTATACCCGGCTGGTCGAGAACGGCCGGCTGGTGCCGCGCGAACGGATCGACGCCGCCTTCGCGGAGGCGGGCGTCGATCTCGACAAGCCGATCATCACCACCTGCGGCTCGGGACTCACCGCCGCGATCCTCACCCTGGCGCTCGAATCGATCGGCCGCGAGCCGAAGGGCCTCTATGACGGCTCGTGGGCGGAATGGGGCTCGCGGCCCGACCTTCCGGTCGAACGCGGCTAGAGCGCGGCGCGAATACCGGTCGCCGATTTCACCCGCGGCGTCTCCGAGGTCCACAGATGCTGCGCGGCATAAGCCCGCCACGGCCGCCACGCATGGGCGCGGTCGAGGAGCTCGGACGAGGAATGATCGCGGCCCTCGCGGCTCGCGATCGCGCGCATCAGGCCGAGATCGGCGGCGGGGAACGCATCCGGCTCGCGCAGCTGGCGTAGCGCGATGTATTGCGCCGTCCATTCGCCGACGCCAGCAATCGACCGCAGCCGCTTCACCGCGTCGTCAAGCTCGCAGTTCGCGTCGAACAGATGCTTGTCCGCCGCGGCCGCCGCGCCGATTGCCGAAAGCGCCGCCGCGCGGCTCCGCGGCATGCCAAGCGAAGCCAGGTCAGCGGATGCAAGTGCCTCGGGACGCGGAAAGGCGTGCGTCAAATCGCCATCGGGCTCGCTCAATGGATCGCCATAGGCGGCGACCAGGCGGCCGGCGAGGCGCACGGCCGCTCCCACGCTGATCTGCTGCCCAAGCACGGCACGGATCGCCAGCTCGAAGCCGTCCCAGGCGCCGGGAACGCGCAGGCCGGGGCGCGACTTGATCAACGGCGCAAGCGTCCGATCCTTGGCAAGGTGCGCGGCAATGGCGACGGGATCGGCGGCAAGGTCGAACACGCGGCGCAGCCGCGCGATAATCGCCGGCAAGGCGGTGAGCTTGGGAAACCGGACCGTCGCGCGCAACGCATTGCCGTCGGAGGGCTCGACCTCGACCGTGCCCTGCGCGCCGTCCAATTGCACCGATCGCGCGTATGAATTGGCGGCGACGCGCTCAACGCCGGCAATGGCGCGCTGGCGCAGGAACTCGAGCATCGCCGGCCAATCATAGGGCGGGCGATAATGCAGAAGGAGAACGATCTCGCCGCGCGGTCCGGCCGGGATGTCGGGCCCGCCGGCACGCCGCAATTCGCGCGGCGGCCGCCGGAACAGGGTCTGAAAAGTTTCGTTAAACCGGCGCACGCTGCCAAAGCCCGAGGCGAAGGCGATCTCGGTCATCGGCAGGCGCGTCTCGTGAATAAGCTGCTTGGCCAGGAGGACACGGCGGGTCTGCGCGACCGCGACCGGCGACGCGCCGAGATGCTGGCGGAACAGCCGCCGGAGCTGGCGCTCGCCGACGCCCAAGCGCGTCGCCAACGCCTCGACATCGGCCTCGTCCAAGGCGCCGAGCTCGATCAAGCTGAGCGCGCGCGATACCGTGTTCGAGGTGCCGCGCCACGCGCCGAGATCCGGCGCGGTCTCGGGCCGGCAGCGCAGGCACGGACGGAAGCCGGCCTCCTGGGCCGCGGCCGCCGTCGGAAAGAACGTCACGTTTTTCGACAGCGGCGTCCGCGCCGGGCAGATCGGACGGCAATAGACGCCGGTCGTCTTGACGCCGATGAAAATGCGGCCATCGAAGCGGGCGTCGCGTTGGCAGACCGCGCGGTAGCAGGCATCGTGGTCGAGATCCATGCCGCGACTGTGGTCGCCTTCCCGGCTTGCGTCTAGCGGTTTTCGGACCTGGTCATGGCTGCCTTGCGCTCAACATGAATGCGTCCGAAAACCGCCAGCCCGGCTGCTCCGGTGGCGCGACAATGGGCCCCTCCAACCGGAGCCGATCCGCGACCATGCAAACGTTCTTTCTCGAACATCTTGAAACGCCGACCGGCGCGATGCGCCTCGTCAGCGACGGGGAGCGCCGCCTGCGGGCACTCGATTGGGAAGACCATGATTCGCGCATGCAAGAGCTCATTCGTCGCTACTACGGGGCGGAGACGCGACTGCGCGACGCCCCGCGCCGCTCTGAGGCGGCGCGAGCGCTGGCGGCTTATTTCGACGGCGACCTCGACGCCATCGTCTCCCTGCCGACTGCGGCGAACGGGACTGCCTTCCAGCTCGCGGTCTGGGCGGCGTTGCGGAAAATTCCCGTCGGTCAGACCATCAGCTACAGCGCGCTCGCCGCGCGGATCGGCCGGCCCAAGGCGGTGCGCGCGGTCGGTCTTGCCAACGGCGCCAATCCGATTGCGATTGTCGTTCCTTGCCATCGCGTCATCGGCGCCGACGCGTCGTTGACCGGCTATGGCGGCGGGCTCGATCGCAAACGCTGGCTCTTGGCGCACGAGTGCGGCGGCCGACGGCTCCTTGACGGCGCTCGACGGGAGGCCGTGCGATGATCGCCAACAACAGCAAGCATGTGGTGTTGTGTGGTGTTGGCGGCCTGGCAGGCCTTGGCCAGCCGCGATCCGCGGCGGATCGCACCCATGTTCACCGAGGACGCGGAATGGCTGGCGCCAAACGGAAATGCCACGGCGGTTGCGTTGAACCGACCCTCGCATATCGTCGGCAGGGACCAGATCGCTCAAACCTTTGGCAAGGATATCTGGAAGCTCTTCGCCGCGGACGTTAAGGTCGAGTTCCGCGGCGTCTACGGCGAGGGTGATATCGTCATTGTCGAACACCGCATGCAGGCGACGCTGGCCAACGGAAATGCGTATGACAACGACTACTGCTTTGTGTTCGAAGTCGAGGACGGCCTGATCCGGCGCGTGCGCGAATATATGGACACCGCCAAAGGCCACCATATGATATTCGCGAGCGCACGACCGACGACATAGAGGCCCGCCGATGCTTCTGCTCAAGCCGAATTGTGAATGCTGCGATCGCGATCTCGCGCCGGATTCGCGCGATGCGATGATCTGCTCGTTCGAGTGCACCTTCTGCCGCTCATGCGCCGAGGGCGTCCTCAACGGGCGCTGTCCGAATTGTGGCGGCGAATTCGTCCGCCGCCCTATCCGCCCGGCCGGCAAGCTGGCGGAGTTCCCGCCGTCGCGCGAGCGGATGTTCAAGCCGGAGGGCTGCGCGCCCGCGACCGCCACCCGCTGACCCTGTGCTAAACGACAACTCGGCTCGGCGCCGCGTACGCGGCGTCACTGGCCGTCGCGGTATTATCGGGCGCAGGCTCAAGGCATGGCAACAGGATCACCCGTCCCGCTGGTGACCGGAGGAGCGGCGGCATGTCCCGCAAGATGATCTATGAGGAATGACCCGTAGCCCGCATGAGCGCAGCGTAATGCGGGAACGAAGGGCCGGCTTGGATTGCCTTCCCGGGTTTCGCTAACGCTCAGCCAGGGCTACGATGTCTCCGACGAGGCCAGCATGATCTTCCGGCAGCTGTTCGACAGCACCTCCGGCACCTACACCTACCTGCTCGCCAGCCGGCGGGGCGGCGAGGCGCTGATCATCGATCCGGTGCTGGAGCGGGTCGAGCGCTACCTGCAGCTCATCCGCGAGCTCGATCTGCGGCTGGTCAAGGCCGTGGACACGCATCTGCACGCCGATCACGTCACCGGGCTCGGCGTGCTGCGCGACCGCACCCATTGCATCACGGTGATGGGCGAACACACCCACGCCGACGTGGTCTCGATGCGCGTTGCCGAAGGCGACCGCGTCGACATCGAGGGAGTGCGCCTCGACGTCCTCTACACGCCCGGTCATACCGACGATTCCTACTCGTTCCTCCTCGCCGATCGCGTCTTCACCGGCGACACGCTGCTGATCCGCGGCACCGGCCGCACCGATTTTCAGAACGGCAACCCGCGCGCGCAATATGATTCGATCTTCAACAAGCTGATGAAGCTACCCGACGAGACGCTGGTCTATCCGGCGCACGACTATAAGGGCGACACCGTCTCGAGCATCGGCGAGGAGAAGCATTTCAATCCGCGGCTCAAGGTCAAATCCGTCGACGAATATGTCGACCTGATGAACAATCTGAAATTGCCGAACCCGAAGATGATGGATGTGGCGGTGCCGGCCAACATGCAGGTCGGGCTTCGCCAGGAAGAGATCGCGCGCAAGGGCTGGGCCGTGTCGGCGGCCGAGGCGATGGCGCTGCGCGGGCGCAGCGACGTCGCGATCGTCGATCTGCGCGAGAAGAGCGAGCGCGAGAAGCACGGCGTCATTCCTGGCTCGCTGCACGCCCCCTACCCGGCTTTGGCCGAGCACGTCGCCGCCGGCGGCATGCTGCACGAGCTCGCGGCCGCGACCGGCAAGCGGATCGTATTCTACTGCGCCTTCGGCGAGCGCTCGGCGATGGCGGTTGAGGCTGCGCAGAACGCCGGCCTCACCAGCGCCTGTCACATCGAGGGCGGCATCGACGCCTGGAAGAAGGCGGACGGGCCGCTCACGCGCTGATGTGCCCGGCAGGTTCGCTCACTGTGACGGCGGAAAGTGTGACCCCTAAAACGTGAAAGCCGCAGGGACGGGGGTGCCTGCGGCTTCCACTTCTGACGTCTGCTCAGGGAGGTAGATCAGCAGACGCCGCTGCAATCGTGGTACGCGGATTAGAGCTGCTCGTCGCCGCTCTCGCTGCCCATCAGCTCGTGAACGCGGGCGCGGTCCTGACCATGGCGGGGGCCCTCGTAGCCGAAGCCCTGACCTTCGCGCCAACCGCCGCGCTCACGGTCGAACCGGGGCTGGCCCCGCCAGCCGCCGTCGCGGCCGGAATGACGCTCGCCGCGCGAGCCATCGCCGTCACGCCCCATGCCTTGGCGCCAACCGCCGCCCTCGCGCCCTACATGCATGCGGTGATGCGGCCGCAAAATCCGGGACAGCATCTTGAAGCGCTCTTTCTGGGTGTCGGTGAGGCTCATGTAGAGCGGTGCGCCGGCGTCGGCGACGTGCTTGAGCGCGGCGCTCGCCTTCGCCATGTTGTCGGCCCGGCGCGACAGCCGGTCGAACGGCGAAGTCGGCGGCGGCTGGTCGGCGGCGGCTTCCCGTGCCTGGATGCGCTGGGCCCGCAGCTGCGCCAACTCGCGAAGCGCCTGCTCGAAGGCCGGCCAATTCTTCGCCTGATCGGCGGTGAGTTCGAGACCAGCCTTGAGGGCGGCGATACGCGCGTCGGTGAACGCGGCGCGATCCTCGGCGCTCAGATGACGATGACGGTGCTCGAAGCGCGGCCCGCCGTCGTCGTGCCGAGCATCCGAAAACTGCTGCGCATACACAATCGAAGAACCGGCGATGGCGAGGACCGCCGTCGCGGTGATCACTGGCTTGAGCATGTTCTCCTCCTCAGAGATCAAGATGCGCAAAGTAAAAGTCCGCGATGGCAAACAGGCAAGTTAAAGTTTGGTCAGGTGAATGCTTGTTCAAGATTACAGTCGCGTAATGTCGCTCAACACCAAGTATTATCACAGTATAGAGACAATCAAATCGGAATTTCAATTCAAATTATTGCACGAGGATCTGCGCGATAACAGTAGAATATCGATTCCGACCGTTAACCGCACGCAGCAAACCAGCATCCAAACGAGTCCGGCCAAGTTTTTGGGCCGTCGGACATGGATCGATATTCAGGCGCGGATCAAGGACGCCAGAATGTCCCGACCTGTTATCGAGAGGACGCGGATCGGCGCCTTCTCTCGCCCGCGCACGGTGATATCGGTCGTTTGCGCCGTGGCCGGGAGTTCGATGCCGGCGGCCGAAAACGCATCCTCGGAAACCACCGCGGTACAGGCGAGTTCCTTGCTCAGCGCCTCCAGGCGGCTCGCGACATTGCCGGTGTCGCCGAGAAAATACGGACCTGAATAGTTGGCAGCCGCATCCGCGGCAAACGATCGACAAGCCGGCGTGAATCCCGATGCCAAATCGCAACGGGACGCTGAGATCGCGACCGAATTCCTCGCCGAGATGATCGAGACTGTCCCAGATGGCGACGGCGGCGGCGAGCGCGTTCTGGGCGCCCGGCGAGGCGTTGCCGTCAAAACCGAACACGCTCATCAAGCCGTCGCCGGCGACGCTGGTAACGACCCCGCCATGCGCTGCAATGATCTCGCTGACGCATTGCACATAGCTGTCGATGACGAACAGGATATCGAAGGGCAGCTTCGCCGCGGCAAGCATCGTCGAGTCCCTCAGATCGACGGCCACGGCCGTTTCGCGGTGTTCCTGGAAATCGAAGCGGCGCCCTCGGTCGCTGGCGCGCTGCGGAAGGAGCAACAGGACCCCGAGGTCCTGAACCGGTCGGAGCTGACAAGCGAGCCGCACGCGCGGCGGCGCCTTGATCCGCTCCAGCGTCAGCCGCTCCAGGTCGGAGGGTCGCGGCAGCTGATCGTTCCCTTCGGTTATTCTGATCCTGCAGGTCGAGCATCGCCCGCGGCCGCCGCACACCGAGGTGTGGGGAACGCCCGCCCAGCGGCTCGCTTCGAGCACCGAATGGCCCCTTGGCACAGTGACCGGCTGCCGATTGGGATAGGACACTCTGAAGCTTCCGGCTTTGGCCAAGACCCAATGCCGGGCCGCGCGAAACAAGAACACGGCGGCAAGCAAGGCGAGATAGGCGACCTGCGATCGTTCCCAAAGTCTCGCCAGGCTGGCGCGATGCGCCGCGTCGGCGCTGCCGGGCGCCGGTGGTCCGTATTGCTCGGAAAATCCCGGCACCAGTGCCGTATGCAGGACCGCGTCCCATCCGGCATTCATGATGCCCATGACCGCCAGAACCGGGATGGCGATCGCCAGACCCAGCAGGGCTTTGGCTGCGTGGCGATACCAGCGACGGAAGCGCAGGAGCATGTGCAGCCCCAGGCACCCGTGCACCCACACGGCGGTGAGGAGCAGCGCCTGGCGCGTCAAACCGACCGCCGGCGACGTGATCCAATACTGGTAGACGATGCGGTAGTAGCTGTCGTCGAGACCATAAAGCGCGCTGCCAAGCCGTACATTGCTCACATGCGGAATCAACAACAGCGGAATCGATAGCCCCAACCCGAGCTGCCAGGCCTCGAGCGCCGGCATGCGAAGATGCTGACGCCGGATCAGCGCGAACAGGCCGAGGCCGCCATGCACGAAAAACGCGGTGAGGAGAAGCGACAGCCCGACGGCGGTGCGCCAAGGCGCCAGCAACACGCCGCGGCCGACCTCTTCCATGAATGCAAGGTGAAAAATGCCGGTTGCGTGGCTGAGGAAATGGCAAGCGGCGTAGCTGAAGAGGATGAGTCCCGTCACCAGACGAACGGTTCGTACGATGAGCAACGCGGCTGCCCTCTTGCAGGATCAAAGCCGACAAAACACGCCGCTGGGTGCGAGCAATTCGTGGCAACGGCAATGACTCTACGCGATCAGCGGTGCGAGGCAAGTGCGTTGACTTTTGCGGCAAACGTCCCGCATCCTCGCTGCGCTCGAGGAGAAACTGCTGACGGATCGGTGCGGTGAATCTACAGACGCTGGCCCGGATTCCGCTTTACAGATCGCTCAGCGCCGAGGCCATCCGACGGCTCGATACGCAATGTACCTGGCGGCGCGCCAACGCCAAGGAATTCGTCCTCGAATACC
>Ga0187783_10003888_pt1 | contig 11031 bp, 9 predicted proteins | sample 1015_SJ02_MP02_2_FD_132471 | JGI IMG/M metagenome (GOLD analysis project Ga0187783, IMG submission 132471) | Tropical peat soil microbial communities from peatlands in Department of Meta, Colombia - 1015_SJ02_MP02_20_MG | ecosystem: Environmental > Terrestrial > Soil > Wetlands > Peat | place...
GCTTTCTTGAATTCGGGCCCAGGCGTCTCACACAAAAGATCAGTCACGGGTGATCGACAGCTTGGATCGGCATGGATGCGAATATTAAATTTGCTAATGGCGGCGGAAATTTCGTCAAATAACTTTAGTGCGTCACCAAACTGATCGCCTGTCCTAAGCTGCACGAAATATCCACGCACCGTTTTTGCGGCGCCATTTTCCACCAAACGTATCAGTTCTTTTGGGGTTAAGGGAGAATTATCGATGATCAGTTGGTGCGCTTTCTTGCTATCAACGGCCTTATGCTTCCATAACAATTTTATTACGCTGGCAAATGATGGTTCTTTGTTGCGTAACAGATAGCGTAAATGGCGTTCATGGTAAGTGGGGCCGAGAATTCCCGTCAAGGCTTTGGAAATTTCAGCAATATCGTGGGTTCCTTCTAAGAAGGCCTTCAAACTGGTGACACTTTCTGGCCCTAATTCGCCTTCTTTTCCGATCTTTTGCGCCTTCACAATCGCCAAGGAAAATAAGCGGTCAATATTATCGAGCACGCTATTTATTCGTTGAAGGTCAAATTTCATCTGTAGCTTTTCGAGATCGGAGAGCAGGGAAGAAGATTTTTTCTTAGATGATCGAGCGCGTTGTTCATTGTCTGTGGAATCTGACTCGTCATCACTGTCACTGGAACCGTCGTCCAATGAAACACCGATACCACGGCCGTGATGATGCGGTATTTCGTCACCGAAGCTATTCCGGTCGCCTCGCTCTGCTTCAAATGTATTTAGGCCCGTATGCATGGCCAGGACGTTTCTGGAAAATAGAATCACCATGGCCAATTGGGTTAAGACGACAATCCATTTCAATTGAGCGCCTCGTCCATCGTTTATCAGTGGAGTATTCATAGAGATTTCCCATAACGGAAATTTGATGGAGACACATAGTTATTCCGCCGAAGCTAAGATTTTGGCCAAAAAACCGGGCAACACACTAATTGCAACGTCTATAAAAGTCGGCAGCACGGAGGGACTTCTTGTTCAATTAGGTCTATGGCTATTTTCGCTTTGGCGAAAAAATCCTTGGAGCTTTCCACAATAAATCGGCGAGGATGTCGTCTCCATACGGCCTCCACCTTTTCGTCGATACGCAAGGCCTGTTCAACATCTTCCACTCGAAGCGGATTGCTGTGGTCGTAGCCGGTCAAAAGCGTCGGTGTTCGTAAATGGATGACCATCTGGTATCGTGAGAGCTCTTGTTCTTCTGAGCTATGAACGTTCTTGAAAAACGAAGCGGCACTGCCAGGCCAATAGGCTAGCCCGTCGAGAGAACCACGATCACAGAGCGCAATCGCCGCTTCTTTCTCATCGATTACTAACTGCTCTAACTCATGCTGCACGTAAAAAATGGCCCTTTGAGCTGCTTTCTGTGCACCTCTGCTCGACCGGCGCCAAAATCCGCCACGAAAAATGATGCCAGCCGATTCGGGTAGAATGGCGACGTGTGGGCAAAACGCGCGGCGCGTCATTTCTAACACAGCAGTTTTGCCCGCGCCCGGTCCTCCCGTAAGCACGATTCTTTTACAGCCATGCCACGACTTTTTGCATCGGCAAGGATAATCTTCTCTGCTTTTCGGCATTAAAAACCCGGGCGTAATAATTCAAGCATACAACCCACTCGTACAGTGAAATACTCCAAAAAACGCATTATCCACCAGAAACGGGCGGCAAAAAGGCAATTTCGTCGTTATCGGCAATTGCTTCGTCGGCATCGATCAATTGATCATTTTTGGCAAATCGCAAGTAACGTGGATCGATGGTCAAGGAATATTTTTGTTGCAGTTCTGAGAAAAGCTCGATGACGGAACCAGCAAGCGTCTGCAAACTCTCTTCCGAACAGTTGGCTTCTTCGCGTAACGAAGAAAAATAATACACTTTAACCGTCTTTCGTTCTCGATTTTTTTCGCGAATAGCGTCGAACTCATGATGATGGTTCACATTAATAGAGAAACGCTCATCGCGTGGGGTCAGTCGCTCAATATCCAGACTCGATAAGATCTTTCTCGGGCAATAAACACCAAGAGACCAAAAGACCGCTAATTCTTTGAATATGCGTGGCTCGTAGATAGTGCACAGTGGTTCGATATGATCTGCGTTCACAAATGCGGTTGCATTCTTCTCTGGGTTTCGATGCTTTACTAAAAAAGAAGCCGCCTCTTCGTCAAAATAGGGCAAGTCACAGGCCAACACCAAAAGCGGCTGGAGCTTTTTTTTGAAAGCAGACATTATGCCGCCTAGGGGGCCAATAGGATTTACAAAGATATCGCTAATCAATCTCTCTTCACTCACGTTAAGCTGCGGCTCAAGCAAGGGTGACACCGAGAAAAAAACTTCCGAGCAAAAAGGTCTCAAAACTCTTTCACATACTTGCCACTGCGGCCCAGCGCCAAAATTGAGATAGGCCTTGGCTTGGCCCATTCTTGTGCTTTTGCCGCCGGCCAACACTAAACCAAAAAGATTGTTTTCTTGACTATGGGAGCTCGACATCGCTTTTGCCTCCAGTCTTTTTCATGAGCCTTGTCCCCGTAATTTCCATGTCAAAACTCAGGGATTTACACATGTCATAAATGGTCAAGGCGGCAACACTTGCTCCAGTAAGAGCCTCCATCTCCACGCCGGTTCGACCGAGACTTTTTACCCGGCAGCGGATAGCGATGATGCCCGGCTCGTCGATATCAATGTCGATGTGGACATAGTCAATGCCAATCGCATGGCATAACGGGATAAGAGCCGACGTGCTTTTGGCCGCCATCGTCCCCGCAATAATGGCAGTATGAAATACTGGACCTTTTTGGTTGATGGCCGCATCATTCTGTAGCTGCTCAGTTAACCAGATAGGTATTCTAATATGAGAGACAGCTATGGCTTCACGCCTGGTATTAGTCTTTTCACTTATATCCACCATGGCAGGCGCATCTGCCTTTAGGTGAGAAAATTGAGTGGTTGTTTCCATGGGGTCAGGCTTATATGCCCGACATCAAATCGTAAATCCCAGCGACAACTGCAGGATGGGCATCAGTCCATCGAGCAAAATTGGCAGTTCTTTGATGGGGCTTGTGTGCCAGGTATATTCTTCGCCGAGTTCAAAACCAAAAGTGAAGCCACTTCTTTTCACCCAGTTGTATCCGATGGTGAAAACATGGGTAAAAACTGCATCGTCTTTTCTACCTTCAGCGCCGTAAGCATTAAAAACTTCTACGCCCACCATCATGGTGGACTTTAAAAAAAACGCGTTGGTCATGGATTCGCTAAAAGGAAACCACTTTGCCCCAAGGCCGGTTGATACTTTTAGCTGGGATATATCGATATTCCAGGCAATGCGTGGGCTCACATTTTCTCCATACCAACTTTCCGGCACATTTTGATTTTTTGCTTTAAAGAGTCTGGCGCCGAAGCGGATAAGCTCGCGATAGTTCATCCATTTGACTTCCACCGGAATCACCAAATTGAACTTTGGGTGAAGACGATACTCGAAGGCCGCTTTGGCACTGATTATGTCAGGCAAAACAATGGGGGTGAATAAAACCGCGATCTTACGTACCGGCAGAAGCTCAATCCCCACCACTATGTCTTCCGCCGCAACAGGACCGCATAGGAGCAAGGCGGTAAACATGACGATGAATCGCTTAATCCCCATAAAAATGGCTCCCAATCAAAACAACTATCAACTCAATGTATGCATCATTAGATTCGCTAGGCAAATTGTCGGTTGCGCTGTAACATGGCCAAGAATTCCCGTGAAGCAAGGAAGCGGCAGAAATGGAGCAGCAAGAACTCATTTATGACTGGAATGCGCTAGAACGCGCGAACGCATTCCCAACCACTGTGGAAGTCTGTGACGAGACGCTAAGAGACGGTCTTCAATCGCCATCGGTTCGCGACCCAAAAATAGAGGACAAATTTGAACTCATCACGCTCATGGATGAACTGGGCATTACCATCGCTAATATTGGCCTACCGGGAGCAGGGCCACGGGCCTTTGCCGACGTCTTGGCCATCGCGCATTTTGTAAAGCAGCATAGACTTAATTTGATGGTCAACTGCGCGGCACGCACCGTGAGGGCCGACATCGAACCCATCGCCACCATTCAACAACGGGCTGGGATCGCCATCACGGCGTATTGCTTTTTGGGCACAAGCCCCATTCGTCAAACAGTAGAAAATTGGGACCTGGACAAGCTAAAAGCCACCGCCGAAGAGGCCATCAAATTTGCCCACCAGGAAAACCTAAAGGTTGCCTTCGTCACCGAAGACACCACCAGGTCAAACAAGGCTACCCTCGGACTACTTTTTAATCACGCCATCGGCCTAGGAGTGGAGCGGCTCGTGCTGTGCGACACCGTAGGATATGCGACACCCGATGGCGTGAAAGCGCTGGTGGGCTTTACCAAAAACTTAATCAAGGACACCAGGCAAGATGTGAAAATTGATTGGCATGGCCATAATGATCGTGGCCTTGCTGTGGCTAACGCCTTATGCGCCGCACAATACGGCTGTCATCGCCTTCATGGCACGGCGCTGGGCATTGGCGAGCGCGTAGGTAATACCGCCCTGGATCAACTCATCGTCAATCTCAAGCTAGAGCATGCCTATCCCCATGGAGTGTCTTCATTAAGTCGCTACGTGGAAACGGTTAGTCGCGTATGCCGCACGCCCATTCCAGCTAACTATCCGGTTTTTGGCAGCGATGCGTTTCGCACAGCGACAGGAGTGCACGCTAGCGCCGTAATCAAGGCGCAGCAACGACATGACGACGTTTTGGCCAACACAGTATATTCGGGCGTACCAGCTCATTGGTTTGGCAAAGCCCAAGTTATCGAAATTGGCCCCATGAGTGGCGCGTCCAACGTCAAGCACTGGCTTTCACAACACAGCTATGACGTCACCGATGATCTAGTTAAGGCCCTATTAAATTTTGCGAAAAATCAAGCCGCAGTGCTCACGGAAGCGCAACTAAAAGAATTTTTGGCCGCTTACTTCAAAAACGCTGCTCCTCAGGTATAAAGCCTTCCGGCTTCTTTGGAGTGGCATCATGAATTTTAATGACCTGGTTAAGAAAATTTCTTTTACCACTTTTTCTGATGTGATCGGGGTGTCTCCCCGCAAGGTTCGTGAATCTTTATTCGCCCATTATGGCGTTAAGAATAAGAGTCGATCTCTGTTGTCGTCGATCAAAGAGAAAAAGGAACAACGGATAAAACACCTACATGAGACCCTGACCGAGGTCACAAAACCCAAGGAACAGGAGTTCTTAAAGGAACTCTTCCGTAACTGGCTATTTCATAAACGCGATCTTTTGAAAGCCACGCTCGACTATTTAGGCGTAGCAAACGATAACGGCCTAGTTGAAACCGAAACCGACTTCTTCAAAGAACTGAGCGAAAAAAAGGTGAAAGACTTGGTTGACCATCTGAGCGCCAACTTCCTAAAAGACGAAATCCTCATCTATCTAACCTTCATGGAAGTACCCTATCTAGATAAACACTTTAAATAAATTCTCCATGTCATCCCGGCGGGGCTTTGCTGCATGGCTCACTCCCATCGTCATGGCGAGGAGCCATGGGCGACGCGGCCAGTAATTGACGGCCGAGCTACTACTGGATGGCCACGCCCTTTTCAGGGCTCGCCATGACGATTTTTGGAAAGCGATTCGCTAGTGTTGTTGCTTTTGCAGCAAATACGCGTCGATGAAGGGCTGGATGTCGCCGTCGAGCACAGCGTCGACGTTGCCGACTTCAAGGCCTGTTCTTAAGTCCTTGACCAAGCGATAGGGCGCGAGCACATAATTTCTGATTTGCGAGCCGAAGGATGCTTCGAGTTTCTGCGCTTCGGCTTTGTCGCGTTCTAAGAGCCGCTTTCTCATCTCAAGCTCATAAAGCCTGGCCTTAAGAAGTTTCATGGCGGTGGCGCGGTTTTTGATTTGGCTTCTCTCGGCCTGACACACCACCACAGTATTGGTGGGTAAATGGGTAATACGCACGGCCGAGTCGGTCTTATTGACATGCTGACCGCCTGCGCCACCTGATCTAAACGTATCGATGCGTAAATCATCGGGCTTAATGTCAACTTCAATCGTATCGTCAATTTCTGGTATGACCCAAACCGAGGCAAAGGAAGTATGACGCCGCGCCCCCGAATCAAAGGGCGAGATGCGCACGAGCCTGTGTACACCTATTTCTGCTTTCAAATAACCATAGGCATAGGGCCCGCTTACCAAAACGGTAGCACTTTTGATGCCCGCTTCTTCACCGGGTTGCCAATCCATGACGGTAACTTCGAAGCCTTTGCGTTCGGCATAACGGCGATACATGCGCAAGAGCATTTCGGAAAAATCCTGGGAATCCACGCCTCCTTGGCCCACATTAATGCTGAGAATGGCATTGTTTTGGTCATGCTCTTCATTCAACATGCATTCCGTTTCCATGGCTTTAACCAAAGCGTCGAGCTTCGCTACATCGCGATCTAGATCGAAAATGGCATCGACATCGTCTTTGATCAGATCGACCAATTCTAAATAATCTTGGTAATTGCTCTCTGCTTCATTAAATCTATCCAATTCGCGCTTGAGCAGAGCTTTTTCTTTTTGCACCATCGATGCCTGTTTGGCATCTTCCCAAAAACCTGGCTCGGCTATCTTCTGTTCAAGCAAATCTAAACGCCGAGCCTTCTCGTCCACATTGACTGCGCTTCGCAACGATTCTAAACGCTGGCCAATCGATGCGAGAAGTCTCTGATTTTCATATATAAGATTAGCTGAATCTTTATCTGTCATAAAAGTATCTACTAAACCGGTTTGTCAGTTTCTTTAATACGAAACGCTAAGACATAAAGCAACAGCCCAAACACTAGACCAACAAGAAAACTCAGGGACTCAAATATGGCGAGTAAGCAAGAACAAATCACAATGACAGCGGAAAACACCAACAAGATTGTGCGGCTGCGCTTGGTTTTGCTCAAAAGGCCTATCATGAGCAAGAATGAAAAAACTAATACTAGTAGCGATTTAGTTCGAGCGGATTCTACCATGGCAAACTGCCTACCTGAGAAATAGACGTAAGATGCCAATGCCACAGTAGATAGAGCAAAAACCACCAAGAGCTTCCACCACTGGCGGTTCTTAAAATAAGTATGGATCGGCAAGACCGCCAGCAGATATCCCACCAATAACAGTATTAAACTGATCTGGGCAATGATGTCGCCAACCGCAACATAGACCGTGCTTTTCTTGAGCAAGGGAATGTTGCCCACCACAAGACCGCGTTCAAACAAGCCCAAAGGCTGATGGATCCTTCCGAAAGAATCGATCCAGGCGGATATTCCACTATTAGTGGCGCGGACAAAGGGCAGGCCCGTCTCAACGGAGCGCAATTTATACATCAATAAATGTTGATACGGGGCGGAGGAAAAGCCGTACCAGGCGTCATTGGTAATATTTACTAATAATGACGCGCCTTTCATGGCATAGCTGCGACTGATTTCTGGAAAAATGCCCTCATAACAGACAGTTGCGCCAACGGCTATTTTCTTGCCCAAGTTAATGGAGAGATCGGCTGGTGCGAATTCCACGCCTGGAAGAAAGGCCCCAAGGCCAGGCACAATCTTGTCCACGACACCTGTCATGGGCCAGGGCACATATTCACCAAACGGCACAAGGTGAGACTTGTCGTAGCGCTTGACCACTACGCCGTTATAATCGATCAGCAAGGCGGAATTGCGTGCGTAATAATCTTTGGCGTTTGGGCTCTCGCCATAAACCGAAGAGCCGACAATGCTGGCCACATGAAAATCGGACACTTTGCTCAAACTCGTAATGTTTTCGTTAAGCAGACGAGGATAAGAGGACTCGGGCCATATGACCAATTCCGCTCCTTGATCAATGGCTTCTTGCTGCAGACCTAAATAGATGTCGAGGATCTCGCTCGCATGAAGCCTTGAGGCGCTCTTAATTTCCTGTGGGATGTCTCCTTGTAGCAAGGCCACGCGTAGGGTCGGCGCAAAATCATCGGCGCCATAATGCAGGCGAAGAGCGCCATAAATAAACGACCCAAATACGATGAATACGCCAAGCGCGGCGAAAAGATAGCTATGGCGCCACCCCCTGGTTTTCCAGGCGTAGGCGAATACTGCGTTCACTACGCCAACGATGAAAACCAGGCCATAAACCCCAACCAAAGAGCCCACTTGCAAGATTTCATCGATCCTCCCGACGGAATAGCCCACATTGCCCCAGGGGAAGCCGCCAAAAATGTAGTAGTTGCGGAAGTATTCGCCTGCGCACAAAGCAAAGGGCGCGACCGCAAGAAACGGGAGGTTGAAGCGCGTCGACAAAAATCGTGCAAGCGTGAAAAACAGAGCGCCTTTTAATGCCAGCACCATCGGCAATAATAGAGTAATGAGCGCGGCCAAGATGGGCGTAATGTGGCCATGAACATGTAAGGCAATATAAATCCAGTAAAGCACCACTGTGCACTGCAAGGTGATGGTAAAAAAACTAAGGATAAACGAAGCCCTTAAGTCGCTCTTTTCCAATACTAAAAATAAGGGCACATAGCCAACAAAGGCCAACAGGCCCAGCCAGGCTTGAAAGGAGCACATTTCACCAAAAATTTCTGGCGCATAAAATGGTTGGGAAAATCCTAAAAGCAGCCCACTCAATAGACATAAAAGCCAAACTCTCGAGGCCGGTGCAATCTTAGGTATTGTCATAGTTAATTCCTAAATCGACACGGTGTGAAAGTTCTCACAAGTTTCTTCGTCATGGCGAGGAGGCGAAGCCTCCGTGGCCATCCAGTTAGAGACGACTAGGCTGCTACTGGATGGCCACGCCCCTTAAAGGGGCTCGCCATGACGATTAACTTTCCGAAACCTTCACACCGCGTTAAGTGTAAGATAACTACATGTCTGCTCCAATTACCGCAACGCCATACAGCGTAGACCTAACGGCCCGCAATATTTATGCCTACAGCAATAAGGGTGCCCGCAAGAAGCAGGAGCAGGGCCCAACGAGTTTTCATGAGACCCGCCTTAAGCCAAACTACCAATTCCTTGTGCGCCTTTGGTAGGGCAAGGGCTGGCGATATGGTTGGCTCATCGAGACCTAATTGCTTTAAATCGTCCAAGAACTTGTCGGCAGACGCATAGCGAAGCTCCGCCGTTCTCGATAGGGCTTTGGCCAAAATGTCGTCTATGGCCTTGGGCACGTCCATGTTTCGTTCATGGGGTAAAAGATAGCGTCCAAGAGGCAGTTCTTTGGTGAGCATTTCAAAGAAAATAACACCGGCGGAATATAAATCCGAGCGATGATCGACACGCTTCGCATCCACATGCTGCTCAGGCGCCATATAGTTGACCGTGCCCATGGTCACGCGGCTGCGAGTCAGATTGGGATGTGGGTCAAAGGCCACGCCACCGATCCCAACTAAGCCGAAATCGACCAGCACTACACGCTTTGGCATTTTAGAAAAATCGCGTCCATCATAAGCGAGAAGAACATTTTCGGGTTTTAAGTCGCGATGAATGATGCCGTGTTTATGCGCAACTCTGAGCCCATTTAAAATCTGCGAAGTGATAAAGCACGCTTCGAGAGTTTTGATGGGCGATTGGTTGATACGGGCTCTAAGCGTTATTCCATCGATGAATTCCATAGCAAAATAATGAATGTCGTTGACATGCCCTGCATCAATGACGCTTACCACATTAGGATTGTCCAAGGATTTAAGCGCGTAGGCCTCTCGTTCAAACCTTGCCACCAAATCAGCTCGATCAGAAAGGTCACAAGCGAGTACCTTGATGGCGACGAGACGTCCACTCTTGACTACGCGCGCCCGATACACGCTGCCCATGGCACCGCGTCCTATTTGATAGAAAATTTCAAACCCAGGGATTTTGGGCAAGCTATTGAGATCGCTTAGGCTTGCATGCTTATTTGAATCAGCGGATTGAGAAGCGTTGACATTGAGAAGATGCGTTTTGCTGTCATCTCTTCTGCCGCTGTCTTCTGGCCGCGCCCGCGCTAATTTCCGTTCGAGCGCCGGATGGAGACCCAAACGCGCATGACGTTGTTCACGACTACGTTCTTGGCAACGACTGCAAATAAAGTGCTCATCGGCGTTTCTCTTTGCCGCCACATATTCTCGATGGCAATTTTTGCAGCAAATCAGCATTAAGGCCCCGGTTTTTTACACATAATACTACCATTGTCAAAATTAGCATTTTTTATATCATATATTTCACAGCGCTTTGATTAATTGATAATCTTAAGCGTTTTTCGCTATCTATTCTTAAAGCGTACACGGCCCTGCTTCATCTGCGTTTGCTGGGGCGAGAGCTCTAGTTGAAATTGATACCATTGCTCGCCGTAGGCTTTCATTTTCATCCGTTTATCATTCTGCAAGGATAGTAAATTCTGTGTTAGATTTGGGTCCGCTTCATGGAGATAAGTTTTGCCCTTGTTAAGTAGATTTATTGCCCTTTCTGTGTCACCGTTTCTCCAGACGCAATATGCCCATAGGCTCCATAGGAGTCCAGCTTTTTTGACGTAACGAGTGGTATTTTCGAATATTTCATCCATCTTGGCCATCTTTCTTTCACGATAGTAGATGAGCGCGAGCATGGCTCTGGCCACCCAATGTCGGACGAAGGAGCGTTCCAAAAAGGGCTTGGCCTTTTGATATTGCCCCTTAACGTAATAAATCGACCCAATTTGGCCGTCGATGGTTGAAGAGAAAAAAAACTGCCATTTCCCATAACGCTTTTGCAAAGCCTTGAGCCTCGAGATGGCAGCATCAATATTTCCTCTCACCAAATCGTCTTGTAATAGCTTCATGCTCGCTTCGAGCTTTTTGGATAAACGTCGCGATATGACGAAAAAGGCCAGAACCGCAGCAACAATAGCTGGCAAAATAGCCCCGACGACGGAAAACAACGATGCTATCAATGCGAAAATCACAGCGCCTATGGCTAATGCTATTAAGGTCGTAAACATGAAAATCACCAC
>Ga0187783_10003889_pt1 | contig 11029 bp, 8 predicted proteins | sample 1015_SJ02_MP02_2_FD_132471 | JGI IMG/M metagenome (GOLD analysis project Ga0187783, IMG submission 132471) | Tropical peat soil microbial communities from peatlands in Department of Meta, Colombia - 1015_SJ02_MP02_20_MG | ecosystem: Environmental > Terrestrial > Soil > Wetlands > Peat | place...
GCTCGACCGCGTTGCGAATCTCAAGTTGCATTACCGGAATGCCGGTGAGCCTCGTCGTGAGCCCAGTGCCGGCCAGATCCTCACCGGCCGTCTTGCGTAACTCTTCGACGATGGTGGTCAGCCGGTTGCTTTGAACAGACTCGGGCTCGAGAGCAAGCACGATCAGGGTCAACTTGCCATCCTCGGACAGCAGCTTGCCGCGGATGATTTCGTTTGACGTAATGCGCTCCAAGAGCTGATGGTAGGCAGCCCCCTCGGGGAGCGGATCCGGAACGAGCGGAGAGGGGAGTTCCCCTGCCTGGGGTGGCTGGCGCGCGGAGAACAGCGAGATGATCCCTCGCGTTCCGTCGATCAACTGAAGGTCGGTCACGAGATTGCGCAGGTTTTCGATCGATGACCTCTGAAGCAGAGTGTTTCCCTCCACGACGATCAGTATATCGAATTCGCTCGATGGAAAACGATGGGTCTCCTCTTCGTACTGTTTGAACTCCGGCGTGTCCGACCTGAACAATTGGCTCAGCGAATCCTCCACCTTGATGCGCGCGATGCCAAATCCCGCAGCCACGGCTAGCGCAATCGCGATGAGCCCGACGAGAGCCGGAAAGCGCAAGGACAAGAGGCCAATCCGCTCGATACCGAAGGCAAGGTGGCGGCGAGGCAAGTGCCCCCGGGGCCAGTTCTGAAACCATCGGGGCGGACGCAGGTCATCGGCGGGCATAAGGCCTCCGTCGCATCTCGCCGCGCTATTGCGGATCCCAGTCGCGAGTCGGAATTATCCCGTTTAACTGTGTTCGATTGAATAGGAATTCCAGGTGCCCCGGACCGCAGGGCGTTGCAGTGTGGTGGGCCTGCTCAAATCTGCGTGTTGTGATGGATGATGCGCTGGCAGCAAGTCAAACCGGGCAATGAACATGAAGGTGGAGCGGCCGCTTTGTTCATACCTTCGTGAGACCCCGCTCTGTGGGTGCGCGTGACCGGGACCGGCAGCCAATCGGTCATGCGCGACCTCGGGTTCCGCCAATTATGGCCGCAACTGAATAGCAGGCCGGCCGATGGCCGGATTGATCTCGTTTCCGCTTTTTATGCGCATCAATGCTGCCTGCTTGCCTTGCCTGCGCAGATCGGCGATCGCCTTCCTCACATCCGAAGGCTTGGAAACCGCCTGATCACCGACCGAAAGGATCACGTCACCCGTCCGGACGCGCTCGGCCGCATTCCGGCTGGGGTCGATGGCCACCACGGCAACGCCGACGTCACCAGCGCCCTCGATCTCGCTCGCCGGGGCCAACGACAGACCCAGATTGGGAACGCCGTTTGATTGCTCTAGCTCGTTGTCGCGAACATTAGCCTGGCGCTGATTTGGCAGTTGGCCGAGCGTCACCGAGACGGTCTTTTCTTGACCGTTTCGCAGAGGCTCGAGTTGGACGTCCGTTCCTGGCTCGGTTGCCGGGATCTTACGGGCGAGGTCGTTTGCCTTGTTGACAGGTGCGCCCTTGACTTCGGCCTTGGCTGCCGGACTGCCGGACTGTGGCTCGTCAACGACTGCGCCTTGCGCCTGCCTCATGCCCAGACAGTCAGCGATGTCGGCCGTGACCGGCTGGCTTCACTTTTGCGACGACATCCGCGAATCCTGCTTGGTGAAGTTGGCGCCGCCGATTCGGACGGTCTCGCGACTCATGGCCGGGAATTGCGGCACCGGGTCGAGCCAGGCACAGCGGCGCCGGCGCTTGTCGATTGACGCCTTTCTCGTCAACAGGTCAATCAAGCCGAGAGAGCCCACGCGATCCTCAACGGGTGGATCGCCGACTTGCGTCAATGCGCCGTATAGGTGGCAACGATAGTCGGAATCGCTCTGGGCCCACAACGGCTGCCTTTCCATTTGTTAATTGAGCCGTCACGATGCCGAAAGGTCCATCGGCCCAAGGTTGTCGGTCAGGATGCCGGTGCATACCGGCGTGCAGGAGCAGTGCTGCCGACTGTGGTCATCATGAAAACGAATAGCTCCGGTTGCTCGCCCGCTCAGAATGCACCAGCAGAAGCCAAGGGGGTGCTTGCCTCGACGCAGGCGGAACTGACGGAGGTATCGACCGGGCCAGTGAATGATCACAGTAAGGCCCAGACGCAGAGTTGGAAAAGATCCGAGACTCGGCGTCTAGAATCTGCGCCATCGCGGGGAGAGTCAGCCGATGTCAGGTGCATCAATGCCGTTGCCGATGGGACCGGCGGCCCGCTGACGGTACGATCGAATGACGTGACGGCAGTCCCCACGGGAAATCCTAGAATTTCCGAAGGAGTGCTGTTTGAATATTCCCAGATCGGAGCAGATCTAGCGCGAGAACTTAAGGTCCGAGCTGAGCGCATCCGGGGTGGGCTCGCGCGGCATACAATCGAGATTATCCGGGTTGGGAGTGAGCTTCGCGCCGCAAAGCAAAAACTGCCGCACGGTATGTTCCTCGCCTGGGTAGAATCGGAAATTGGCCTTTCGCGCCGTGCTGCCCAGTTATACATGCGAGCCTTCGAATGGGTTGCAAATAAAGACGAAAGATTCGCGCGTTTGCCGGTCTCTATAATCTATCTGCTAGCAGCCCAGACGACCCCGCACGAGATAGTGAATGATTTTGTGCGAAGAGTCGAGATGGGACATTCGGTTACCTATAGCACGCTACGCGAGCGGATTGAGTCTGAGCGCCGCACTCGGCGCAATGTGAATCCCGGTGATCGGTCCGAGGCGGAAAAATCATTTGCGATCACCACCATTAATCCTGCTGGTGTGATTAAGCAGAGGGAAGTCGCGCGAACGGCAACCAGAGAGCTCGTGAACATGCTCCGATGCTTTCTGACTCAAAACGAGTTCAACCAGATACGTGAAGTGGTCCTGCGAGCGGAACTTGGCGAGGCGCGTTGGCGTTTTGGAGATGAGCTGATTGAGGCGCTTTCCGAGAACCGGCTCTCGGATGGTTGTTCATCCAACGGTATCACGGATCGTTCTGCTCAGACCTGATGATGTCATAAACGATGGACTTGCTGACATCGAGTGGCCAGCCGCCGGTGACAGCCACCAGCAAGCGGACCGCCATCACTCGCGCCGAAGCCGCTGTTGAAGACGGTCTGGAATGTTCGTTGGCGAACCGACCAGCACACAACAAAATCCGACTGTCGGATCCGCCGGTCGCTAGAGGTATCGGATTGGGGGTCGACTTCGCACTGAAGACCTTAGCGGTCAATTCTGTAAACACGCGCATCACACCCTGAACGGTCATTTTAGGCGCTACCGTCCTGCTGTTGATTGGCGGGATCGGCGCGGCCGACACGTTACAACACTGGTTCAATCCGGTCCGTTCGGCTGCTGCCGACGCGCCGGGTCCACTCGGCGAGGAGGTGCAAGGCAGGAGCAACCTGCCGATCACCATCATCGAATATTCGTCAATGACATGACCGCACTGTGCCAGTTTTGATGTCAACGTCTATCCGATTCTCAAATCGAAATATATCGAGACCGGGAAATCCAATATATGATGCGGGAGTTCTCACTCAATCCGCTTGCCGCAGCCGGATTTCTTTTGGCCAGATAAAGAGGGAACGACAAGTATCTTTCTATAATTGATGAGTTGTTTCGTCATCAGCGTGATTGGGCGGTGGAGAAGCCGCTCGCACCGTTGCTCAAAATTGCTAAGCAAATGGAGTTCACCGCACGGATCTTCAACGCCTGTCCAGCAAACCAAGATCTTATCGATGGCATCGGCGGGCGCGAAAACGCGCGGCGGAAAAGTTTGGTGTCGATTCTACTGCGACATTCTTCGTTCGCGGCAAAATTTACCGCAGTGACATGACGATCGAGGAAATGGAGACCGCCCTCAACGCCAGCCCCAGGGCTGAAATGTACGGTCTCCAGTGAGCCGGCCCTTCAGAATCAGGGCTCCGGCTCTAGTTGCGCAACGCAGTGTTCGGCGTTGGTGGGAAGGCAGGGTTGGTGTCCGACCCTCGCAGCAGAGCGAGCGCTTCCTGCAGCGCCTTGTCTTCTTTGGGGTCGGTGGGAACGAAGGACTGTGAACCCTTCTGTTCCGGCCCTTCCGCCTTGAGGTGTCCACGCAATGTCGCTTCGCTCGTTGTTTCGGCACTGGTTTGGCTTGGTGCGTCCTGCAGGACTTCGATGTCAGGTGTAATGCCGGTAGCCTGGATGGAACGGCCGGAGGGTGTAAAGTACCGGGCGGTGGTGAGGCGTAGCGCACCGTCACTGGTTCCCAGTGGAACAATCGTCTGGACCGAGCCCTTGCCAAAGCTGCGCGTGCCCAAAATGGTGGCGCGCTTTTGGTCTTGCAAGGCGCCGGCAACGATCTCCGACGCGGAAGCTGACCCGCCGTTAATCAGAAGGATCAGTGGCTTGCCTCTAATGAGATCGCCCGGATTGGGTTTGGCGCTGAACCGTTGTGTCTGGTCGGCATCGCGGCCTCGAATCGAAACAATCTCACCGCGGCTGAGGAATGCGTTGGAGACCGAGATCGCCTGATCGAGCAACCCCCCGGGATTGTTTCGCAGATCAATGACGAACCCCTTCAGCACATTGGGCGGCATCTGTCTCGATAGGTCACTAATTGCTTGTTTCAAACCCTCAGTGGCGTGTTCATTGAATTGTGTGATACGGATGTAGCCGACATCACCGCCCTCGTTGTGGGACTGGACAGCCGGCACCAGGATGATTTCGCGTGTAAGCTCCACGTCGATTGGTTGAGCTTGGCCGTTGCGCGTAATCGTGAGACGGATGGTGGTGTGAGGAGGCCCACGCATTTTTTCGACGGCCTGCTGAATTGTCAGGCCTTTGATCGGTGTGCCGTCCAGATCAGTAATGATGTCGTTGGCCTGAATACCGGCCTTCGCAGCCGGCGTGCCATCGATGGGGGCCACAACTTTGATGAGGCCGTCGTCCATCGTGATTTCGATGCCAAGCCCACCAAACTCTCCGCTGGTTTCAGCCTGCATGTTGCGGAACTCCTCCGCGTCCAGGTAATTCGAGTGAGGATCGAGAGAGGACAGCATACCGTTGATCGCGGATTCGATGAGCTTCTTGTCGTCGGGCTTGTCAACGTAATTGGCCCGCACCAGTTCCAAGACGTTTCCGAACAGCTGAAGCTCGCGATAAGTTTCCGCCGTGTAAGGCGCGGGGGCCGCAACACCCGTTTCGATTCCCAAAGGTCCCGGCTGGATCACCAGAAACGTCAGAGCCGCCCCAGCTAGGGCGCCAACGAGGACAACGGGGGCTTTGTGCATGTCAAAGGACCTTTTGTAGGCCAAATTGTGGTTAACAGGTTGCGCTGCTGAACCGGGCAGGCCTACCGATATGACCGATAACCGAGATAACGCGCAATCGGGTTATTTCGGTAAAACGGAGCAATGCGCGGCACAACCTCGTTGATTAATCATACACCTTTTCGCTGTACCAGCCAAAGGACCTTAAGATGCAACGGAGGCGAAAAAATCGCCACAGAGCCAACAAGTATAGCAGGATATCTGGGGCATGTGAGGTCGGAAACCGAAGGTCGCCTTTGCGGAGGCTTCATACCCAGCTTGCGGTGTCAGATTATGTGTTGCCTCATGGATAAGGGTTCTCGCCGTAAATGGCTAGTCCAAGGCTAAGGTCCGAAGACTAACCGACTGTCGAGCTCGGTGATCTCCCGCCAAATGGCCTTTGGTTCGACGCCCCGGGCTGGCGAGCGGTCAGCGGACCTTAAGAGGCCATCACCCCCTCGGTCAGACGGCTGGTGGCCACCGCTCGGGGATTTAGCACGCACATGCTCCGCTAGAGGAGGCAACGTTTGGGAACTGGCCCGGCAGGGGCGCCGGTCGGCGAGTGCTCAAGACGGCCATCAGTGAGCGAAAATCGGGCCATCTGGCCAAGGCGACCGAGGCTGCGGTCGTGCCATACGTGGACCGGATACCAAGGCGAGGTTGCGCGCCGAGCGACCCACGCTGCGGGCCATCCCGCTAAGGACGGCGGGCGATGATCAGCAGACACGAGCACGACAGCATTGCGTGTCTTCCAGCCAAAATGCAGAATCGAACCCTCAACAGCGAATAAGGGATCGGAGGCTCGGGGCAAAAATGCGTCAAACGGCAATTTCCTGCGTATTGATGCGTGGCGGGACCTCAAAGGGCCCCTTTTTCTTTGCAGACGCTCTTCCCAGTGAGGCAGCTTTGCGTGATCAGGTGCTTCTCGCCGCGATGGGATCGCCAGATACACGGCAGATAGATGGCATCGGCGGCGCCGACCCTCTGACAAGCAAGGTGGCGATTATTAGCAAGTCGAGTCGCTGCGACGTTGATGTCGACTACCTGTTCGCTCAAGTCATCGTTGATCGTGCCGTAGTCGACGTAGGCCCGAATTGCGGAAATATGCTTGCTGGCGTCGGTCCGTTTGCGATCGAGGAAGGCCTCGTCCCGGCCCAACTCGAGGAAACGCTCGTACGGATTTTCAATGTCAATACCGGCGCCACGATACACGCCAGCATAAGGACGCCGGGCGGCCAGGTTCAATATGACGGCGATATGGCCATTGACGGTGTTCCGGGGACGGGAGCGCCGATCATTTTGAATTTCGTCGACGCGGTTGGTTCAAAAACTGGCAAGCTGCTGCCGACAGGGCATGTTCTTGATCGGGTCGAGGGTGTATCCGTTTCATGTGTGGATGTCGCCATGCCCATGGTCATCGCCCGAGCGATCGATTTCGGCAAGACCGGCTACGAGACAAAGGCGCAATTGGACGACGACAAGGCATTGCTTGCCAGAATAGAAGTCGTTCGCAGGGCGGCCGGCCTGTTGATGGGGATGGGCAACGTGACCGGAAGTGTTGTGCCCAAGTTTGCTCTTGTTGCACCCGCTCGCCACGGCGGAGCGGTCACATCACGCTATTTCGTTCCAAACTTTTGTCACGCCGCCCACGCTGTAACTGGGGCGGTCTGCCTCGCCGCCGCCTGCGTGCTGCCGGGCTCGATCACTGACGGCCTCGCGGTTCTGCCGCCCGGGCCGCGCCGGACCATCGTCATTGAGCATCCGTCCGGATCGCTGGGCACGGAATTCGAATTCGAAGGGCCGAACGACGCTCCCATCATCCGACGCGCCGCATTTGTACGCACCGCCCGCCGATTAATGTCCGGCCAGGTCTATGTACCGACCAGCATCTGGGATGGTGTCAGATGTCGGAGGGCGATCCACGCCGGCTGACTTGCCTTGCCGATTGTCAGTGGGATTTCGCGCCGCTTAAAATGGGCAGCGACAAGCTTAACTGAACCATCGGCGGGCTTAATCTAGCGAGGGTGTCGTCAGCTGCGCTCCGACGGGATCGGATCTGATGATTGGTGGTTGAATAAGCAAGGCATGGGCTCGGCGATCCCGGCAGCGAGCATTAAAGTTAGCTACCACCGAGGTATCGGAAAGGCAATAACACTGCCACCGCACTTGGCAAGAAATCCCGGTCATGGCCGTATTAATCTATGGACAGGCCGCTCGCCTTGATTGGAGTTGACCATTTCTCAATTTCGCTGGCGACAAAATTCTTGAAGTACTCCGAACTCGTGCGCTCTGGCGCCACCAGATCCGTGCCAATAGCTTGCAACCGGGCCTGCATTGCGGGCGTCTTCATTGCTTCGACCGTTGCGTCGTGCAGCCGGCGCACGACCTCATCAGGACTGTGCGCTGGGAGGAACAAACCGATCCAGTTATTGGCTTCAAAGCCAGTAAAGCCCTGTTCAGCCGCGGTGGGCACGTATGGCAGTACTGGCGAGCGGTTGCGGGCGAGTAGCGCAAGCGGTTTGACGGCATGGGCTTGTATTTGTGGCAGCGAGGACGAGACGGCATCACACAAATAGTCGATTCGACCCGCAGCCAAGTCTTCGAGCGCTGGTGCCGAACCCCGATAGGGAACGTGCTCGACAGAGACTCCGATTGCCGAGTTGAGCAGGACACACCCAAGATGCGTCGCCGAACCGGCGCCACCCGAGCCGAAGGTCAGCTTGGAGGCGTTGTTTCTCAGATAGGCCGCAAATTCCTGGAGGCTATTTGCGGGAAAGTCCTTGCGGGTAATGAGCACCAGGGGCTGTTCCGCAATCAGGATAACTGGCCGGAAATCACGTGTAGCGCTATAAAGCGGGTGCTTGTATAGGGTCTGGTTATATGCGTGTGTGCCGACCGTCCCAAGCAATACTTGGTAACCATCGGGGCGAGCCTGGGCGACACGCTGCGCACCCGTCATGCCTCCCGCGCCACCCACATCTTCGACGAACACTTGCTGGCCCAGGATCTCGCTCAACCGTTGGGCCACAATACGTCCGACGACATCGGTGGGCCCGCCGGCCGCAAACGGCACAACCATGATGACCGGATGCGTCGGCCAACTCTCAGCGCTTGCCGGTCCGATCAGGAGGAGAGCCGCTATCAGAGTCACAATCCAATGCCGAGCCATGGCGACCCTCTGAAGGCAGGTGAGCGGCGACTTCGGCGCAGATTATCGAGTCAAATATACCAACTATACAATCGAGAGAAATGAAACCGAGAGCTACATTCTGCAGGCCGAATTCGTTGAGAGTGAAAACTGAAATAGATTGCTTTTCAAGTTGCCTGGTTTCCGACGCACGCGCGGCGTGCCCCAATAGGGCGGCAGGGATTTGTCGGCTGAAGGCGACAAGCCCGTGGCGGCGTCAGCCATGCCCGGACCAGAAGGGCTGAGACTGGTTCACGACACGGCCTCCGGCGGAGCATCGGATCCACCGGCGAGCAAACGCCGCCAGCCGCGAATCGACCTGACACGGAACCCGTCAAGGTAGAGGTATAGAACAGGCGTTGTGTAAAGCGTGAGAAACTGGCTCACGATCAGGCCGCCGACGATAGATATTCCGAGCGGTCGGCGGATCTCGCCTCCTTCGCCGAAGCTCAGTGCCAGCGGCAGTGCGCCGAAGATAGCCGCCATGGTCGTCATCATGATCGGCCGAAACCGGCGCAGACAGGCGCTGAATATGGCGTCCTGCGCGTTCATGTGGCCGCTGCGAGTAGCCTCGATTGCAAAGTCGATCATTAATATTGCGTTCTTTTTGACGATGCCAATGAGCAAAATGACCCCAATGAGGGCTATGATGCTGAATTCGGTATTGAAGGCCAGCAGAGCGAGTACCGCGCCGACACCCGCTGAGGGGAGTGTCGACAGAATTGTGAGGGGGTGGATGTAGCTTTCGTAAAGTATGCCCAAGACGATATAGACGGCCGCGAGCGCCGCCAGGATCAGAATCGGCTCGTTGGCTACCGACTCCTCGAATGCGCGCGCGGTGCCTTGAAGGCTGCCGCGGATCGTGGGCGGCATATGGATTTCGGAGATCGCCCTTTGGATGTCGGCAGCCGCCTGACTGAGCGCGGCTCCCGGTCGCAAATTGAAGGAAATCGTTGTCGCGACGAAGAGGCCCTGGTGATTCACGGCCAACAGGGTGTTGCTGGGCTGAAAATGAGCAAACGCCGCGAGCGGTACCATCGTCTCCTGATTTGTACTCACGGCTGATCCCGCGGACGTTCCGGCGCTACCGATATTTGTCAGCGCATTGGTTGAGGCGTTCCGCGCTGAATTGTTGAGCGTCGCGCTGGAAGCGCTCGATGTGCTCGAGCTCAAAGCGGCATTCGTCACGGCGCTTACCGCAGTAGCCGCGACCGTACCGGCCGGGGCGTTGGTCGTTGCCGTGCCGCTCGGGGCGCCTCCCGCCGTGCTTACAAATATATCATTGAGCGTTTCTGGATTCTGCCAGTAACGTGGAGCAACCTCCATCACGACATGATACTGGTTGATCGCGCTGTAAATGACCGAGACCTGACGCTGCCCGAATGCGTCGTAAAGCGTGTTGTCGATCTGGCTTGGTGTTATTCCGAACCGTGCGGCCGTATCACGATCAATGACGACGTCGGACGAGAGTCCTTTTTGTTGCTGATCTGAGTTGACGTCGGTCAGCACCGAACTGCGCTGCATCGCCTCAAGGAGTCTCGGCGCCCAGGTCGTGAGATCGTTGGGGTTGTCGGCCGCCAGCGTATATTGATATTCCGCATTGGCCTGGCGGCCTCCGACGCGAATGTCTTGGACCGCTTGAAGATAAAGGCGAGCACCGGGGACTTGTGCGGTCTCGCGTCTAATGCGGGCGATCACGGCATCGGCGTTCGAGTTGCGTTGATTGAGCGGCTTCAAGGAAGCGAATATAGTTCCGGTATTAGTTTGCGACCCGCCACCACCGCTGCCCACACCGGTGTAGCCAACCACGGCGTCCACCGCCCGATCGTGCTGCACAATTGTCATCAGTTGTGCGAGCTTCTGCCGCATGGCCTGGAATGAAATGCTTTGGTCGGCCTGAATCGAACCGACCAGGCGGCCAGTGTCCTGCTGCGGGAAGAAGCCTTTGGGTATGACGATAAACAAGATCACATTCAGGCATACAATGACAACCAGCACCGACATGACAAGCGGCTGGTGTCGCAGCGCCCAAACCAGCGTGCGTTCATAGCCGCCAGCCAACCGCTCGAACATGTTACGGGAAGGCCGCTGTTGATCGTCTCGAGGTCGTGCTCGCAGGAAGAGCGCGCACATCATCGGCGTCGTCGTCAGCGATATGACCAATGATATGGCGATTGCCAACGAAAGCGTAATGGCAAACTCTCGGAACAGCCGGCCGAGAATTCCGCCCATCAGCAGTATGGGAATGAAGACCGCGATCAAAGAAGTGCTGATAGACACGATGGTGAATGCCACCTCGCGGGCGCCGAGCAAAGCCGCTTGCAGCCGCGAGGCACCCTGCTCGACGTGGCGGGTAATGTTCTCAAGGACAACGATGGCGTCGTCGACCACAAAGCCCGTGGAGATGGTCAGCGCCATGAGCGAGAGATTGTCCAAACTGTAGTTTAGCAGGTACATCGCCGCGAATGTTCCGATGATCGATACCGGTACGGCGATGCTGGGGACTATGGTGGCCCGGATGTTCCGCAAAAATGCGTACACGATCAGTGTGACCAGCCC
>Ga0187783_10003890_pt1 | contig 11027 bp, 7 predicted proteins | sample 1015_SJ02_MP02_2_FD_132471 | JGI IMG/M metagenome (GOLD analysis project Ga0187783, IMG submission 132471) | Tropical peat soil microbial communities from peatlands in Department of Meta, Colombia - 1015_SJ02_MP02_20_MG | ecosystem: Environmental > Terrestrial > Soil > Wetlands > Peat | place...
CCCATCAAAGCTCGCATATCGCCCAGCAGTCGCGGTGATCGCTCGGCTGCTGACAGCCTGACCTCTGACTAGTACCTGTACCGGCTGGCGGACGTGCCTGGGCTCGTTCCGCCCGCGGCGGTCACGGTGACCGTGACCGTGCCAGAGCCGGATGGCGCGGTGACGATGATCTCGGTGGCGGAGACGACGCGTACCTTAGTTGCCAGCTCGCGTCCGAAATGGACGGCCGTGACGCCGATGAAGTTGGTTCCGCGGATGGTTACCCTGGTGCCGCCGGCGGTCCTGCCGCGATCGGGGGACAAAGACTTAACGGCAGGAGCGGCAACGAACCGGTAATGGCTGGCGGCGCTGGCCGCGCTGAGAGTGAGATCTTCCGCAGAGATCTGGATGTCAACCGTGCCAGGGCGCATGGCCGGGAGCCTGATCGTGCACTGCGTGGTGCTGGCGCAGGCAGCGGGGATCTGGGTAGACCCGATGTATGCCATGTCGGCGCCCGCGACTGGCAGGAACCCTGATCCGGTGACGGTGATCGTGGTGGCCTTGGCCGATGGGCCCTGATCCGGCGAGATGTGCGTGATCGTCGTGGTGTCAAGCTTGGTGCCGTACTGCCGGCACATCAACGCCGCCAGTCCCGGGTAGAAATTGCTCGGGTCGCCGGACGGGCTGAATCCGCCGACAAGCGGGGTGCCGAGTCCGCTGGCCATGTCGTATCCCGTTGTCGCGGGGTAAAGGCCGCTGGTGTATCCGGACGGTGTGTAGTCGTTGTTGCCGCTGGTCACGTCGTAGAAGCCCTCGGCACGCGTTGAGTAGATATAGGAATGCTCAGCGCTGACCATGGCATACAGTCCCGCAGGCTGCACGCCGGCATTGCCGGAACCGTAGTCGCTGCAGAACGGGGAGGCATCGATCAGCGCCGCGACGGCCGCCCACAGCGGCGCCGCCGCGCTGGTCCCTCCTATCGCCACCCAGGATCCGTCGTAGTAGATGGTGTAGCCGGTGTAGGGGTCAGCGTCCGCGGATACGTCGGGGACCTGGCGGACGTACGGCACCGCGGTGCCGCAGCTCGACTCGGTCTCCGAGTCGCTGCTGACCAGGCCGGGAATTGCGGCCTGGTACTGGTAGGCGGGCATGCACCAATCGGCTGACAACCCGCCGCCGCCGGCACCATCGGTGACCGAGGAGTCATTCCAGACGGTCTGCGCGGTAGCGCCGATCGAGGTGCCGCCGACGCCGATGACATACGGCTGGCTGGACGGATCGCTCACCGACAAGCTGGAGTCGTTTGCCGTGCCGTCCTGCAGACAGCCCGTTGACCCCCAGTCGCCGGCCGCGGCGAAGACCGTCTGGCCCTGAGTGGCGGCCTGGGCGAACAGGCTGTCCTCTGAAGTGATCAGCGACGGGTCGCTGTCCAGTTCGCACAGGCCCCATGAGGTGGAAACGACCTGGTCGGCATCGGCGTCGACAATGGCCGAATAGACGTCGTAGACGTCGGTACTGGTCGCGGTCGGAGCCTGGTACACATCGATCGACACATCAGGAGCTAGTCCGAGGACATCCTCGATATCAAGCGCGGCCTCACCGGAGCCGGAGCCGGTGCCCGGTCCGCCGTCGACTTCGGTGTAGCTGACCGATGTGCTCACGCCATAGCAGGACTCGTAGGTCGCGATGTCGGTTGCGGAGTCAGGCTCGAATTCGGCCAGCGCCACCCGGACGCCCTGGCCGAAGTCACCAAGTTTGTACATCGGCGACATCGCATAGTAGGAGGCGAGCTGGTCAGCGGTGTAGCTGCCGAACTCGTCGGCCGCGCTGCTGGCCGCTGCACACGCCGAGGGGCCGGAAGCCGCCGCGACCGCGGCGACCCGGCGCTGCGGCTGCGAAGACCTGGCGGCCGGACTGGCCGGACGGACAGCCAGGCTCTGCTCCCGGTAGAGGTTGCTCAGCCCCAGCACGCCCTGCACGTACCCGGCTACCGCTGCGGGCAGGCCAGGTGCCGTCGCATTTGAGTACGCAACCCGTCCCGCGGCGAGCCGGTAGCGTTCCAGCGAGACCCCGAACGCTCGCTCGGCGACGGCTGCCGTCGCTGTGACGGGAATGGCGAGCCGGTTTGCGGTAACGCGCCCAGGAGATAGCCCCATCGCGCGAAGCGATGCTTCAACCGCCAAGACCTCAGACAGCGTTGGGCCGAACCTGGCGCCGAACTGGCCAGGCCGCAGGAAATGGTGAAACAGCGGCGACCCCCGGTCCGACACCGCCGCGATAAACGCGGTAAGCGCCGACGGATCAGGGACCTTCAACGTTACGTCGAGGTGCAGGACCGTGCGTCCGGCCAGAGCCCCCAGCGCAATAGCATGCGCCGGCACCGGTGGGGTATCGCCCCGAAGCGCCACCCTGGCGGGCGGCGACGCGGTTGCCTCACCCACGGCCGGCCAGGTAACGAGGGTCAGTGCCGCCGCCGCGGCGAAGACAAAAAATAACCGGGCTCTGCCCATGACCGGTCGCCGCCTTTCTGTGCAGTCCATCTCATACACCACAGTTGGTTAGGTGCGGCGGCTCTTCGGCTAAGACCTGTGCCAGAGCGACCCGCAGCACGGCCAGTGATGGCCACGCGCGAACAGTACCGATACGCTGGCCACCATGGACGTTCAGAACATGCGTGCTAGCCGGCGCGCATGCCGCCTGCGGTCCGGGTTTCCTTGACTGTGACCTGAGCTAGCGGCCCGTGGTCCGCCTTCCTCGTCCGTCCCGGCAGGACACGACGAGGAAGGACTAGACATGGAGTCCGTCGGACTACGACCCGGGCCTCGTTACGCCCGGCCCGGCATGGCCGTGCTTGTAGCCGCGCTGGCTGTCGAGCTTGTCGACGAGCTGGTGGGCGGTACCCAGAGCGCGGCAATGCCGCTGATCCGGCATGACCTGGCACTCAGTTACCTGCAGATCGGGCTGCTCGGCGCCGTCCCGCTCATCGTCGGCAGCCTGGTTGAGCTCCCGTTCGGTGTCATCAGCGGTACCGGCCGCCGTCGGCGTCGGTTCATCTTGGCTGGCGGCCTGGCTTTCATCGCGTCGGTACTCGGAGTCGGCCTGTCTGGCTCGTTCGTCGCCCTTCTGATCGCCCTGGTGGCCTTCTTCCCGGCCTCCGGCGTCTTCGTGAGCCTGACTCAGTCGGCGCTGATGGACGCGGCGCCGGACCGGCGCGCGCAGCACATGGGCCGCTGGACGCTAGCGGGCTCAGTTGGCGCGGTAGCGGGCCCACTGCTGCTTGCCGTGGTGCTGGCGGCCGGGGGAACCTGGCGGCTCGCTTTCGTGCTAATCGCCGCGTGCTCAGCGACGGCCTGGCTTGCGGTCGAAAGGACCAGCCGGGCCAAGCGCGGGTCCGGCGCGGCGCCAGGCAGGCCCCCAGCCGACGCGGCATCGCCGGGACCTAGCCAGCGTGCGTCCGTGGTGCCTCTGCCGACCGGGACCGACGCACGGGATCCCGGCTGGCCTGGCTGGCGCGCCGCCGCTTCGATCATCCGCCGGTCAGGCGCGCTGCGGTGGCTCCTGCTGCTCGAGGTCGCCGACTTGATGCTTGATGTGCTCACCGCGTTCCTGGCCCTATACCTGGTCGCGACCACACACGCTGCTCCGTCGGCTGCGGCGCTAGCCGTCGCGGCCCGGCTCGGGGCCGGGCTAGGCGGCGACGTCATGGTAATCCGGCTGCTGGCGCGGCACAGCAGCCTTCGGGTACTGCGGGTGAGCGGGTGGCTGACAATCCCGCTGTTCCCTGCGTTTCTGCTCGCGCCGGGGCTCGGCCCGAAGCTGGTCGTGCTGGCGGCGGTGACTGTGGCAACTGCGCCGTGGTATCCCGTGCTCAAGGCTGAGCTGTACGGCAGCCTGCCCGACCGCAGCGGACTGGCCGTGTCCCTGGGCAGTGCGGCTGGCCTGGCTGGCGGGCTCGGCCCGCTAGCCATTGGCATCCTGGCTCAGCGCTTCGGGCTAACCGCGGCGCTGGCGCCGCTCTGCGTCGTTCCGGCCGTGATGCTCGCCGTGCTGGCACTACCGCGCGCTCGCCAGTGCCGCCAGGAGGGCCGCGGCGACCAAGCAGGTCACGGCGGGCCAGCGGCGGGCCAGCTCAACTAAAATTGCCCTCATGACTAGCTGGGGCCCTGAGGTCAGAGTGCGGTTCGCGCCATCGCCGACCGGCATGTTCCACGTCGGCGGGGCCAGGTCTGCCTTGTTCAACTGGGTGATCGCGCTGCAGACCGGCGGCACGCTGGTACTGCGGATCGAGGACACTGACGTGGCCCGTAACCGGCCCGAGTGGAACGCGGGCATCCTGAGCGCGCTGGCCTGGCTCGGCATCGACGCGGGTCAGTACGAGGGGCCGTACCTCCAGTCCGACAACTTCGGCAAGCACACCGCAGCCGCGCAGCGTTTGTACGCAGACGGCCGGGCCTACTACTGCGACTGCAGGCGCGACGACGTAATAGCCAGGACCGGCGACCAGCATCGCGGCTACGACGGCTACTGCCGCGACCGGGGGCTAACCCGCGGCCCTGGCCGGGCCCTGCGGTTCCGCACGCCGGACGAGGGCGCGACGGTGATCGACGATCTCATCCGCGGAAAGACCGTGTTCGAGAACTCAACGATCGAGGATTTCGTCCTGGCCAGGGCCGATGGTTCAACCCTGTTCCTGCTGGCCAACACCGTCGATGACATGGACGAGCGGATCACACACGTCATCCGCAGCGAGGAGCACCTGCCCAATACGCCCAAGCAGCAGCTGCTCTGGGAGGCGCTCGGGCATGAGCCGCCTGCCTGGGGACACATGCCGGTCGTGGTCAACGAGAGGCGGCAGAAGCTATCCAAGAGACGGGACCGGGTCGCGCTCGAGTCCTTCCGGGACGAGGGTTACCTGTCTGGCGCCATGCGCAATTACCTGATGCTGCTTGGCTGGGCGCCCAAGGGCGATCGCGAGATCGTGCCGTTCGGCGAGATGGTCGCCGAGTTCCGGATCGAGGACGTGAACCCGTCTCCCGCCTTCTTCGACGTGAAGAAGCTCCGGGCGTTCAACGGCGATTACATCAGGGCCTTGTCACCGGCAGACTTCGCCGAGGCTTGTCAGCCCTGGGTGCAAGGGCCCGCCGTGCCGTGGCCGGCCGCGCGGTTCGACCCGGTGGTATTCGCGCAACTGGCGCCGCTGGCCCAGACCAGGGTCGCGGTGCTGGCGGAGATCACCGCGATGGTGGACTTCGCGTTCCTGGTCGATCCCGTCCGTGATGAGCCGTCCTGGGCCAAGGCCATGCAGGAGCCGGCTGCCGATGTGCTGGCGGCGGTGGCCGCTGCCTATGCCGAGGTGCCCTGGCAGCCCGAGGCGCTGCGTGAACGACTCGAGGCAATCGGCGCCTCGTTCGGGCTGTCGCTGGGCAAGGCACAGGCGCCGGTCCGGGTCGCGGTGACCGGCCGGACAGTCGGGTTGCCGCTGTTCGAGTCCCTCGCCGTCCTGGGCCGGGCGGAGACGCTGCGCCGGATCGAGTCTGCCCGCGAACGGGTGACCCGGCTGGCGTAGCCGGGGCGCTGGCTGGGCCGGCGGGCATTCCCGGCGCCGGGTGCTGTCTGCGGCTCTCATGTGCTTGGCTTGCCGGGTGACAGAAAGCCCATTGTGCGACCGGGTCCGCGGCGGCGAGGTAGTCTTCGGCGGCTGGGCGGTCGCACCGGGGCCGGTAACGGCCGGCGCGCTGGCAGCAGGCGGGCTCGACTACGTCGCCATCGACCTGCAGCACGGCACCGCGACTGAGCACGACCTGCCTGGCCTGACCGCCGCCATCCGGCTGGCAGGTGCGACACCGCTGGCTAGGGTCCGGTATGCGCACGCCGCGGACATCGGCAGGGCGCTTGACCTCGGCTGCGCCGGAGTGATCGTGCCGAACGTGGAGTCGGCCGAGCAGGCTGCCGCGGTGGCCGGCGCCTGCCGGTACCCGCCGGAGGGATACCGGTCAGCCGGCGGCATCCTGGCTGCTCAGTCGCCGCCGCTGTGCCTGATCATGGTGGAATCCAGCCAGGCCATCGAGCAGCTCCCTCAGACGCTGGCGCTAGCCGGGGTCGACGGCATCTACGTCGGTCCACGCGACCTGTCGTACTCGCTTGGCGGCCGGCTCGACCCACATGATCCGGTACTGCGCCCCGCGCTCGAGCGCATCTGGGCGGACTGCGCCGCGGCGGGCAAGCCGGTAGGCGTGCACGCGACCGATGGCGCGACCGCCCGCCTCTATCGCGAACACGGCTGCCGGCTGCTGACCGTCGTCGCAGACACTGCAGCCGTATCCCGGGCCGTCGTGGCTGAGCTGGCAGTGGCGCGCGGCTAGCGCGGCCGGCCTGGTCGGCTGGCGACGGTGGCCGTGTCAGTGCACGATGTCGTAGACCAGATGCGCGGCCTGAGCCTCCCACCTGGCGTAAGCGAAGGGAAACGCCGAGTTCTGCACAGCCTGGGCGTTGGCCCACAGCGGCTGGGCAGCCCAGCCGGGGTCGCTCGCCTGGTGCTGTGCTAGGGCGTCGAGGAACGCGTCGGCCGCGTACGCCGGGTCGAGGAGCTGCTGCGCGCTGCCCCAGCCGCAGTCGGGCTGCTGCTGGAACAGGCCTAGGGAGTCCGAGGTGCCATAGCCGACGTCGAGTAGCTGCGACTCTTGCATGGCCGTGGCCACGGCGATCACCGCCGACCGGACGCCCATCCCCTTGGCCATGGCCTGATCAACGATCGTGGCCGCGTTCGCCCACTGCGCCGCTGAGATCTGCATCCAGGCCTGGGGGCCGCTGGTGCCGACGGGTATCAGCCGGTCAGCCAGCGGAACATAGGGCGGCCTGGCGGGCGCCGGGATCGGCCGCGCCCTGGCGATGCGGTGCCTGTCACCCACGGCCGTCAGTGAGCCAGGTGCGACTGCCATGTGGCCCGTCAGCGCAGTCGGCGAGGTCGCCGCGCTGGCTGCGCAGGCCGTGCCCGCGCCCACTGCGGCCAGGCCCACGCCAGCGAACAGCGCCGGGCTGGTGCGGTGGGTACGAGCCGCTGCCAACATGGCCGCCGCGGTTGCGGCGGCCATGTGACGCGCAGACCCGGCCAGGGACCTGCATGTCAGCACCGGGAATCTCCTTCCGTCGCGACCCCGCCGGCCGGGCAGGCTTGCGCCGAACCCGGACTATGGCTTCGCGTCTGTGGCAGCGGGGGAGGGATCACGAAATACAACGGCACCGGGCAGGGCTGATCATCCAACTCGCCATGTGTCGGCCATCACGGCGGGAACGGGCCAGAAATGACGCGGTCGGCGGCCAGCACCGTCCGGCTACGCGTCGTCCCCGGCGGGCTTTATGCTGCTGGCAGAGCTTGCGGCGCACCGGCTCGCCGAGCCGAGCTGGCGCCCGGTTAGCCACCGGAGGCGGCAATGGGACTCATGGACAAGGTCAAGGCGCAAGCGACCCAGCTGGCGCAGAAAACTCAGGAGGCAGCTCAAGAAGGCAGAGCAAGGCTCGATCAGGCTCAAGCCGGCCGGCGCGCTGACACCCTGCTTCGCCAGCTGGGCGTTGCAGTCTTCGCTGACCGTACCGGCAGGGGAGCGGCGGATAGCCAGGCCAAGATAGACAAGCTGATCTCCGATCTTTCGGCGCACGAACGCGACAACGGCGTCAACCTTGTCGAGCAGGCGCAGTCGTTCCCGCCTCAGCCGAACTTCCCGCCTGACCCGGCGAGCCCTTATCCCGGTCCGGCCGCGAGCCCGTTCCCTGGCGGCGGACCGGCGCCAACCTCGTTCCCCGACCCGGCCGCGACGTCGTTCCCGGACTCAGGCGGCGTGCCGGGTCCGCCCGCAGGCGGTGCGCCGCACATTGACACCACGACGAGCTTCTTCCCTGGGCCCGGTGACCCGGCTTCTGATCCGGGCTCGACGGGCTTTCCGCCGGAGAGCTGAGCACCGAGCGGCGTGAGTTGGTGCCCGGCAGCGCGTTAGTGCCGATCGCTGCCGGGCACTACCGGCACGCGTCTTCGGCCGCCGTGCGAGGCTGATTGGGCTCGCTGGACGGCGCCGGCCGTGCCTCGGCCGGCGCAACCGGCTTGCCGCGCACCAGGTGGCCGCTGCGCCCCAGCACCAGCCTGATCCGGTCCAGCCCGGCTACCTGGCGGATGCTCGCGCCGGGCAGCACCGTCGCGAGCAGCCTGGCCGCGGCCGCGTGCCCCGGTGGGTACTCGATCAGCGTCGTGGTCACGTTGTGCTTGGCCCAGTTGATCCCGTCGCGGTGCACGCTGAAGCCGAGTGTGGCCAGCCGCTTGCCAGTGTCGGCAGACAGCTTGCTGATCATGGTGCCGTTATAGACGTCAACGGATACCTGGGCCCGGGTCAGCCCGGACGGCTTGGGCTTCGCGGCGTGCCGGACTGGCAGCGCCGTCCCGGTGTCCTGCTTCAGCCAGCTGAACAGCGCGTCGGCGGCTGGCTTGTCCCAGAGCACAGCGGACTCGCCGGTCGGGGTCAGGTAGTTGATGGACGAGATCGGCACCGTGGTGAAGGAGATGTTCTGCGGCCGGATGCCGCGCAGCTCGTCGGCCAGCCGGATCAGGTTGAAGCCCTGGTCCACCTTGACGGCCGCGGTGATGGACGACACGAACTGCTGGAGCCGGATCGGATTGGCGAGCACTCCGGTCTGCGTCACCTTCGCAAAGATGGTGGATAGCAGCTGCTGCTGGTCGGTGATCCTGGTCAGGTCCGACAGCGCGAAGGAATGCCGGTCCCTGGCAAACTCAAGCGCCTGCACGCCGTCGACGTGGTGCATGCCAGCCGACATCTTCAAGCCGCTGTAAGGGTCATCGACGGCGAACGGCAGGCAGATGTTCACCCCGCCGATGGAGTTAACGACTTTGACCAAGCCGAGGAAGTCGACCTCGATGTAGTCGTTGATGACCAGCCCGGTTGCCTGCTCCACGGTGCGTACCATCAGCTGCGGGCCGCCGATCCCGTAGGCGGCATTGATCTTGTTCATGCCGTGTCCGGGAATGTTGACCCACGAGTCGCGCGGGATGCTGACGACCTCGATGCTGTCATGATTGGCCGGAATGTGCGCCAGCATCATCGTGTCGGAGTTCGCGCTGATCACGTCCCCGACGTGCAGTTCGACTTCCTCGTGCCAGGTCAGGCCCGCCCGGGTGTCGATCCCGGCGACGAGGATGTTCACCGGTCCGCTCGACGGCGTGCCCGATGTGCCGGCATTCACCCGTTGCAGGCTCGAACTGGCATAGCTGGTCAGCACCCATGCACTGCCAGAAGCGAGCAGGGTGAGCGACGACAGCGCGCCGACGAGCATGAGTCCGAGGCGGTGTCGCCGTGCCTTCTGCCCGGCCGGCGTCACCGCAGTACTGCGCTGCCTCTTCGGCGTTAACAACTGGCCGGCCCGCCCGGCTGCCGGTTCGGGCGCGCCGTCAGTAACGCCGCCGTGGTCGTCGGTCATAAGCCCCCCAGGGTGCCACCCCGAGTAGGCTAACCCGGCCGATCGCGACATAGCCGCGAGCGACGCCGGCGCTGCGGCAAACTTTTAGCCGCGCATTTCCGGCGGGTCCGGGTCACGCGGCAGGCCGAGAATCCGCTCGCCGATGATGTTGAGCTGAATATCGGTGGTGCCGCCGCCAATGGTGAACGCCTCGGTCATCAGCACCTGGCGGGCCCAGTGCGCGCCGTTGGGCCGGCCATCGCCGGTGACGCCGCTGCCATGGCTGCCGGCCAGAGCACCGGTCTCGCCCGACATCTCCCAGCACAGCTCGGCTATCTGCTGCGCGTGCCGCATGCTGAGCAGTTTGCGTACGCTGCCGGTGGCACCCGGCTCGGTGCCCGACAGTTGCTTGAGCGCTGCCCGGACCCCGAGCAGGCTGATGGCCTGGTCCTGGGCAACCAGCTCGCCGATCCGACTCAGTGGCGGGCGGGAGGCGGCGGTTGCCACCGGCAAGAGCTCGGCAACGCCGTTGCCGAAGGTCCACGACCCGGCCAGTGCTACCCGCTCGTTGGCCAGCGTCGTGCGGGCGATCCGCCAGCCCTTGTTGATCTCGCCGACAACGCAGTCGTCGGGCACGAAGACACCGTCCAGGAACACCTGGTTGAAGACAGATTCGCCGGTGATCTCGCGCAGCGGCCTGACCTCGACCCCTGGTGAGTGCATGTCGACCAGGAAGTAGCTGATGCCGTCGTGCCGCGGCTGCGACGGGTCGGTGCGCGCGATGCAGATGGCCCAGGCCGCGTGCATGGCCAGCGAGGTCCAGATCTTCTGGCCGGAGATCTTCCAGCCGCCGTCGGCCCGCTCCGCCCTGGTGGTCAGCCCGGCCAGGTCAGAGCCAGCCCCCGGTTCGCTGAACAGCTGGCACCACAGGAAGTCCAGCCGCAGCGTCGGCGGCAGGAAACGCTGCTGCTGTTCCGGCGTCCCGTACTCGATGAGCGCGGGCACGACCCAAGCGCCGATCGCAAGGCCGGGAACGCGGATGCCAGCGGCGCGCAGTTCCTCGTCAGTGATCAGTTGCTCGAGTGCGCCAGCCCCACGTCCCCACGGCCTCGGCATGTGCGGCATCACCCAGCCGCCTGCGCCGAGTGCCGCGTTCAGCTCCCTGCCGCGCAGCCCGCTGATCTCGGCAAGTTCGGCCCGGACCGACTGGCGCAGCTCTTCGTTTTCGCCGGGCAGTTCGAGCCGCACTGGCCTGCGCTCGCCATCGAGGGCAAGCCGCGCCATCCGTATCTTCCAGTCCTGGTCCCGCGGGACGGCCGCGCCAAGCAGGGCGCGCAGCGTCATCGCCCGGCGGTAATACAGGTGCGCGTCGTGCTCCCAGGTGTAGCCGATGCCGCCCAGAACCTGGATGCACTCGTGCACGCAGGATACGGCGGCGTCGACCGCGAGCGCGGCGGCCGCTGCGGCGGCGAAATCTCCTCCCGCGTCGTCAGCCTCGTCATCAAGTGCCCTGGCTGCATCCCAGACTGCGGCGGCGGCCTGCTCAGCCGCGACGAGCATCCGGGCGCACCTGTGCTTCACGGCCTGGA
>Ga0187783_10003891_pt1 | contig 11025 bp, 8 predicted proteins | sample 1015_SJ02_MP02_2_FD_132471 | JGI IMG/M metagenome (GOLD analysis project Ga0187783, IMG submission 132471) | Tropical peat soil microbial communities from peatlands in Department of Meta, Colombia - 1015_SJ02_MP02_20_MG | ecosystem: Environmental > Terrestrial > Soil > Wetlands > Peat | place...
CCGGTCGCGGGTGGGGCCGTAGTCAACCTGGCCGTCGGCGCGGCGCGGGGTCAGCGGCAGGATGGTGGGCTGGCCGGTGTCTGGGGCGACCACGAGTGCGGTGGCGTTGGTGCTCGTGGCGCCCGCCGAGTGCAGCATCGCCGTGATGGCCGACGAGAGCATGGGGTCGGGCTCGTTGGCGGTGGCCGACGCGGCGATGATGAAGGTCTTCGCCGCCGGGCTGGGTCCGCAGGCGCTGATCAAGCCCGCTGCGGCGCCGGCCAGCAGCAGCCACACGGTGGCGGCCGCCAGCCGGGCGAGGATTCCGGCGGGATCGTGCCGGAGGAGGGGGTGCGTCATGACTTCCTCCCGGAGAGACGAGCGCCCGGCGAGTCGGGGCGCGGCCAGGTGTAGGGGCCGGTGATGTTCTGGCCGGGCCGGGGGCCGATAAAGGTGACCGCGCAGGCCGCCGAGTAGAGGTTGGCGGCGACGTGCAGGCCCGGCACAAGCAGCCAGGTGGGGACGCCCAGGAGCCGTAGCTGCCGGACGGCGGGGGCGTAGATGTGGTCCTGGGCCACGAGGAGCACGAGGAAGGCGTGCTCGGCCCGGCTGGTGCGTCCCGGCCGGTGATCGGCCAGGCGAACCCGGATCAGGTGGTTCAGTTCCTCGAGCACCGCCTGGTCGGCGCCGTGGAGACCGCGGCGCACCAGCCACGTGTTGCCGCCTGATTCGGTCATCACGTCCAGGTGGTGGGTGGCCGTCGCCGTGGAGGCGGCGCACCGGAACCTTGCGCGCCGGTCGATGGACCTGGCCGTGGCGTCCACGAGGTCGAGGCAGGTCCGCATCTCGCGGTAAGAGGCGCGGCTTTGAGGCTTGTCGTCGACCAGGCCATGCGAGACAGCATCGGCGTCGATGAGCAGGAGAACGCGCGAGCTGTCGGAGAGTCCGGCCGGCAGATCCGGCGGGTAGGGCAGGGCGACCGGCGCGTCAGCCGGGGCGATGAGTGGGCGCATCGTCGTAGCCGTTCCTTCCTGTCCGGGGTGGGAGGGTCCAGCAGGTCCGGGCTTGCGCCGCGCGCGCATTACGCGGCTCGGTAGTACGAGTCGCCGTCTTCGTCGTCGGAGGTCTGCGTCTCGTAGCCCCGGTAGCCGACGCGGTTCAGGCGGCGAGCCCCGCGGGCCACCTTGCTGTCGATGTCCCGGGTCAGGCTCTTGTCGCGTTCCTCGCGGCGGATGCCCAGGCAGACCACGATCAGGACGCCGATCCCGACGCCGGCGAGCACCAGGGCGGCTGCTGCGGTCAGATATCCGATCATGACTTCCTCCTTAGCCAGCGGTACTCCGTTTCTCGTGAAGACGGAATCGGCGAACGCTTGATTAATCCGCAGCTCAGAGGCACGAACTGGTAGGGAGGTCGAAACTAGGTTTATTCGCCCACCAAGTGACGAACCTAGGAACGAGACTGGGTGATCGCCTGATTAACCCGCTGGCCAATAGCCCGAACCGGCAGGAGGACCGAAGCTCAGCTAGTTCGTCGGGATAACAGCGAGCGAAGACTCTCTAACTCCCGGTGAGCCCCGGGCTGTCAGCCACTCGCCCGGTGCCACACCACGCGTTCGGCATCCCGTTCGTCGAGACGCTGTCTCCGGGCGGCCATGGGCACGTCGCTGAACCCGAGGGCGAGCACGCCGACCAGGTCGCCAACGATCCCGAGGGCGCGACGGATATCGTCCTCGGCGATCACCACGTCGCCCATGAACGCGACCCGGACGTCGAGAGCCTCGGCGGCCAGCCACATGTTCTCGATGGCCGCCCCGATGCCGATCATCTCCAGGCCATAGCCCACCAGCGACCCGGCGAGCGCCGCGCGGGTCGCGTTGACCAGCGCGGACCGGCCGTTACTGAACAGGCCGCGGTTCTCGATGAAGATCGCCGCCGATACCTCGCTTAGGACCTGCGCCGACTCGCGCACGGTCGACACGTAGGTCGCTCGTGGTCGGCCTGTCGACGGATCGTGTGGCACGTACTCGTCCGCGCCCTCGGCGTGTTCGACCGCTTCGGCCAGGCGGCCGAGGGTCGCTAGGTCGGTGACGACGTGCATCCGCCAGGGCTGGGCGTTCTTGGACGAAGGCGCAGCCAGGCCACACCGGACGATCTCTACTATGACCGAATCTGGGATTGGTCGCCTGTCGAAGCCCTCTCTGACGCTGCGCCGGGCTAGCATGGCGGCGATGACCCGAGGCCGCGCCTCGTCATCGAGTGGGGTATCCGGCCGCGGCATGGGTAGTCCTTCCGGCGCTGCCCGTAGACAAAACGCAATGCGCGATCTTCCATATTAGTTAAACCGCACGTTCGGACCGATGCATATGTCAACGACCTTGAGTGTGGCGCAGCGGCTCAAGTTCCAGCTGCTGGCCGAGGGAATTGAGATCTCACCGCTGGCCCGCAAGGCCCTCGGCGAAAGTACCGAGGGAGAAGATCTGACGCCTGCGGACTACGCCTCAACCAGCGGCCTGATCCTCCAACTCGACGACGATGTCTGGGTCAACGCGCCCATCAACGACTACAACCCGAACTTTGTCTCCGGCTCACGCTATGTCCTCGACTATGGCATCGACGGCTTCTGGGTCCACGGGGCGGGGCTGGCCAGCCCAGCCATGTTCTGGCCGCCGCCGAGCTATCACGGGCAGGCGGCGCGGTTCGGCCCACTCAACAACTTCGTCGTGTCCCACGGCGATCGCGCCAGGCTGTCACCGGTGCGAGGCTGCGCCATGACCTGCACCTTCTGCAACATCCCGTACGACGATCCTCTCGACGTGTACGGCACCAAGCCGATCGATGCCTTGCTGGAGGCCGCCAGGATCGCTATCTCGGACCCACGCCAGCCCGCGCATCACCTGCTGATTTCCGGCGGTACGCCAAAGCGGCCCGACTTCGGCTTCATGCAGGAGCTCTACCACCGGGTGCTGACGGAGTTCCCGGAAACCCCGGCCGACATCATGATGGTGCCCCTGCCTGGCCTGTTCGACCTTCCGTTGCTGGACAAGCTGGGCCTGAACGAGATCTCGATCAATATCGAGGTATTCAGCCGGGCGCATGCGGCCGAAGTCATGCGCCACAAGTATCACCAGGGACTGGATTTCTACCTTGACTTCATCGAGGAGGCCGCCGAAGTACTCGGCCCGGGCCGAGTGCGCTCGATGCTAATGGTCGGCCTCGAACCGAGGGAGATGACGCTGGCCGGCGTAGCGGCCATCGCGGCGCGGGGTGGTGTTCCGGTGCTGAGCCCGTTCCGGCCCGATCCGGCCACGCCGCTGCGTTACCGGAGGCCGCCCGACGCCGCCGAAATGGAGGAGACATATCTGCGCGCCGAGGACATTGCGGCGAGCCACAACATCGTGCTCGGTCCGAACTGCCCGCCCTGCACGCATAACACGCTGAGCTTCGTCGCTCCCGGCTCGGCGTATCGCTACCCGCAGCCGGTGATGGTCTGACCCCCGCACCGAACCGGGTGGTCGTAGGCGTCGACGATCTGGGCACGGAGGAGATCCCGCATATCCTGTCGCGCGCGACGGATTTGCGGGCTGGCGCGGTCGGCCGACTGCCGCGGTCGCCCCTCGTGGGGCTGCTGTTCCTTGAGACGTCCCTGCGGACCCGGGTGGGGTTCGCGGCGGCGGCGGCCCGGTTGGGCGGCCAGTCCATCGACATCGCTGAACGCCGTGGGAACGCGCTCTCGATGCCCGAGGGGTGGGCCGACACTCTGCGCGTGGTGAGCGGCAACGTCGATCTGGTCATCGCCCGGCCCGGCCGCCAGCTCGATGTATCGCAGTTGCGCCCGCTGCTGGTCAGCAGCTTCCTCAACGGTGGCGACACTGGTAGTTCCGGCGAGCATCCGTCCCAGGCTCTCATTGACCTGTATGCAATCGAGCAAGCCCGCGGGCCGGTTTCCCGGCTGACGGTCGCGATCTGCGGTGACCTGCGCATGCGCGCGGTACGCAGCCTGGTTCGGCTGTTCGCGCGCTTCCCGCCCCGGCGGCTGGTGCAGATCTCCGACTCTCGCCTGCGCGACGGCACCGAAGTCGTACTCGAGGATCGCGCCCCGTGGGAACTCGGCGACGTCGACGTGCTCTACGTGGCCGGCATCCCGCATGGCGCCCTGGACGAACCTGGGCGAGCGCGCCTCCGGGTTGACCGGCGCGCCCTGCAATCGCTGCCGGACGACGCAGTGATCCTTTCGCCGATGCCCGTCATCGACGAGATCGCCACCACCGCGCGTTCCGATCCGCGCATCCGGATGTTCCAGCAAAGTGACGACGCGCTATTCGTCCGGATGGCGCTGATCGAGGCGCTACTGGTCCCGCAGCTCGCTCAGCTCCACCATGGCCGGTTCCCGCCGGTAGGCCATGAGCCGAGCCTGATGCACGAGCGGTGAGCGATCGGCGATGCCGCTTTCGGCGAAGTCGGCGGTCGGTCCGGCGTTGGCGGTGTCATCGATGTTGACTGCTCCGTAACGGGTGCAGTTCTCCAGCGTCACGGCATAGGAACTACGTTCGCTCACGTTAAGCAGCTGCCATACCACGCTGTTATCGATGCGCGCGCTCCCGGTCAGTCCCTCGTCGAACCACGTGTTGGCCAGGACCGAGCCCTGCACCGTCAGCTCGATATCGCCCGGGTGGTCCTCGGGGTCGCCGATACGGCGGCTGATCGATAGGCCGCGGATCGAGCTGCCGAAAATCTGGATCTTCGCCGCGCCCTGCTCGGTGATGTCGAGCGATGACCCGGCGATGTGGCGCAACCCGAGCTCGCCACCGTCCCGGAAGCGGCCGCTGCGGACCATCAGGGAGCTCAGCCGGCCGCCGTACATGGTCAGTCCGCCGCGCTGCGGCGCCCACTCGAGCAGTTTCGAACGCCCGCCCGGACGGCTGGTCACCGGTATGCCTGACGTGACCGAGTACAGCGTTTCACCAGAGAAGTCCTCGCCGCGGTAGTGGCCGAGGGCGATCCGGGTCGAGGCGTCCAGCCCGGTCAGCGCGAAGGACGGCATGCCCTCCTTGTCGTACGCGGTGGCCGGAGCGGTTACCGGTCCGATGATCTCGCAGTCGCCGAACGTCGACCCGTCCAGCAGGCAGTTAACGAACACCGTGCCCTCGAACGAGCAGTTCTCGAAGCGAGTTCCCCGGAAATCGCAGTTGGCGAAGACGATGTGCCGGAATCGGGCGGTGACCCGGCAATTGCGCCAGCGCAGGTTGACGACGGTCCGGTCCCCGCCGCCGCCGTCGAACTGCGGCCAGTACTCCTCGGCATCGTCCCGGATCCAGTCGTACACGCTACCCTGGGCGCCGGTCAGCAGCACCAGCGCTGCCTCCGGCCCCTTGCTCTCTGACTCAGCCCAGTTCACCAGCGCGTCGCCGAACCCATCGTGGATCAGCGAGAGCATGGTGATGTCTACCGCGGGGGAGGTCGGCCTTATCAAGGACGACGTGGCGAGCCACTCCAGCGCGAAGGCGAAACGCCGGAGTTCCTCGATCGCCACCTCGTGCGGTGCGTAACCGAACATCGGGCCTGCGGACAGGCCTTCGGGATCGGCTTCCCAAGGCGACACCGCGATCCCGAGCTCGGCCAGCGGCGAGTTCTGCGACATGACCGCGGGCGCAGGCATGCCCGCTGCCGCGGCCACCGCGGCCCGCGGCACGTTGAGCAGGTCTGCGGAATCCGAGGCGGGCGACGTGGCCAGGGCGTTGAGGCCGTAGATCATCCGGAACGCCCGCTCCGCAGCGTCTGGGTCGACCTCACTGAGGATCCGTAGCTCGCGCTCGAGCGCGAGCTGGGCCAGGTCCCAGGCCTCGCGGTCAAGCTTGAAGCCGCCGCTAGACAGGTGCACCGCGATCCGCCGCACCGCCTCGCGCGTGCCGGCGATCAGGAACTCGTCGAGGCTGCTCGCCGGGTCCTCGTCCAGGCAGGCTTGCTCGCACAGGTCGAGCTTTCTGGACACGGACTCGCTCAGCCCGAGGGTGAAGATGTCCTGGTGACGCCGGGCGGCCGCCGAGATCATCTGCCGGACGTGCTCGGCCTCGACCGTGCCGATGTCGGCCTTCGCCCGGGCGTGCAACGCGTACAGCGCGCCCTGCAGGTGTAGCAGGCCGACGTCGGCGGCACCGAACTCGGTATTCCGCACCCTGTTCCACTCGCTCATCAGCAGGTCGATCGCCTGCAGGGAAATCATCAGCCTGGCGGGATCGTCGGACGCCACGCTGGCGGTCCCTGCTGCTCGCAGCGAGGCGGTGCTGCCTTCCTGGCCGGGGTTGCCGCTGGCCATGATGTCGCGGATGTGCTCGGGCGCCGTCAGGGCGTCCAGCTCGAATGTCGACATCGAGAACGGCCGGATCTGCGCGTTCAGCGCCTTGAGCCGATGCACGTATTCAGAGCGCAGCGAGATCACGACGTGGACGTTGGACCGGCTGTTGAGCTCGACCACCCAGTCAAGCGCCCGCTTGAAGAACTGCTTCTGGTGCCGGATGAGCTCCTCGAACTGGTCGAGCACCAGCACGGCCAGCTCGCCGTAGTGCTCGTTGAGCTGCTCCACCATGGAGCGCGGCGCGGCGTCATCGATGTCGATCCCGAGCGACCGCAGCTCGGCGACCACTTTGGCCGCGACGAAGTCCTCCGGCCGGTCGGGACTCCCCGTCTCCCTGGTCCAGTTCCGGCAGACAATCGGCTGGAAGCCTCGTTCAGCCAGGTCACGGACGAGGCCCACGTTAAGCAGCGACGACTTTCCGACGCCGGACTCGCCGTGCAGGATTACCAACTGGTGCGTCAGCACCTCGTGCGCGAAGCGAACGCGATCTTCCTGCCGGCCGATCAGCAGGTCGTCATCGCCCGGCTCCATCGGCTTGGGCCCGCGCCAGGGGCACGTGTCCTTGTCGAGGAAGTTCTTCTTCCATTGCTCGAGCGTGGTCACGTCAGCTCACATCTGGTGCGCGCGGCCGGCCTGTGCGTCGTGCTCTGCAGGTGCCGGAGATAGTGCTGGAGATCAACCTGGAACTTCTCGCACCGATCGGTCACGACATCGAAGTTGTACCAGCCAAGCAGGTCGCGGACGGTGTCGTCGGTCCGCCAGTTGACGACGAGTCCGGCCCGGTTCGGCGTCGGCGCCTTCTTGACCGCTTCGCCGTCGATAGAGGTGGGCACCGTCATTTGCGAGGCGAAACGGTACCGGATGCTGCTGTCGCTGACCTGCACCCCCATCATCATCCAGAACCTCGCGAAGGCCGAGCCGCGCGTGCCGAACAGCGCGGCCGGTAGCCCCTGCCGCACTCGTCCGTTGCTCCGGTCGGGCTGGTAGATGAGGAACTCCGATGCCACGTGCTGCATGGCCGAATACTCCTCGAGCAAGGCCACGTGCGCCATGCGCAGTTCGGGCTCGTGCGGGTCGGGCGGCTCCGCCGGCAGGTCGATGTAGTAGTCCTTGGCCAGCCGCTTGCAGAGGTCGTTCCAGTCGCTGCCATCCTCGGTCCACAGCCGAGGCGCGCTCATCAGCGGCGATCCGCTGAGCCGCACGATTACCGGGTAGTTCCCGTAGTCCAGTTCGTAGGCCGTGTCCCCGTTGAGCAGGAACCAGTCGGCCTCGTCGGGCGTGCGCAGCTTTTCCAGTTGCTCCGCCTGCGTCAGGTTGTGGTCGGGCCGGATCAGGCAGCCCAGCCAGCACACGGAAGCCAGGCAGTCCTCCGGCTCGCCCACGTCCTGGATCAGGTTCATCGGCACGGCTACCACGAAGGCCTCGGTGCTGGAGCGCCACATGGCCATCTCCAGCTCCAGGTCGAATGACGTGACGAACGCCGACGCGATGGGCGGCTGCAGCGGCGAAGACGGCAGGAATTCCCTGCGCAGCGCGGCCTGCTGGCGGAGGATGCCGGCCACCGTGGCGTAAAACCGTTCCCTGTCCGATTCGCTGTTGTCCACCAACTGGTCCCAGGACAAGCGGGTGGTGTCTGCGTAGCGCTGCTTGACGAACTCCCCGGCCGCGTCGATGTCATCGAAGGACGGCCGGGGCAGCCAGCGGTCGAACAGCGGAGCGGATGTCTGGGTGGACAGGTGCAGCAGCAGGTCGTTCCAGCCGGGATAGACCGACGTGCCCTGCGTCAGGGAATACCAGCACAGCTCAGTCAGCAGCTGGATATCGGCCACCCGCAGCGAGGGCCGGTGGCCGCGCGAGTTGAGCGAGCTGTCGACCGTGGTGAGCGCCTGGTGCAGCACCGCGTCCCCGGTGTGAGGACTGTTCTGGTCGGTCGAGGCGATCAGCTCTCCGAGCAGCGCGAGGACGGGAGCCAGAGCGTCGCTCTCGAGTTCGGCCGACCCGGCCCGCCCGGCAGGCACGGTCACCCGGTCATGACCCGTGCGGCTCAGCGCGTCGGGTGCGGCGGCGCTGGCCAGGTGGTACAGGCGGGTGAGCAGGGCGGCGCAGAGCAGCAGCTTCGCGGTCTTCAGGTCGGTGTCGAACAAATCGCCGACCTGCGGGCTTGGGTCCCCCGGCTCGGCCGCCCGCTGTTCGGAGTCGCCGCTGGCCGGTGACGCGGGAGGCCCTAGGCGGTCGGCGATAAGCGAGGCCGCGAACGCGCCGGCCAGCTTGGCCGAGTTCGTCCCGTCTGGCAGGGGATCCTGGTCGGCCAGCAGTCGCTGGACGATGGCGGGCACGTCGTGGATCCTGGTGCCGCTGATGTCGTGGACGGCTTCCAGGCAACCGCTGCCCAGCACCAGGGTGATCCACGGGTAACCGCTACGCTTGTAAAACGCACCGAGTGGCGCGTGGATCTCCTCGAGCGCGTTGCAGAAGCGGCGCGGTTGGACGAACGGCGCAACCTTCGCCTTCAGGTATTCGTCCCGGCCGTGTTCGAAGAACGTCTTCTTCTCCGACCGTGGCTCTCGCCGGGCCCTGAACTGCCTCATCTAGCCCCCCAACGATCCTGGCGTCATGACTTGATCGGCGTGCTGCGGCGGCCGTCTTTCCGCTGCCACCGCCGCGCTGGTCGCCCCGATCGCGCCGGCCTTCCATTCCGAAACTACCTCAGCGAATGGCTCGATTAGTTCGAAGCCGGTTCGGGTCACGGACGCCCGGCAGACGATGCGGGCCACGGCGGCACCTCGCTGGGTCAGCAGCCCCGGCCGGGTCTGCACCTCGGCGCGGATGGCCCGTCCGGTCGCCATGGCCAGCCGCACCAGCGGGGAGGCGTCCAGTCGTTCCGCCTCGCCGCCCACCCAATGCACGACGAAGTGGGCCAGGGTGGGCGCCTCAGCCGTTAGCTCACGGACCGGACGCTGCGTCGGTGCGGGCATGCCCATGACGGCCGCCAGATGCTCCAGCATCAGGCAGCTTTCGCCTGCGTCGATGGCGAGCTTGCACGACGCGTGCGTCGAGCCCTGGAAGCGCGGGTTGATCTCGGTGAACAGCGGCACCCCGTCGTGCACCAGGAAGTCGACGCCGAACGTGCCGCGGTAGCCATAGGTCCGCAGCCAGTTCCCGATGGTGACGGTGGCCGATTCGATCTGATCGAGCACGGCGCGGTCGAGGTCCTTGACCAGCCCGTAGTCGTTACCGCAGTACCCGAAGGGCCGGGTCACGCAGTCGGGTATCCCGATGAGCTGGACCGAAGGATAATGGACCGTTACCCCGTCGTGCCACACCGTGGCCCCCACGTTGACCGGCAGGCCGCCGGAAATATAAGGCGCCACGCTGACGAACGCCTCGGCCACCTTCGGCCACTGCTTCCTCGCCTGCCCGGCGTCGTCCACCCGGACGATGCCCTCGCCGCCAGAGGTCCTGCTCCGCCGCAGTATCAAGGGCCCCTTCCGCAGCATCTGCTCGGCCGAAAGCTGCTCTTCGTCGGCCACGTAGGTCCACGGGATCGTGCGCACGCCCAGATCGGCCAGAGACGTCTCGACCCACGGCTTGTGCTCGAACGCGGCCTGGTGGCCGCCGAACAGGCCGACGTTGAGGCAGCGGGCGCGCCGGGCGAACCAGATCGCGGACAGGAAGCGGGACGGGCGGTAGGGCAGCAGCGCGCTCGGGACCGACAGCGCCTGGAGCATTACCCGGCGGAACGTCGCCGTCTCGGGTGCGTCGAGGTGCTCATCGATGTCCCACTTCTCCAGGTCGACCCGCACGCCGGTGAGGTCCTCGTAGGCCATGCTGTCGACAGAAAGACGCCTGGAGTAGGCGTTGATGATGGTGTACGCGGCCTCGAACTGCGGAAGATCGGCGAGCGGTTCGGCGTCGTCACCCCTGATTCCGGCCCAGACCAGCCGCCGGTGGCTCAGCTTGGCCGAGACCTCCCGGAGCAATTCGGCCCGGTTCACGACGCACCGCCCGCGGCGACCCGTTCGATGTGCTCGCCCGTCGTGAGCAGCACCTGGTCGGGCGCCTGCGCCCCGGACAGCGGCCGGATCACGACGACCTCCTCGGCCCGGGAGTCGAACCGCGGGGCCAGCGAGCCGGTCGAGGCGCCCTCGGCCACGATGGGTTTGCCGTCCATGTCCCGGCCGGCCAGGGCGTAGACCGCACGTCCCGCCGATCGAGCCGCGTCGAGCGAGCTGACCTCGGCGATCCCGTGCGTCCGCAGGTTAAGCTCCCAGCCGCGCGGTCGGCCGTCGGTGTCCACCGTGAGCGTCCGGCCAGCTAGTATCGCGGCGCAGCGCGTGGGGGTGTCGAAGATCTCGGTCAGGGCCGGCTCGTACCGAGGGGAGACGTCGGCCCGATAAGTGGCCTGATCGGTACTCAGTAGGCATTGCACCTCGTCACCGTAGTCAACCGCCACCGCGAGCAGGCGCCCTTCCCGGACATCCGCCGGCAGGTCGAACGATTCCGGCCACCAGTCGAGCCGGGGCAGCACGCGATCGACCCAGGCCAGACTGAGGCGCCCCTGGCTAACCTGGGCGACCACCCGGGCATCACCGCTGAGCGCCAGCGAGGCGTTGACCATCCGCAGATGGCTGAGGTCCGCCCCGGTCCCGGGGTCCACCGGCCGCAGGTCAGGGCCGGTATCGCCAGGAACGA
>Ga0187783_10003892_pt1 | contig 11023 bp, 15 predicted proteins | sample 1015_SJ02_MP02_2_FD_132471 | JGI IMG/M metagenome (GOLD analysis project Ga0187783, IMG submission 132471) | Tropical peat soil microbial communities from peatlands in Department of Meta, Colombia - 1015_SJ02_MP02_20_MG | ecosystem: Environmental > Terrestrial > Soil > Wetlands > Peat | place...
CCCAAGATGCCCGAGCACACCATCTTCAACCTCCCTTGCCGACCCGGACTCACCGGCATGGCCACGCTGGCATTCGCCGAAGAAGAAGCCTTGCTTTCCCGCGTTCCCGACCATCAGCTCGACACCTACTTCTTTACCGTCGTGCTGCCCGCCAAACATCAACTCGACGCCGAGTACGCTGCGCGCGCCACGCTGCTCTCAGATCTTCAGCTTCTGTTGAACAGCATTCTGCGCCTGTGGCATCTCGCTCTGGGCGAGAATTTCATCACCACCGCGAAATTGGAATGGGAGCACGTGCGCTTTTCATCCGGCGTGCTCGACCCGCCCCGAGTTGCCGGGCAGCTCCGGATGCTTTAAGCCTGCAGTGGGCTGGGTAAGCGTTGCTGGATCCTCATTTCCGATTCCGGAAGTTGAAAGAGGAATCAAAGAGCGAGAATTTCCGATGGCTCGCCTGCACCACTTCTCCGTGACGAAAGTCGTGCGCCGAAGAGCGCATCATTCCCCAGCCACTCACGAGCCGGAACCTGAGTTACCGGCATCACGGAATTGCATACGCCGGGAATATGATCAACCCAGAATGAAGATAGCGCTGTGGGCGAGATGAGCGGCTGAAAATCTCATTTTTCCCGATGACCGCTTGGCGATTGCCGTGCTCACGAATCAGGATATGAGCAACGCTCCCTCCTCGATCGCACACAAGATTGCTGCCTTGCTGATTCCGGCGGACGCCGCAACGAAAAATAAGCAGCTTCGCCAGGTTCGTTCGATTTTTGAAGATCTGCAAAAGGGGCAGATCGATCGCGGGCAGTTCTCTGAGAATGCCAATAGCTATTTCACCGAGACGGCAGTTAGAGACTTTGCATCCACACTGGCTCCCTTAGGACAGCCTCTTACGTTCGAGTCTTCGGGTGAACAGGAACGTGGTGGGATGACTTATTTTGCCTATAGCGTAAAGTTTCCTCAAAAGACTTTGGACTTATGGGTACGTGTGCTTCCTGATGGCAAGATTGAGCAATACCAGATAGCGGCGGAGTTTTGATGAAGAACCCGCAGGACGTCTCAACCAGCGTGTTCGATTGTGGCGGAACGGACTATTCAATCAAGAATCTTTCTCATGTGCTTACCGGCGCCGGCGATCTTCGTAGGCCCGCCTCAGACGCCGCTATCGCATGGCTTCCAGCGTACTCTTGATGCTGGCAAGCGCCGACTGGAGGTTGGAAGTCGCCCGGCCCACAGCAACACTGCGCAGCATCGATCCTTTGACGCCGGTCAATCCCGCTTGCTCGGAGCCCAGGACCTGGAGCAGGTAGAAGCCGTCGCCTTGCGGATTGCCATCGTTGGCACGAACACAGATCGAGAGGTCCAAGGCGGTCTGAAAATAGTGGCTTGAATAGAGCTGCTTCCTGGCGATCGCACACGCGATGGGGTCCGACGGCTGTCCGCGCATCGTGACCATGTGCACGATGCGGAGCGTGGGCTTCAATCCGAATTTCACCTTCGCCCAATAAAACGTATCTTCGTATCTCGCCGGCTTCGCACGAGGGTACACCACCAGGTATTGATAGAAATCCGGTTCGTGCTCAGCCAGCGCGTTGCTATAGCTCAGAAGATAGGCAAATTGCTCCGGCACCGCCGTGGGATCGCGCTTATCGTCGTAGACGCCGAGAGCCGCGTTGCCCTGCCTCTGGTAGGCGACCAATCGATCCAGCGCCGTCTTTTGCAGCAACTGGTTGACCTGTTGGTTTACATCGCCGGCAGACCAATTGATGGAACGATGAAGCTCCTCGATCGACGTCGCCGGCATTTGAATTTCGCAGTTGCCGGGTTCGCAACTCTTCAGAGCTTGGACTTCATCGTTATCCAGGGTGAAACCAGCTAGATCTGTGAGTTGCGGCGGATCGGTGAAAACGCCTAGCGCCAAATAACCCGGCGTGCTGCGAAGCCGATCGAAGTTCCGCGCGAACTGAAGGTAGGCTTCAGGCGACGCGTGAACATAGACGGCGCCGAACAGCAGCACTTCCGATGGCGTTCGTGGAGGTAGAGCCTTCACAACGGCCTGTCCATTTCGGACCGCACGAATCTCATCGTCGTTGAGGCCGATATTCTTATGGAGAAACGTATCCAGATCCACTTTCTGTTGCGCAAATCCCAGCGAGGCAGCCGGTATAAGCAGAACCGCCCAAAGCGCTTTCAACCAACTCTTCACCATCATGATCCCTCCCGGAGCCTTGGCCGCTTGGTTCAGCGTGAGTCCAAGCTACACCACGTGGTGCAAAGGAAAGAGAGGGTCCGCTGAGTCCGATTCCATGAACGAATCGTGGCCGTCGCGTTCCCTCTTCAATGGACTTACGAACCCAGGGCCTCCACGGTCTTGCGCGCCGTCACTGAAGACATCAGGACGCTGAAGCCGCTGACGACAAGGTTGACGCCCAGAATCGTCCCAACCGCCCAGACAGAGCTGACGGGCCAGGGGCGCCAAATCATGTAAGCCAGCACAAGCGTGATGATGCCATCGAACAGGATCCAGCCTGATCCGGAGTAGGCACGCAACTGAAAAAACCTGCCAATCTCCAAAACACCTTCAATGGTGAAGATGGTTGCCAAGACTATAGTGAGGGCTTCGAGGGTGAGGCCCGGGCGCGAAGCCAGATAGCCGCCACCGATGATGTAAGCGGCCCCGATGAGCAATCGCCACAGGACCGAACCGAAACTGCGGCCGGCGAATGCCGCGGCAATGTGCGCTATGCCTGCGAAGACGACGATCCACGCAGTGACTTCGGAAACGGCAACGCCGGTTCCGAAGGGAAGCGCTATCGCCAGGAATCCGAGCAGGATCATGACTACCCCCCAACCGATGGATAGCCCGGTCACTTGCCGGAATATGCTTGTGTTTTGATTTGCCATTTTGTTTCCTCCTCTTTCGTTGCTGTGATGGGAGGCCATGGGGCCTCCCGGTTCTTGAAAAGGTCGTCGAAAGCGCAGGGCTTCCGCTCCCCTGCAACAAGCACGATGTGTTTGCGCTGCGTGAGCGGCGCCTCGCGACTTAGACAACCTGGCGTTCGGCAAAAAGGCCGGGTGAGACGCCTGGTGTGTGTTTCTTCCTCAGTACGCCTTCACCTTGGCTTCGATTGCGTTCACCGACTTCTCGAAACCGGCAACGAGCGATTCGATTTCCTTCTTCGCCTGTTCCTGGTTGTTGGCGCTCGCCTTTTTGAAAGCCTCGAGTTTCTGGTGAATCTCGATCTTTCTGGCAACCAGGTCGGCGATTGCCTTGATCTCGACGGTGGCCTTCGCGACGCCCGCCCGTGCCTTTAGCGTGTCAAGCTTCGATTCGGCAGACTTGATCTGCGAATCCAGCTTGTTTTGAATTGCATCCTTCGTTTCTGCGATTACAGTGCTCATGTTGCTTCTCCTTGTGTGTCGGGTTGTGATGCGTTGAGATTGGGAACGCTTTATCGTTCAAAGCTCCGTGATCCGGATCGCCGCGTTGCGACGATCAGAGTTCGAATTTTCGGCGTGGCAGGACGCCACGATCTAGACGTGGACCTCGTCAGCTTTCTGTTGCAAGCTAGCTGCCTTCGTCCTAAGTACTTCAGCTTTGGCTTTGGTTGCTGCTTCTGCCGCCTCGCGGCGCTGCTTCGCCTTATCCAGGCGTGCCTTGATCTTGGCGTCAAGCTGGTTGATGTTCGCCTGCAGCTTGGCCTTTCGATCCGCATGAGCCTTGGCGTGCTCGGCTTTCAGTTGCGCCATGTCGGCCTTCATTGCGTCGACTTCTGCCTGGTTCTCGGTTTGTTTCACATTCGAAAGCGCGCGACGGAACACCGTCCCGCCCAGTGCTTCCATGCGAACGTCCACCGGCGTAGTCCAGTCCTCATTGATCTCGGCGAGCAACGCGTACCTGCCGGGCGTCAGCTGCGAGGAGACGTCATCAACAAAGTCATCGCCGATCCTGGCGTTGTCCGCATCGGCGATCATGCCGCCCAACAGGCCTGCTGTTGCGCCGACCGCCAAGCCAACCGGGCCGCCGAGGAGCCCGATCAAACTTCCCAGCGAAGTGCCGACCAGCGTGCCTAGCGGCCCCGCATCATCGCTTTGCTTTACCGTTGTGACGCCGTTGAGATTTTTCGCAATGACGGCATCGGCATACACCGAGATGGTGCCTTCGTTATCCAGTTGCGTCAGCGCATGAGTTCCCTCGTACGCGCTGTTCTCGTTGTCGAATACAACCACCAACATTCTGTCCATAATGAAATCGCTCCCTTTGGATTTGTCTTGCGTCTTCTAGAGAGCAATCGCCATGCCAGAGGTAAGTTACTGAGTTTGCTGCTCCGACTGCAAAGAAACGTCACGATCTCGCCGCGAATTCGCGAACTTCGCGAGCAGCCGCTGAAGAAAGGTGCGCCATCTACCCGCACTGGTTGTTGCGGCCCGCGTGAACACGCTGTCAGTTCTGTTGAAGGATGAAAGGGGAATCGGACCGGGAAACAACGGGACAAGATGAGCTGTCGAAACCAAAACCCGATGCCGGGGCCAATTATTTGTTGCAACGACCATCTGTCCTTTTGAATCTCATGGTCTTAATGATTGAAGAAACTGCGTTAGTTCACTCGACGCTCACCCAGCCGCTTGAATCGAGATCGAACTGCCCGCTTTTTCGGCATCAGGCATATCCAAATCATCCTTGGTGAAGAACTTGACGAGAGCGGTGGCGACGGCGGCGGGATTTCTGCCTGGCAAGTCGTGGACCGCACACGGTATCGACACCGTGTCGATTTCTGGAATCCACTGCTGCAGGAGATCGGCGCCCTCAGAGAATACCGGCAAAGTATCGCTGCCGCGCATCGACAGCACCGGGAGTCGAATATCTTTCAGGTCTTCGGTTGTGATATTCCAGCCTTGCATAGCTCCGAGTTCGACTTGAAAGTACGTGTCGATCTCGGATACTGCGCGGTCGAACGCACCCGCAGGCAGGGCGACGTCGGTGAATCGTCGGTAGTCTTGTCCGTACGCGCCTGCCAGGACCATGTCCGTGGCCGCAGTTCTGTCTCCCGAGTCGTAGATTTTGCGGACAGATGCCGCCCATTCCGTGAACTGCTCGCCGGACGGTACCAACGACAGGAGCGGCGGTTCCAGCAAGGCCAGCTTCCGTACTCTGCCCGGCGCATCGATCGCCATCTGTAATGCGATGCCGGCGCCAAAGGAATGCCCGGCCACGTGCGCGGACGCAATGCCCAGGTGATCCAACAACGCGACGCAGTCACCAGCCCATCCTTGCATCGTCATGCCCGCCGGTGCGCGTGAGCTACCGGCGTAGCCGCGCCGCCGGTAATGGACAGCCTGAAAATTCTCCGCGATTCCGGTCTGCTCGATCACCGGCACGAACCCATCCGACAGAACCGCTCCGTGGATAAATACCACCGGCGCTCCGGACCCGCGGACATCGTACTCGATGACTGCCCCATTCAGCTGTACCCGTTCCACTCGTGGCCTCCAGTCATTTCCCCAGAGCTTGTGCGATGAGAAGGGTGTCGGCGGTTTGCTGCAGGCGCACGACCTTGCCGTCTCGGATTGTCCAGAAGTGGGCGAATCGGGATTGCACCTTGCGCCCCTTCTTCGTGACCCCGAAATAGTGCCCGAGAACGATCACGTGATCGCCCGACTCGAAGTACTCGTCCCCTTTCGCGTAGAACTCGTTGAAGTCGGCCATGAACGGGAAGAAATCACTGACCGTCTTTTCGAGACCGCGATAGACGCCCCCGTTGGGGAATCCTTCGGTAATATCCCACTCGACGTCATTCGCCAGGAGCGATTTGAAAGCATTCACGTCTCCCATGGCGGCGTACAGCTTCCGGATGAGAGTGATCTGCGGCGTATCTGACATAAGAACCTTCCTTGGGTTGAAGTTTTTGGCCCACGTTTACCGGGGTTGACATTATCGTAGGAACATAGATACTATTTGTCTAGTACGCACCTTTTCGTAACTATGAAAACTTCGATTCGGACAATGCCAAATCCGCCAAATCCTTGGAACCGCAAGTGCCCTTCGAGAGGTGTTGTGGACCTGCTGGCCAGTAAGTGGGTCCTGCTCTTGATTCCGTTGTTGGAAAGGGGGCCACTGCGGAACGCAGAATTATTGCGTTTGGTTGACGGCATTTCGCAGAAGATGTTGACAGAGACCCTGCGTGAGTTGGAAGCCTATGGCTTGGTCGGGCGGCACGATTATCGAACAGTGCCTCCTAAGGTCGACTACCGGTTGACGGAACTTGGAAAGAGCCTAGGAAACATCCTTTCGGTGCTGGATCAATGGGTTGTCGACCACTTCTACGAGGCAGCAGAGGCGCGCATCCGCTTCATGACCAGACGCAGAAAGGCCGGAAGTTAATTGCGCCCGGCTGAGCGGCCGGATTGAACGCGGCGATCTGGACAGCATACGATCGGCCATGAATGAAGCCGGCTCCCGCAAGGTTTTGGACCTGACCGATCGGGAGCGAGGCATCGACTTTCTGGCATTGATGAGAGACTGGCGGCGCAGGCTCAGGTTTGGATTGAAGCATGAGTCTTCAAGTTTCCGCTTGAAGGAATGAACGCGGTTTTGGGTACATTTTCCGTATTGCCGACGACACGCCGTCGTATGTGCTTCAAAATGCGCGGGTGGGGTCTCCGTAAGACTGCAAGCCGTTCGTGAATTCGCGAACTCCGCGAGGAGTTTCGTCGGGGCTGCTGGAGATCTTGTTTACCGATTTGAAGCTGTATTTGTTGATCTTCATCGATCGGAGCCTGGATTCCAGAGTGGATGCCGGGATGCCGAGGATAGCGGCCGCTCCAGACGGCCCGGAAATGCGGCCACTGGCCTTGGCTAAGGCCGCGTCGATGATCTTTCGATCTTCGTCCGGGGATCTTCTGAAGGTAGCAAGCGGCGCAAAGCTGCGCAGGTGGGGTCCCTGGGCGAGGCAACTCTTCCCGATAAAGAGTTCTCCTTGCTGGTGGACTATCACGGAGCGCTCGATGACATTCTGCAGCTCGCGAATGTTTCCTGGCCACGGATACTGGCTCAGTGCCTCGATGCTGGCGGATGAGATCGCTTCAATCCTCTTATTCATCCGGCGCGCGAACTCGCCGACAAAGTATTGGACGAGTGACGGAATGTCTTCCTGGCGCTCCCGCAATGGGGGAATGATTATCGGGAAGACGTTCAGCCGATAATAGAGGTCGCTGCGGAATTGCTTCTCAAGGATCATCTCTCGCAAGTCGCGGTGGGTTGCGGCCACAACCCGAACGTTCACTTTTCTGGTCACGGTACTGCCCAACCGTTCGAATTCTCGCTCCTGCAGAACGCGAAGCAATTTTGGCTGAATCTCAAGCGGCATATCGCCCACTTCATCCAGAAAAAGCGTGCCCTGGTCTGCCAACTCAATGCGCCCGTTCTTCTGACCCATGGCGCCCGTGAATGCGCCGCGCTCGTGGCCAAAAAGCTCGCTTTCGAGCAGACCGCTCGGAATCGCGGCACAGTTGACTTTGATCAACGATCTGCTCGCCCGCCGGCTGCGCTCGTGAATCGCGCGCGCGATGAGTTCCTTGCCGGTACCTGTTTCTCCAAGCAGCAGAACGGTCGAATCCGTTGGCGCCACCATTTCGATCTGCCGCAGGACGCTTTTGAGCGCCGCGCTGTGGCCTACGATTCCCTCAAAGCCGGAATCGTTTGACTGCTCGGGATCGTGAGTTTGTAGACGGGAAACGTATGTTGAGCCCATAACGTTATTTCTCCCAGGCTGCGCCGGGGGCTTCACACACCCCGGCGAAAGTGGCGCACAAGGCGCGCCGTTGTGAACAGGCTTGTTGAAACCTGAAGGGAACTAAGCTCCGACGCCATACCGCGCCGCTGGGTGCTGATGAGACAAATTCGGAGCGAGAGCCAGTCTCGCTTGCTCGAAAGCCGCCCAATCCGCGATTTCCGGGAGCGAAGGTATCGTCACGACCTCTCCAAGGCTGAGGCCGGCGAGCGAAGCGTCCACCAGTTCGTCTGCAGTCATGACGTTTTCGGATGGAAGGTGTTTGACGGGCAGCCCGGCGCGGTCCCAGAACGGAGTCTCAATAGCCCCAGGCAGAACAGCCTGGACGCGGACGCCGAACTCGGACAACTCCCGATGCAAAGACTGGGTAAGGTTGACAACATACGCCTTCGTTCCGCTGTAGGTGCCATTGAGCAGTTCCGGCGCCACCGCAACAATCGAGGCGATGTTCACAATCAGGCCGTTCTTCCTCTCGACGAAGGGTTTCGCCACGGCATAGGTCAATCGAGTGAGAGCTGTCACGTTCAGGTAGATCATGCTCTCCATCTCGTCCACGTTCGATTCGAGTAGTTTGGAACTTGCTCCAAAGCCGGCGTCATTCACCAAGGCTGTGATCGAGGAGTCAATGCGAAGCACACCCTCGACCCGGCGAAGGTCCACCGGTTTCGTCAGATCCGCTTTCAACGTTGTGACCTTGCGGCCCGTCCGCTGGCCGACTTGTTCTGCAACCTCTGCGAGCCGTTGCTCGTTGCGGGCCACCAAGATCAGGTCATACCCCCGTTTCGCCAGACGGTCAGCATAGACCGCGCCGATCCCAGTAGACGCACCGGTGATGAGCGCCGTCCCCTTCGTATTGCTTGCCATATCAGCCTCCCCGGATCGATAGGTTCGATCTCGGCTGATAGGATTAGACCGACTGGTCTAGTGATTCAAAAAATTAGACCAGGAGCCAATCGAAGGCGATTTGGACGAAATTCCGGAGAGCACTATCTGTTTGGTCTGCTTGAGCCCGAAGAAGTGCGCCTTCCCATCCATTGATCAGAAAAGCGGCGAGAGAAGACGGCGATTGTTCCACGGTCAACTCACCTGCGTCCAGCGCGTCTTGGAGCGTTCGTTCGATAGCACCCTGCCAGCCCTTAAACGTTAGGGCCAGTTGGGAACGCAGGAGTTCGCTTCGGGTTGCACCGTCCAGGGACAGTCTTCCAACCAGGCACCCATTGATCGAGCCGCCGGGACCGAAGACACGGCTCAACTCTTTGAAGTAGCGGCGCAACCGGGCGATGGGCGTTCCCTTGCCCTCTGACAGGACGCACTCGCAACGTTCTGCCTCGCGGGCCGCGTAGCGTCCGATCACTTCCTTCCCAAACTCTTCTTTACTGCCGAAGTGGTGGTAGAAGGATCCCTTTGGGAGCCCGGCCTCCGCAAGAATCTCTTGCAGACCGGTCTCCTCGTAGCCCTTTCGCTGCATGAGCCGCAGACCTACTTCGATGAATCGTTCCCGGGTTGTCATTGTGGAACCGCGATATCGCCTCATTGTTTTGATTAGACCATGCGGTCTAACGATTCCAGACTTGTGCTTGTTGCCTGGCTATTCTCTTGGATGCTGGAGCTGCGATGGCTACTGAAATCGCGCAACTTGATGCACGCGAGTGAGCACGATTTCGTCTTGGGCGTATCACCGGAGATACGGACATTTCGAGGCTCGAGTTGGGAACCTTTTCCTGTCTCGGAATGGCTCTGTGCTCCTTGCGCAGTCACCGGGTGGTCGGCACGCCGCTTTGGCGCACAAGGCAAATATTTCGAATTGAAGCGCTTGCGAGACCTGAAGTCTGTCTCCGGACGGACTCTTTAGCCGAAAACGTAGCCGTCGCGGAGTCTCTTCATACACGAACAACCCAATGTTCATGCGGCTTTTCGCACTGGGGACCCCGACTCGCCGGAAGGCGGCAAGAGACACTTCGTTGAATGCGAAGGTCGTCTCCATGCCGCGAATCGGTGGCTTGCACCACCGATACGACCTCGCGGCCTGAGCCAACGAGCGATTTCTAACGAAAAAACGCAAAGGCGGAACCTTGGCGCTTGTAGCTGAAGTGTGTCGCTGTCGACGCTTCCTCACACCCGCTAGTTGCCTTTGCCCTTCTCGGTCTTCGTCAGACCAGCTGTCCGCGGCATTCTTTGACTAGCGTTAAACCGTTACCGCGGGCGATTTTGCGCCCGGATTGAGTTTTGTCGAGGGACAACAGCGAGAGCGCACGCCAAGTGTTCTTTCGCAGGAATGAAATTGATGGCCGGATGAACGGCCAAATACTCTCCGCCCGGCTCATTTTATTGTGCCTTGTTGAGTTCTTCACGTCCCGCAAAACTTGCCAGTTGTGGCGTTCAATCGGTCCTAGAAATCTAGCCTGGCACTAATCTGCATGTTACGAGGAGGTAAATTGCTGTTCGTTGTTCCGAAGCTTGCACTTGCGTCTCCGTAGTTATTGTCGAAGCTCGGGGAGCTAAGATTGACCCGGTTGAACAAGTTGAACGCATCGAGCCGAAGCTCGACGTAGACCCGCTCGGTAATCGCCGTGGTTTTCTTCACACTGAGGTCTATGTCAGCATAACCAGGGTAGCGGAATTGCCCCATTTTCTCGTTTCCTTCCGTACCGCCTGCCTCAAACGCTGGTTGAGAAAACTGAGCATGCGTGATGACGCCTGAGTCAACTATGCCTGTATACTCATACGACTTCCGGTCGGTTTTTTGTTTGTAGCTGAGCACATTCGGCACGTCACCCACGACGAAGCAGCCGCCGTTGGGGCAGGCACCTGCTGCGGAGTCGCCGTCCGCGGAGTAGTTGCCGCTGTTGGCAGTGAACGCGAAGTCTCCTGCGGCCAACTCACTCGAGTAATTGGCCTGGGTTACCGTCACGCCGGCCGAGTCAACCAAAGACAGCGGGTTAGTGTTATCGACAGAGAAGGGATTACCCGCCTGTAGAGAGGTCGTGGAGGAGAGGTTGAAGCCCGAAGTCAGTCTTCGAGTAAAGCTATTCCCTCTCTTCATTCCTGGAATATCATAGCTCCATCCCAGCGAAAAGCAGTTCGGTACGTCCCAAGGCGAAGGGCTGTACCAGTGGCCTATATTGTACGAAGTTCCGCCGCCCTCCACGTACGAGTCCGGATAGTTGTTCCAGTCGTCCTTAGCGGCTGAATGAGTGTAGGAAGCAGTCAAGAAGCCATGTGCGCCGAGTTTC
>Ga0187783_10003893_pt1 | contig 11021 bp, 12 predicted proteins | sample 1015_SJ02_MP02_2_FD_132471 | JGI IMG/M metagenome (GOLD analysis project Ga0187783, IMG submission 132471) | Tropical peat soil microbial communities from peatlands in Department of Meta, Colombia - 1015_SJ02_MP02_20_MG | ecosystem: Environmental > Terrestrial > Soil > Wetlands > Peat | place...
CAGTAAATGTTATAGTAGGCTTGAAATTTCCAACCGGAGAAGGCGCTATGAACGCAAGCACAATCAGTCGAATCTTAGTGTCCGGAACGTTTTTCGTATCCATGACAGTCGGGATAAATGCTATGGCGCAGGGGACGGCCCCGCACCCGGCAACCTCGGGCAACGCCCAGCAAGCTGCAGCCCACAAGGCAGTGCAGAACGCTGCCGAAAACAACCCGGCCTGCCAACAGATTGTTGAAGAATGTAAGAAGTTGGGATTTGTGGTGGGGGAATGGAAAACAGATAACGGTGTCTGGAAGGATTGCTTCGACCCCGTGCTGCGCAATGGCAAGCCTACGCGTGAAGGAAAGCCGATCGAGGTTCCGGTCAGCGCCAGCGACGTGCAAACCTGCCGCGCAGCGGTACAGCATGCTAAGCAAGGGGCACAGAAGAGTCCGCAGGGGGCCGAACAGCCCAAACAGTAGAAGGGCCGCAGTACCCTATTCTGAATAGCTTGTTAGACAGGTTTCCGCGGGCTCATCTTTCGGAGGGTTTCCAGTTCCACCCGCGGCCGGCGGATCGCTCTCATTATGCCCGAGTGCTAGGTCACCCGAGCCATATGCGTGTGGCTGGCGTTCGGGGTAATTCTCGATTACCGACCACCATGCCTCGATGTTCCCTTCAACGAAGTCCTGCATGAGGTAAGCGCGAGCAAGACGTTAAGCCTTACGTTGCCCCCACACCGAGGTCATGAAGCGGCTAGCGAGTTTCGAAAGTTCGTGGATCGCCGTGGCTTGATTGCGAACCTCCCATTGGGAGCTTTGACTCATCTTGGACTCGGTCGCGCCTACCCGATGACAGGTGACACCGCCAAGGCGAAGGTTGCGTACCTAGACCTCCTCACCCGCTGGAAGGACGCCGACCCCGACATCTCCATCCTGAAGCAAGCCAAGGGCGAGTACGCCAAGTTGCAATAGCCAACGCGGGACTCGAGAACCTGGAACAGCGCCTCAAACGTACCCCTTGCTGCTCAAGGCTACATGGTTTTCTTTTTTTTTGGCTCACTGTCAGATCTACCAGTTACCCGCTGCGGCGTGGCTTGCCTAAAGTTGAAACCTTGCAAGAGTCTTATGCCGATGGCAGGTACCGCGCTGCCACGAGTCCTAAAATGGAGGTCAACACCATGAACCGGCTCATTCTTCATATTGCGACGAGCGTACTGTTCGCCGGGACTGCGCTTTTGGCACAGACAGGGTCCGAAAGTTCATTGACGGATGCCCCCTTTTGGGCGGACCACTGGTCGCGGCCACCTGTGATCCTGTTTGGTCAGGAAGAGGAGGATTTTTACAAGAACATGCAGGTGATCCTGTTTCCATACAATGATCACGACGATCCCTCTAACCCGGCCGCCCTCGACAGCAGTGTTCAATGGCTGAAGGATCACCCCAAGGTGCGCTTCTATATTGACGGATACGCATCTTCGAGAGGCGATTGGCTCTACAATCTCAACCTTTCGCAACGGCGCGCCGACTGGGTGAAACGGACCTTGGTAAGCCGGGGAATTGCGGAGAATCGCATCACGGTGGAGGCCGGATGGGGAGAACTCTATCCGGTCTGCCCGGAAGCGAATGATGAATGTTGGAACAAGAACCGGCTCGTCCGGCTTGTGTACTCTCCTGAGTAAGAAAGAGGCCAGATCGGCATCTCTCGCATGGGTGCATTTACTGGTGCCTGTTCCCAATCTAGGTTGGGTGAACGGCCGTCATGGCAGCATTCGTACCCTGTTTGGTAAGAATAAGGCGGCTAAGCGCAGCTTGCCCATGACACCACGCGTCCGACCGATACCGTCAACCATTATTCTCTCAGCCCTACTGTACGCATACTCCGCGCTTTGAAACCCCCTTGCCGGAACATTCCTCCGGGCTCCGGGGGTTTCGATTTTCGTCGAGTGCAATTTTCTGGTGCCTCCCGAGCTGAGGCCCTGGATCGCAACCTGCAGTGATCACGGAGGAGCAACCGCGCCTCTTCTCCTAAACCTAACCCAACCTTCGCATGGAGACATTCCGTGATTTTCAAAAACGTGCCCATGGTGAAGCAACGGATGCTTATCCGCAGACCTGCCGAGGACGTGTTCGAGGCTTTTGTGAACCCGGCCATCACAACCAAATTCTGGTTTACGCGAAGCACTGGGAAATTAGAAGCAGGCAAGCAAGTTCGCTGGGAGTGGGAAATGTATGGCGTGTCCGCAGAAGTACGGGTGGAAGCAATTGAACGTCCCAGCCGAATACTGATTGAGTGGAATGATCCTCCTTTACCCGTCGAGTGGCTGTTCACTTCCCGCCCGGATAAAACGACCCTCGTAACCATCTCCAACTGGGGTTTTCGCGGAAGCGACGATGAGGTGGTCAAGCAAGCCCTCGATTCTATGGGAGGATTCTCGTTTCTTCTGGCGGGACTCAAGGCGCTGCTGGAGCACAATGTCGCGCTCAATCTCGGAGGCGATCATTATCCGGACCACAAGCCACAATGACGTGCAACCGGTGATCGTCGCATTCCGATGGGTATGCTCATTGACCGAATCAGGCTCACGCGGTGATCTGGAAGGCTTCAAAATTCGTACTTCTTGTTCTTGCAGGGCTGACAATCCTGCTCTCACAAAGTTTCGGCTCTGAGCGGAGTGTCCCAAAGCCGGGGGTCAAAGAAGTTCAGGTTCCTTATTCTTCGATAAAACCGTCCGTCACGATCAAGATCGGGGGGACAGCAGACTGGGTTCTCGTGACTGACGATGCTGTCTGGGTCGCCAGCACGAAACCGTATGCCATCCTCCGAATTGATCCCGTCAGCAACACGATTGTTGCAACCATAAGAATTCCCGGTGAAGCCTGCTCCGGTCTGGCATTCGCTTTTGGCAGCATGTGGACTCCGGTTTGTGGCAAAAACCCGCACCTGTTCGGATCGACGCCACGGAGAACGTGATCAGCGCGACACTTCCAATAGCACGAGCGGGATCGGAGGGCGGGATTGCAGCAAGTGACGATGGCGTTTGGATGGTGTCGGACAAGAGCGGGACGCTAGTCCGAGTCGATCCATCCTCAAACAACGTTGCGAGAGAGAATTCTGATTCCATCCGGTGCCTTTAATCCGGCGTTCAGTGGCGGCATAGTTTGGATCAGCGGAGTTGAAAGCGATGTTCTGACTGCTGTGGATGCCATTTCGGGCAAGGTACTGGCGTCAATACCTGTCGGATCGAAGCCCCGTTTCTTGTCCGCAGGGGACGGTTCGATTTGGACGTTGAACCAAGGCGACGGAACTGTCAGCCGTGTTGATGAAAAAAGCAGAAAACTGATCGCTACGATTCAAGTGGGTATACCCGGTATTGGAGGCGACATCGGGTATGGAAGAGATTCCGTTTGGCTGTCAGTGTTTGACGTTCCTCTTACTCGCGTTGACGCCGCCACGAATAGAGTCGTGAAGCAGTGGACTCTTTGCGATTTGGTTTCGATTCACTTTGGATTACGGACTACAAGAGGGGCTTGCTGTCACGGATTGCGATCCAAGAAGCATTGAGAAAGTGAATCGAACCACAGTACCTCTCTTGTAGTCGATGGTCGCGCTCGATCATAATGTCACATCCTCGCGCCGACCTTCCGTCAGAAACACATGGAAATCCGTCGCCGCAGGCTCGCTGGCAAGCTGGCGCATCATCAGTGCGACTTGACCTCGATGGTAAGTGGAATGGTTTGCCAGATGTTGCATCAGGTGTGCCAATCTGACTTGTGTTGTGCGGAACGGGAGCATTCTCTCTAAGAGTTCGTCTGTTACCTGATCCACGAACTCGGTCTGTGCCTTTTCGATTTCAGACCACTTCAGACGTACCTGAGAGACGTTGGGGAATGCCTGCGGGTTGAACAGAGAGTCCCTTCTCGTTCTCAAACTTGTCAATTCGGCGGGGCTACGGGGCGGCGTCCTCCAATACGCAACCCAAATCCACTCGCCGCCGATGATGTGTATGAGCGTGTCTCGCACAGAACGGAAACTTCCGCCCAGATCGCGGGTGAACGCCTCACCGCTCAGCGCGGACGCCGCTCGCAAGACCCTGTTGTTTGCCCAGCGGTCGTATTCGTAGAGAAGCTGAATGTCCTCTTTGGTCATGGTGTCGGCGATTGCAATCCTTTCGTCTGTAGAATCTTAGCTTGCACCGGGCTTACGGCAAAATCGCAGAGCGAATGCTACAAACGTTTTGGTTCGAGGTCTTCGACAACTAACTAGGGCGGATCGCTACAAGGAGGAGGAACTTTCCCGCTGCAATTCCAAGCGAATTCGTATCCCGCGATAGAAGTTCTCCTTGCAGTAGGCTGTTTCCCAGCGATCCAATGCAGATCGCAATTCCTTCTGCGCGGTCCGAATCGCAACCCTCGCTTATCTTGCGAGGCGGGGATATTCGCCCGGAACTTCAGGAAACCGCGAACCACGGAATCTGCGCTGGACTTAGTAGGTCCGGTTAGCAAGGTTTCCTAGCAACGAACTCAAGGAGCCAGGTTATACAGCAAAGACTGTACATCGCTTGGTAGTGCCCTCATTGGATAATAATAGGGTGTTTTGAACGCCAATTTTCCCGACGAATCTGTTCTGAGCGGGCTTCGTTGCGAAACTAAAAAATATGAATGCCATCCGAATTCTGCTCGCTGATGATAGTGAATTGTTTCGGCGCACTCTGCAATCTTTCTTTGAATCTCAGCCCAGCTTGCGCGTTTGCGGAGAAGCTGCGGACGGAGTCGAGGCAGTCCAGAAGGCAAAGGAACTACGCCCCGACATTGTCCTCATGGATATCAAAATGCCTCGAATGGACGGGTTGCAAGCCACTCGAATCATCCGGCGCGAGTTGCCGGACACCAAGGTCGTAATTGTCAGCCAGAACGATCCAGCACTTATGCGGAATCAGGTGCTCGAGGTCGAGGCGCATGGTTTTCTGAGAAAAAGTAACCTTTCGCGAGAGTTGATTCCCTCGATAGAACAATGCCTGAAGCAATCATCGAAGAAGCTAGAAGCAGATAGAACGGGATGGCTTTCAGATCGCAGCGAAATGGGCACGTTAATACGATCTACCGACTGGGCGAGCACCCCTCTCAAATCTCCCGAACAATGGTCGCCCGCTCTCCGCATGGTCGTAAAGTTCCTCCTCGCAAACCGATTTCCCCAGTTGTTGTGGTGGGGAAGAGAATTTTGCTGCTTGTATAACGATGCATACATTCCAGTTCTCGGAACGAAGCACCCGTGGGCGCTTGGGAAACCGGTCAAAGAAGTGTGGAGCGAAATCTGGCATATTCTCAAACCACTGATCGAGACTCCGTATCAGGGAGGGCCCTCCACTTGGATGGAAGACATTCCTCTGGAAATCAACCGTTCCGGATTTGTTGAAGAGACCCACTTCACTGTGGCGTACAGCCCCGTGCCCGACGAAACGGTTTCTGGTGGTATCGGTGGTGTGCTCGCCACCGTGCATGAGATCACGGAAAAAGTCATCGGCGAGCGGCGAATAATTGTGTTGCGAGACCTCGGTTCCCGAAATGCAGCCCCCAAGTCGGCTGAGGACGCTTGCGTGATTGCGGCAGAAAGCCTGGAACGACACCGACAAGACATTCCGTTCGCGCTTCTCTACCTAATGGATTCAACTCGGGACGTGGCTCGATTAGTGTGCGGTGCAGGCATCGAGTTGAATGACCGTGGCTGCCCAAAGCTGGTCGATCTAAGTTCAAGCACCAACCACGGCATTTGGGACTTTTCGAAAGTTATTGCAACGGACGAAATCCAGTTGGTTACCGACCTGAGCGGCAAGTTTGACAGCATTCCTCGAGGTACTTGGTCAGACCCGCCCTGCTCTGCCGCCCTCGTACCTGTGCGGTCTAACATTTCGAATGAGCTCGCGGGGCTGATGGTCCTCGGAATTAGCTCGCGCATCAAGTTTGATGAGAAATACCGTGATTTTCTGACTTTACTCTCTACTCAAGTCGCTACGTCAATCGGCAATGCGCGAGCCTATGAAGAGGAACGCCGTCGCGCCGAGGCTCTCGCGGAAATTGACCGAGCCAAGACCACATTCTTCAGCAATGTGAGCCATGAATTTCGCACGCCGCTGACGTTGATGCTTGCTCCGCTGCAAGACCTGTTGGCGAGAAGCCAGACTCACCTCTCTCCAACCGCAAAAGATCAACTTGAACTGGTGAATCGCAATGGCGCAAGGCTATTGCGGCTGGTCAACACTTTGCTGGATTTTTCGCGAATCGAAGCCGGACGAATTCAAGCAGTCTATGAGGCTACCGACTTGCCACGATTCACTGCGGAACTGGCGAGCGTGTTTCGCTCCGCGACAGAAAAGGCGGGACTGCGCCTTGTGACGGAGTGCCGCGAACTCGGTGAGCCTGTGTACGTTGACCGCGATATGTGGGAGAAAGTTGTTCTCAACTTAGTGTCCAACGCCTTCAAATTCACCTTCGAAGGTGAGATCGTCGTCGCTGTACAGAGGAACGGCAACAATGCAGAGCTCCGAGTTCACGATACAGGTGTCGGTATCACCCCTGAGGCGCTACCGAGGATTTTCGAGAGATTCCATCGCGTTCCCAATGCGCGGAGTCGCACCCATGAAGGAAGCGGAATCGGATTAGCCCTGGTGCATGAGTTGGTGAAACTCCACGGTGGTTTCATTACGGTTGACAGCAAAGTAGGCGACGGGACAACTTTCGTTGTGAGTATCCCTTTCGGGCAAAGTCATCTTCCGGCTGGGCAGTTGGGTGGTTCACGCAACCTGTCATCGACCGCAACAGGTGCCAAGCCCTTTGTCGAGGAAGCCCTGAGATGGCTGCCAGATGAATGCAGTGGGGCAGAAACATTCTCCGAGCCTGACGAATCTCTCCCCGTGCAGTGTCCACGACCCTTAGGTTCTGCCTCGCGTCCGCGCATTCTGTTTGCGGATGACAATTTTGACATGCGCCAATACGTCGCACGGTTGTTGAGTGAACATTATGAAGTGGAGACGGTCGCTGATGGGAAAACCGCGTTCGACACGGCGCTCCAACACCCCCCACATTTGATTTTGAGCGATGTAATGATGCCCACACTCGACGGTTTCGAGTTGTTGAATGCGATCCGCAATGATGACCGGACTCGGAGAATTCCAGTGATCCTTCTGTCGGCTCGCGCCGGGGAGGAATCTCGTGTGGAAGGGATGCATGCGGGCGCGAACGATTACTTGATAAAACCGTTTTCCGCTCGCGAATTGCTTGCACGGATTGGTGCTCGGTTGGAGATCGTCCGCATACAACAAGAACGGGAGAAGGCTGCGGCTGCGGACCTTGATGCCATGACTCGTCTGCACGAACTAGGCACGCAATACGTTCGTGCAGGAAACAACATTCAACGATGCTTGGACGCCACGGTTGAAACTGCCATTTTCCTCACTGGTGCGGAAAAGGGTAATCTCCAGACGCTGGACAGCGGTTCACATACTCTGAGGTTAGTCGCTCAGCACGGCTTCGAAGAGCGATTCCTGAATTTCTTTGCTACCGTCAACGACACCGATTCAGCGTGCGGCTCGGCGATGTCTTTATTGAGGCAGGTAGTAGTCGAAGACGTGACCGAAAGCGATGTTTTCGTGGGAAAACCCGCTCTGGACGTGCTGCTTGAGGCTGGTGTTCGGGCGGTGCAATCCATGCCGCTCGTGAGCAGCAGCGGGCAATTGCTGGGAATAGTCTCGACCTATTTCTCTCATCCGCATCGCCCAAGCGAGCGTGACATGCGCCTCGTCCAACTATTGGCGCGGCATGCGGCCGACTATTTGGAACGCAAACGCCGCGAAAACGCAATTCAACGAGCAGAAGAAGAACTGCGGGAAGCTCACGAGAAATTGAAGATTCGGGACAAGGAGAGGACGGTGGTTTTGCAGCATAAAACTGAAGAGCTGATCGAGAAGGCAGCCTTGCTCGATATGGCAAATGATGCAATTTTTGTGAAAAATTCGACTGGCAAGATCTCCTACTGGAATCGGGGCGCGGAAAGGCTTTACGGCTGGAAGGCGACGGAAGCCCTCGGGCACTCTCCTGCTGAATTGCTGCAGTCGGAGTATCCGATCCCGCTTTCGGAGATTGACAGCAGAGACGACTGGGAAGGAGAAATTCGGCACAGCAAACGAGATGGGAGTCGGATCGTTGTAGCTAGCCGCTGGACAAAGATACGAGACTCCAACGGCAATCTTGGGGGTTGGCTGGAGATCAACACCGACATAACGCCCCGCAAAAGGGCGGAAGACTCTGCGAGAGCCTTGAGTGGTCGAATCCTCACTGTGCAAGACGAGGAACGTCGCCGAATCGCCAAAGGACTCCACGATAGTTTGGGTCAATATTTGGTTGCCCTGAAAATGAATCTCGAGGGTTTCCCTTCGCTGACCCCCCCGCAAGTTGCCGCCGTGACGGAGTCCTCAGAGATCGTGGACAAGTGCCTGACTGAAACGCGCACGATCTCTTACCTACTGCATCCACCCTTGCTAGATGAATCGGGTTTCGGCGTAGCGGCACAGTGGTACGTGGAGGGTTTCGCCCGACGCAGCGGTATCAAGGTCAATCTCGACCTGCCTAAAGAACTCATCCGGTTGCATCCCGATGCAGAAATCGCTTTGTTCCGTGCGGTGCAGGAATCTCTGACGAACATTCATAAGCACGCGAATAGTTCGCTGGTGGATATTCGTGTGACTCAGGATGCCAAGCAAGTTCGTTTGGAAATTGCGGATAATGGAAAAGGCATACCCACAGAACGGCTCCGCCGCCTGCTCGAAGGCGCAGCAGAGCTAGGCGTTGGAATTGCAGGAATGCGCGAGCGTTTCCGCGAACTGGGCGGATCGCTGGAAATTCGATCCAATCGAAAGGGAACCACAATCATTGTGACTGCCCAGGTGCCTCAAGGCGCAATGGTCAATTCAACGGGGGGCAGCGACTCTACGCACAGTGTCTCCGCTGCGTAGCAACCCTATTTAAAGCATAATTGCTTCGTCGTGATCTTGTTCGGCCCGTTCTGACTGACGTCGTTGTCGGACATCTCCGCCGAGTTCAGGTGAAGTATACCCGGTGACCACTTTTGGGCATCCGAAAACAACGGGAAAAAACGGGAAACAACACCCCGAACAATCGGGACTGCGGCGACCACCAGTTTCTAAATCTCAGGTTGGCTAACTTTTGCGGGCTGGAGATGCTGCATCAGGGTCGGCAAATCTCGGAGTGAGCCCAGTTCGACATCCTTTCTGTCCTGTCATCCACAATCCGAATCCTCACCTGCGACCGTCGTGCACTCAAACCTTATGACACCTAGCGGCCGTAAGTTACTGCAGGAAACGCATCGTAGTCCATAATTAGTCTCCCGTCCCCAATTAGTCCGCAGTTCTGTTCTGACGTCGTTACGCTATAAACCGGACGGGGCTATGCTTTGCTCAAGCGTTCGCCCTGTACGTTATTTTGGAACGGCGACAGTGTTGGCACACAATCATGCAGTCAAGGATTTGCGTTTTTTCGTGAAAGGCCAACGAGGCCCAGCTGAAGCAGTGGTAGACGAGACTACTTCGGAATCAGATACGATGCAGGAATGCTCTCATCGAGCGTCGCTAAAACTCCGGCATTGGCAGTCGCAAGCTTGCTTAAGTGACCATCGGTGATTTGCTTGGGTGCTCTGACCCAAGTTGGTAGATGAGAAACATCGTGTTCATCTGAAATGAATGCGAGCGGACAGGTACGCGCTTCCTTGAGGCGCAGCAACAGTGTACGCGCCTGAGCTACCGTAAAGCCATAGGCTGGGGCTTGGGCAAGCACCCGCACAAAACCGAGTTCGGTAATTGAGCAACTCGCCAAGTTCGGCGATTTCTGAGATTGGACCCAGGCGGCAATACGATCGTGAAATTCGTGATTAATGAATCCCAGAGCGACGAGAGCGTTCACATCGAGCAGATAGATCATGGGAAGTTCGCTAAGATTTCTTCAACCTCCTTGCTGCTCATCGTGGGCGCATTTGGCCCTGCACTTAACGCTGGCAGTCCAGTAACAGGATCAGTCACGAGTTTTGTTCGATAGGGGCGCTTCTTGCGCGGCGTCAATACAATTCGCCCACCCTCTATGTTCGCGTCGAGTGGATCGCCCGGGCGAATATCTAGGCGGCGACGAAGCGGCCCTGGAAGGACGACTTGTCCCTTTGTGGAAACTTTGGTCTGCATGGTAAGACAATCTTACCGTAATTGTTGTCTTTGTGCAATTGCAAATGAGTTGATCAAGGCTGCGATCAAATGAGTTCTCGCCCGGCTTCTGTTCGTTGTCCCAGCGGTGTTGATTGTCACATTAGGCCCCGCGTTCATTCAGTTAATACGCACATTTAAGCCGGCATTGAGCGCCGCGCCTGGTCATCGCTGTTTCTTCTCTTTCGCATTTTCCCAGTGCGCCTCCTGTGCACCATACATTACGTTTTAACAGGTCGCTGCACATGACGATACATAGCGGTACGTAAGCCCGTGAAAACAGGTTGAATTTCCTGCTTTACTACTTGCACCGCAGCTGACGGAGAGCAAATCCGATTTCCATTTCATCGAACACAATGGCAGATGTATTGCTTGTTCCACTGACGACGCTGTGAATCATGCTGCACTAACAAGGTGAAGTCAGTGCGCCGGAGATGGATGAACAAAGCATCGTCTTGGGCTGGTCACACAGGCCTGACGCTTGCGCGGTCGGTGCCTGAGACACGGGTCTTTCCCGTCAAGATTCTGCTTCCCACACGTAAAAGTTTTGATCGTCCGAGGAGGTCGAGACCTTGGTGCCGTCCTTATTCGCCGCCCGCACTATGGCCGAGCGCAGATTGAGAACGGAAATTCCTTTGATGCTGGATAAAGGGATTCGGACGGCGTAACCGGGGGCTGATTTCTTTAGATCTTCCATAATCCTTCCCAGCAACTCATGATGCTTGCCTTTCCTCGATTTCTTGAGCGCCGATATGAGCACCCTCCCATAGTTAGGGTA
>Ga0187783_10003894_pt1 | contig 11021 bp, 8 predicted proteins | sample 1015_SJ02_MP02_2_FD_132471 | JGI IMG/M metagenome (GOLD analysis project Ga0187783, IMG submission 132471) | Tropical peat soil microbial communities from peatlands in Department of Meta, Colombia - 1015_SJ02_MP02_20_MG | ecosystem: Environmental > Terrestrial > Soil > Wetlands > Peat | place...
AGGTCACGAACTCGGCAGGAATAGCCCCACTCATTGTCATACCAGGAAAGCACCTTCACCAAGTTCCCGCCAACCACCATGGTCAAAGGCGAATCCACGATGGAAGACCGCGAGTCTCCGCGGAAATCTGCCGAAACCAGCGGATGCTCTTCATACCCAAGATATCCCTCGAGAGGGCCTTGCTCGGAGGCCTTCTTCAAAGCAGCATTGACTTCCTCCTTGGAGGTCTTCTTCTCCACCGCTGCTACCAGGTCGACCACCGAAACATTTGGCGTCGGGACTCGCATGGCAAAGCCGTCTAACCTTCCCGCCATCTCCGGAATGACCAACTTCAACGCCTTGGCAGCACCCGTGGAAGTGGGAATCATCGAAAGCGCAGCCGCCCGGGCGCGACGCAAATCCTTGTGCGGGAAATCGAGAATGACCTGATCGTTGGTATAGGAGTGAATGGTGGTCATAGTCCCGCTGACGATCTTGAAGTTGTCGTGAATGACCTTGGCGATCGGCGCCAGGCAGTTCGTGGTGCAGGACGCGTTGGAAATGACATGGTGCTTATCGGGGTCGTACATCTGCTGATTTACACCCAGGACCAGCGTCACGTCTTCGTTTGTGGCAGGAGCGGAGATAATCACCTTCTTTACCGGGCCGCGCAGGTGCTTTCTAGCGTCTTCGGCGTTGGTGAATCGCCCTGTGGATTCCACGACAACCTGGGCTCCCACGGATTCCCACGGGAGCTTGGCCGGGTCCTTCTCTGCGAAGACCTTTATAGTGCGACCGTCGACTTGAATGCAATCCGTCCCGGCAGTAATCTTTTGTGGCAGATTGCCGAGAATGGAATCGTACTTGAGAAGATGAGCCAACGTCTTTGGATCGGTAAGATCGTTGACCGCAACAAAATCCAGATTGGAATCGTTCAGGGATGCGCGCAGAACGTTACGGCCAATACGTCCGAAACCGTTAATGCCAACTTTGATTGCCATCTTGCCTCCAAAAAGGCGGGGTCAAAAGAGAATTAAAGTGCGGCAGGGAAAAATGGTAACAGGGAACAGAGGGAGGCAGCAAATGAGACCCGTCCCAGCGCGTCCCGCTCGGACGGCGATTTAAGCGAAAGGAGAAGACGAGCCTTGGGATCGACTTTTTCGCAAAAGGCTTGTCCGGTCCGCCTCCGGCACAATCAGGCCCCGTTCGCTACCTGGTACACATGAATTGCCCGCAGGCCACCTGGTGTGTTACAAGCCAGACATGCGGAAATGGATGCGGGAGCGCCTCAAGCGACGTAAGAAACAGACACAGCAGGCCACGGGGGAGTCTCCGCCCCCTTTGCAGCCGACCTTCTACGACGACAACGCTGAGAGCAAGTCTCCAGAAGTCAGACCGCCGGAGCCGGAGCCGGCGGCGCCCATCCAAGAAAAGCCGGTAGCCGCGCAACCACAGGGAAGCGGAGACGCTCGCCGGCGGCGTCGGCGACGCGGCGGACGGGGGCGACGTCGGGGTGGCAACGGAGTTCAAAGCCAGCAGGCAGCTAGCAGCAGTTCTGCGCTCACCCCGACGGGAACGGAAACGGCGGAACCCGGCGTTTCTGTCGAGGTTGGACAGCCCGAGCCGAGCGACGGAATTGCCTTGGACGTGGTTGCCCCTCGGGTTCCGGCGCCCTCTCCATCGCGAGGAACAGTGGTGCTGGCCATCGGCCTGCCTGGATCAGGAAAGAGCTCCTGGTTTAAACGGCACAGCATTAGTCCACTCTCCAGTGATCTCCTGCGTGTGCTTCTCTTTGATGATGCCAGTGAGCAGCGTTTTCAGGACTTGATCTTCTCAAACTTGCGTTCCATGTTGAGAGCCAGACTGATTGCACGACGCCCGATGAATTATGTGGACGCGACGAATCTGACGGCTCACGACCGACAGGGTTGGATTAAGCTGGCGAGAGACTATGGGTACGACGTGCAGGCGGTATTTTTCGATGTGCCACTCGAAGTTTGCCTGGAGCGGAACCGCAAACGCGACCGTGTGGTCGCAGAGGACGTGATGCGTCGCATGGCGGCTAAGCTGAAGCCGCCAAGGTTTGAAGAGGGATTTTCGAAGATTACAGTGGTGAGGGTGAAGCGAAAGCTTGCGAATAGTTAAGTAAGACAATGGATTTGTGCTTCAACAGTGTATTCATAGCATGCTGCCCGTTCGCGGGAGGGCAAGCAGCAGAGCAGCCATTCTTAACCCTTCAAGTACGGCAGCAGCTCCTTAAATGCCGCGGTATCAGCGGAGCACAACAACTCATAAATCATCATTTCGGTCGAAGAGAGAACGGCGCCCGCGGCACGCATGCGTTCCAAGCCGATTTTCCAGTTCGATTCCGTGCGGGAACTCACGGCATCGGCGGCCACGTGCACAATGTAGCCTTCGCGAAGCGCTCCTAGCGCAGTTTGCATCACGCAAATGTGGGTCTCCATTCCGCACAAAAGCACGGTGTTGCGAGTGCCGGCCAGCCGCTTCAACGTGGAGCGGAAGACGTCGCTGCCAAAGCAAGAGAACGTTGGTTTGTCGATCGCCTGGGTTTCGGGCAGTAATGACGATATCTCTGGGACGGTAGGACCCAGTCTTTTGCTGTATTGAGTGCTCATCACAACGGCAACCTTGAGCACGCCGGCCAGTCGAATGAGTAACTGCGAGTTCTTCAGCAGATGCTCTCTATGAAAGATTGGGGGTAGAAGTTTTTCCTGAATATCAATGACGAGAAGGGCACAGTGTTCCGGCTTGAGAGGGCGACGTGCGATTTCGATATAGTCATTCGTCAGTTGGGCGATATTACCCTGAGTGGCAACCATGAAATTTCTCCTCTGATCAGAATCCTAAACCGCAACGGCCGCGAAGCAACACACAAGCGGTCGACTTCGAAGTTCGACTCGGAAAATGATTAGAGACGCAGCGAAGCAGGTTGACCGTGGTGCAACCCGCCAATAAAATCAGTAAAAGCACGACCTTGCGGTGGACTGCCCCCTCGTTCAACGGCAGGACAGCTGACTCTGGATCAGCATATCGGGGTTCGAATCCCTGGGGGGCAGCCAAATCTTTTCAACTACTTCGACGGATTGCTCTTCGGGGTGGTTCTTCGGTTGGTGCATCTCTGGTGCGGATCGGTGCAGACTTGTTTCACTGTCGAGCCGATCCACCCACGCGATATCCGCACCCGGTATCAGATGTCCATAAGTATCAACCGTGATCTGAATCGAGCTGTGTCCCATTTGCTCTCTAACATAGGCGAGCGAAGCTCCGTCCTGGATGAGTAGGCTTCCAAACGTGTGGCGAAGGTCGTGAAAGCGAAAACGTCGCAATCCAGCCTTCTCCAGAGCAGGCTCCATGTAGCGCGGAACAATATTGTCCGGCTTGATCACGGTTCCGTTTTGCGATGGAAAGGCAAGATCGTCGGCGATGCTCGTCCGCCCAGCCGCGAACGCTTTTAGCATCCGCATGTCCCTCAATTCGAGCAGGACACTCCTCAGATACTTCGACAGGTCCACGCGTCTTGATTTCTTGCTCTTTGGAGTAGTGAATCGGCCGTAAGAATAGTTGCGCTGCACGAGGATGTAGCGGTTCGGGTCCTCAGGGTGTTCTCCAAACTGGATATCACCCCACTTCAACGCGATGAGCTCGCCTTTTCTCAGACCCGTACGAAGGGCTGTCAAAAAGAACGCGTACCAGTCCGGGCAGATCTCTCGCACAGCTGACAGAAAGCTGTTGGTTTCCGCACGCGTCATCGCACCGGCCTGACGGGCCGGCTTCTCGCTCTTCGCAAATTTCCCAATCTTTGCTGCTGGGTTGCTATCGATCAGCCCATCCTCCACTGCAGCGTTCAGAACGACGCGAAGTGCACAAATGATCAGCCGCAGGGTGTTCCGAGAAAACTTCGACACTGGCCCGCCGTCAACGTCACGAGTGACCTGAGAAAGATCAGCCAGGAAGCGTTTGACCTCATCGCGCCTGATCTCTGTCAGAGGCTTGAAGCCAAAACGGGGCATGACGTGGACACGAAGTAGTTGCTCATAGCTCCTCCGGGTTGACGGCTTGCATTCGGTCTCAGCATAGGAGGCGAGCCAATGTTCGGCGTAGGTTTGGAAACTCGGAAGCTGTGCTTTGGACTTGCTCAGGAAGGTAATATCTCCAAGCGCTAAACGCGCCTCGAGTTCGCGCCGCACCTTTTCTGCAGCTTCGCGCGTGCCGACGCAGCGGTTCTTACGTTGGCCGTGATAGTTAACGTAGATGTACCACTTCGACCCGCGTTTCTTGATCTTGACGCCCATCAGTTGGTACCGACCAAATCCGAGACCATTTCGTCAACGATAGAAGCCACGTCAATCGTTTCCAGTCTGGGACTTTCTAGCCACAGATCGAATGCGGATCGACGAACTAGAATCTTAGTGTGTACGCGCACGGCGGGCAACGGATTTGCGGTTCGGTGAATCCACTGGCGCACAGTTCGTTCTGAAACTGTTGCGTATTGCGTGAGGGTCTTTAGGTCGAGCCACTCTCTGTTCTGCTTGGGTTGCTCACGCGGAAGATGGTGAGCGCTAAAATACGTTTCAGCCACATTAGCCTCCTTAACAGGCGAACTGGTTAGGGCCGCGTTCGTGCTAGTAACACGAGCACGGCCCGCTTAAGCGCTACTAAGAATTCGTTTCTTCCAGCCGAGTGATACGCCGCTCGTGAATTTCTGCTACATGCAAAAGGCGCGCAGTTCCTTCGGCGAGTTGGCTGACTAAACCCTGCAATTCACTTAAATCCTTCGTTAGAATTTCCACGCTTTGAGTGAGAGCTTCATGTCGTTCGGCCAGCTTTGCGATTCGCTCATCATGCCGTTACAATATACGTAGCGCTACGTATTGTCAAGAACTCGATTTGCCATTGCTTCTACAATTTACGTAGCGCTTAGAATAGTTGCATTTACGCATGTGATAAAAATGCACTAATGACACCAAAGAACTCCGCTGCTGTGGAACTCGGCCGTCGGGGCGGAAAGGCCCGTGCGCGTAAGCTTACGCCCGAAGAGCGTAGAGAAGCTGCCCGCAAGGCAGTGGAGGCTCGTTGGGCTAAGCACAGGAAGCTGGCCGTGGAGATTAGCGAGGGAACCAGCAATCTCCTCAGGATTGCCAAAGCAAATGATCGCAAGGCCGCAAAAGCAAGATCGGACTAGAAGTGGCGCGCCGTGAGCCGTTTCAAAGAGTGACCACGATCGCTTCGAAGGCGGCTCGCCGGCAAGTTGCTTGACGGTTACGCCCCTGGAATCTTGATTGAGCGAAGACGTTGTTCTGTCCTTAGGTCCCAGGACTCGATGGTGCCGTCGGCAGTACCGAAGATGATCGATGTGCCGTCCGGCCCGAGAACTAAGTTGCTCGTCGGCCGTGCCGCCGGCAGGGACCGGCGCTGTCCGGTGTCTGGATTCCAGAGCTGCACGTCCTTTGTTTTCAATGGGCGACAACAAACTCTGGATCAGCATATCGGGGTTCGAATCCCTGGGGGGCAGACAAACTTTCTCTAGTATTTACGCCACTTTCCGATATATGCCCTGTCCACCCGTTTCTGTGTCACAGTCTGTGTCCGCACTGTGTCCGCATCTGGCTAAAATTCGCCTCATTCGACTGGAAAGTGCCCCGGCCATGGCTTCCCGCAACTTTTGTGCTGGTATGGGTTATCATCACTATCGCTCTGCGGCGATTGTCTCCTAATTTGTACAGGGAGGAAAGGCCTGTGGATTACCTTTCCGATTCCGCACCTTCTTCGTCAGTTCTCGAAGGCTACATCACGGAAACCGACTTGGCTCGGCAGCTAAAACGCTCCGTTCGCACTCTGCAGCGCCTTGCTGCGCGTCAATCCGGTCCACCACGCATAAAAATCGGCCGCCTAATCTTCTATAGGATCGAGTCTGTTCGTGCTTGGTTGGTTCAGCAAGAAAAGAAGCCAGCCGCTAGCTTCCGTTCTTCCAGCCGGCACCTCAGACACGCTTCTTAAGAAATGGCGCGCTGCACCAACCCCAATCTGAATCGCCACATTTGTTTCGAAAAGTCAACGCATAAAAATTGGTCGCTTGGTCTTTTACAACATTGCTCATGTCCGTAAGTGGCTTTCGCAGCAGGAGCAGCCGCGCAAACCTGCCACAAACGTCAGACACTACGTGTGAGAACAAAAACGGGCGTGACTGAGCCAGACGACAGAAGCTGGCCGTCCGAGAGGTTCAAGGGTCTAGAACACGTTCACATTGCACGAAACTTTCTTTCGGAATGTCGAGACGAGGCAAGCGTGGTTACGTCGTCATGACTCGGTGTCGTACACATAAAGCGATGCACCTGGTCAAGAACGGATGAGCAGAGTTGTTTCGCGCTTTCGACTTTGGATTGCTGAAGAACCTCTTTCACCCGCTGCAATCCAAATTCCTCGGACTTGTATTTCCCTTCTACCACCCCACGCGAAATCAGAAGAAGGACGGCGCCGGACTCGAGGGCTACCATGGAAGCGTCAGCGATCACGTGGGAAAACAATCCCAGCGGCAGGCCGGTCGAAGCAAGTTCGCTAATGCCTTTGTGATCCCGCGCAAGCCCTGGAGTATGACCCACGTTGAAATACCAAACAATGCCCAGGCCTTCGTTGTAGCAGCCGACAAATGCAGGACAAGCGCAGACTCCTCCCTTCGCGGCCTTTAGGACTGTGCGGTTCAGTCTGAGCATAGCTCCATCATCGCATCGGCTTCGTTCACATCCGGCCGCGTAAACAGCTCAGCCCCCACGGTCCGGAAAGTATGCTGGGCGGCTAAGAGGATGGCACGAGTTTCTTCCACCCTACCAGCGGCATCGAACAGGCCAAACAAGACACGCTGGGGACCTACGCGGATGAAATCGTAGAAGTCGCCTGCCATGCGGCGGCGGCAGTAGACCGATGCGAGTTCGGCACCGGGCACTTTCGGAACGTCACAAGGGATCGGATGGCGCAGGGCAGCAGACGGAGATTTTCTGAACTGGAAGAGAGTGCGCATGGGAAATCAATCCCCCAACGTAGACCTCGGCCTCGAAACCAGCGAGTGATTTGCGATTCCGTCGAACAATCAACAAAAAGACAATGACCTGTCCTTTAACGTTCTTAGGCTCAGGCGGCGGCTTTCACCGCGGGCAGACGCGACATCTGCCCTCTCACTAATTCCTCGATACCGCAGCCCCCGAATTCGGTTACGCGACCTTTTTTTCCTGGGTGGGCTCTCTCTTGGCAAATGCGCCTTCCTTGCCGGCTTCAAGATATTGATGTGCGTCGAGCCGCCCGAAGATCTCAATCAGTTTTGCCACCAGACCGGTCCAGCCCGTCTGATGGCTGGCTCCCAAGCCTGCGCCGTTATCTCCGTGGAAGTACTCGTAGAAGAGGATGTTATCCTTCCAATGAGGATCTGTCTGGAATTTCTCCGTCCCGCCGTACACCGGTCGTCGGCCAGACTTCTCTTTATCGCGCAGAAAGATCCGGGTCAACCGGTTGGCAATTTCGCGGGCCACCTCAAACAGATTCATTAGGTTGCCCGAGCCCGTCGGGCACTCAATCTTGAAGTTGTCGCCGTAAAAAAGATAGAACTGCAACAAAGCTCGGATCAGCAGCGCGTTCACCGGCATCCAGATGGGTCCGCGCCAGTTTGAGTTTCCCCCGAACATGCCGGTGTCGGATTCCGCCGGGAGATAGTTCACCCGGTACTCTTGACCGTGCACGTTAAAAACGTAGGGATGATCGGCGTGATAGCGGGAGAGCGCCCGAATGCCATAGGGACTCAGGAATTCCTTCTCATCGAGCATGCGCGTCAGGATTCGGCGCAGCCGGTCCGGATTCACTAGCGCGGCAATCCCACGCTCTGCATACCCGAGATGGCCGAGACCGGTCCGATGGATGCTCGTGCGCAAGTCGGGCATGTGTCGCAACCGTTCTCGGAGAACCTCCATCGCCCGCGGAGCCCGTTCGCGCTGCCACTGCTCTATCACGGTGGTGGCACAGAGGGGTAATAAACCCACCATGGAGCGCACCTTGAGCCTGGTCGCGCTTCCGTCGGGAAGTTGCAGAACATCGTAATAGAACCCATCCTCTTCGTCCCACATGCCGGCGGATCCTAGCCGATTCATGGAGTGTGCGATCCACAGGAAATGGTTAGCCAGCTTAATGGCCATGTCTTCGAAGTAGGGATCGTGGGCTGCCAGTTCCACGCTGATTTCAAGCATGTTCTGGCAGAAGAGTGAAACCCATGCCGTGCCGTCCGCCTGCTGCAGGTAGCCGCCGGTGGGCAGCGGGGCGCTGCGATCGAAGACGCCGATATTATCGAGTCCGAGGAATCCGCCCTCGAACAGGTTCTTGCCGTCGCGATCCTTGCGATTCACCCACCAGCTGAAATTTAGCATCAGCTTGGCAAAGGAGCGCTTGAGGAACTCCAGATCGCCTTCCCCTTTCAGGGCCTGCTCGGTGCGATAAAGGAAGATTGTTGCCCAGGCATGAACGGGCGGGTTCACGTCGCTGAAGTTCCATTCGTAGGCCGGGATCTGGCCGCTGGGATGCAGGAAAAACTCGTTCAGCATCAGCTCGAGTTGTTCTTTTGCGAAATCGGTGTCCACCGTGGACAGGGCGATGGTGTGGAAGGCCAGGTCCCAAGCCGCAAACCAGGGATATTCCCATTTGTCCGGCATCGAGATGATGTGTTCATTGATCATGTGCGGCCATTCGCTGTTTCGCACCTGCCTTCCGCCAGGCTGCAACTCGTCTACACCATGTTCCCGCAGCCATTTGTCCACATCGAAACCAAAGTACTGTTTGCTCCAGAGCATACCGGCCAGCGCCTGTCGCATGACCCGGGCCTCGTCTTCACTGACCTTTCCCGGGGTGACGACACGATAAAACTCGTCTGCCTCTTGCTGACGAAGCCGCATGTTTTGAGCAAAGCTCTTAAAGGGATCGCCGATGGCGGCCGGAGCCAGGTTAGTTAGCCGCAGGCGAATGGTTTCGGTAGCACCGGCACCCACACCGATGCGATAGTGAGCCGAAGCTTTCGTGCCAGTATTATTCGGGTTGACGGCATCCTGCTTGCCATTCACCACATAGTTGTTGATCCCGTCCTTAACATAGGGATTGGCATTCGCGGTACCAAAGATCCGTTCGTTGTTTGTGTCATTTTCGGTGAACAGCGCAGGAACGTCACCTTCACAGTACAGATAGCGATCCCCGAGTTGGGCGTGGGATGCGACGACAAATCGAGATCCGCCGGGGGTGGTACCTTGTTTTAGCGACGGCCGCGGTGTGTCCGGCCACCAGGTCCAGGTGTTGCGGAACCAGAGCGTGGGCAAGACATCCAGGCTAGCGGCTTCTGGCCCTCGATTGTATACGGTAATCTGGATCAGGATGTCCTCCGGACTGTTTTTGGCGTACTCCACGAAGACGTCAAAGTAGCGATCCGCATTGAAGATGCCAGTGTCCAGAAGCTCGTACTCCATGTCGTAGCGGCTGCGGCCTCGGCTGGTTGCGATCAGGTCCCAGTAGGGAAATGCCGCCTGCGGGTATTTGTACAGGTACTTCATATAGGAATGAGTTGGTGTGCTGTCGAGATAGAAGTAATACTCTTTGACATCCTCGCCGTGGTTGCTCTCGCTATTCGTCAACCCGAAGAGTCGCTCCTTGAGGATTGGATCGTTGTGATTCCACAGAGCAATGCTAAAGCACAGCAACTGCTTCTCGTCGCTGATCCCAGCCAGACCATCTTCACCCCAGTGATAGGCGCGCGACCGGGCTTGATCATGACTGAAATAGTCCCAAGCGTTACCGTCTTGGCTGTAATCCTCACGAACTGTGCCCCACTGTCTTTCACTCAGGTAAGGACCCCACTTTCGCCAGGGGATTGTTGATTTACGGGCTTCTTGCAGTCTGCTGATTTCTGGGGTGCTCATGCTTCACCTTCCTTCCTCGCCCGGAAGCAACACCGGTGCGAGGGAGTCTCTTTCCTTGACGAAGTTATTTGAGCACCGCTTATCTGTCCACTGGTAGAAGTTATAGCAGCACTTAAGAAATGATACAGCCTCCAGAATTTCTACAGACGACTTACGTCAGTTGGCTCTGGAGTTTCGACGAACTCAGGAGTCATGCGAGTGCCCGGAACCTGGCAGGGAACCTGCGGTTGCCCACCGGATTCGGGAATCTTCAATACGGCTGCGGAGATTAAAGAATGAGAACTGCCCTCAAGAGACGACACTAACAATGTTTGGGTTCGGTTTGCACTGGACATCTCGCATCGCGTGATTCCGGCCGGACAGAACGGGTCAAAACCACTTCGCGAGATGAAGCTGCGGGGTCTTGATGAACGACAGCGGTCCCCAGCAATCCGCCACCCCATTTCATGAGCCGACTGACATAACTGCCTCCGTCGAGAAGGCGTCTAGGACAGTTCTGTGGATTGCTTTGCAGAGTCTTGGGATTCAGATTCGAATGGCGAAGTATGAGGTATCTTGACGTACACAAAGCGGACGACCCAACTGTCCGATAAAAGGATGATCACGGCGACAACTATGAACGGGAGACTGCGGTTCAGGAGCGTTAGACCCAGAGGGATCAACGTCCCGGCAGCGATGACTACGCCAACGCGCCACTGTTGTTCGCGGGTGTAGAGTCGCGCATGGGTCGGTTGGAGGTTCGCAAACAAGAGTCCCAAGGGAATCATGTTGAGCACGAGCAGCACGATGAAGGCGGTGCGGAGGATGGCTGTCGCCTCCGTTTGCCCCATCAGGCCGGACAGAACAAGCAGCTCGGCGCAGCCCATCAGAAGAGCCGAATTGGTGAGATAACCTCCCATCCAGCGGGCGTCTTTCCAACCCGGTTGCGCGTTCGTGCTGAGCAAGACACCCTTGTAAGCCGCGGAGCCGAGGGCAGGCAGCAGTCCGGCGATTACCGCGAGTACGCGAGCCCACTTAAAGTCCATCCCCATTTCGGCCAGCAGGCTGAGCGCCGCCGCCGCGGTCAGGGGGAGCGAGAAGATC
>Ga0187783_10003895_pt1 | contig 11021 bp, 8 predicted proteins | sample 1015_SJ02_MP02_2_FD_132471 | JGI IMG/M metagenome (GOLD analysis project Ga0187783, IMG submission 132471) | Tropical peat soil microbial communities from peatlands in Department of Meta, Colombia - 1015_SJ02_MP02_20_MG | ecosystem: Environmental > Terrestrial > Soil > Wetlands > Peat | place...
CGTTCAGATGAACGATCTCGGCCAAGCCAAGAAGATCACCATTGACAAGGACAACACCACGATCGTCGAAGGCAAGGGCAAACACAGCGAAATCGAAGGCCGGGTGAAGGAGATCCGCAGCCAGATCGAAAAGACTACCAGCGACTACGACCGCGAGAAACTGCAAGAGCGGTTGGCGAAGCTGGTCGGCGGTGTAGCTGTGATCAAGGTGGGCGCCGCGACCGAGACGGAGATGAAAGAGAAGAAAGCTCGGGTCGAAGACGCTATGCACGCTACCCGTGCTGCTGTGGAAGAAGGAATCGTCCCTGGTGGTGGAGTGGCCTTAGCCCGCTCCGTCAGCGCGCTCGACAAGCAGAGGCTCGAGGGCGATGAACAGACCGGCTTGAATATCGTCAAGCGTGCGATTACCGAGCCGTTGCGCATGATCGCTGAGAACGCCGGCGAGGAAGGCGCCATCGTGATGGGTAAGGTGAGCGAAGCCAAAGACGCGAACTTCGGCTACAACGCCCTGACCGGCGAATATGAAGACCTGGTCAAGGCGGGAGTGCTCGATCCTACCAAAGTGGTCCGGACGGCGCTGCAGAACGCCGGTTCGATCGCTTCACTGATGCTGACCACCGAAGCCCTGGTCTCGGAGATTCCGGAGGAGAAGAAGGCTGCCCCGGCTCCCGGTGGACATGGCATGGGAGACATGTACTAGTTCGTTGGCAACACTCGGCAAGATGGAAGCCCCGCCCGCAAGGCGGGGCTTTTTTGGGGGGGCTGCCTGAGCAGGTTCGTCAGCTACGAGGGGTAAGTCCTCTTCACAACGTGATGGACGTGAAGGGATAGCGAAGCGCAAGGTCGTCACCGTGAGGCGGCGTCTGAAGCAAGCAAGACTGGTAATTCGACTCGAACCCCTAATCCGGAATAATCTTGCAATAGATGCGGTGGGCGAGGCGGTTGAACGGTGGGTAGTATTCCAGCTTTTCCAGTCGCGTGAATAGCACTGGAAAGCGACAAAACAGCCGCCAAATCACCGGGGCAACGGCTCCGTAGAAACGCAGGATTCTGCAGTTGTCGCCCACGATGTAGCGAATCTCGTGCGGCAAAGAGCCGCGCTCGTCGCCGAACCAGCGTTTGTACGGGCCTATGAAGCCGCCGTGCAATGCGTTATCGAGTTCGATGATAAGGATGCCTCCCGGCCTGGTGACGCGCTTCATCTCCGATACCATCTGCCGCTGCGTTTCGAGCGAGAAGAGGTGAAGAAAATTCAATGCGACCACCACATCGAAACTAGAGGTGGCGAATGGCAGAGACTGTGCTAGGGCAATGGCAAGACCGACCTGAGACCTGCCATCCACTTTGCGCGCCGCGGCAGAAAGCATGTCAGGCGACGCATCGACCCCCACCGTGAATGCCGCTTGAGTGGCAAAATCCGCAAAGCCACGTCCTGTCCCACAACCTACGTCGAGCACCCTTTTGCCTGCGAGCTGCCCCATGAGCCGCTTGTAGGCATTTGCCATGACTTGCTGCTTGTAACGTTGCGCTTTCCCCAGGTATCGGATTTCGTCGTATCGTTCGACGTTCGTGCAGCCGGTACTGCCGACCCGATAAATCACGACCTCGGGAGCTTGAGGACGATCCTCCGAGGAATGGCAAGGGGAGGATGACGGCGAATGCTTGGACTCGCCGCTTGCGACTTGCTGTCGAGGCGTGAGGGGGTTCATCCGTTTTTATTTTTGCAACACGATCAACACCTGATGGAGCAAGTGCTTCTGGATGCGCTGTCGTTTGGCCGCATCTTTGGGATGAAAACTTTGCGGCGAAAACTGATCGGCGAAGATCATGGTGGTGGATTTCAGGACATATAGGTTAAGCAAATGAGGGTTCAGCTCGCTGCCGTAGGACTCGAGAAAGGCTTGGACCACTTCGTCTAAAGCAGGATGGTTATAGATCCAACGGGTAACGATAAGGCGAGCGTAGGCGACAAATAGGCCGAGGTCTTCGTAGATCGGGTTCGACTTTCGATAGGAACCGAAGTCGATCACTGCTACACCCGCGGGCCCGACAAATATGTTCTGAGGGATGAAATCGCCATGTGTACCGGACTGAGGACACAGGCTATCTAGGGTCATAGCGCTTTGCGCCGCGGCCCTCCACACCTCTCCGGCAACCCATGGTTCGAGTCCGACACGCAATGCCTTCCGCAACCAATACTCCAGAGCCGAAAGGAAACCATAGCCGTCATGCCGCGTCCGAGCGGCGAGATTCAGGCTATGGAGACGATGCAGCCAGTTCCCGATGCTAGCCGCTGTAGCGCTGAGTAATGGCAAGTGCAGTGGACCGGTTACAGCATTCGCATGCTGCTTGAGGAACTGGCTGAGGGGAATTCCGGGAACACTCTGAAACACGGCAGCTCCAATTTCGGGCAGCAGCGCAATTGGCCGGGGCAGTGTGTTGCGGAAGGCGGCGTCGGAACGCTCCCAAATGTCATGAAGAAGCTGAAATTCGTCGCGGGCATGGTTCCCGCTGGCTTCCCGGCTCAAGCGACGCATGCGGTGCTTCAGCATCAGGGTTGGAATATCGGGCTGGGTGCGGCGACGAAACTCAAGTACCTCTGAATTGCTTGCGGCGTGCTGCCCGATCAGCTCCAAATCCCAGCTTCGCAGCATCGGATGTTCGGAAATGCAGCGCTCGATCCGCGCCAGCAATTCAGCGTCAAATGCCGCATAATCTTCCGCATGGAAGAAGTTGGGGACTCCCCCGACCGATGGCCAGCACGCGCCACAACCAGGGCAAACGTAGCGATCACCGCTACCCTTTACCTCCTTGTGGCATTCTGGGCAGAGGAGCAAAAGCTTGCTCGAGTGGGGCGGTCGAGGAGGGTCAACGAGTTGGAGGTCGTTGGCTAGCACGGTTGGGTGACTCGTCTGGGACTCGTTCATCAAACTGTAACCGCACTGTAACCGGATTGTAACATAAAACTCTATAACGTCTAGCTACAAGATAGACTTTCATTTGGAGGTACCGGACGGTTCGCCCACCGCCACGGCCGTGGCCAAGACGCTCAGCGAGTCCGGAGCTAGAAGCCGTAGGGCAGCCGCCATCGAGACCTAAAGCGCGAAAGAACAGGAGCGAGGCCGCTCCGTCCAGGGAGAGCTGGTTTTCGATCGGAGGATGCTAGGGCGCGGTGGAAGCGGTGCTCGTGGTCTTAGCACATGCTCGGCATCGACGGGAACGGTGCGTTGAATCAGCATCTCGATCGTGGTTCCCGCATCCAGTCTGACGTCGTTACCGCGCGTCAGCACGCCGACCGCTGTCCCAACTGCGCCCCCAGTTCCCGCACCTCGCTGCCCCTTTCGCCCCCTCGGTTGCTGCGCCGATCACCCTCCCACTGGCGGCTCTACCGACGGCAGTGGCGGCCTTCTCGCCCGCTCGGCTGTCGGCGCGAATCGTGCCTTGATTACGGAAGAAAAGAAGGCTGCCGCTGCTCCGGGTGGACATGGCATCCGTGATATGTACTAGAAGAAGTGTCAATCGTCGACAACAGGAAGGCCGCGCTGAACAGGCGGGGTTCTCTTATGTCGATCAGAACGCGGCCACGCGCCGATTCAGTCCCTTTCTTCAAGGCTCGGCTGGACAGGCTCGGGTGGGCCAGAGGGATCGGGAGCTCGTCTCTGCCAAGGCGGCTGGCGTCTGAGCTGCGGATGGAGGTCTTCAGTGTTCCATTCGAGTGTAGTCAAAATCAACGGCGCGCGTACCCGTCGAATCTGAAGGCGCTTGGTGAGCAGGTACGAGTTCAATACTGCCAGCAAGACGAACAGCCCGATTACCACATAGCGTGAAACGTTGACCTCAAGCCTAAACGCTGCGCCGACCAGAATCGCAAGCAGCCCCGAACTCGCCACAATTCCAATCAAGGAAACCATGACCCACAGTTGCCAGTTGCGCTTCTCCAGACGGGAATGCGGCCGGTTTGAGCGGGCCACAGTACGCTCGCGGTGTTTTAGCATAGACAGGTCTTATACCGGGTGAGTGTACGTCGAAAAAACCGGCGGGCGCACTGGTACTGAAGCCTTACTGCCGAAGTAACAAACAGCAACGCGCATGAGGTTGAGCGCGATTCCTGAGGTTGAATGTTGGCGCGGGTCTTCTTCCGCGGCGACGTTCCAGGAAGGCACACATCATGCAACCCAAATCCGTGAAGTTGCTCTATGCTGTCGATCTGGCCGGCACGCTTCTGTTCGCGATTGAGGGTGCCTCAGCTGCAATCGCCAGTAAGCTGGATTTGCTTGGCGTGATGGTTTTGGCATTCGCGACGGCCCTCGGGGGTGGAATCATACGGGATGTCCTCATCGGGTCAGTGCCGCCCAACGCCTTGCGCGATTGGCGATACTCGGCCACTGCATTTACGGGTGCCTCCATCACATTTTTCTTGAACGGCTTTGTGCAGGCCATTCCCGCGCAGCTCATCATGGTGCTCGATGCGGCCGGGCTGGCGTTATTCGCCATCGCCGGCACAGAAAAGGCCCTGCTTTTTGATATGCCACCGCTCATTGCGGTTTTGCTGGGAGGAATTACCGGCGTGGGCGGGGGCACGATCCGCGATGTTCTGCTGGCCAAGATTCCAAACGTTCTCCGGGCCGATGTTTATGCAACGGCCGCCTTAGCCGGTTCGGCGGTCATGGTCGTTGGTCGAAGACTAGGTCTGTCCCCCTCGGCGTCGGCGTTCCTCGGCGGTTTGCTTTGCTTCGCGCTGAGAGTAATCAGTGTTTGGCGTCATTGGAATCTTCCGAGGTTGCTGTGAGCGTGTAAAGGATGTACCGTCTCTAGGGTGCGGTCAAAGCAGTGCTCGTCGTCTTGGGGACGTGGTCGGCATCGACGGGGACGTCGCGTTGAATGACCATCTCGATCGAGGTTCCCACATCCAGTTTGACGTCGTTACCGCGGGTCAGCAAGCCGAGGGCAGTGCCAACTGCGCCCCCAATTCCCGCACCAATTGCGGCTCCTTTGGCCCCTTCCGTTGCCGCGCCGATCACTGTCCCACCTGCAGCTGTTTTCACGGCAGTTTCCACCTTCTCGCCGGTTTGGCTGTCCGCGCGAATCGTGCCTTCCTCGTCCTTGATCTTGGTTTTGTCGACGCCGGGCGCGTTTTCGACCGCTCCCGGCAAAAGAACGGTATAGCCGCTGGGATAAATCAGGGTAGTGAAGTGCATGAGGACTTCGGCACGGCCTTTGATACGGCCCGCTTGCTGGATATGGCTAATTCGCCCCTGCACGTAGGTTCCGGCGGGGATGAGCACCCGGCCGTTCGCTACCACGGGAAACGACGTTTCGGCATAGACCGCGTCCCCTTCTCGACTGCCCCTAGTCGAAATCGCGTGTTTAAGGACCACCGGCACTTTCGTGCCTGCCGGAATGGTTAGCGTTGGAGGGCTAGCCGAGGGCGGATTGGCGGCATCCGGTCCCGCGGGGCTAACTTGAGCCGATGCCAACGTCACCAGGAGCAGCAAACTCGCGATCACGCGCATGGAGCACCTCCCTCGAGCCACCCAACTTCAATGTACGATGCCGGCAAGATGAAAACCGTTCAACCAGCCAAGCAAGGAAAGATCTCTTTCAAGGCCGAGAGCGCCTGAACTCGTTCTCGAGCACGTTACCCATAAATTGCGACTGCAGCCGTTGCGCACAGAGCTCTCCGCAAACATGCAATGTCCCCTCTCGATCCGCCAGCTCTTCGATCCAGGGGGACAAAGAAAGAACCGGACGGCTGAATCTGCCAAAGGAGGACCACATCAGCCACCAACGGTCGGTGGACCCTTTCAACAAACCACAGTTCGGCCCGGCGCAACGGTAAAAGGTGGCAGCAGACGGCATTACCTTGACTCCGACCGTCATTCTAGCCGTTCCGAACGGTTTGCGCAGCCTTCAAGAGCGGCAAGAAAGGGGCATTCTGACCTTCCGGCCTAGCCCTACTTTCCCGGCCAAGCTTGCGTTCCACGTTGCGAACATCCGCTGCTCCGACGCCATCCTTGCGGCAATGAACCGTGTCGGCAGCCACGCTATCTCTATGATGGTATTGTCTTCGCCACGAGTTTCGCTTTCCTTTTGCCGGGTGGGTCAAGCTTACGGCTCGAGGGAAGGATTAGAGCGGAGGTCGAAACGGGAGAGGGCCAGGGGATGCGGGTGGAGGTCTCTGATTTCGCGCAAGGCAGGTGATCAGCCACACCCTCCCTGTCCCGAGGTGCTCTTACTTAGGAGCTCGCTCAAGATTGAGGACTTGGCAACCGCGGGCAGGCGCGAACTGCGCAAAACCTCCTGTACTTGGGTGGGGGTGAAGCTGCGGGCAAACTCCAGCGCACGTTCGATCGGCGTCTTGTCGTTGCGTAAGAGAGCGAGGCGAATTTCGCGGCGCAGCGACCACTTGGGATGTTTGCAAACTGCGTGCACGAGCACTGCGGTTGCGTCCGCTCGTAACAAAGCTTGTCGAACCCAGGCCTCGGTGAGCCTGGGGTTCTCAAGCGCCACTTCGACGACCCGAGATTCCGGATCGAGCAGCAACGCAGCCGCCACCCGTCCTGAAGCTCGACGGGCCAATGATAGGCGCGCACCCGACGCAATCGATTCAAGCCGCTTCAGCAAGGTCTCCTCGGCAGCCACTTTGATGTCGCCGGCAATCGTGGGGGTGAGTGCCACCTGCATCAGATCGAAGGTAAACAACTGTCGTACCAGCGACATGGAGGTGTGACGAGGAGTCCTGGGATGTCCTATCAGGGCTAGCTTCACCTTCCGTCCCTTGGCTGCGCGGCTCTTGCTGAGTCGCTCCAGCACCTCGGACGGCAAATCCGGCCGTTGCACGAGCGCCAGGCCTAGGTCTTCGCTTAAGGCAGGGTCTGCCGCCGCAGCCTGGAGGATCTCGATCGAGGAGCTGCCAATCGCTTCGCCGAGCGAATCCGGGAACGGTGGCTGGGAATCGATCCTTTTGGAACTCGAAGCGCTTGCGGAGTTGGGCTCCGGACTCTCGAGGTTTGGTCCGGGATTGCGATCGCTCGACACCGTTTGGATGACCGGGCTGTCGTCCCCAACGTCAGGCGAGAATCACTGAACTTCATCCGGTCGCCGCTCGCGCTCCCCTGCGAGCCAGCTCCAACGCACCTTCGACCGGATCCACAACATTCTCACTAACCTTGATATTGGGATACTGCAGCCGCAAATTATTGTAGAAAATTCGGCGCACCAGGGCAGCATTACGGAAGACCCCGCCCGAGGTAGCTACCGGAACGCCTTGCCCTTCGCCAAACAGCCGCGCAATCACAATCTTGGCCAAGCCGGCCAGTTCGGCACCTGCCTGTGCCAAAACATCGTGAGCGATCGGATCCTTCGAGTCTGCCGCGGAAATGACGGCGGGTAGCAGTTCTGCGAAATCCGGCGGCGGAGAGGCATTGGCGCACAAGATCATCTGTTCGCGCGTGTTCACGCGCCAGGCTTTCATGACGTCCTCGAGCAACGCTGGCCCCTGGTTCTCATCATGGGCGCGCATCACGGCAGCCACGACGGCGCGCCCGATCCAATGGGCGGAGCCTTCGTCGGAAATGGCGAAACCCCACCCGCCCGCCCGCGCGGTCCGCCCCGCCTCGTTTCGCCCATACGCAATCGAACCCGTACCGGCGATAACCACCACCCCCGGGCCGCTTCCCGCCGCCGCCTCCATGGCAATGACCATATCTCCGACGACTTCGATCTCTCCGGAAAGCAGCTCCGAGAGGATTTTCCGGACGACGCCCGCGGTTTCCTCGCGCGCACCCCCGGCGATCCCAATACAGGTTCTACTGATTTCAGAGGTATTGACCATGGCGTGCGCGCAAGCTTGGCGTATCGCCGTGTGAAGAGCCTCCCGCGCCGTCGGTTCACCCACACGCACTAGGTTGCTCGGACCGGCGACGGCAGTGCCCAGCAGTGAACTCTCGTCGCCAACCAGGCATGCAGTCTTGCTGCCTCCGCCATCGATCCCGACAAACAGGCTCATCTCGCCAGTTCTATCACACCGCTTCCCTTTCCCGTGGCGCCGTCTACTCCGACGTACAGATTGATCAAACAGATACCTTTGCTGACACCTCTATCCGTTGGCCAAAAAAGCCCGGTAGGCTGGAGAGGTCGATTCCGCCCTTTATGGGTCTCAACCAACTGGATCTCGCCATCGTTGTGGTTTACCTCGGCGGAATCACCCTGTTCGGCCTGCGCTTTCGAAAACGGCAGCGCTCCCTGCGGGACTACTTCCTGGCCGACCGCAACCTGCCCTGGTGGGCCATTGCCCTCTCTATTGTCGCCGCGGAAACCAGCACGCTGACCATCATCAGCATTCCCGGTCTCGCCTACGATACGAATCTGAGTTTCCTGCAACTCGTGCTCGGCTATCTCGCGGGCCGCGTGATGATCAGCTTCCTTTTCCTGCCGCATTATTTTCGCGGCGATCTTTTCACTGCCTACGAGTTCATCGCGCGACGCTTCGGGGGAGAGCTGCGATCCCTGACCGCCGCCTTGTTCCTGCTGACCCGCGCCGCCGCCGAAGGCGTTCGGGTCTACGCCATCTCCATTGTTGTGGGCATTGCCCTGGGCACCGGCGAGATCGCCTCGATCGCAATCATTACAGCATTGACTCTCGTCTACACCTTCGAAGGCGGCCTGGCCGCCGTCATTTGGACCGACGTCATCCAAACCGCGATTTATGTCAGCGGGAGCATCGTCGGATTGTTTACCATCCTTCGTGCGGTTCCGGGAGGATGGCCGGTGATTCACCAGGTTGCCGTAAATGCCGGCAAATTACGCGTCTTTGACTTCACTCTGGATTTATGGAGACCCTACACATTTTGGGCGGGGTTGCTCGGGGGAACCTTCCTGACCACGGCCAGCCACGGCACCGACCAGCTGATCGTACAGCGGCTTCTGGCAGCGCGAAGCGAGCGCCAGTCGGTGGTTGCTCTGCTGATGAGCGGAGTCGCTATTTTCTTCCAGTTTGCTCTCTTTCTGGTTATTGGCGTGATGTTGTTCGCCTACTATGGCAGGCCGTCATCGTGGTTTGGCCGGGCGGATCGCATCTACCCGACCTTCATCGTGAGCGAAATGCCGCATGGGATTTCCGGGCTGCTGATCGCTGCCATTCTGGCCGCCGCGATGTCGAATTTGAGTGCGGCGCTGAATTCGCTATCTTCCACTTCCATGATCGACTTTTATCTCCGGCACAAAACCTACGTTGATGAGCGCCGGCGACTTCAGCTTTCCCGCCTGACCACACTGGCTTGGGCGCTGGTCTTGTTCACACTGGCCGTAGTTGCCCTGCATAAGGCCGGCAGAGTGATTGAAGTTGGGCTCCAGATTGCATCCGTCGCCTACGGCGCACTGCTCGGGGTCTTCCTTCTGGGAGTTCTGAGTCGGCGGGCCAATCAGCGGGGGGCGATCGTCGGCATGGTATGCGGCTTGGGGGCTTCGCTGTACATCTGGCGTTACACCCCTGTTGCCTTTACTTGGTATGTGTTCATCGGGTCCCTGATTACGTTCTCCGTAGGATATGTAACCAGTTTGTGCACGGTCGATTCCCCCGAACCGCAAGCTTGAGCGGCCAGGAAAACCAGGGATCAGCTTCCCTGCGCCAAGATCGGTGGTGGGCCAATCTTGGCCTAGCGCGTCGGCTGCTCCAACATTTTTGCGGCTGATTCGATCAGGGAGGACTCATCTTCGAGTGCTTTCGCCACCCGCACGATTTCCTGCTCGGCTTCGGTATACCTCTTCTGTTCAATGCCTTCGCGTACGCCCGGGATGGTTTTCGCGTCGTATCCGGTGTATACGCCGGGAGCCTCCAGCAGATTCTTGTACCAGGGGCGGCGGGGGAGCCCGTCAGCATTGGTCAATTTCCGTTCACTTTCGATGAGCAGCTGGTTCAAGGCGCGCAGGGACGCCGGCGGGGCTTCGTTCAGCGTCGCCGGTTGGTGCGATAAGGCCTGCCGGTAGTGCTCCGCGCTGCGGGCCAGCGAGTCGAGGGCGTTGCGCAAGGGTGCGAAATTCAGGTGCGGCGGAACCTCCTCCCGTGGCGGAGCCACCGTAGGTCGTCTCGGATCGAATGTGGCTTTGAACACACCTTCATCCAATTCCTGGTTGCGCTCTCGAATACTCTCCTGCTTGTCGGCCACCAGCTTTTCCAGTTCCCCGGTGTATTTTTGCACCGTGTCGGCAAAATCCACGAAATCGAAGGGCAAGATTTCGGCGTCGGCCAGGCGCATCACGGATGTGCCTCCGGTCTGCGACATGGCTCGCCCGTACACAAAATCGGTGTCGGAAAAGTGCGTGTACCAGTAAAAGTCGTCGTAGATGGAGTGGTAGATGCCCTGCTCATCCTCGCCTCCATATCCCAGGTTGAGAGAGGCGATTCCCAGGTGATCGACAAATGCGGTGTAGTCGGTCCCTGACCCCAGCGCGCCGATTCGCAAATCGGCCCGCTGCCGCAGCTCTTTGCGTTCCTCGGCGGACTTGGCTTGTGCGATCCTCGACAGTTGCAGGCGCTGCCAGACCGTCAGCTTGGTTTCGGGGTCTTCGATGTCGCGAGCGACTCCGTTGATGAACTGCTCGAGACTGTGCGAGCCCTCGAGGAGGAGCAATCCACGGTCATTGGTGTCGCTATTGATATAAACCGCGGCGTGTTGCCGCAACTCCTCAGCATGCGCCTCGGCCCATTCGGTTGACCCGAGCAACATGGGCTCCTCGCCGTCCCAGGCGGCGTAGACGATGGTGCGCTGCGGTTTCCACCCCTGTTTGAGCAACTGGCCCAGAGCCCGCGCCTCCTCGAGGAGAGCCGACTGTCCTGCGACCGGATCTTCCGCGCCGTTGACCCAAGCGTCGTGGTGATTGCCCCGGATAATCCATTCCTCCGGCAGGCCGTTGCCGGGAATCTTGGCGATGACGTCATTCACCGGCTTGATATCCCAGTTGAAGGCAACTTTCAGATGAACTTTCGCGGGTCCTGGTCCTACGTGATACGGAATGGGCAG
>Ga0187783_10003896_pt1 | contig 11018 bp, 9 predicted proteins | sample 1015_SJ02_MP02_2_FD_132471 | JGI IMG/M metagenome (GOLD analysis project Ga0187783, IMG submission 132471) | Tropical peat soil microbial communities from peatlands in Department of Meta, Colombia - 1015_SJ02_MP02_20_MG | ecosystem: Environmental > Terrestrial > Soil > Wetlands > Peat | place...
CCAGCGCCATCGTCCTGATCCGGCCCGCCGTCTCGATGGCCTGGGCGCTCCTGATCAGGACGCCGAGCTCGGCGCCGCGGCCTACCGCGGCCAGCAGGGCGGTCGGGGTGGCCAGGCCGAGCACGCACGGGCAGGCCACGACCAGGACCGCGACCGCGGCGCTCCAGGCGGACGCGGCGGGCAGCCCGGCGCCCAGCCAGAAGCCCAGCGTCGCCACGGCGACGGCGATCACGCACGGCACGAACACCGCGGCGATCCGGTCGGCCAGCCGCTGCGCGCTGGCCTTGGTGGCCTGCGCCTGGCTGACCAGGCTGGTGATCTGGGCCAGCAAGGTACCGGAGCCGACCTGGGTGGCCCGCACCACCAGCCGGCCGCTCATGTTCACCGTGGCGCCGGTCACCGCGTCGCCGGGGCCGACCTCGGCCGGCATCGACTCGCCGGTGACCAAGGACGCGTCGACCGCCGAGCTGCCCTCGGCCACGACCCCGTCGGTGGCGATCTTCTCCCCCGGCCGGACCACGAACAGGTCCCCGGCCGCGAGTTCGGCCACCGGGACCCGCCGCTCGGATCCGTCGCGCAGCACGGCCACCGATTTGGCGCCCAGGGCAGCCAGCGCGGTCAGCGCCAGACCCGACCGGGCCCGGGCCCGGGCCTCCAGGTACCGCCCGGCCAGCACCGCCGCGGTCACCCCGGCCGCGGCCTCCAGGTACAAGGTGTTCCCGCTGGCCTGGCCGAAGGTAAAGGCGAACGACATCTTCATCCCGGTCATGCCCGCCCCGCCGAAGAGCAGGGCGTAGACCGACCAGCAGAACGACGCGCCGACGCCCACGCTGACCAGGGTGTCCATGGTGGCGGCGCCGTAGCCGAGCCCGTACCAGGCGGCCCGGTACAGCGGCCAGGCGCCCCAGGTCGCGACCGGCGCCGCCAGCAGCAGGCTGACCCACTGCCAGCCGGGGAACTGGGCGGCCGGCACCATCGCCAGCACGATGACCGTCACGGCCAGCGGGACGCACAGCACGAGCCGCCAGGCCAGCGCCCGGGTCTGCGGGTCGGCGCCCGGGCCGCCCGGGGACGGCTGGGCCGGGGACCGCGCGGTATAGCCGGCCGACTCGATCACGCCGATGAGCTCGGCCGGGTCACGCCCGCCGGTGCTGGTGAAGTAGGCCCGCCCGGTGGCGTAGTTGACGGTGGCGGCCACGCCGTCCAGCCGGTTCAGCCGCCGCTCGATCCGGGCCGCGCAGGCACCGCAGGTCATCCCGCCCACGACGAACTCGGCCTGGAGACCCGCGGTGTTCGGTGCCTGGCTGACCCGCGTTCCGGTGTCACTCACCGGCTGCCGCCGCCGCGCAGCTTGACGATGGGCGCGGTGTCCTGACCCGGGCCAGCCGTGCCGCCCCCGCCTGCGCTGCCCATTCTCATGCCGCCCATGCCGCCGCCGCCCTGGCCTGCGTAGCTGACCTGGGAGTGGCTGGTCGTCACCGGGCCGAGCCGGGATCCGGCCGCATGGGCGCCGAGGAAGACGGCCGCGAGCAAGATCAGGAAGCCCACCAGCTTGACCTCGCGGATCACCGGATCACCTCGCCGGCCTGCCGGTCGCCATGCTCACAGGATGCGACCGGGGGCGCACCGGGGCGAGACGCCCGCCCGAACATGAGGCAAATGTCATGTCACCTCCCGACGAGGACGGATGCGTCACCGCGGTGCCCGCTACCTGGCGCTACGGTACCCCATGTACTACACAGCGTCGGAGGCGGCCCGGTGCCGGGCGCTACGATGGTGATCGTGTCCACTCGCTCTATTGCGGTCACCGGCATGACCTGCGACCACTGCGCCAGCGCCGTCCGGGCCGAGATCAGCAAGCTCCCCGGGGTCACCGGGGTCGACGTCGACGTCACGGCGGGTACCGTACGCGTCACCGGCGACCCGCTGCCCGGCGACGCCCCGCTGCGCGAGGCGGTCGAGGAAGCCGGGTACGAGTTCGCCGGCTGAACGGCGGCCGGGCCGGTCATACCCCCCGGGCGTCTTGTCGGCGCTGGCAGGCTGAGTCACTGTTAGAGGGTCAGCCTCGCCCTCGTCAAGCCGTGGAGTCTTCGTGCCGGGCCTGTCTCCTCCTGAGACGATCCCGGCGCTGGCGCGGGAGCAGTTCCCGGCGCTGACGGCCGACCCCAGCGTTGTCTACCTGGACAGCGCCGCCACTACGCAGAAGCCGCGGCCGGTCATCGACGCGGTCACGGCCGCGCTGGCGAGCCAGACCGCCAACCCGGGGCGTAGTTCGTATCCGTGGTCGGCCCGCGGAGCGCGGCGGATCGCCGCGGTCCGCGAGCAGGCGGCGCGGTTCTTCGGCGCGGCCTGCGCGGAGGAGATCGTGTTCACCGCGGGCGCCACCGCGGGGCTGAACGCGGTGGCGCTGTCCTGGGGACTGGCCAACCTGGCGGACGGCGACGAGATCCTGTACAGCCCGCTGGACCACTCCTCCAACGTCTACCCCTGGCTGCACCTTCGGCAGCTGCTGGCCCGGTCCGGCCGGCGGATCACGCTGGTTCCGTACGCGGTGACCGCAGCCGGCCAGGCGGATGCCGCCGACATCGCGGCCAAGATGTCCCCGCGGACCAGGCTGATCACCGTGACCCACGTGCACCACGTGTTCGGTGCGCTGACCACGCTGGAGGAACTAGCCGGGCGCCTCGGCCCGGCGGTCCGGTTGTCCTTCGACTGCACGCAGAGCGCAGGGCACATCCCGGTCGACGTGACCCGGCTCGGCTGCGACTTCGCGGTCTTCGCCGGGCACAAGATGTTCGGGACGGCGGGCACCGGGGTGCTGTACGCGCGGCAGCGGGTGCACCGGGAACTGATCCCGTTCCTGCCCGGCGGCGGCAGCGGCGTCTGGCTGGCCGACGACGGCCTAGGCGGGCTGCGGATGCCCGACGGCCTGGAAGGGGGAACGCCCGACCTGGCCGGGATCTCGGCGCTGGGCGCTGCGATGGAGTTCATCGACGGAGTGGGCCTGGAGGCGATCACCGCGCACAACCGGGACCTGACCTGTTTCCTGGGCGACCGGCTGGCCCGGCTGCCGCGGGTGGTGCTGCTACCCGGCGCGGCCCGGACGGCAGGACCGGCCGGTTACGGGATCATCTCGTTCCGCATCGACGGGGTGCGCAGCGACGACGTCGGGTTCGCCCTGGCCTCGCGGGGGTTCTACGTGCGGACCGGGAACCACTGCCTGCCGGTCGGCAGCGAGTACGAGGACTCGGTCCGGGTGAGCGTGCACGCCTACAACTCCGGGTATGAACTGGAACGCCTCATCGCCTTCCTCACCCTCATTGCGGAAGGAACGGTCTAGTGCCGAGGTCTGGCCCGGCGTCCTCCCGGATTGACGGCTACGACCGGACGGCCGCGTCCCGGATCCTGGCCCGGCTGGCTTTCCCTGGGCTCTTCACCGACCGGAACGCCGTGGCCGCGGAATTCCCCGGCGGAGAGCCGGACATCCAGTACCGGCTGGCGCCGCTGGTGCCCGCGCCGGGCAGCCATCTGACGGCGTCCCAGCAGCGGTATCTCACCTCGTTCATGCAGCCTTGCCCGGCGGCGGCGGTGACCAGCGCCACTCACCGGGTGACCTGGAACGACAGCGTCGGCGTGCCGAACGTGGCGCACTGCGGCCCCAGCTCGCTCGGCCCGATGGTGCCGATCGTGGCCCGGGAGAGCACGCTTGCGCTGTGGCGCGCGCTGGCCGCCGACGCGGGGCTGGCCGAGCGGATCGCCGGACTGGACGCGGGCGCCAGCCAGGTGCTCGAGGCCACCACCACCGACGTGGAGCCGCTGGAGATCTTCCGGATCGGAGTGGAGGCCACCGCGCGCACGCTGGTCCAGCACGCGTACCTGGCCAACCAGACGCCGTACCGGACGCCGGACCAGTTCGCCCACGGCCTGCGCGACTCGGGCGTCTTCGCCGTGGTCGCGAGCACCTGGTACTGGGAGCTGCAGGCGTCCACGTTCCGCCGCGGGATGATCCCGGTATCGTTCGTGCCCGGGCCGGGCGGGACGGTCCGGTATCCGCCGGAGACGCTTGCCACGCTGCGCGCGATGAAGGATGCCACCATCGCCCAGGCGCGCGCGGTGATGGCCAGGGCCGTCACCTCCGAGAAGCTCACCGTGGCCGCGGCAGTCCAGAAGTACTACCACGACCTGGATCTCATCGCCAAGCAGTACGCGCTGCTGCCGACGGGAGAGCAGCCCCGGTGCCTGGGGCAGATGACCCACACGGTCGACGGGCAGCGGTTCAGCGTGCAGCCGGGGGTGGTCACGGCCTACGTGGAGACGTTCGTCCGGCTGCTGGACCTGGTCCGGGTCACCTTGCTGCCGGGCCTGCCCGAGGAGGAGATCACCGACCCGCAGGAGCGGACCTTCCACATCCCGGACATGAACTGCAAGCACTGCCGGGCCACCGTCACCACGCTACTGGAGTCGATGGACGCTCCGGTGGCCGAGATCGACCTGGTGACCAAGCGGGTGGTGGCAGGCTTCCGGACGGTCGCGGCGCGGGAACGGGCCTTCGACGCCATCCGGGACGCGGGCTACACGGTCGTCCCGCCCCGATGAGCGGGCTGCCGCCGCGTATCCACCAGCTGGTCCGGTCGTTCCTGGGCGACGAGGCTGGCCTGGCGGGGTTGCTGGAGCGGTACGGCTCGCCGATGAACGTGCTGTTCCCGGCAATTTTCGGGCAGAACGTGGCCGGGTTCCGCGACGAACTGGAGGCCGCCAGGCTGCGGTACCGGATCTGCTACGCGCACAAGGCCAACCAGGCTCGCACGTTCGTGCGCGCCGCGCTGGCTGCGGGCATCAGCATCGACGTGGCCTCGCCGGGTGAGCTGGATAGCGCGCTGGCCGCCGGGTTCGCGGCAGGCCGGATCGAGGCCACCGGCCCGAAGGGACGGGGCTTCCTGGGCATCCTGGCCGGGTCCGGCGTTACCGTCAACGTGGACAACCTGTGGGAGCTGGAGGAGCTCATCCGGCTCGGCCGGGCGGCCGGGCGGCGGACGCCGATACTGGTCCGGGTGTGCGGGTTCGGCCCCGGGCAGCCGAGCCGGTTCGGCGTGCCGGTCGCGCGGTTCGGGGCGGTCACCGGCCTGCTGCGGGACGCCCGGGACGCGGTCGACTTCCTCGGCCTGTCCTTTCACCTGGACTCCAGCGAGGTCAGGGACAAGGTGCACGGGGTTGACACCTGCCTGCGGTTGCTTGAGCAGGCCTGTGCGGCGGGGCTCAGCCCGCGGGTGCTGGATGCCGGCGGCGGGTTCCGGCAGGCCTTCGCCGATCGCCCCGAACCGTTCGCGGACTACGGCCAGGAGGTGCGGCGCGGCCTGGCCGGGCAGGGCCCGCCGCTGCCCTGGGGCGGCGTCACGCTCGGCTACCGGTTTGAGGACGGCATCGTGCGCGGCCCGCTTACTTCGGGCAAGTACGCGGGCACGGGCACCGGCCGGGAATTCCTCCGCGAGCTGGCCGCCAGCCCGCTGCCGGGCCAGGGCGGCCGGACGGTCGCCAGGGTGCTGGGCGAGAACATGATCGAGCTGTGGCTGGAGCCAGGCAAGGCGCTGGTCGACCACGCAGGCCTGACCTTGGCCAGCGTGGAGTTCACCAAGTACGCCCCGGACGGGAGCGTGCTGGTCAACCTGGACCTTAGCCGGGACAAGGTCAGCCCGGCCGACCAGGAAGTGATGCTGGATCCGGTGCTCATCTACCGGTCGCAGGCCTGCGGCCCGGCCGAGCCTGACCAGGGCCGGACAGGGGTGTTCTTCGCCGGGAACCTCTGCCTGGAACGCGACATGATCTTCAACCACCTAACGTTCGTCCCGCGGTTGCCCGAGCCAGGGGACATCGTCGCGTTCGTCAACACCGCTGCCTATCAGATGGACCTGTCCGCTTCCACGGCCCTGATGCAGCGCCAGCCGGCCAAGGTGGCCGTCCGAGCCGTCGCCGGAGGGTTCGCCGGGCACGCCGATCACGAGGAAGCAGGAACATGCTCTACCAGCACATCACCGAGCTGATCGGGAACACGCCGCTGCTGCGGCTCGACCCGGCCCGGCACGGCATCCTGGGCGTAGAGCTGTACGCGAAGCTGGAGTACTGCAACCCGTTCGGGTCGGTGAAGGACCGGATCGCCTGGGGCATGATCCGGGACGACCTGCCCGCCATCGCCGACCGGGGGCAGACCCTGATCGAGGCGTCCAGCGGCAACACCGCGAAGGCGCTGCAGGTGCTGGCGGCCATGTACGGCCTGCGGCTGCGGGTGCTCACTAACCGGGCCAAGGTAGCCGAGGTGCGCGACCTGCTGGAGTTGCTCGGCGTCGAGCTCGAGGAGCTACCCGGGCTGTCTGAGTGCCCGGACCCCACCGTGCCGGACGACGTCTTCTCCCGGATCGAAAAGCTGATGGCCGAGCGGCCCGGTGACTTCTACCACACCTCGCAGTACACGAACCCGGCCAATGTCCGTACCCACCACGACAGCACGGGTCAGGAGATCGCTGACGACCTGGGCGCGGTGGACTACCTGTTCGGCGGCCTTGGGACGACCGGCTCGACCCGAGGCACGGCCACCTGCCTGCGGACCGCCAACCCGGCGCTGCGGACGATCGGCGTGGTGTCCACCCGGGAAGACTTCATCCCCGGCATCCGGTCCGAGGCCGAGCTGTGGGAGGTCGGCCTGTTCCAGCCCGGGTTCTACGAGCAGATTGTGGCGGTCCGCCCGGTCGACGCGATCGACGCCACGCTGGAACTGGCGACCCGCCACGGCGTGCTGGCCGGTCCGACCACCGGCGCCACCTACTGGGCGGCGCGGGATTACCTGCGGCGGGAACCGGTCCGGTCCGGGCCGCCGCGGAACGCCGTCATCATCGCCTGCGACCGGCTGGAGCCGTATCTGTCCTACATCCGCAAGCGCCGCCCGGAACTGTTCGGGCAGGAGCGGCGGCCCGCTCCCGGTGACGTGCCGGACGACGTCGTGGCGACGGCACCCGAACTCCCGGCCAGCGCGCTGGCCGGGATGATCGGCGACCCGGCGCTGCTGTGCATCGACACCCGGGGCAGTCTGGCCTACCGGATCGGCCACCTGCCCGGCTCGGTGAACATCCCGGACGACCACATCGAGGACCTGCTCCGGCACGGTAACCCGTTTCCCAGCTCGCGGACGATCGTCTTCGTCTGCCCGATAGGGGCCTACTCCCGGCAGCTGGCCGCCTTTCTCCGGCAGGCCGGGCATGACGCGGCCAGCCTGGCAGGCGGCGTAGTGGCCTGGCGCGACGCGGGCCTGCCGCTGGAATCTGGGCTCGCGCCCGGCGTCTTACCTGGCGGTCACTGACCGCAGGCGCAGTCGACGCAGGTGCAGTTGACACACGTGCACTTCGGGTTGTCGCAGCTACGGGCGGCGTCGCCGCAGCTGCACTCCACACAGGTGCACGGATCGCAGGTACACGCCGGGTTCTCGCAGGTCGCGGGCGTGCTCATAATGAAATTCCCTTCTCTCAGCTCGTCCCTTAGATGACATCGGCCACCTCCCATTATCCGGAGAAAATACCCCAGCAGGGTTCCGCGAATACCCCCGCCCGGTTTATCCAATACCGCTGGAGGGTTTTATCCGGTCAGCCGATTACGCCAGCGAGGATCGCGTCTAGCTGCGGGTCTGCCACCTCAAGAAGCAGCAAGTGGCCCTCCTTGCCGCTATCTCTTGAACCATAGTAAAGCAGGCCATAGTATTCTTGCCTGGAATTCCTCGGTAGTCATTCCATGTGTACTCCGGCAGTCCGTGCCCTTCGATACCGGCCGCCGGGAATGGCGTCAGCCAGGCATGGGAATCCGGGGCCGAGCTAGCTGAGGAGAGCCGGATGAGCGAGATCGCCGCCGGGGGCATCCGCCCCGCGAGGCGGAGCAGGCTGGGCAGCGGGGCCGCGGAAGCCACCGGAACCCCCGACGTCAGGCGGCTGCTGCAGCTTGCGCTAGCCGGGATATGGCTGCTCGACGCCCTGCTGCAGTACCAGTCCTTCATGTTCTCCAAGGCGTTCAGCCAGATGATAGGAGGCACGTCGGCCGGCAACCCGGGCGTCGTGGCCAGCCCGATCAACTGGAACGCGACACTGGTCGAGCATCACGCCGTGCTGCTGAACTCGGTCTTTGCTACCATCCAGCTGCTGCTGGCCGTCGGGATCGCCTGGCGGCGCACGGTGCGGCCGGCGCTGGCCGCCTCAATCGTCTGGGCGCTGGGCGTGTGGTGGTTCGGCGAGGGCTTCGGGATGGTACTGACCAGCAGCGCGAGCCCGGTGAACGGCGCCCCCGGCGCGGTGGTCATCTACGCGCTGCTCGCGGTGCTGCTGTGGCCGGCCGACCGCGCCGGGACGACGGCGCCGTTCACCGCGGCGCGCGCTGTCGGGGCTCCGGTCGCGCGGGCGCTGTGGCTGGTGCTGTGGCTCAGCCTGGCCTACTTTGCGCTGCTGCCGGGCAACCGGGCGCCGCAGGCGCTGAACGGCATGATCGCGGGCATGGAAAGCGGCGAGCCCGGCTGGCTGGCCGCCCTAGACCGGGGCGCCGCGTCCCTCGTCGCGCACCAGGGCCTAGCCGCCTCGATCGTGCTGGCGGCTGCCCTGGTGATCATCGCCGTCGGGGTTTACCTGCCGGCTCCGGCCGCCAGAGGCACTCTGGCTCTGGCCATTGTGGTGGCCACGGTGATCTGGGTGTTCGGCGAGGCCTTCGGCACCATCTTGACCGGCGGGGGCACGGACCCCAATTCGGGGCTGCTGCTCATTCTGCTGGCCCTGACCTACTGGCCGGTCCGGGCTGCGGTGACCGCAGCGGCCGGACCCGCCCCGGCCCTGACGCATACCGCCCCGGCTGGCGCCGACGAAGGGACGAACGCATCATGATCCCGTCCTGGATCCTGGACATATTCGCGGCGATCATGCTCGTGGTCGCGGCGGTGAGCGCGGCCCGCCTGGTCGCGGCGAGGCCGTGGCAGCACTGGGCACAGCGGGCATCGCTGGCCGACATCGACCTGGCGCACCTGCTCATGGCCATCGCGATGGCGGGCATGCTGACCGCCAGCCTGCAGACCCTGCCGAACGGGGCCTGGTCGGTGATCTTCGCCGTGATGACCGTCTGGTTCGGCTTCCGGGTGGTGCGGGACAGCCAGGTCAGCGGAATCCGGGCGCTGGCGGGCGGGCACTGCGCGCCGCACCTCATCCACGCCGCGGCCATGCTGTACATGTTCATGGCCTTCACCGCACCCGCGGCACACGGGTCGAGCGGCATGGCCGGCATGGCGGGCGGCATGAGCGGTATGGGGACACTTCAGTTGCCGTTCCTGGCCTTCCTCTTCGCGCTGCTGCTCATCGGCTATAGCATCTGGGACCTGGACCAGCTCTCCGGTCCCGGGGCCAGCAGGCACTACAGTCTCGCGGCCGCCCGCCCGGCGCCGGCCGGCCCGGTCCTGGTCGGGATGACAGCAGGGCTGGGCGCGGCCGCGGTCGCCGCACCGACGAGCGCGCTCGCTGGCTCCGCCGTCGCAGCCGAGCCAGCCGAGGCAGCCGTGGCCCGGAACGCGGGCGCCAGCGGGCCGGCGAGCCGCGCCGACCGCGGTGTCCTCGCACCGTGGGTTGCGGTCGGCTGCCGGATCGCGATGGGCGTCACCATGGCGTTCATGCTGCTGATCATGATCTAGCACGTGTCTCGCGATAACACGACGGTCCGGGGAAACGTGGAGCTGGATCACCGAGCATCGCCGGGCATCGGGTCCGGGCGGGTGAAGATCTGCCGCAGCGGGCCGGGATCACCGGTAAGGTCCGGGCCTGGCGCCGAGAGCGAGCAGCCGCTCCAGCTCGGCGCCCTGGTCGCGGTCGGTGGCGTTGACGTCGATGTGCAGCCGGAGCTTCCCGGCTCGCGGGTCGGTACTGGGGCTGAGGACGGGGGTCGGCTGCAGGCCGCCGAAGCCGGCATCCGGCGGCCCGATCTCGATGCTCCCGTCGTCTTCTCGTCCGAGTTCGACGTAGCCGAGGACCTGGCTCCAGAACGCGGCGAGCCGGCCGGGATCGGCGGCGTCGATGACCAGCTCACTGATGCGGCATGGCATGTCCGTCAGTGTCGGCAGGTAACCCGGGAGCCGATCGCCGGCCACGTGGAGGGCGGCGCGCGCCTTGCCCGACGGTACCGGGTCCTGCCCGGCATTCTGCGCCTGCGGAGAAGGAACCAGGTGCGGATCTCCGGTCGGCCGGGAGCACCGTTGGTGTTTGCGCATGGGTCCGGGTGCGGCCAGGACATGGGGCCGGTGACGCAGCCGGCGCTGGAGGCCCGCAAGCAGGAGGAAAGGGTGTCGCTGCTTACCCGAGGTGAGCTGTCCCTCGCACGTCCCCCTGGATCACGCTGACCTCTTTCTTCGTCGCGTGGATCACGAACCCGTGCGAGGTCAGCCACGCGCCGCGTTCGGAGGCGGGGAGCGCCTGGTAGATGTCGGCGTACAGCTCCCCGGTGAGCTGCTCGTCCCACCGGTCGGGTTCGGCGGGCAGGGCTTTGAGCCGGTCCCGTTCGGCGCGCAGCCTGCGCACCTGCTCGTCGAACTGCTCATCGGACATGAGGTCCGGGTCCAGTGCCCTGATCCGGTAGCTGATCTCATCCAGCTGGTCCTGGTAGTCGGTGCCCTTGACCAGGATGAGCCGCTTGACCGGGACGCGGAACGTGGTGGCCATGATCTCGTTGACGGCCGCGTCGACTACCTCCATCCGCACCATGTTGCCGCACCCTTTGCGGCGGCTCCCGGTGCCGGTGCACCGGTAGTAGGTGTAGGTCCCGCCGCCGTGCTTGCTCGACGCCCGGCAGGTGAGCTTGTTCATCGGCGAGCCCTCGCAGTCCGGGCACTTGATGGCGCCCTTCAGCATGGCCCGTGTGCGCGGCTCCCCTCGCGGGCCGCGCTTCTCCCGTCCGAGCAGAGCCTCATTGGCGAGCCGGAACCGGCGCGCGTCGATCAGCGCCTCGCACGAATGCTCCCA
>Ga0187783_10003897_pt1 | contig 11017 bp, 8 predicted proteins | sample 1015_SJ02_MP02_2_FD_132471 | JGI IMG/M metagenome (GOLD analysis project Ga0187783, IMG submission 132471) | Tropical peat soil microbial communities from peatlands in Department of Meta, Colombia - 1015_SJ02_MP02_20_MG | ecosystem: Environmental > Terrestrial > Soil > Wetlands > Peat | place...
AAGGTACGCCCGGTGACGGTGAGGCACTCGCCGTGCAGCAGCCCGCCGGCGAGCAGCATCTTCATGAGGGGCTGAATGCCGCCAATCGCGATCAGCTCCGACATGAGGTAGCGCCCGCTCGGCTTGAGGTCCGCCAGCACCGGGACGCGCCGCCCGATGCGCGTGAAGTCGTCCAGGGTGAGGCGCACGCGTGCATCGGTGGCGATCGCGAGCAGGTGCAGCACCGCGTTGGTCGAGCCTCCGAGCGCAATCACGACGGCAATGGCGTTCTCGAAAGCACGGCGCGTAAGGATGTCGCGCGGCTTCAAGCCCTGACGCACGAGCTGCACCACGGCTTCGCCCGCGCGGTGAGCGTCAGAGCGCTTCTCCGCGCCCACTGCCTCCTGCGCGGAGCTTCCCGGCAAGGACAAGCCCAAGGCCTCGATAGCCGAGGCCATGGTGTTTGCCGTGTACATCCCGCCGCAGCTACCCGCGCCCGGGATAGCAGTGCGCTCGATCTCCAGAAGCCCCTCGTCCGACAACGTGCCCGCCGCGTGGGCACCGACGGCCTCAAATACCGAAATGATGTCGCGCCGCTTCGTTCCCGGACGAATCGTGCCGCCGTAGACGAAGATCGCCGGGCGGTTGAGGCGCGCCATCGCCATGGCACAGCCGGGCATGTTCTTGTCGCAGCCGCCAATCGCAACGAAGCCGTCGAAGCCCGCCGCGCCCACCACTGTCTCGATGGAATCAGCGATGAGCTCGCGCGAGACCATCGAGTAGCGCATGCCCGGCGTACCCATGGAGATGCCGTCCGACACGGTGATGGTGTTGAACAGCACGCTCTTGCCCCCGGCCGCGTCGACCCCGGCGCATACCTCGCGCGCGAGCTCACCGATGTGCATGTTGCACGGCGTGACGTTGCCCCACGTCGAAGCTACGCCGATCTGCGGCTTGACGAAGTCCTCGTCGCGAAAGCCCACCGCGCGCAGCATGGCCCGCGAGGGCGCCTGCTGGGCGCCATCCACCACCACGCGCGAGTAGCCGCGCGGATCGTTCGCCTTCTTGTCACGCAACATTCTCACTCCTCGACAAAGTCAACTGCATCCGGTTGAAGCCGAGCGCGCCGGCTGCCGTCATGGCGAGCGGCAGCAAGAGCGCAAACTCCCCGGCACCGCGGCGCCACGCCTCGAGTCCCATGTAAACGAGCACGCCCGCGGGCGGCGCGAGTCCGCCGCGCACGCCGGTGAGCGTGACGTGCACGCCCATGTAGTGCTGCGCACGTCCGATCGAGGCGAAGTCGTTGTGACCGAGATTCCAGCCAAGATTAGCACCGGCCTGGGCCGCTCCGAGCAGCACCGCACCGAGCCACAGGAGCGGCAGCACGCCGCTGAAGACGCCGGCGCACATGGCGGCGCTCGCGAGCACGATGGCCCACCCCTGGCGCGAGCGGTAGCGCACCACGTGCGTGCCATCGAACAGCCGCGCCCACCAAGGGAGGAAGAGCGGCTGCGTGATGAGCGGCACGACCGAGAGCATCCCGATCTGGGTGGCGCCCGAGAGGTGCAGATGCTCCGAGAACAGGAGCACAAGTTGCGCGGTCAGCATGAGCGTGCCGCCGCCAAAGATGCCCATCCACAGCATGTACTCGCGGTAAGCGGGATCCTCACGCAGGATCTGCGTCAGCATCCCTAAGCTGAAGGGCTCGCTGCGCGCGGCGCTTGCGGTCTCCGCGGCGAGCAGGCGGAACTCGCGCCGCACCCGCATGGCGCGATACAGCCACGCCCCGATGAGGCCGGCGAGCGCCCCGCCACCGTAGAGCCAGCGGGCATCGACCGCGCGGGCCTCGAGGGCCCAGCCCACGAGCGCCGCCGAAGTCGCGACCGCGAGCGAGTTCACGATCACGATGCGCCCGGTGATGCGCGCCAGCACGTTGCGTGGGTAGTTGGCGCTCCACACCGCGGCGCGCACCGTGAGGATTCCGGCCCACACGCCGCGCGCCGCGATTACCGAGAGCACCGTGAGCAGCAGCCCACCCGCGGCGCGCGAGGCAAACGACACACACCCGACCAGCAGCGCAAAGAGCGCCTGCAGGGCCACCATGAGCTGCACCCGCGCGCGCCCGTGCGCGACGTTCGCCCACACGAAGCTCACGACATTCGAGAACGCCGGGGCACCCGAGACCAGCGCCACGGCGAGGTTGACCACGAAAGCGGGTGCGACGCCGGCAAAGTGCTGCTTGACGAGGACGGCGGCCGTTGCGCCCTCGACCAGCCCGAGAGGCAGCCCGAGGAGCCCCCAGGGCAGGATCTCGCGCCTGAAGATGCCTTCGGCGAGTGCACTCGGCTTGGCGGGTTTGGCGGGACTGCCTTGGGGCACGGGCGGCAAGCGATCCGGGGAGATAAAGGCGTGATCGGTCGGGCGGGAAGCTTAATCGGTGGACGGCAGCTTGTGGATGTGCGTCGGTTTGACAATGCCGCTTCCGGTGTGCTCCCATCGGCCGATCAGGTTTGGTTCGCACTCATGATGACCCGCACGACAACGGCCTGCCTCGGCGCCCTTCCCCTGCGTCGCGGTCTGCTGCTGGCCGTGCTGCCGGCGCTGCTGCTCCTTAGTGGAGCCAAGCGGTGCGGGCCACACGCGAACGCCTGAACAAGCAACCAGGCACGAGCGAAAGTAGGACACCTCGAAACCCCGCACCGGCGCTGAACGCCGTTGCGGGGTTTTTTATGTTGCATGACGGGCGCTGCGGCTCCCGGGGAGTGATCTGATGAGGCTGTACTCGCAGAAAGACGTCGATCGCAAGGCGCTGAAGGGGGCGCGCATCGCCATCCTCGGCTATGGCAGTCAGGGACGCGCCCACGCGCTCAATCTCAAGGACAGCGGCTGCGACGTCGTGGTCGGGGTGCGCAAGGGCGGTACGGGCTGGAAGCGGGCGCGCCGCGAGGGCCTCAAAGTGGCTGAGCCGGCCGCCGCGGTCGAGGGCGCCGACCTCGTCGCCATGCTCGTTCCGGACACCGCGCAGAAGGCGCTCTACGAGAGCATCCGCAAGGGCCTCAAGAGCGGTGCGACGCTGCTCTTCGCCCACGGCTTCAATATCCATTTCCGCCAGATCCGCCCGCGCAAGGACCTCGACGTGGTGCTGATTGCGCCCAAGGGACCGGGCGACCTGGTGCGCCGCCAGTACAGCCAGGGGCGGGGCGTGCCCTGCCTGCTCGCGGTAGCGCAGGATGCCACCGGCAAGGCGCACGCCCGCGCGCTTGCCTACGCGCACGCCATCGGCGGCACGCGCGGCGGGGTGCTCGAGACCACCTTTGCGGAAGAGACTGAAACGGACCTCTTCGGTGAGCAGGCGGTGCTCTGCGGCGGCGCCACGGAGCTCGTGGTCAAGGGCTTCGAGACGCTGGTCGAGGCGGGCTATCAGCCCGAGGTCGCCTACTACGAGTGCCTGCACGAGCTGAAGCTGATCGTCGATCTGCTGCACGAGGGCGGGCTCGCCAAGATGCATCAGTTCATCAGCGAGACCGCCAAGTACGGCGATCTCACGCGCGGGCCGCGCATCGTCAACGAACGCGTGAAGAACGAGATGCGCAAGGTGCTCAAGGAGGTGCAGAACGGTAAGTTCGCGCGGCAATGGCTGCGCGAGAACGCGCAGGGACGCGAGAACTACCAGAAGCTGCTCGCGGCGGACATCGACCGCCAGATCGAGAAGGTCGGTGCCGATCTGCGCTCGCGCATGCCCTGGCTCAACGAGAAACGCGCCTGACGGGGATCGGCGCTGAGGAACTGCCCATGACGTCCCAAGACGACCGAGTACTGATCTTCGACACGACGCTGCGCGACGGCGAGCAGTCGCCCGGCTGCAGCATGACGCGCCCGGAGAAGCTGCGCGTGGCCCAGGCGCTCGCCGAGCTCGGTGTGGATGTCATCGAGGCCGGCTTCCCCGCCGCCTCGCGCGGGGATTTCGAGAGCGTGGCCGCGGTCGCGCAGGCCGTCGAGGGGCCGGTCATCTGCGGACTGGCGCGCTGCAACTTCGAGGACATCGATCTGGTGGCGCGCGCGCTCGCCGGCGCCGCCCGCCGGCGCATCCACGTGTTCCTCGCCACCAGTGCCATTCACCGCCAGCACAAGCTCAACATGGCGCAGGAGGAGATCCTGCGGCTGGCCGCGGCCGGTGTCAGCCGCGCGCGCGAGCTCTGCGACGACGTCGAGTTCTCGCCCGAGGACGCCTCGCGCACCGAGCTCGAGTTCCTCGCCCAGGTGGTCGAGGTGGCGATCGGCGCCGGCGCCACCACGGTCAACATCCCCGACACCGTCGGCTACACGGTGCCGGATGAGTTCGCGGAGCTGTTCCGCTACCTGCGCAAGAACGTCCGCGGTATCGAGGGGATCCGCCTCTCGGTCCACTGTCACGACGACCTGGGGATGGCGGTGGCCAACAGCCTGACGGCGGTCGTCGCCGGCGCGCGGCAGATCGAGTGCACCATCAACGGCATCGGCGAGCGCGCCGGCAACTGCTCGCTCGAGGAGGTGGTGATGGCGCTCAAGACGCGGGCCGCGTTCTTCAACGTCAGCACCGGCATTCACACCCACCGTCTCTACCCGACGTCGCGTCTGGTCTCGAGCATCACCGGCATGCCGATCCCGCGCAACAAGGCGGTGGTCGGCGAGAACGCCTTCGCGCACGAGAGCGGCATTCACCAGCACGGCATGCTGCGGCATCACTCGACCTACGAGATTCTGCGCCCCGAGGACGTAGGCCTGTCGCGCAGCCATCTGGTGCTCGGCAAGCACAGTGGCCGGCATGCCTTCCGCGAGCGTGTGGAGGCGCTCGGCTTCGAGCTCGACGAGCTCGAGCTCAACCGCGTATTCGAGGAGTTCAAGGCGCTCGCCGACCGCAAGAAGGAACTGTTCGACGGCGATATCGAGGCGCTGGTGCTGCGCGCCGAAGGCTCGGCCACCGGACCCTGGCAGCTGCTCGAGCTTACTACCGAGGCGAGGAGCGGCGGCGTGGCGCGGGCCAGCGTACGGCTGGGGCACAGCGACGGCCGCAGCGCCGAGCGCACCGCGAGCGGCGACGGCCCGGTCGATGCGGCGTTCAAGGCGATCGAGGCGGCGACCGGCATCAGCGTGGTGCTGCGCAAGTTCGAGGTACAGGCGGTGTCCGAGGGCGAGGACGCGCAGGGCGAGGCGCGGGTATACGTGGAGTACAATCACAGGACTTACCGGGGCGCGAGCGTGAGCACGAATATCGTCGAGTCCGGCACGCGGGCGTTCCTCGAGGTGATCAACCGCATCGAGCTGGCGCAGGCCGGCAGCCGCTCGCGCGAGGAGCGCGCCGCCGCGACGTCCGTCTGAAGGAGCCTCCATGCCCATCCCGGCCACGCAATTTATCTGGTTCAACGGCAAGCTGGTGCCGTGGGAGAAGGCCACCGTTCACGTGCTGTCGCACGCGCTGCACTACGGCTCTTCGGTATTCGAAGGCGTGCGCGCGTACCAGACTCCGCGCGGCGTTGCCATCTTCCGCCTGCGCGATCACACGCGCCGGCTGTTCGACTCGGCGAAGATCTACCGTATCCACATGCCTTTCTCGCCCGAGCAGCTGAACGAGGCCTGCCGTCAGGTGATCAGCGCGAATGCCCTGGTGCGCGGCGCCTACATCCGCCCGGTGGCGTTCAAGGGCTACGGAGAGATCGGCGTGAGTCCCAAGAGCGATCCGCCGACCGACGTTGCCGTGGCAGCGTGGGAGTGGGGCAAGTATCTCAGCCACTCGGAGGAGGAAGCCGGCGTCGACGTGTGTATCTCGTCGTGGAACCGTGTCGCGCCCAATACGCTCCCGGCGCTCGCCAAGGCCGCCGGCAACTATCTCTCGAGCCAGCTGATCGCCGCGGAGGCACGGCGGCTCGGATTTGCCGAGGGTATCGGGCTCGCCCCCGACGGCACGCTGAGCGAGGGCTCGGGGGAGAACCTGTTCGTCGTCAAGGACGGGGTGCTGCTCACCCCCGCCCTCGCTCACTCGGTGCTCGGCGGCCTCACTCGCGACACCGTGATGCGCCTCGCGCGCGAGCGCGGACTCGAGGTGCGCGAGTGCGCGATTCCGCGCGAGCTGCTCTACATCGCCGACGAGGCGTTCTTCACGGGCACTGCGGTCGAGATCACCGCCATCCGCTCAGTGGACCGCCTGCCGATCGGCAGCGGCAAGCACGCCGGTCCGATCACCGAATCGCTGCAACAGGCCTTCTACGGCCTGTTCACGGGCAAGACCGCCGACAAGTGGGGCTGGCTCGACCACGTCGACATGTCGGCGCCGCGCGTCGCGGCCTCCGGTTGATGGCGCACCGCCCGCAAACCCTCTTCGACAAGGTCTGGCAGCGTCACGAGGTGAGCGCCGAGAGCGCCGCCACGCCCGCGGTGCTCTACATCGATCTGCACCTGGTGCACGAGGTCACCTCGCCGCAGGCGTTTGCGCTGCTGCGCGAGCGGGCCCTGCGCGTACGGCGTCCCGACCGCACGCTTGCCACCATGGACCACTCGACGCCGACACACACCGCGCAGGTATTTGGCGGGGCGCCCATCGCCATCGAGTCGGCGGCGCGGCAGGTGGCCGAGCTCGAGCGCAACTGCGCCGACTTCGGCGTCGAGCTCCTGACGCTGCGCCACGCACAGCGCGGCATCGTGCACGTCATCGGCCCCGAGCTCGGGCTGAGTCAGCCGGGGCAGACCATCGTCTGCGGCGACAGCCACACGAGCACGCACGGCGCGATGGGCGCACTCGCCTTCGGCATCGGCACCACCGAGGTGGGACACGTGCTCGCGACGCAGTGCCTGCTACAGCGTAAGGCGCACACGCTCGCGGTCAACGTCGAGGGCGCACTGCGAAGCGGTGTCACCGCGAAGGACCTGATCCTCGCGATCATCGGCAAGCTCGGGGTCGCCGGCGGCACCGGTCACGTCATCGAGTATCGCGGTGCGACCATCCGCGGCCTCGACATGGAAGAGCGCATGACGGTGTGCAACATGTCGATCGAGGCCGGGGCCCGCGCCGGCATGATCGCCCCGGACGAGACCACCTACGCCTATCTCGCCGGCCGGCCGCGCACCCCACGGGGAGAGGCGTGGGAGCGCGCGCTCGAGGCCTGGCGCACCCTGCCGACAGACCCCGGGGCACGTTTCGATCGCGAGGTGCATCTCGATGCCGCCAGCATCGAGCCCATGATCACCTACGGCACCAATCCCGGGATGGTGATCCCGATCGGCGGCGAGATCCCGCAGCGGCCCGGCGACACCCGCTTCGGCGAGGCGCTCGCCTACATGGGCTTCAGGCCCGGCGAACCGATCAAGGACCGCCCAGTGGACGTGGTGTTCATCGGCAGCTGCACGAACGCGCGGCTCTCGGATCTGCGCGGCGCCGCTGCGGTGCTGCGTGGTCGACGTATCGCACCGGGCCTCACGATGCTCGTCGTGCCCGGGTCGCAGCACGTCAAGCGTGCGGCGGAAGCCGAGGGGCTCCACCACGTGTTCCTCGAGGCCGGCGCCGAGTGGCGCGAATCCGGCTGCTCGATGTGCCTCGGTATGAACGGCGATGTGGTCGGCCGCGGCCAGTACGCGATCAGTACCAGCAACCGCAATTTCGAGGGCCGCCAGGGGCCGGGCGCCCGCACGCTGCTGGCGAGCCCGCTCACTGCCGCGGCGAGCGCCGTGCGCGGGCGGGTGACCGATCCTCGCGAGCTGATGTGACCGCGGCCGCCATGGAACCGTTCACCACACTCACCTCGCGCACCGTGGTCCTCCCCGCGCCCGACATCGACACGGATCAGATCATCCCGGCGCGCTTTCTCACTACGACCACGCGCACCGGGCTCGGCCGGCACCTGTTCGCCGACTGGCGCTACGATGAGCGCGGGACGCCGCGGCAGGATTTCGCGCTCAACCGCCCGCCGGCGGCCGGCTGCCGCGTCCTGGTCGCCGGGCGCAACTTCGGCTGTGGCTCCTCGCGCGAGCACGCCGCCTGGGCGCTCATCGACTACGGTATCCGCGCGGTGATCGCGACCTCGTTCGCCGACATCTTCAGAACCAATGCGCTCAAGAACGGGCTGCTGCCGGTCGTCGTCGACGACGGGACCGCCGGCTGGCTCATTGCCCACCCGGGGGCGGACGTGACGCTCGACGTCGCACAGGGCACCCTGGCCCTCCCGAGCGGCGCGACGGCGACCTTCCCTCTCGAGGCGTTTGCGCGCCACTGCCTGCTCGAGGGGGTCGACGAGCTTGGGTTCCTGCTCGCGCGCAGCGCCGCGATCAGCGCCTACGAACGCCGCCAATGAAGGCGCGCGTGGCGGTGCTCGCCGGCGATGGCATCGGACCTGAGGTCATCGCGGAGGGGGTGCGCTGCCTCGAGGCCGTAGCGGCGCGCTTCGGGCACGTATTCGAGCTGCGCGCACTGCCGTTCGGCGGTGCCGCCATCGACAGCCACGCCGATCCGCTGCCGCCGAAGACGCTCGAAGGGTGCCTCGAGGCCGATGCGGTGCTCCTCGGCGCAATCGGCGGCCCGAAGTGGGCGTCGCCCGATGCGCCGCTGCGCCCGGAGGCCGGGCTCCTCAAGCTGCGCAAGGCGCTCGGCACGTACGCGAACCTCCGCCCGGTGCGGGTCGATCCCTCGCTCGCCGACGCCTCGACACTCAAGCCCGAGGTGGTCGCCGGCGTCGATCTCGTATTCGTGCGCGAGCTGACCGGGGGTATCTACTTCGGCGAGAAGCGTCGCGATGCGGCGAGCGCCACCGATGTGTGCACGTACACCGTGGCCGAGATCGAGCGCATCGTGCGCGTCGCGGCGCAGCTCGCGCAGGCGCGGCGCGCAAGGCTGACCTCGATCGACAAATCGAACGTGCTCGAAACCTCGCGCCTGTGGCGCGCGGTGGCCGCGCGCGTCGTGGCCGAAGAATTTCCGCGGATCGCGCTCGAGCACGTGCTGGTGGATGCCGCCGCCATGCACCTCATCCGCCGGCCGCGCGATTTCGACGTGCTGGTGACGGAAAACATGTTCGGCGACATCCTCACCGACGAGGCCTCGATGCTCGCAGGCTCCCTCGGGCTCCTTCCCTCGGCCTCGCTCGGGAGCGGACGGCGCGGCATCTATGAGCCGATCCATGGGTCCGCGCCCGACATTGCCGGGCGCGGGATCGCCAACCCCTGCGGCACGATCCTCTCGGTGGCGCTTCTGCTGCGGCACTCGCTCGGACTCGACGCCGAAGCGACCGTCCTCGAGGAGGCGGTCGCCGCGGCTCTCGCCGCCGGCGCGCGCACGCCGGATCTGGTGAGCGCGCCGGGGCGGGCGTGCTCGACGCGCGAGGTGGGCGAGGCGGTCCTCAGCAGGCTGCGGCGACCCGGCTGAACGGCTGCGCCGGCAGCACGCGCGCGGCACGCCCGAGCGCTCGCGCGAGATCCTCGCGCAGGTCCTCGAGGGCCTCGATGCCGATCGACAGGCGGATGAGTCCGTCGACGAGCCCGGCACGCTCGCGCGCCTGCGCGTCCATCGCCGCGTGCGTCATGGTGGCCGGATGCGCCACGAGACTCTCGACACCGCCGAGCGACTCGGCGAGCGAGAAGCACTCGAGACCCGCGACGAATTCGCGCACGGCAGCGTGACCGCCCTCGAGCTCGAGGCTGACGATGGCACCGAACCCGCGCTGCTGGCGCCGTGCGAGATCGTGCCCCGGGTGAGAGCTGAGCCCCGGATACCACACGCGCCGGACGTTCGGCGCAGCATCCAGCCACTGAGCGAGCGCCGCGGCGTTGCGTCCGTGCTGCTCGAGGCGTGCGTGAAGCGTACGCACTCCCCGTAGCGTGAGGAAACTATCGAACGGCGCCCCGGTGAGGCCCAGGCAGTTCGCCCACCACACGAGCTGCTCGGTGAGCTTCGGATCGCGCGCGACCACCGCCCCGCCCACCACGTCGCTGTGACCGTTCAGGTACTTGGTCGTCGAATGCACCACGAGGTCCGCCCCGAGCGTAAGCGGCTGCTGCCAGCCCGGCGACAGGAAGGTGTTGTCGACCACCACGAGTGCGCCGCAGGCGTGCCCGAGCGAGGCGACCGCGGCGATGTCGGTGATGCGCAGCAGCGGATTGCTCGGCGTCTCGATCCATACGAGTGCCGCGGGCTGCGCGAGCGCCGCACGCAACGCCGCTTCGTCGCCGAAGTCGATGAATTCCACCTGCCGCTCACCGCGGCGCCGCCAGGCATCGAACAGCCGATAGGTGCCGCCGTAGCAGTCGTGGGGCACGATGAGCCGTGCGCCGAGCGGCACGAGATAGCCGACCAGGGTGATGGCGGCCATGCCGCTCGCCGTCACGACCGCACCACTCCCGCGCTCGAGCTCGGCGAGCGCGCTGGCGAGCAGGTCCCGGGTCGGGTTGCCCGAGCGGGTGTAGTCGTACGCCCGCCGCTCGCCGAAGGCGCGAAATGCAAATGTGGAAGAGAGGTGCAGCGGCGGCACGACGCAGCCGGTGCTCTCGTCGCATTCGATGCCGGCGCGTACCGCCTGCGTAACCTGGCTCGCAACGCTGTTGGCGGCGGCCTCCCAGGGGGCGACGTGGTCGGGGACTTTGCTCACTGGATACTCCGCTAACTAAAGGCCCGTTCTCATCGGCCTCCGCGGAGCGCGCCTGCCTCGACCGAGGCAGACTGTCAGGTCCATCCCGGGTCCTCCGACCTCGGGCCACGCTGACCGCTCATCTGTCGATACCGCGGTGCGGTATCGCAGGAGTTGGCACCTTTCCAGGTTGGTTAAGTCTGGCGGTTGCCCCGGCGTCTAAGGGCCTATCCCTCAGCCGGTCTCGATGAGTGGCTGACAGTCTAAGGGTCGGATGGGATCGCCTGCAAGCGCGCCCGCACGGGACGCCCCCCGGACGGGTTCCCGGTGTTCCAAACCCCTTGACCGCTCATCGCACGCTTCAAACGACAACGCTCCCCCATCGTCGGCGACCACCCGAGTTCGACATGACGCGATGCCCCCGAGCGCTCAGTGCGCTGATCCGACGCGGT
>Ga0187783_10003898_pt1 | contig 11016 bp, 14 predicted proteins | sample 1015_SJ02_MP02_2_FD_132471 | JGI IMG/M metagenome (GOLD analysis project Ga0187783, IMG submission 132471) | Tropical peat soil microbial communities from peatlands in Department of Meta, Colombia - 1015_SJ02_MP02_20_MG | ecosystem: Environmental > Terrestrial > Soil > Wetlands > Peat | place...
GCCCGCGAGCATCGACTCGTATCGTGCCAACAAGCCGAAGTAGGCCAATGCGGCGTACGCGACGCACGCCGCCACCGCAACGCCGGCCGAAAGGTCGGCGCCGGTGCGCCGGCTCAGGCTCTTGAGCTCGAACACGCCGAGCACGCCGATGAGTGCGATGAGCGCCGCGAATGCCGGCGCATAGAAGATCGACGCGATCCCGATCGCGGCCACCAGCGCGCCGATGAGCACGCGCTTGCCGCTCAGCGCCTCGCGCAATCGATCGCCGACCCGGGCGGACGGCGGCGCCGTCGCGTCGCGGATCACGGTCCGCCGAAGCGTCGCGCGCGTTTGCCGAACGCGGCGATCGCCTCCTCGAGGTCTTCGCGCCGGAAGTCGGGCCAATGCCGATCGGTGATCCAGAGCTCGGTGTAGGCCAACTGCCAAAGCAGGAAGTTGGACAGGCGCTGTTCCCCGCCGGTGCGGATGAGGATGTCCGGATCGGACGAGTGCGCCGTGTAGAGGTGGCGCGCGACCGTCGCCTCGTCGATCGACTCCGGATCGAGCGTGCCGTCCTTGGCCTTGCGTGCGAGGGCTTTGGCGGCATCGGCGAGCTCCGCGCGCGCGCTGTAGCTGATCGCCAGGTTGAGCGTCATCTGCTCGTTCGTCGCGGTGCGGCGCTCGAGGTCGCGCAACACGTCACGTTGTTTCGCCGGCAGCTCGTCGATCCGCCCGATCGCGCGCACCCGGACGCCGCCACGCTGCAGCTCCGCCTCTTCCGTTCGCGCGAAATGCACGAGCAGGTCGAGCAGCAGCGACACCTCGAGCGCTTCGCGCTTCCAATTCTCCGTCGAGAACGCGTAGACGGTCAGCTCGGAGATGTGGAGCTCGCGGCATGCGCGCACGATCTCGCGCAACGCCACGACGCCGCGCCGATGGCCTTCGATCACCGGCAAGCGCCGGCCACGGGCCCAGCGTCGATTGCCGTCCATGATGATGGCCACGTGACGCGGCACGGTGTTTGGGCTTGGCCGCGGCCTTGCGGCGGACCGCATGTCGCGTCTCACAGCCGCACGTAGGCGTCGTACGCCGCGACGAGCGACGTGCCTTCAGGGCCGTACGCCACGCGCACGACGCGCTCGGACCCGATGCCGGCGCAGGGAAACGGCGGTGCGAGGATTTCGATCATTATCGGTCCGCCGCCGGACGCCAGCACGCCTCGACCGCCGGCGCTGAGCACGTCGCGCAGCGGGCGGAGCAGCACGTCGTCGCTCGATGCCGCATCCACGCGAGGTCAGACCTCCATGATTTCCTTTTCTTTGTGCTGCACCAGGCCGTCGATGTCGGCGACGAACTTGTCGGTGATCTTCTGCAGCTGCTCGTTCGCCCGGTGCGCCTCGTCTTCGGTGACTTTCGAGTCCTTCTGCGCGACCTTGAGATGGTCGTGGCCGTCGCGCCGCACGTTGCGCACGGCGATGCGCCCTTCTTCCGCGCGCTTGTGCACGAGCTTCACCAGCTCTTTTCGCCGCTCTTCCGTCAGCGCGGGCAGCGCGAGGCGGATCGCGTTGCCTTCCACGTTCGGCGTGATGCCCAGGTCGGATTTCTCGAGCGCTTTGCGGACGTCGCCGAGAATCGACTTGTCGTGCGGCGAGACGACCAGGCTTCGCGCGTCGGGCACGGCCACATTAGCGACGTGGCGCAGCGGCATCTCGGTGCCGTAGGCCTCGACGACCACGTGATCCAGCAGCGCCGCGTTGGCTCGCCCGGTGCGGATCGCGGCGAATTCGAGCGCCGTCGCCTCGACCGCTTTCTTCATGCGGGCTTCGACGTCTTTATAGAGCTGGGGTAACACTGCTGCCCGACCTCCCCACGATCGTGCCGATGGATTCACCCCAGATGACGCGCTTGATGTTGCCGTCGCGCTGAAGTTCGAACACCACGATCGGCAGATCGTTGTCCATGCACAGCGTGAGCGCGGTGTTGTCCATCACCTCGAGTCCGCGCTGCAGCACCTCGAGGTATTCGAGCTTCGGCAGTCGGATCGCGCTCGGGTCCTTCTTCGGGTCGGCACTGTACACGCCGTCGACCTGGGTCGCCTTCAAGATCGCGTCGGCGCCGATCTCGACCGCGCGCAGCGCCGCCGCCGTATCGGTGGTGAAATATGGATTGCCCGTACCGGCGGCGAAGATGACGACGCGGCCTTTTTCGAGATGCCGTATCGCGCGCCGCCGGATGTAGGGCTCGGCGATCTGGTGCATCGAGATCGCCGACTGGACGCGGGTGACGACCCCCGCGCTTTCGAGCGCGTCTTGCAGTGCCAGCGCGTTGATCACGGTCGCGAGCATGCCCATGTAGTCGGCGCTCGCGCGATCCATGCTCGAGCGCGCCGAGCGGCCGCGGAAGATGTTGCCGCCGCCGACGACGATCGCCACTTGCACGCCGCCGTCGACGACTTCTTTCACCTGGCGCGCGATCAGGTCGAGCACGTCGGTGTCGATGGAATCGGAAGATTTCGAAGCGAAAGCTTCGCCGCTCAACTTGAGCAGCACGCGCCGGAACCGGGGTTTGCCGTCCGTTCCGTTGCGCGACATCGCTTATGCCTCTCCGACGTCGAAACGAGCGAAGCGGCGGACCTTGATGTTCTCGCCGAGCACGCCGACGGCCGCGCTCACCAGGTCGCCGATGCTCTTGCTGTCATCCCGGACGTACGGCTGGTCGAGCAGCACGGTCTCCTCGTAGAACTTGTCGATCTTGCCGTCGAGCTCGGCGGTCTTCTGGTGCCGCACCGCCTCGGGCACGTCGTCGCGAGCGATCCATTGCGGCCGCGCCGCGCAGATATGCAGCGCGAGATCGTGTGCGAGCTTCTTGAAGGTCTCGTTCTTCGCCACGAAGTCGGTCTCGCACGCGAGCTCCACCAGCACGCCCATCTTGCCGCCTTGATGGATGTAGTGGCCGATATAGCCCTCGCGGACTTCTCTTCCGGCTTTCTTCTCGGCGAGCTGTTGCCCGCGCTGCAAGAGCAGCTTCCGGGCCTGTTCCAGATCGCCGCGCGCTTCCGCCAATGCGCGCCGGCAATCCATCACCGGAGCGCTCGTGGCCTCGCGCAGCGCCTTTATGGCCGCCGCGTCGGGTTTGTATTCGCCTACCATGTCGAAGTTTTTGATTTCCTCGCTCCCGTGCCGTTCCCTTTTCGGGGACACGCAGATGCGCCGCGGCGCTTCGCCGCGCGCATACATATGTATCGTGTTTCCGCTTAGGGCGTCGCGCCCGCCGCTTCGACCGCGACGACTTCGGCCGCGACCGACGGCTCGTCGGCGGAGTCCGAACCCGACTGCGCTTCCGTCCGCCCCTCGACGATCGCATCGGCGATTTTGCCGGCCATCAACTTCACCGCGCGGATCGCGTCGTCGTTGCCCGGTATCGCGTAGTCGATCTCATCGGGATCGCAATTCGTGTCGACCACGGCGATGATGGGGATCTTGAGTTTGCGCGCTTCGAGCACAGCGATGCGCTCCTTGCGCGGGTCGACGATGAACAGCGCGTCCGGCAGCCTCGGCATGTCCTTGATGCCGCCGAGAAAACGCTCGAGCCGGTCGAGCTCGTCGGTGAGCTTGCTGACCTCTTTCTTCGGCAGCACGTCGAACATGCCCGTGTCGCGCTGCCGCTCGAGCTCCCGGAGCCTGCTGATGCGTTTTTGGATGGTCTGGAAATTCGTAAGGGTGCCGCCGAGCCAGCGCTGGTCTACGTAATACATCCCGCAGCGCTCGGCCTCTTCGCGCACGGCTTCTTGCGCTTGCTTCTTCGTCCCCACGAAGAGAAAGATCTTGCCGTGCCGCGACATCTCTTTGACCGCGTTGTAGACCTCGCGCAGCTTGGCGACGGTCTTCTGCAAATCGATGATATAGATGCCGTTGCGCTCCTGGAAGATGTACTTCGCCATCTTCGGGTTCCAACGGCGGGTCTGGTGCCCGAAATGCACGCCGGCCTCGAGCAGCTGCTTCATGGATATAATAGAAGAAATAGGAGTGGACACGGTTGCCTCTTTCCAGCCGGTCGTGTGACGACGCGGCCACGACTTCGTCGTTTCTAGGGCCTAGCGCGGGACGCGAGCCCTAATCTCGTGCGTCTTCGACGCACCGCGACAGTATACCACGCCGCGGCCGGCGCGCGCAATCGGAAAGGTCGATTGCCGGCGCCGCTTCGAACTGCTTGCCGATGTTCGTGGAAGCGTTCGGTCTGCGCCGCGACCCGTTCATGGACACGGCCGATCCGGCGTTCTACTATGAGACGCTCTCGTGTGCGAACGCTCGCCGCCGGCTCGCCGACTGTCTGGCGACCGGCCGCGGCCTCGCGGTGATCGTCGGACCGATCGGCGCCGGAAAGACTACGCTGTGCAACGCGGTATCGGCGGACGTCATCGAACGTCCTCACATCCGTGCCGGCCTGATCCTCGACCCCTCGTTTGCGACCGAAGAGGAGTTCGTGCGGTGCATCGCCGCGTCGCTCGACGTCGATTGCCGCGCTGCCGCGACGGTGCGCGAGGTCAAAGAGTGCCTCAAGCGCGCGCTCTTCGAGTCCGTCGAAAGCGGTGCGCAGTACGTGCTCTTCATCGACGAGGCGCAACTCTTGCCCGAGCCGTTGTTCGAGACGCTGCGGGCGCTGCTCAACTATCAGATCGACGAGCGCAAGCTGCTCGCGGTCGCGCTCGCCGGCCAGATGGAGCTCGCGCCCAAGCTGGCACGCCATCCCGGACTCTCCGACCGCGTGAGCATGTGGATCGAGATCGGACCTCTCGCCGAAAGCGAAGCCGCAGCGCTGCTGGATCACCGCCTGCGAGTTGCCGGATTCACCGGTGACCGGTCGCCATTCTCGGCGGCTGCCGCCTCGGCAGCGTGGCGGCTTTCGGGCGGTTTGCCTCGCCGCCTCACTGCCCTGGCGCGAGAAGCCATGGAGGTGTCAGCGGAACGTCGGTCGCGCGTCGTCGACGTCGACGACGTGCGCGACGGCGTGCATCGCATTCCTCCGCCGAGCGCTCTTCCGTTCGCGGGATCGGCGGCGGTCGAGTCTCGACCGGCGCCGCGGCGGCGCTGGCCGTGGACCTGGCTGTCGCCATGAACGACGCATCCGGACGCATACCTGCCGATACGCTGCTCTTACGCGCGCGGATCCGCACGAGCCGTCCTCCGCTTGATTCCGATACCGAAGTCTATGTGGAGAGCGACGCGCTGGTGGTCACCGAACCGCTCGGCGATGACTCAGAGTCTTCGCGGTCGGTGACCTTGGTACGTCCCTTGGCCGCCATCGACGGCGCTCGATTGTCATGGGGTCAGACCGTCGATCACGCAGCACTGCAAGACGCTCTCGCATGCTCGATCGCGGATGCTCCCGCCGGCGGCGCGAGGCTCGCCGTGCGCCTCGGCGCCGATGACTTCGCGGTGCTCGAGCGTGTCCGCGTTCGCTATGCGGCCGACGTCGCCCACGGTATCCGACGCGCGGCGACGCTTCCGGATTTCGTCACGGGCCTCGCTTCGCAAACCGCTGAGACCCTTGACCCTGCGCTTGCCGCGTATCGTCACGCGTCGCTCGTCTATGCGTGGCAGTCCGCGTTCTCGGGTCGAGCCTCGACCGATATCGAGCGAGATCGGGATGCCACCGCGGTCGCGTTGCTCGCCGCGCTCCGCAACGTGCTCTAATCAATAAAGGGAGCGGTCGACCTTTATGGTCGACCGCCACGGTCGTTCGAGCGAAGGCGTAGCGATTGCGCCGATGCGCAAAGCGGCAATTGTGAGCGCGCGAGAGCCGCGAACTATAGCGGCGCGAGGAAGTATATCCCGATTTGCGCCGCGGTGCCGCGGGCGTATCGGCGAATCGCTAGACGTCCAGTTGGAAAGGTTCCGGCGGTCGACCATAAAGGTCGACCGCTACAGTTCGATGAGGTGGAGTTATCCTACGTGAACGGGGGTTTTCTCGATCAGCGGGGCCTCGGCGCGCCGCTCTTGGTACACTTCCATCCGATGGACGGGCACCGAGCGCGGCGCCGTGATGCCGAGCTTCACTTGGTCACCACCGACTGCGACGATCGTGATCCGGATGTCGTCGCCGATGACGATCTCTTGGTTCAGCTTGCGCGTCAAAACGAGCATACATCGCGCTCCGTCAGAAAAAGTGCGAGGGACCCAGCCCGTTCAAGGGGGTCCCTCTTCCATCCTCCGGTCGCGTGGCAGCGGAAGGTCCTAGTCCTCCAGCAGATCCGCCGTCAGTCTGCCCAAGAGCGCGTCGACGATCGCGCGGCTGGGCACGAAATAGGCGCCGTGACGAACCTTCGTTCGAAGATCATGCACGATGATGTCGCGCTCGTCCGGCATGTCGTGCACCACACGCTGCAATCCGTCGACACGCGCAGAGGCGGCGTCTGACGCGCCGTCATCCGCTCGGCGTTTGCCTCGCTTGGTCTTCACGTAGGCCTCGAGAGCCGCACGCACTTGCTCCGTAGAGATCTTCACGACTGTTCCATCGGCGTCCCGAGTTTCGGCCTAAAGGGACGTGCGGTCACACCGCGCCGTGCCGTCAGACCGCGCACGACAATTGTGGTCCCGAGCACGGCCGGCTGCGGTATAATTGTGACGGGGAGCGTCCGTCGTGCGGACGCGCAGCCGGATGAACTGGCCGATCTCACTGCTTGCGGCGATGTCCGCATCGGCGGTCGTCGCGTCGACGCAGGTACCGACGATGAACTTCGTGCCGCTACGGATCGGCGCGCCGCTTCCTCATTTCTTCGTCGACGCGCTCGACGGGACCAAGATCTCGTCCGACCGGTTTCGCGGCCGCCCGCTCGTGATCAACTTCTTCGCGACCTGGTGCCGGCCGTGCCGCTTCGACTTGCCGCGCATCGAACGCGCCTCGGCCGAGCAATCCGCCGTCGCCTTTCTCGGCATCGACGAAGAAGAATCGCCCGACGCGGTGACCGCGTTCGTCCGCGCGATGCGCTTGACATACGAGATCGCCATCGATCAAGGGCTCGTCGCGACCGGGATGTCGGTCCGCGTCATGCCGGAGAGCGTGTTCGTCGACCGCTCCGGCATCGTGCGCGCGATCAACACGGGCTATCTGTCGCCTGACGCGCTCGTGCAGGACCTCGCGCTGATCTCGGGTCATTAACGCCGGACGATGGATACGCCACTCGTCGTTTCCGCATTGCTCGATCGCGCGAGCTCCCTCTACGGTCACGCCGTCGGAGTCGTCTGCGGGCGCGAACGGCTCACGTATCGGCAAGTCGGACGCCGCGTCGACCGGCTCTCCGCCGGGCTCGCTCGTGCCGGCACGGCGCGCGGTGAAGTCGTCGCGTGCCTGTCGTTCAACTGCCATCGCTTGCTCGAACTGTACTACGCGGTGCCCAACATGGGCGCCATCTTGCTGCCTATCAACATCAGGCTCACGCCGCCCGACATCGCCTATATCCTCGCCGATGCGAACGCGTCGACCGTCATCGTCGACCGCGCGCTCGCCGGACTGCTCGCGCCCGTCCGCGACCAGTTGAAGGATCTGCAGCGGATCGTCTTGATGGGCGGCGATCCATCTGCCTCGTGTCCCCTCGATGGCCTCGACTACGAGGAGATGATCGCAAAGGCTTCGGCCGAGTATCGCAGACCGGAGGTCGCCGAGGACGACGTCGCCGAGTTGTTCTACACGAGCGGCACCACGGCGCAGCCCAAGGGCGTCATGCTGACCCATCGGAATCTGACGACGCACGCGATCGCCGTCGCGACGGTGAACAAGGTCACCGATGCGGACGTGCAGCTGCACAGCATCCCGCTTTTCCACGTCAACGGCTGGGGAACGCCGCACATCGTGACGATGCTCGGCGGCGGTCACGTGATGCTGCCGCGCTTCGATCCGGATCAAGTCCTCGAGACGATCGAGCGCGAGCGCGTCACGTGTGCGCTGCTCGTGCCGACGATGGCGGTCGCGTTGCTCAACGCGTCGACGATCCGCTCGCGCGACCTGAGCTCGCTGCGCATGATCATGCTCGGCGGAGCGGCCACGCCGCCAAGCCTCATCGCGGCTCTTGATGCCCGCCTTCCCGGATGTCAGATCAACGGCGGGTACGGTCTTTCCGAGACGACGCCCGTGCTCACGGTCGCCGTGCTCAAGCGCGGGCTGCCGCCCGATCCGGCGCTCTCGCTGCGGCTGCGCTCGAGCGCGGGTCTGCCGATTCCGGGCGTGACGGTCGAGGTGCTCGACGAGAGCGGCACCGTGCTTCCGCACGACGGCGTATCGGCGGGCGAGGTGTGCGCGCGCGGCAATACCGTGATGAAGGGCTATTGGAAGAGGCCCGACGAGACCGCCAGGGCGATCGTCGACGGCTGGTTCCATACGGGCGATATGGGCGTGATCGACGAGCTCGGGTATCTCCACATCGTCGATCGCAAGAAAGACATCATCATCAGCGGCGGCGAGAACATCTCATCGATCGAGGTCGAGAAGGCGGTGTACGAGCACCCTGCCGTGCTCGAGTGCGCGGTGATCGCGGTGACCGACCCGAAGTGGGGCGAGATTCCCGCAGCGCTGGTCGTGCTGCGTCAGGGCGTAAGCGTCACCGAAGACGAACTGATCGAGCATTGCCGCGGCATTCTCGCCGGATTCAAACTTCCCAAGCGCGTGCGCTTCGTCGATGCGCTGCCGAAGGGCGGCACCGGGAAGATCCTCAAGCGAGAGCTGCGCGCGCAGTTCGATCGCGAACGCGCGCCGGCCTGAACTCCAGGCTTCCCGGCGTCAGTCGTTGTCCGGCGCTTCTTCGGGGACGGGAAGCAGCTTCGGCGCGCGGATCGGCACGAAGCGGCGGACCGCTTGCGGCCTCGATGATCCCGATGAGGCGGTCGTGAAGCAATCGCTCAGATCGTCGGCGCGCACGTCGGTCGTGCCGAGACTGGGAAGGCCGAATTGCTCCTCGGTGAATTTGAGGATGCTGCCGAACTCGTGCTGCACGTGCGAGACGTAGCCGGACTTCGCGAACGGTGAGACGACGATCAACGGCACGCGGATCCCAAGCCCGTTCGCGTCGAGCTGCGGCGGCGGCACGTGATCGTACCATCCGCCCCAATCATCCCAGACGACGAAGATCGCCGTGTTGGGCCAATAGTCGCTCTCACCCACCGCATTGACGATGCTCGACACCCACGCAGGGCCTTGATCCGGCACATCGCCGGCGTGGTCCGAATTCTTCCCCGTCGGTACTATCCACGAGACGTTCGCAAGCGTGCCGAGGCTGATGTCTTGGAAGATGTTCGTCTCGGGCATCGACATGTCGGCATCCCAGTCCGGGCCGTACCGGATATGCCTGATCGCATCGTAGGCCACCCAGATGCCGTACGTTTGCGGATTGCTGAGGACTCCCGGCGCGTAGTAACGCCAGCTCACGTGGGCCGCATCGAGCTCGTCGGCGAGCGTCTCGTAGTCGAAGCATTCCGGCTTGGTCTGCGGTCCGTCGCACCCCCATGGCCACTTGCCTGGATCGCCCATATAGCCCGTCTGACCGGCGATGAGATACTGATGCGCGGGGAACGAGGGCCCGGCTTGGCTCGAGAACATGCGATCTCCGACGACGTATTGCGTCGCCATATCCCAGAGCGGCTGCACATCGGATTGTTGTGTGTACGAGTAGGGATAGGTCGCGCTATGCAGCGCGTTCCCCTCGCGATCGAAGCCGTTCATCAAACCGTTATGATAGTCGTCTTTGAACCCGACGGTGCCGTGATCCAGATCGTTCGCTTCGGAGAGCGGAATCGGCGTCAGCGGCACGACTTGGTTCAGATGATTGAGACCCGACTGTACCGTGTCGGCGCCGGGAAAACCGTTGAACATGTCGTCGAACGAGCGGTTCTCTTGGATGATGATGATGACGTGGGTTATGCCGGAGACGACGGCTCTTTTCGTGGCGAACGCCTGCGAAGTCGGCGCGGTGATATGCTGCATCACCGCCTGCTGGGCGCACGCCGCGAGCGATGACGCGGCGACCAAAGCAAAAAACCGGAAGCGCATGAACGCACCTCTCTTCTTCGTCTTGCGTATGGCGTTCGCACCGAAGAGCCGGGAGCCTGCACGGCTGAAAAAATTGGGACCGCCTACTTCAGTTGCCGAGTTTTTCGCGCAGCGAGGCGCGCGGCACGAATGCGAATGCGATGAGGAACACCGCGAGCCACAAGACGTCGGCGGCCAATGTTAGGTTCGGCGTACCGGCCAGCAAGAGACGGCAGCCCGACACGGCATGATAGAGCGGCGTGCACCAGGCGACGTCGCGCAGCCATTGGGGCAGCCGGTCGAGCGGGAAGAACACGCCGGCGATCATCACCATCGGTGAGACGACAAAGGAGAAATAGAAGAACAGATGTTCTTGCGTCGGCACGTTGATCGCGACGAAGAAACTGGGCGCAGCGAACGCCATGCCGGTGAGCGCGAAGAGCAGCGGGCAGAGCAGCACCCACCACGTGTGCACCAGCCCGAATGCGATCATCGCGAGCAAGAAAAGCGTGCCGTACAAGCCGGAGCGGAACCCCTGCCAGAGATACTCGCCGGCGGCGATCTCCACCGGTTGCACCGGAGCCGTCACCATCGATTCGTAGACGCCGTTGAAGTTGAGGCGTTCGAAACAGCCCCAGCAGGCGTCGAACGTCGCGGCGTTCATGGCCGTGAAGCCGAGCAGCCCGGGCGCGATGAACTGCAGCAACGTGCCGTGGCCGGTCAGCGTCACGTACGCGCCGAGCCCGATCCCGATCGCGAGCAGATAGACGAACGGGTCGACGAGGTTGATCGCCACGCTCGACCACGCATATTTCTGCCACGCCAAGAAGTTGCGCGCGAAGACACGGCGCGCGTTCGGCGCGAAGAGCGCCGCGATCGGATTCATTCGCCGAGCCCCCGGCCGGTGATGTTCAAAAAGACGTCCTCGAGCGACGCGCGCCGCGCCACATGGGTGCGCGCTTCGATGCCGGCTCGCGACAGCGCGGCCAGCAGCGCGCCGTTGTCGTCGTTATAGAGATA
>Ga0187783_10003899_pt1 | contig 11015 bp, 5 predicted proteins | sample 1015_SJ02_MP02_2_FD_132471 | JGI IMG/M metagenome (GOLD analysis project Ga0187783, IMG submission 132471) | Tropical peat soil microbial communities from peatlands in Department of Meta, Colombia - 1015_SJ02_MP02_20_MG | ecosystem: Environmental > Terrestrial > Soil > Wetlands > Peat | place...
TCTCAGGGGCGGGCGTCGGTGTCGGTGCCGTGGTGGCATCGGTCTGTGGAGCCGACGCTGGTGCAGCAGTCTGGGCGGAAGTAGGACCGTTATAAAAAATCGCCACGGCAGTCAGCAACAATTGAGCAACACGCGATGGATGGCTCAAAACAGAAATCTGCCACCGTTGACCCATTGCATAGTATAAAGACATGACCTGACCGCCTCCCATATTGATATCTTATCCAATCACTCCATGTCCTCACTATGATTTGGCTCACACTGTTCTAAAAAAATAGCAACACGTATGCTGTCCAAACATGTTATTTTCTTTGCTCAGGTAGGGCGATACCGTGAGAATGATGAAACTGATATTTCAGCGGTGCTGCGCCGAAACCAGGCCTGGAATGTGATCAGAGGTGCCAGACTAAAAGGGGCGCTTCCAGATACCGATATCATGCTTGCGCGCAGAAGATGGCTGGGTTGAACGTTCTGTCAGGGACCTGACAAGTTCGCTTTCATTCTTTTTGGCAAAGACCGGGCACGGGGGAAGCGTACATCCATCTGCATCGCCTTTTCTCGACCAACCGGGCGTGCGCGCCAGACCTCGGACGCTCGCGAGTGGGTTTGCCGCTCGCGCGCTTTTCGCCGGTGGGATTTTGACCTTGGCGACGCGGCGGCGCCAAATCACCTCAACGGTCCGCCGTGACGGCCGATCGTCTGCCAGCCTTCAGTCGAGTGGACGCCACGCGCGACCGTCGCGCATCAAGAGCTCGTTGGCCGCCGCTGGCCCGCTGCTGCCCGCGGCATAGTTCGGAAAATCATTCGGAGCATTCATCGCCCATGCGTCCTGGATCGGCTGCACCACGCCCCAGCACGCCTCGATATCACCAGCGCGCTGGAACAAGGTCGCGTCGCCGATCATGCAGTCGTACAGCAGCGTTTCATATCCGGTGTTGGGCGTTGTCTTGAAGTAGCTTTTGTAGGCGAAATCCATGCTGACAGTATCGAGCCGCACCAACGGCCCCGGCCGCTTGGCTGCGAATTCCAAAGCAATGCCTTCATCGGGCTGTATTCGCAGGATCAACCAATTGGGGTTCATCTGCTCGACGTGCGTGCCGCGAAAAAGGGAGTAGGGTGCCTGGTGGAAAAGGATGGCGATCTCAGTCCAGCGGCGCGTCAAAGATTTGCCGGTGCGCAAATAGAAGGGAACGCCGGCCCAGCGCCAATTATCGATCGCCAGCTTGCAGGCGACGAATGTCTCGGTGTTTGAATGCGGGGCGACGTCGGGTTCATCACGATAGGCCCGGACCCGCTTGCCGAGGACGGTTCCGGCTGCGTATTGACCTCGAACCACCGAGCTTGAAACCTGCCCGGGCGCGAGCGGACGGACCGCCGCTATGACGTCAGCTTTTTTGGAGCGGACCGCATCAGCATCGAAGGCGATCGGTGGCTCCATGGCGGTCATCGTCAGCAGCTGGAACAGATGGTTGGGCACCATGTCGCGCAGCGCCCCGGTCTTGTCGTAGAACTTGCCGCGTCGCTCGACGCCGACGGACTCTGCCGCGGTAATCTGGACGTGGTCGATGTGTTGGCGATTCCACAGCGGCTCGAACAGGCCATTGGCGAAACGCAGCACCATGATGTTCTGGACTGTCTCCTTACCGAGGAAATGGTCAATACGGTAAATCTGAGGCTCCTGCAGGGTCTTGAGAATTTCGGCATTGAGCGCCTTGGCCGATGCCAGGTCGTGGCCGAACGGCTTCTCGATCACCACCCGTCGCCACTGGCCGTTTTGTTCCGTCACCAGCCCGGCGGCCCCGAGCCGAGCAACCACCGTGGCGAAGAAACGGTCGGCGACCGCGAGGTAGAACAGATAATTGTGTTCGGTCCCGGCGGTACGGTCGAGCTCTGCCAGATACGCGCCCAACCGCTGGTACATCCCGGGGTCGTTCAGGTCGCCCTGAAGATAGCTCATGCGGTCGGTAAGCCATCGCCAAGCGCCCTGGTCGATGTGGTCGGCCTGGAACTCGCCATCACCTGTCGTGATGAATTCGTTCATCATACTGGTCAGGCTGTCTCGCCAGTCTTGTGTGGTCTTGGCGGCAAGGTCGACGCCGACGACGCGGAAACCGCCGGACAATCGCTTGGCGTCGACCAGATCATAGAGCGCCGGCACAACGAGGCGTTTGGTCAGATCGCCGGCAGCTCCGAAGATAACCATCGCACAAGGTGGCGCCACCGGGCTGTCTTGCTGGAGGGGGCGCTCCTGCGTGCCTGCCGACATGGTCTGGTCCTCTGTGGCGTCGGGTGCCGCCTGGCAAATGCTGTGGAGACCGCATCAACGGCGGTTAAGTACTTCCTTGGCGGCCGCGACCACCTGCTGCGGCTCGAAGCCGAACTTGCGCTGCAGCTCCTTGAGTGGAGCAGAGGACCCGAAAGTCTTCATGCCGATAATTTTGCCGTGGGGACCGACATACCGTTCCCAGCCCAGCATCGAGCCCTGCTCGATGGCGACACGCGCCGTTACGTCGGCGGGCAGCACGCTTTCCCGGTAGGACCGCGGCTGACGTTCAAAAATGTCCCAGGACGGCATCGAGACCACACGAGAGCGGATGCCTTCCGCCGTCAGCGTCTCATGAGCGTCGATCGCCAGGGACAATTCACTCCCGGTGGCGATGAGAATGACGTCGGGGGCACCACGCGTGGGGTCCGCCATAATGTAGGCGCCCTGAGCGACGCCGACGGCTGAAGCATATTTGTTTCGATCGAACGTCGGCAAAGGTTGGCGCGAGAGCGCGATGGCGGCCGGCTGGTGCCGCAACTGCATCACAAAGCGGTACGCCTCGACGACCTCGTTGGCATCTCCCGGCCGGAACACCACCAGACCCGGAATGGCGCGCAGCGAAATCAGCTGCTCAACCGGTTGATGCGTCGGCCCATCCTCACCGTCACCCATGGCGTCGTGGGTGTAGACAAATATGGCTGGCAATTCCATCATGGCGGAGAGGCGGATGGCAGGCCGGGCATAGTCGCTGAAGATCAGGAAGGTCGCCCCAAAGGCGCGCAGCTTGGAAAGCGACAGCCCATTGACGATGGCCGTCATGGCGTGCTCGCGGACTCCGAAATGAAAATTACGCCCTGACGGCGTTGCACGCTCGAAGTCTCCCGCCCCGGGAAATTTGAGTGTCGTCTTGGTCGACGGCCCCAGATCCGCGGCGCCCCCCAGCAGCCAGGGGATGTTCTGGGCCAATAGGTTGAGCACCTCGCCCGACGCGTCACGACCAGCGATGCCCTTGGGATCGGCCGGGAACCTCGGAAGGTTGCGGTCCCATCCAGCCGGCAGCAGGCGCCGCTGCATCTGGTCGATCTCGGTGGCGAGATCGGGAAACTGCTTCTGATAAGCAGCAAACAGCGCCTCCCAGCGCTGCCGCGCCTCGGCCCCGCGCGCACCGATCCCGGCATCGAAATGCTCGCGAACTCCGTCAGGGACCAGAAATTTGGCGTCTTCCGGCCAGCCATAGGCGCGCTTGACCAGTCGGACCTCCTCCTCACCCAGCGGTTCGCCGTGCGCCGCCGCAGTATCGACTTTGTGTGGCGATCCATACCCGATATGACTGTCGACAATGATCAGCGTCGGCCGTCCCGTGGTCTGGCGGAACACGCTGAGCGCATCCTCGATCTGCTCGATATCGTTGGCATCGCCGACGCGGAGCACGTTCCACTGGTAGGCCAGAAAGCGGGTCGCAACATCCTCGGTAAACGCGATACTTGTTTTGCCCTCGATGCTGATGTGATTGTTGTCGTAGATCCAGCACAGGTCATCGAGGCCAAGCTGGCCGGCGAGGGACGCGGCTTCCGAGCCGACGCCCTCCATCAGATCGCCGTCACCACACACGGCATAGACGTTGTAGTCGAACAGCTCGAAGCCCGGGCGGTTGTAGCGACTGGCGAGCCATTTGCGAGCGATCGCCATGCCGACGCTGTTGGCGATGCCCTGGCCCAGCGGTCCGGTGGTCGCCTCGACTCCCGAGACCAAATGATATTCCGGATGTCCCGGCGCCTTGCTGCCGAGCTGACGGAACCGCCGAATGTCTTCAAGGGTCACTGATGGCTTGCCCAGATCCTCGTATTCTGCGTTGACCGCGCGGGTCCCGGTCAGAAACAACAAGGACCAGAGCAGCATCGAGGCATGTCCGTTGGAGAGTACGAACCGGTCACGATCAGGCCAGATCGGATCCTTCGGGTCGAAGCGCATGACTCGGTTCCAAAGGGTATAAACGAGGGGCGCCAGTGCCATCGGCGTCCCGGGATGGCCCGACTTCGCCTGCTGGACGGCATCGATGGCAAGCGTGCGTATGGTATTGATTGCCAACTGATCGAGCGGCTCGATTGTCATTGCAGTTCTCCGCGTCGGAAGCCCCACAGTACTGACAAAAGGGCAAGCGCGGCCCCTTAGTTGCTCACCCAGAGCAAAACTTTTGCACGGGCCTTGGGTTCGCCGCTCGAGCACGGATTCGCGGCTGGCGCAGTCAGCCCTTATGCTTTCTCGAGATGCCCGCCGAACCCGTAGCGCATGGCCGACAGCACCTTATTGGCAAAGTCCGCCTCGCCGCGGGAACTGAATCGCTCGAAGAGGGCCGACGCCAGCACGTAGGCCGGCACCCCCTCGTCAATCGCAGCTTTGATGGTCCATCGTCCCTCGCCGGAATCCGCGACCCGGCCCGCGAAGCTCGCAAGCGTCGGGTCGTGCATCAAGGCGGCGGCTGAAAGATCCAGAAGCCAGGAGGAGATGACGCTGCCGCGACGCCAGAGCTCGGTGATATCGGCGAGGTTGAGATCGTACTGATAATGTTCGGGATCGCGCAGCGGAGTGGTCTCTGCATCAAGCGAGTGGACCTGCTTGCCGATATTGGCGGCCTTGATGATCGCCAGCCCCTCGGCGTAGGCGGCCATCAGGCCATACTCGATTCCGTTGTGCACCATCTTGACGAAATGGCCGGCGCCGCTCGGCCCGCAGTGCAGATAGCCTTGCTCGGATGTTCCACCGGCCTGTTCGCGGCCGGGGGTGCGCGGGATGTCGCCGCGACCCGGGGCCAGAGTAGCGAAGATCGGGTCGAGATGCCGCACCACCTCGGTCTCGCCGCCAATCATCATGCAATAGCCGCGCTCCAGCCCCCAGACACCTCCGCTGGTCCCAACGTCGACATAGTGGATGGCCTTCGCGGTAAGATCCTTGGCGCGGCGAATATCGTCGATATAGTAGGAATTGCCACCATCGATCAGAATGTCGCCGGGCTCGAGATGCGGCAGAACATCGGCGATGGTCTGGTCGACTACGCCTGCCGGGACCATCAGCCAAAGTGCCCGTGGCTTTGCCAGTTGCTCGCTGAGCCCTGCGGTCGAGCGGGCTGGAATGGCTCCTTCCTTGGCCATCGCCTCGACGACCTTCTCGACCCTGTCGAACACCACGCAATCGTGGCCGCCTTTCAGAAGCCTGCGCACCATGTTCGCTCCCATCCGGCCAAGGCCGATGACCCCGAGTTGCATGCGCCAATCCTCCTTCGATATCAGCCGGATCCTCTGAGCCGGCGATAGCGCCGGATCAAGGTGTTGGTCGAGCTGTCATGCTCGAGCCTTGGCTCCACCGCACTTTCCAGCTGCGGAACGATTCGCTGAGCCAGCGCCTTGCCGAGTTCGACGCCCCATTGATCAAACGAATCGATCTGCCAAATGACGCCCTGCGTGAACACGCTGTGCTCATAGAGTGCGACCAGCTTGCCGAGCGCTGCCGGCGTCAAACGGTCGAGCAGTAGTGTGTTGGATGGGCGATTGCCTTCGAACAGACGGTGTGGCACGAGCCAGTCCGGTGTGCCTTCTGCCTTGACCTCGTCGCGGGTCTTTCCGAAGGCGAGCGCCTCGGTCTGAGCGAAGACATTGGCAAGCAGCAGGTCATGATGTCTTCCCAAGGGATTCAGGGCCTTCGCGAAGGCGATGAAGTCGCAGGGTATCAGCCGGGTACCCTGATGGATCAGCTGATAGAAGGAATGCTGTCCGTTGGTCCCAGGTTCGCCCCAGTAGATCGGTCCGGTATCGTAGTCCACCGCTTGACCGTCGAGGGTCACGTGCTTGCCGTTGCTCTCCATGGTCAGCTGTTGGAGATAGGCGGGGAAGCGCTTCAAATACTGTTCATAGGGCAGGACGGCGGCCGTCTGAGCGCCGAAGAAATTGTTGTACCACACAGCGAGCAACCCCATGACGACCGGCAGGTTGCGATCAAAGGGGGCGGTGCGGAAATGTTCGTCTATCTCATGGAAACCTTCAAGCATGGCATGAAAACGATCCGGCCCCACGGCAACCATCGTTGACAGACCGATGGCTGAATCCATCGAATAGCGCCCACCGACCCAGTCCCAGAAGCCGAACATGTTGGCGGTGTCGATGCCAAATCTCGCAACTTCCGCTTCATTGGTTGAGACGGCGACGAAATGTCTGGCAACGGCGGTTTCGTCGGCGTTCAGACCAGCCAGCAGCCACTCGCGCGCCGTCTGCGCGTTGGTCATGGTCTCGAGCGTGGTGAAGGTCTTTGAGGAGACGATGAACAAGGTCTCTGCGGGATCGAGATCGCGCACCGCCTCCACGAAATCCGTGCCGTCGACATTGGAGACGAAGCGGAAGGTCATCGCCCGCTCGCTGTAATGCTTGAGCGCTTCGTAGGCCATGACCGGCCCGAGGTCCGACCCTCCGATCCCGATGTTGATGACATTGCGCACGCGCTTGCCGGTGTAGCCCTTCCAGTCGCCGCTGCGCAGCCGGCAGGCGAAGTCGGCCATCTTGTTGAGAACCGCATGGACATCAGGCACGACGTTGTGGCCATCGAGCATGATCTTGGCACCGACCGGCGCGCGCAGAGCAACGTGAAGCACCGCGCGGTTCTCCGAGACATTGATCCGGTCGCCCCGGAACATGGCGTCGATGTGCTCTCGCAAGCCTGATTGCTCGGCTAACTGAACCAGCAGCCGGAGGGTTTCATCGGTAATGCGGTTCTTCGAATAGTCGAAGTAGATACCGGCGACGTCGATCGCGAGCCGCTCACCGCGCCCGCCATCGGCAGCGAAAAGTTGCCGGAGATGGAGGTGTTTGATGTCTTGGTAATGGGTTTCGAGCAAGCCCCAAGCGGGGCGCAGGCGCAGAGCTTGGACCTTCATCGACGGTTTCCTCGCGCGTGGCGCTGCAGACCTGGTTCAGCTCGCTTGGCGGATCGCGGTGCTCTTGGCATGGACGCAGGCCATCAGATCGTTCCAGGATTTAACGAATGAAGCAGCCCCTTCGTCCTGGAGCTGTGCGGCCAGCGCGTCGATGTCGATGCCTGCCTTGGCGAAGCTCGCCAGCACCGTCTCGGAGTCGCCTCCGTCGGGGGCCAGTGGCACTGCATTGACCTCGCCGTGATCGTCGAAGGCGCTCAGTGTGGCCTCCGGCATGGTATTGATCGTGAGCGGCGCCGCGAGAGCCTTCACATAGAGGATGTCGGAGGCGGTCGCGTCCTTGGTCCCGGTGCTCGCCCAGAGGAGGCGCTGGGCGCGGGCGCCTGCGTTGGCGGCGCGCTGGAATCGCGCCGATGCGAGCATCTCCGTATAGGCTTGGTAGACGCGCTGGGCGACCGCGATCCCGAGCCGATTGGTCAAGTCGGGCGGAACCTTGCGGCTGACCGCGACGTCCCAGCGGCTGACGAACAGGGAGGCGACCGAGGCGACGGCCGGGTTGAGCCGCGCCGCGATGCGCCGCTCGACGCCACGAAGATAAGCCGCGGCCGCCGCCGCATATTGCTCGCGGGAAAAGAGCAGCGTGACGTTGACCGGAACGCCGGCGAAGATCGCCGCCTCAATAGCGGGCAGGCCTTCGGGCGTGCCGGGAATCTTGATGAAGAGGTTGGGCTGGCCGGCCCGTTCATGGAGGTCGCGCGCGGCAGCGAGCGTGCTGTCGGTGTCATGGGCCAGCAAGGGCGAAACCTCGAGCGACACCCAGCCGTCCACCCCGTCGGTGCGTGAATGGATCGGGCGAAACAGCTCGGCAGCGCGGATCAAATCCGCCAGTGCCAGTTCGAAGAACAACTGCTCTGCGGATGTTGCCGAGGTAGCCGTTCGGGAGATGTCGTCATCATAGATTGAGCTGTTCCTGAAGGCATGGTCGAAGATCGTGGGATTCGAAGTGAGCCCCGTCACCGACAGCTCATCGATGTAACGCTTCAAGGTTCCGCTGTTCAGCAATTCGCGCGTGATGTTGTCGAGCCAGAGGCTCTGACCGAGATCATGGAGTCTCCCAGTGGGTGTCATGCTTTCACCTCCGGGTCGGACGGATGCTGAGGCCATATTGTGGCATTGTGGCGGGGGCTTTGCGCGATAGGTCACCGTGACCCATGGGTGCTCTCCGCGCAGGTGCTCCGGTGCGCCAACCCGATCGGCAATCCCGCTCCTCGAGCCTCGCGCCTATTGAAACCTGTATTCCTCTTGATCGTTCCCGACCAGACCCGGGTCCTGCGTCATGCACGCGGGCGCGCCCGCATGTCGGCTGTTCCAATCCTGGTCACGTCGAACGAAGGTGTGCCCGACTCACCTTTGCGATCTTCGGCGCGCCTCTGTTTCTAAGCCGGTGCTGCGAACCGCGCCAGAGCCTGGGGCGGCCGACACCGCGGGCTTTTGCGGCTGCGAGTTATCGAACGGGGAGTTGAGGTGGCGGCCCGCCGAAAACGATGCCGCAAGCCGGGTATTCGCGACCGGGCGGGTGTCGGCTTCCGGCGGAGTTCGTCAGGCCGAGCCGGCGCAGTCGGTGTGGGCCAGGGATCGACCTATCGAAGCGGTGCCGGCAAACGGCAACAGCTGACTCGATGACGCGGGAAGCTCGCGGATGGGCAAACGAACGAGGACCAGCGTGCCGACGCCCAGCGTCGATCGCATGCGAATGGCTCCGCCATGAAGTTCGACCAGCGACCTCGCAATGGCGAGGCCGAGGCCCGAGCCGGTATGCCGTTTGGTGAATTGGCTGTCCACCTGCTCGAACGGCCGACCAAGCTCGCGGAGCGCTTCCTTGGGAATGCCGATCCCGGTGTCCTCGACCGCTATGCTGACCGCCGACCCGGCCATCCGGCCGCGCATCGTGATCCGCCCGCCCTCCGGCGTGAATTTGACGGCATTGGACAGCAGATTGATCACGATCTGCTTGAGGGCGCGACGATCGGCCTTGAGACGAAGCGAGGGAGCGACGTGAATGTTGAGGACAAGGCGCTTTTCCTTCGCGGGTCCGGCAATGGCGCGCGCTGATTCACCCAGCAATTGGCCAAGATCGACGTCGTCGATCTGCAGCTTGGTACGTCCTGCCTCGATCTTGGACATGTCAAGGATGTCGTTGATGACATCAAGCAGGTAGCTGCCGCTCTCGCGGATGTCACGACAATACTCGTGATATTTTCCGGCACCGAGCGGCCCGAACATTTCCGATTCCATGATTTCGGAAAAACCGATGATAGCGTTGAGCGGTGTCCGCAGCTCGTGGCTGATATTGGCGAGAAATTCCGATTTGGCCTTGTTAGCCTCCTCGGCTCGGCGCTTCTGCTCACTGTAATTCTCGGCAAGGAAGGCGAGCTGTTGGGCTTGGTGTTCAAGGGCACGCTGCGAATTGCGCAGATCGGCGACGGTGGCGATCAGCTGACTCTCGCTTTCCATCAATTTCTGCTCGTGCAGTTTGAGCGCCGTGATGTCGGTTCCGACCGAGACGAAGCCGCCGTCTTTGGTGCGTCGTTCGCTGATATGCAGCCACCGCCCATCCTCAAGTTGCGCTTCGAAGGTGTGGGCATTCTCGTGGTTCCGGTTGCCGTGGCTGCGCTGCTTACGGATGACCGGACGGGTGCCGGCATGAACGACCTTGCCGTATTCGGTCCCCGGCACGACCGCGTCATTGGGCAGGCCGTGAAGGCTCTGGAACTTGGAATTACACAGCACGAGCCGGTTGTCGGCATCCCAGACCACGAAGGCTTCCGAAATGGTCTCAATGGCGTCGTGCAGCCGTACGTCGGCCGCCGCCCGACGTTCAGCCAGGGTTTTTTGCTCGGTGATGTCGATGGCGATGCCGATCAAATGCGCTCCCGGCTCGCCGGGCTGCTGGACGAGTTCGCATCGCGCCCGCAGCCAGACCCAGTCGCCGTTGGTATGGCGCATGCGAAAGACCCGGTCGATCGCCGTGGTTTCGGCCTCGGTCAACTGAGCGGCAATCTCGTAGAGCTTGATGTCGCTTGGATTAACGAGCGCGCTGACCTCGCTGAACGTCAAAAGGTCGTCTCTGGGCTCAAGACCCAGGATATCGAACATCGAATGCGACCAGAAAATGCGACCGCGGGCCAAGTCCCAATCCCAAAGGCCGCAGCGCCCGCGATTGAGCGCGGTATCGATGCGGTGGCGCACAGTGTCGAAAATGAGATCGGCCTCCCGCGCCCGCATCGCCTGCCAATGGAAGGCAAAGCCGAGAATCAACAGCACGCAACCCGTCGTTGCGAGAAGCGTGACCGTGAGCATCGTGTCCGACCGCCAGGCCGCAAGGGCAACCGCGCGAGGCTGGATGATGATGAGCTGGCTGCCGATCGATTTGAGATCGCGGATGACGACCTGAGCCGGGCCGTCGCCGGCCAGTACCACCTCGGCGGTGCCAGTGTCGGCATTGAAGGTCGCCTGCGACCAGGCACGGCCCAGCACCTCGCGCGATATCTGCCGGACGACCGAATGCTCGTTCGGCGCGGCCGCGATGATCTGCCCGACGGCATCGAAGATCAGGATCGAGCGGCCGTTGGCGGTGGCCTGCGGCGGCAGGACCCGGTTGAGGGTCGCCTGGGCCCGCTCCGGTGCCACGGCACCATCCCGCGTCGTACGCTCGAGACGATCAGCCACGATGTCGGCCAGCTGATCCATTTGGACGCCGGCCTCGATGATCGTCTGCTGGTGGCGCGCATACATCTGCACCACGGCGCCGATGCCGACCGTGACCAGAAA
>Ga0187783_10003900_pt1 | contig 11015 bp, 14 predicted proteins | sample 1015_SJ02_MP02_2_FD_132471 | JGI IMG/M metagenome (GOLD analysis project Ga0187783, IMG submission 132471) | Tropical peat soil microbial communities from peatlands in Department of Meta, Colombia - 1015_SJ02_MP02_20_MG | ecosystem: Environmental > Terrestrial > Soil > Wetlands > Peat | place...
CCCGAGCACGCCGATTTGCGGCATCGCTTGCGGCTGCGGACCGCCGTTTCCTTCTGACATATTGTTAATCTCCGGCCGCCGATCGGCGTTAAAGGTTGGCTAACACAGGCAAAGCAGGTGAACAATGGCGGCTGCGGGAAACTTCCGCCGCCGTTAATCTTGCGAATCGCGCTGTGGCGCCGAAAAATGCGCCAATTGTGACCGCCAAGCGGCGGCTGGCTGGCAGCAGACGCTGCGGTTCGGCGGGCGACGATATTGGCGGGCCGTCGCCGATCGTTTAAACTTTGGCGGCAAGCACGCCGGTGTGGCTCGCGGCTACTGGATGGTGCCCAGTGCGTGCCTACATAAGCTGTACCCCGAGCCCTGCGGGTTCGCGACCTCGAACCGCCTTCGGGTGCATTGTCCGTAATCGCGGCGCCGAGAGAATAGAGACGTGTTCGACATCTACACCATCATCTTCCTGGCGCTCGCCGTCTTTATCTTCTTTCGGCTTCGCAGCGTCTTGGGGCAACGGACCGGGCGGGAACGGCCGCCCTACGAGCCTTATTCCACGCGTGACGCCGTACGCAGTCCGGCAAACGACAAGATCGTGACCTTATCGCAGCGTCCGGCCGAACCGGCGGCCGGCCGGCCTGCCGAGTCGGTACCGCCGCCGGCCGATCGCTGGAAGGACGTGGCCGAGAGCGGCTCAAGCGTGGCGGCAGGGCTTGACGCCATTGCGGCGGCCGATGCGAGTCTCGACGCCAAGCACTTCATTACCGGCGCGCGCGCCGCCTACGAGATGATCGTGACCGCATTCGCCGAAGGCGATCGGCGGCAATTGCGCAGCCTGCTTTCGCGCGAAGTGTATGACGGGTTCGACGCTGCCATCAGCGAACGCGAAAGCCGGGGCGAGACCGCGGAAACGCGCTTCGTCTCGATCGACGGCTCGACGATCACCGCCGCCGAGTTGCGCGCGCGGACCGCGCAGATCACGGTGCGTTTTGTTTCCAAGCTGATTTCGGTCACGCGCGGGCGCACGGGCAACGTCATCGACGGGAACGCGGAGAAAGTCACTGACGTAACCGACGTCTGGACCTTCGCACGCGAAGTTTCGTCTCGCGATCCCAACTGGAAGGTCGTCGCAACCGAAGCCGGACAGTAATTTGCATGGCGACGCTTGGTCGAGCATGGCTCTCCGTCGCCATCGTGCTCGGCCTTGCCGGGTTCGCAGCCGCTGGCCTATGCGCGGAGCGCGAGCCGATCAAATTTCCCAATACACAGTACGAGCCGGTCGATTGGGCTGGTCTCGATGGTTGGGCGAGCGACGATCACGCCACCGCGTTTGCCGCCTTTCTCGAAAGCTGCCGCGCGCTCAGTGGAGGCCGCCAGCCGCCGGCCGAACCGACCGCAATCGCAGATGCGCTGAGGGCCGTCTGCGCGCGCGCCTTCGCGGCGGTTCCGCTCGAAGAAGAGGGTGCGCGCAAGTTCTTCGAGAATAACTTCCGGCCGCTGCGAATCAGCAAGCTCGGCGATGCCGAGGGCTTTCTCACTGGCTATTACGAGCCAATCTACGAAGGTTCGCGGGTGCCGACCGGCGAATTCACGGCGCCGCTTTATCGTCGCCCGCCCAATCTTGCAGTTGCCGGCCGCCGCAAGCTCGGCGATGCCTTTCCCAGCAAAGGCGTGAAGGTGGGCTTGCGCGTCGGCCGCCGCAAGCTCGTGCCCTATTACGACCGCGGCCAGATCGAAGACGGCGCGCTCGACGGATGGCACCTGGAAATCTGCTGGCTGCGCAGCGAAGTCGACGTGCTGTTCGCGCAGATCCAAGGCTCGGCGCGGATCAGACTGGAAGACGGTACGATCCTGCGCGTCAACTACGATTCGCATAACGGCTGGCCCTATACGGCGGTGGGGCGCGCGCTGATCGAACGCAAAGTTTTCACCAGGGACGAGCTGTCGATGGAGCGCATTCGCGATTGGATGACGGCCAATCCGGACGAGGCGAAAGAAGTCAGGCGCACCAACAAATCTTATGTCTTTTTCCGTATCACGGCGCTTGCTCCGCAAGATGAGCCCGTCGGCGGCCAAGGCGTTCCGCTGATGCCTGGCCGCTCGATCGCGATCGACCGCGCGCTCCATGTCTATGGCACGCCGTTCTTCATCGCCGCCGACTTGCAGATCGCCAACGAGAAAGCCGGAACGAAATTTCGGCGCCTGATGGTGGCCCAGGATACCGGGTCGGCCATTGTAGGGCCGGCGCGAGCCGATATTTATTTCGGCGCCGGCGACGAGGCGGGTCGCATCGCCGGCCGCATCAAAAATCCCGGCCAGTTTGTGATGCTGATGCCGCGCGAACTCGATCCCGTCGAGGCTGCGCGACATACGCCTTTGCCGCCTGACCGCCGCGGCATCCTCGCCCAGTCAGGCCCCGGGAACATGATCGATCCGACGGCCGAAGAGGTGCCGCTGCCAGAGCCCAGGCCCGCCACCGCACCGGCCGCGGCTGCGCCGGCGCCACGGCCGAAAGCAAAAGCGGCGGCGAGAAACTGGCGCGTGCGATGAGTCGCCGGCGGTCGTTGAGCGAGGAAGAGCGCGCTTTGTGGACTGGTTTTGCACGCACGATCACGCCGCTCAATCCGTCGCGCCAAGGCGCCGAAGTTTCGGAACCGGCTCATTCGGCCAAGCTTGCCGCCAAATCTCCCGCCAAGGCTGAGAACAAGGCCGGGAAATCGACGCCGGTCCGGTCGCGGACAGCTCCGACGCACGAAACCCAGCCGGAGAAAAAAGCGCCGGCGCTCGCGCCGCTCGGGCGAAGATTCAAGCAACGGGTTGCACGCGGCCGCGAGCCGATCGATGCCCGGCTTGATCTGCACGGCTTGACCCAAATGCAGGCGCACGCCGCGTTGCTGCGCTTCTTGCGGCGCGCACAAGCGGACGGCGCACGGATAGCGCTCATCGTCACCGGCAAAGGCGCGAGCAAAAGCGGGGAAGCGCTTGAGCGCGGCATACTCAAGCGGCAGGTACCGCTCTGGCTCTCGCTGCCCGAGTTCCGCTCGCTTGTGGTCGGATTCGAAGACGCGCACACCGGTCACGGCGGCGCCGGCGCATTGTATGTGCGCTTGCGGCGCGCGCAGCGATCCAGCGATTGAGCGCGACCATCGGAATGCCAGCGCGCGCACACGAATTCGTCAACTTCCCGAGTCAACATGCGCTGCTCAGAGCGAGATGACTTTTCTTCGAATCGTCATCCCGCTCTCGCCATTTGCTTGCGAATGATCTTTTCCGAAAACCGGCTACCACTTTTCGGGATCATGCTTCAGTGGAGTATGCGCATGTCCGACATCGCTGATACATCGTTCGAGCCGAGCGCAAAGCGCGACGAACGCACCGACAAGCAGACTCTCGCCCAGGTCGAGAAGTGGATGGCGATGATCCGCGAGATCGATCAAGAGCAGCAAACCGAACACAAACGCGCGGATTGAGCGCGGCCAGTCCGGTAGACGACAGACGCGGCTCTACAAAATGAACCGGCTGAGGTCGGCGTTCTTCGCCAGATCGCCGATATGCTTGTGCACATAGGCCGCATCGATGCGCACGGTCTCGCCGTGCCGGTCGGGAGCGGCGAACGATATTTCGTCGAGCACGCGTTCCAGCACGGTCTGCAGCCGGCGCGCGCCGATATTCTCCACGCTCGCATTCACCGCCACCGCCGTGTCGGCCACCGCATCGATCGCATCCTCGGAGAATTCCAGCGTCACGCCTTCGGTGCCCATCAGCGCGATATATTGCTTGATCAATGAGGCTTCCGGCTCGGTGAGGATGCGGCGGAAATCGTCGCGCGTAAGCGCTTTCAATTCGACCCGGATCGGCAAGCGGCCTTGCAGCTCGGGCAAAAGATCCGACGGTTTTGCGGTGTGGAAAGCCCCCGAGGCGATAAAAAGGATGTGATCGGTCTTCACCGCGCCGTGCTTGGTCGCAACCGTCGTGCCCTCGATCAACGGCAACAGATCCCGCTGCACGCCTTCGCGCGAGACGTCGCCGCCGATGCGGCCGTCACGCGCGCAGATCTTGTCCACCTCGTCGAGAAAGACGATGCCGTTATTTTCGACCGCCTTGATGGCTTCCTGGGTGAGCTGCTCAGTATCGAGGAGCTTGTCGGATTCCTCGTTGATGAGGATCTCGTAGGAATCGTGCACCGAAACGCGCCGCGTCTTGGTGCGCCCGCCGCCGAGCTTGCCGAAAATATCGCCGATCGAAATGGCGCCGACCTGCGCACCTGGCATGCCCGGAATTTCAAACAACGGCATGCCGCCGGAGGATTGCACCTCGATTTCGATCTCCTTGTCGTCAAGCTCACCGGCGCGCAGCTTGCGCCGGAAGGTTTCCCGGGTCGAGCCGCTGGCATTGGCGCCTACCAGCGCATCAAGCACGCGATTTTCCGCCGCTTGCTGCGCGCGCGCCTGCACGTCCTTGCGCTTCTTGTCGCGCGTCAGCGTGATCGCAATCTCGACCAGATCGCGGATGATTTGCTCGACATCGCGGCCGACGTACCCCACCTCGGTGAACTTGGTCGCTTCCACCTTGAGGAAGGGCGCGCCGGCAAGCTTGGCGAGCCGCCGGGAGATTTCGGTCTTGCCGACGCCGGTCGGCCCGATCATCAGAATGTTCTTCGGCAGAACCTCTTCGCGGAGACGGTCTTCGAGCTTCAGCCGGCGCCAGCGGTTGCGTAAAGCGATGGCGACGGCGCGCTTCGCGTCGGCTTGCCCGACGATGAAGCGATCGAGCTCGGAGACGATTTCGCGGGGGGAAAAGTCACTCATGGATTGCGGACCATCAAAAGCGCCGCGCCGTCGGGCGTGTTTACCGGCCGGTGTTTGCGAAAGCCGGCTTTTTCGTAAGCCCTGATGGCGCGCGTGTTGTCGGGATTGGGATCGGTCAGGATTTGCGGCACGCCGCTATTAAGCAAGCCGTCGGCAAACGCGCGAATAAAAGCCGAGCCGTGACCGCGTGCGATCATATCTTCTTCGCCGATGAATCGATCGATGCCGCAAGCGCCCGCCACAAGCGCGCCGAAACCATGATGAGGCCAGGCGCTCCGGTCGTAGCACTGCAGATAGGCAAAGGCTCGGCGGTCATGTTCGACAATAAACTGATCCATGGCGGGATGGCCAAAATCTCCGCTCACCAACGCATACTGCTCGTCCACATCGCCCCACCATTGGGCGACATGCGGCTTTGCCAGCCATCGCCGGACAAGCGGGAAATGGTCCGCGGTCATGGACCGGAACGCGTAAGACGCAGCCGCCATCAGTCGCTCTTCAATGTTTCGACCGTGACATTGCGGTTGGTGTAGACGCAGATCTCGGCCGCGATATCGAGCGAGCGGCGCACGATCGCCTCGGCGTCGAGCGGACTGTCCGCCAGCGCACGCGCCGCGGCGAGCGCATAGTTGCCGCCCGAACCGATGCCGATGATACCGGCTTCCGGCTCGAGCACGTCGCCGGTGCCGGTGAGCACCAGCGACACATCCTTGTCGGCAACGATCATCATGGCTTCGAGGCGGCGAAGGTAGCGGTCCGTCCGCCAGTCCTTGGCGAGTTCGACCGCCGCGCGCATGAGCTGGCCGCGATATTGCTCGAGCTTCGATTCAAGCCGCTCAAACAGCGTAAATGCATCGGCGGTAGCCCCCGCAAAGCCGCCAATCACCTCGCCGCCGCCGAGCCGGCGCACCTTGCGGGCGTTGGATTTGATGATGGTCTGGCCGATAGAGACCTGACCGTCGCCGCCGATGGCGACAAGCCCGTCCTTGCGGACGGTCAGTATCGTGGTGCCGTGCCAAGGGCCGGGGGTTCCGGCGGGGCCGGTTTCGGAGAGGTGCATGGGCTGGAAGGCCTTCGTTTACGGCATGATTTAGGATTTGCACCGCGGCAATGCAAATGTGTCACCGGGAGATTGGCGGCGCGGCCAAAGCCCTGATAAAAGGCCGCTTCGCGCCCCGGAGAGCACGATGCGCAAGGCGTCCGTCAAGCGGACTACCAGGGAAACCGCAGTCGAGGTCGTGATCGATCTCGACGGCGAGGGCCGTTCGTCGATCGCAACCGGCATCGGCTTTCTCGACCATATGCTCGATCTCTTGGCGCGCCACTCGCGCATCGATATGGAGATCAAGGCCAGAGGCGATCTGCATATCGACCATCATCACACCACCGAAGATGTCGGCATCGCACTCGGGCAGGCGGTGAAGCAGGCGCTTGGCGACATGAAGGGCATCACCCGCTATGCCGACGTGCATCTGCCGATGGACGAGGCGCTCACCCGGGTGGCGATCGATATTTCCGGCCGGCCGTTTCTGGTCTTCAAGGCCGATTTTGTCCGCGACAAAGTAGGGCCTTTCGACACCGAATTGGTTCAGGAATGGTTCCAGGCGTTTGCCATCAACGCTGCCGTGACGCTGCACGTGGCGACGCTCTACGGCACGAACGACCATCATATTGCCGAATCGTGCTTCAAAGGTCTGGCACGCGCGTTGCGGGCAGCAGTCGCCATCGATCCGCGCGCCGCGCATGAGGTGCCTTCGACCAAAGGTACGCTCAGCGCCTAGCGCGCCGTCCTCGGCGCCGAGACTGTAACGACGCCGCAATAGCGCGAGCAGGACTACCGTCAGGAAATAAGAGCCGTCAGGAATAGCGTTATGTCCATCTACACCGTTCATGAGCCGCCGCTGCGCAATGGCGTGGCCGCTCCCGATCCGGAGCGCTTCGTGTTTGTGCGCGATGGCTTTTATTTCTGGGCCTTTCTGCTTACGCCGCTGTGGATCATCTGGCATCGGCTCTGGCTGGTATTGTTGATTTATCTGATCGTGGTTACCGGCCTTGTGGAAGCGATGCGTCATGCCGGTGTCGATACAGCCGGAAGGTCGCTGGTCATGCTGCTGATCTCGTTTCTGATCGGACTCGAGGCAAGCACGCTGCGCCGCTTCACGCTGACGCGGCGCGGGTGGCGCAATGTCGGTGTGGTCGGCGGTACCAACACCGAAGCCGCGGAGCGGCGTTTCTTTGATGACTTGGCTGCGGCCGGGCCGGGCAGGCCGCCCGGATCGACCGGCAATCCACCGCCCCCGTTGCCGCCGGCGCCGGCTTTCCACACGCCACCCATCGTCGGGCTTTTTCCCGAACCGGGCGCTTCGCGATGAGTGTCGCGATCGTCGATTATGGCTCGGGTAATCTGCATTCGGCCGCCCAAGCATTCGAGCGCGCGGCGCATGACGCCGGCATCGACCAGCCGATCGTTGTGACCAGCGACCCTGACATCGTTGCCGCGGCCGATCGCGTGGTGCTGCCCGGTGTCGGCGCCTTTGCCGATTGCCGCCGCGGCCTCGATGCGGTCGACGGCATGGTCGCTGCGCTCGAAGAAGCGGTGCGCCGCAAGGGGAGGCCGTTCTTCGGCATCTGCGTCGGCATGCAGCTTCTGGCCGATCGCGGCCGCGAATACGAAGTAACGCAGGGGCTGGGCTGGATCGGCGGCGAAGTGGATCGCATTACGCCGTCCGATCCGCACCTGAAGATTCCGCATATGGGCTGGAATACGCTTACCGTCACGCGGCCGCACAAATTGGTCGAGGGGCTCGGACTTGGTCCCGAGGGCCGGCATGCCTATTTCGTCCACTCCTACGCCTTCAACGTCGCGCAACGCGCCGATCTCGTGGCGGAAGCCGAATATGGCGGGCCGCTCACCGCCATTGTCGGGCACGACAACATCGTCGGTACGCAATTTCATCCCGAAAAGAGCCAGAAGCTCGGCCTTGCGCTGATCGCCAACTTCCTCATGTGGAAGCCGTGATCCTCTTTCCCGCCATCGATCTGAAAAACGGCGAAGCCGCGCGCCTCGAACAAGGCGACATGGCACGTGCCACCGTCTTTCATCGCGATCCAGCTGAACAGGCGCGGACCTTCGCGGCGCACGGCTTCGAATATTTGCACATCGTCGACCTCGACGGCGCCTTTGCCGGCAAGCCGATGAATGCGGCAGCGGTCGAGCGCATCCTCGCGGCGGTGCGGATACCGGTTCAGCTCGGCGGTGGCATTCGCGATCATGCAACCATCGAGCGCTGGCTCGCAAAGGGCGTTACCCGCGTCATCATCGGCACCGCCGCGGTTCGCGATCCCGCGCTGGTCAAGGCGGCCGCCAAAGCATTTCCTGGCCGCATCGCGGTAGGGCTTGATGCGCGCGACGGCAAAGTCGCCGTTCAAGGCTGGGTGGAGCGCTCCGACCTTTCCGCGCTGGATATCGCCAAGCGCTTCGAGGATGCCGGCGTTGCCGCCATCATCTACACCGACATAGCCCGCGACGGCATGCTCAAGGGCCTCAATATCGACGTCACGGTCGCGCTTGCCGACGCGGTGTCCATTCCGGTGATTGCGTCCGGCGGTCTCGCCTCGCTCGACGATATCCGCGCGCTGCTTCACCCGCGCGCAAGAAAACTCGCCGGCGCGATTGCCGGCCGCGCGCTCTATGACGGCAGGCTCGATGCCGCCGCCGCGTTGACGCTCATTCGTGCGGCGCAGGCGGCTTAGATGTTCAAAGTCCGCGTCATTCCATGTCTCGACGTGAAAGACGGCCGGGTCGTCAAAGGCGTCAATTTCGTCAATTTGCGCGACGCCGGCGATCCGGTCGAAGCGGCCATCGCCTATGACGAGGCCGGCGCCGACGAACTCACCTTTCTCGACATTACCGCAAGCCACGAGGATCGCGACATCATGCTCGACGTGGTGCAGCGCACCGCCGAGGCGTGCTTCATGCCGCTCACGGTTGGCGGCGGTGTGCGCACCATTGACGATATTCGCGCGCTGTTGTCCTTCGGCGCCGACAAGGTCTCGATCAACACGGCCGCTGTCGCGCGGCGCGCGTTCGTGAAGGAGGCGGCGGAAAAATTCGGCGATCAATGCATCGTTGTCGCCATCGATGCGAAGAAGGTATCGCCGCCGGGGGAGGCCGGTCGCTGGGAAATCTTCACCCATGGCGGCCGCAAGCCGACCGGCCTCGACGCCATCGCTTATGCGCGCGAAGTGGTGTCGCTCGGGGCCGGAGAGATCCTGCTCACCTCCATGGATCGCGACGGTACGCGGCAAGGCTTCGATATCGCGCTGACCTGCGCGGTGGCCGATGCTGTGACTGTGCCGGTGATCGCCTCGGGCGGCGTCGGCAATCTCCAGCACCTGGTCGACGGCATCCGCGACGGTCATGCGTCGGCGGTGCTCGCCGCTTCGATCTTTCACTTCGGCGAATTTTCGGTGCGCGACGCCAAGACATTCATGGCCAAGGCCGGGCTGCCGGTGCGGCTCGATCCGTGAGTCGGCTGCACCGTGCGCCCGTCGGCGCGAAAGCAGGACCCAGTTTCGCGCGCTTTCTGGATCCTCACTTTCGCTGAAAGCAGGAATGAGCGGTTACTTTGGTCAAGTTCACTCGGTCCGCAGACTGATCGCGAATATCAGGATACGCGCTTGGCCCAGGCGATTGCGCTTTCAAGCCTGTCGTTACCCCAGAACATTTCGCCACCGGGCGTTATGAAAGTCGGCGCGCCGAAAATTTCCAGCCGTTGCGCTTCGGCCGTCTGCGCGCGGAGCTTGTCCTTGATTTCATGCGTTTGTGCTGCGGCCAGCGTTTTTTCAGGATCGACGCCCAGCGCCGCAAGAATGTCGCGGATCGTCTCCGGCTGATCGATGCGGCGCCCTTCGGCGAATTCCGCGCGATAAACCGCGCGGCAGAATTCCTCCGCCCAGGCCATCTTTGCCGAACGATGACCCAATCCGACCAACGCCACCCGCGCCGCCAACAGTCCCGATAGTGGAAAAGGATCCGGCCGCCGAAACGGCAGCGACAGGTCGGCGCAGATGCGCTCGATGTCGCGCCACATATGGCGACCCTTGGCCGGATAGAGATTGAAGGGCGACGTATTCCAGCCGTGCGCCTGGAAGATTGGTCCGAGCAGAAACGGCCGGTAGCGGACGTCCACGCCGGCCGCGGCCGCCAGCGCGCCAATGCGCATGGCAGCCGGATAAGAATAGACCGAGGCGAATTCGAACCAGAAGTCGAGGACCGGTGCCGCCATCAATGATCCTCATTTGGGGCGCGTCGCGCCGCCATGCGCCCCGAGAGAAAAGTCAAGAGATGAGCCAAGCTACGACCGAAGACACAATCCAAGAATACATCCCAGATACTATCTATGCGTACGGCCTCTCCCCGGCCACGGCGAGAGATGCTAAGGAGCGGCCAAGGAGCGGCTATGCAGCCATTCACGGTCTACGACCTGGAAAAGCGCGTCGAGACGCGGGCCAAGGCAGAACCCGGGACGTCCTACACCCGCACATTGGTCGACAGGGGCGTCGCCCATTGCGCCAAGAAGCTCGGCGAGGAAGCGGTGGAAGTCGCTATTGCCGCCATCGCCGAAGATCGCGCCCGGCTGGTCGAAGAAACGGCCGATCTCTTTTATCACTTGCTCGTAGTTCTGCAGATGCGCGGCGTGTCGCTTGCCGAGGTGGAAACAGTGCTTGGTGAACGCACCCGGCAGACCGGCCTCGACGAGAAGGCGGCGCGTAAGGGCGGATAGGGCATGGACCAGCGTAACGCACCCGAAGTTTCGCCGTATCGCGTTTTCTCTCGCGCGGAATGGGCAAAGCTGCGCGCCGACACGGCAATGACGCTCGAGCCCGACGAAGTGTCGCGGCTGCACTCCATGCACGACCGGCTCGACATCTCCGAGGTCGAGGAAATCTACCTGCCGCTGTCGCGGCTCCTTTCATTCTACGTGGTCGCGACCCAGCGCTTGTTTCGGGCGCAGCAAGGCTTCCTCGGCACCGAAGACGCCAAGGTGCCCTACATCATCGGTGTTGCCGGCTCGGTCGCCGTCGGCAAGTCGACCACCGCGCGCGTGCTGCAGGCCTTGTTGGCGCGCTGGCCCAATGTGCCCAAGGTCGGGCTCGTCACCACCGACGGATTCCTGTACCCCAATGCCGTGCTCGAGCGCGAAGGCCTGA
>Ga0187783_10003901_pt1 | contig 11008 bp, 8 predicted proteins | sample 1015_SJ02_MP02_2_FD_132471 | JGI IMG/M metagenome (GOLD analysis project Ga0187783, IMG submission 132471) | Tropical peat soil microbial communities from peatlands in Department of Meta, Colombia - 1015_SJ02_MP02_20_MG | ecosystem: Environmental > Terrestrial > Soil > Wetlands > Peat | place...
GCCTGGGGCATCCTGGCGGTAGCGGCGATCGATGGCGCTTTTCTCGGGCTTCCAATCGACGCGGTCGTGGCCGGGTATGTGTATCAGAACCATTCCCGTTTCCTCCTCTATGTGCTGCTAGCCTCGCTCGGATCGACTCTCGGGAGCCTTGTGATCTACGGAATCGGCTACGAGGGCGGAGAAGAACTTCTTCGCAAACGCATCTCGCGCGAGCGTTTCGAGAAGATGCATGTTGCATTCGACAGGCATCCGTTCTGGAGTTTGATGTTTCCGGCGATGTTGCCCCCGCCCACCCCGTTCAAATTGTTTGCCCTGGCCGCAGCCATTTCTGAGATGGGACTGACTCGCTACTTGTCGGCCATTTTCTTCGGTCGCCTGGTCCGTTTTTTGCTGCTCGCGCTGCTGACGCTTGAGTTCGGACCTGAAGCCGTGCACCTAGTCGGCGGCCTTTTGCGCAAACCTCTCCTGTTGATTCTGCTCATCACCGCCGCCGCCGTAGTTTGGCTTCTCGGCTCGAGGCTGCGGGCAAACCGGTTTCACGGCCGAGAGAGTTCCTCCTGATGCGGAAATCCCAACCAACCAGGCTCTGGCCGGCGTCGACGCTTGGGGGGGACTAGGCGGCCGCAGTGCGGTCTTCGGAATGGTGGAACACGCCCGCGAGCGTCTGCAGGGTCAGGGGAGCGGCAAACATGGCAACGGTAAACAGCAGGTCACCTTCGAGGGCGCGACGGAAAAACGGAAGGCCAGCCACGTAGGCCATTTCCAGCCCTTTTAGGTTCATCGGGAATGGTTTCCAGTACGCCCAATAGGCGAAGTTGCTCAGCAGGAAAAACGAGACCGAACCGAAGAGCGCGGCAGAAATCACCCGCAGCGGCTTGCGATTGCGGCGCAAGCGGGTGCCTAGCCCCAAGATGGCTCCATACCACGCCCAAGTCACCAGAAAGTCCCAGCCGAGGGGGAAGCCGTAGACCAGCTTGGTCAGCGCCACATCCGAAGCTACCAGGCACGCCAGCGCAATGCCGAACTCGCGGCGGGAGCGCTGGGCGCCAAAGAACAGCAAGGATCCGACTACCGGGGTGAACGCCCAGGGATGAGGAAGGAAGCGGACGGCCACAGCAACCAGCACGAACAGGTACGCCATCATAGAAACCTTCCCCCTACGATTGTGGCGCGGGCCGCGGACAACGTCAAGCCTGCCGAATCCCGCCCTACCCGGCCAAGGCTTGGGCCGTCAACGGCTGCCAGGGGACGTCTTCAATCCCAGAGCCTCCAGAACCGCCGGGTCGGCGACTTCGCGATCTCCTGTTTTTGTGACCAAGCCGAACGTGCCGCTGTAATCCCACATGGTCCAGCCAATGCCATGTTGCTCCAAAGATCGGCGCACGTCTCGAAGCCAAAGGGCGCGGTCCGCGGGATCGGCATAGGCACGGTAGACCCCGAACTCATCGCACACCATGGGAAGCTGGTATCGTGCTGCCCACGCCGCCACCTGCGAAATCTCCGCATCGATGCGATCCGAGTTCCAGTGATCATATCCGTAGCGGATGACCTCCAGACGATCCGTCGCATCCGGCACCGCCCGAGCGGCGCTCTCTGCGGACTCACGGGTCGAGGGATATCGCAAACCTTGGACCCAGTGCCAGAAGTACGAACCCCAGGTGGCGCCCTGGTGGGTAAACAGATGAGGGGAATAGAAATGAAAGGTGTAGATCACGTTCGGATCGCGCAGGGGTTCAAGAAACACCAGCTCGTCTTGGCTGGACCAACGGGCGCCGGTGGCCAGAATGGTGTGCCCGGGGGCGCCCTCGCGCACGGCCGCGACCAGCTTTGCCTCGACCCCGTACCAGCGGTAGCGATCGGCCATTTCGGGCTCGTTGAGGATTTCAAGGAAGACGAGCTCGGGGTCCCAGTTTGCATAGTGGTGGCCCAGGGCCCGCCAGAAATCGGCAAACTGCGGAACGAAGGCATCCTCTCTCAGCTGGTTCTTGAAGTCGCTCTCCGGGTGCATATCGAGGATGACGGCCAGCCCTTGGTTGAGGATCATCTTCACCGCGGCATCGAGGTAGGTGAGATATTCCGCCGGCAGTTCGTCGGGGTGATTGCTGGTGAACATGGGCTGAGGATTCACGCTCAGGCGAACATGATCGAAGCCTAAGGACTTAATCAGCGCGATGTCACGGGCGCTCGTCCAGGAGTCGAAATGCTGTTTGCTATAGCCTTTCCCATCATAGACCTGCGCGAACCACCCGCTGAGGTTGATGCCATGCTGAAGGTGCGCCCGCCGCGATCCGGCTCCTGGGCTGGAAAGACTTGGACTTTGGGCCTGGACGTGGGCGAAGAGCAGCAGACAAGCTCCTAGGGCGCGAAGGCTTCTCATCGATTAGGTCAAGATCGGCAAAGCGCGAATCCGTTTCTTCGTCGCCGCATAAATGGCGTTTGCCAGCGCGGGAGCCAAGGGAGGAACGGGCGGCTCTCCGGCGCCGGTGGGAGCTTCCGCACTGGGCACGAAGTAGGCTTCGACAGCGGGCGCTTCGCCCATGCGAATGGGAGCGTAGTCGTCGAAATTGCCTTGGACCACTCGCCCCTTTTCGATTGTAATCTGGCCCCGCAACGCATTCGTCAGGGCAAAAATCACTCCCCCCTGGATCTGCTGCTCGAGGATGTTGGGATTCACCACCTGCCCGCAATCAATCGCGGCCACCACGCGATGCACCCGCGGCTGGTCGCCTTCCATCGAGAGCTCGACCACCTCGGCCATGTAGGAACTGAAGCACCCAAAGCAAGCGATCCCCTGATAATGTCCCGGGGCAAGCGCCTTGCCCCAGCCCGCTTTCTCCGCCGCAAGCTCTACCGCGCCGCGCATGCGGGCCGTATGCCAGGTGGTGTCAAAGAATTTGATGTCCTCGTCTTCTCGCAGCAAGTGCAGGCGGTATTCGAGCGGATCCCGCTTGGCGGCGGCGGCCAGTTCGTCGAGGAACGATTCACTGGCGAATGCGACTTGGAGCGCGTAAACCGAGCGCATCCACCCCAAGGGCACGGGAGTTTGGCTATCCACGTAGTCCAAGTTGGCGTTCGGGAGGGCATAGATCAGGGCCGCTTCGTCCTTCAGGTCGGGATCCACCCCTCCCTCGTTGGGAGATCCTTTTTGGCCATTGATCGATGGCGAGACGATGCGGTGCGAAAAGGCCGTGGGCCAGCCGGCTGCGTCGAGCCGCGCGTTGAGCTGGTGATAGCTCGCAGGACGATAGGTCGAGTTCCGCATATCGTCTTCGCGCGTCCAGAGGACCTGAACGGGGGCCTGGACGGCTTTGGAGACGAGCGCGGCTTCGACACCGTAATCGTGCTCCAGGCGGCGCCCGAATCCACCACCCATCAGAGTGACGTTGACCCTCACCTGATCAGAAGCCAAACCGATGGCCTGGGCCACAGAATCACGGACGTCTTGGGGAACTTGGGTGGGCGCCCATAGCTCACAACTGCCCGCCTGGAACCGGGCCGTGCAGTTTCCCGGTTCCATGGGCGCATGGGACATGAAGGGGAGCTGGTAGGAAGCCTCAACCGGCCGCCCAGACGCTTGCGAGACATTTCCCCGAGAGTACAGGGTCGTGGCTTTGCTGGCGGCGGAAGCTTTTAGCGCGGCAAAAATCGCGGCCGTACTCAAGTCCCGGTTCGGCCCTTCCTCCCACTCGACGTTCAGCGTCCGCCGCCCTTCGACGGCTCCCCAGACGCTATCGGCCACCACCGCAACCGCGGCATCGCTCACCTTCCCGATATAACTGACGCCGGCCATCTTCCGGGACTCCTTCTCATCGAAACTCCGAAGCTTCCCGCCAAAAGTAGGACAGCGGGCGATGACTGCGTACTTCATTCCGGGGAGGCGGCAATCAATTCCGTACTCGGCTGTGCCGTCCACCTTGAAGGGAACATCCAGGCGGGGGATCATTTTGCCGACAATCTGGTAGTCCTTGGCCGCCTTGAGAGGCGGATCGGTTGGAATGGGGAGCTGGGCAGCCTTGTTGGCCAGTTGCCCGTAGGTCAGGCGGCGACTCGAGTCGGCGTGGATCACCGCCGAGTTTTGGGCTTTGCAGCTGGCACGGGGCACGCCCCACTCGCTGGCGGCCGCGCTGATCAACATTTCCCGGGCAGAGGCTCCGGCCTTGCGCATGGGGTCCCAGGTGGTTCGCACACTGGCACTGCCGCCGGTGGTCTGATCTCCGAAGAGCGTGCTGGCGCCCGCTTGTTCGATGGAGATCTGCCTCCAATCAGCTTCCAGTTCTTCGGCCAGAATCATGGGCAGAGAGGTCGACACTCCTTGCCCCATTTCCGAGCGCGCGACCACCACCGTGATCCTTCCATCGGGAGAGATCTTCAAGTAGGCGCTGGGAGCAAATGTGCCGGCAGCGCCGTGCGACCCATGCGGCAGGTAGAATCCAATCACCAATCCGGCGCCGGCGGCCACCCCGACGCTCAGGAACTCGCGGCGGGAAAGCGGGCTCATCCCGCACCTCCGGCGGCCCGATGAATGGCCCGCCGAATCCGGTCGTAGGTCCCGCAGCGACAAAGATTGCCGTTCATGGCCCGCGTGATCTCGTCCTCCGACGGCCGTGGAACGCGTGCGAGCAAAGCCGCCGCCGCCATGATCTGTCCGGATTGACAGTAGCCGCATTGCGGCACCTGCTCGCGAATCCAGGCCTGCTGCACGGGATGCAATCCGTTCGCGGCTAGGCCTTCAATGGTGGTGATGCTCTTGCCGGCGGCCTGGGAAACGGGCATGCCACAGGATCTGGTCGCTTGACCGTCGAGGTGCACCGTACAGGCGCCGCAGAGGCCGGCGCCGCAGCCGAACTTGGTGCCGGTGAGTTGCAGGGTATCGCGCAGAACCCAAAGGAGCGGCGTCTCCGGAGCGACGCTGAAGCTACGCTCCGTACCGTTGACGCGCAGAGTCATCTGAGCCATGGATCTTGTCCAGCCCCCATGGTAAAGGAAATCCTCCGGGAGCGGAATGCTTGCCCGCGGAAACGCTTGCCGCGACGCTGCTACACTGTTCTCGATGTTGCCGGGGCACGCCGATCGAGAAGGGACAGCCGACTACCGCGCTCGTTTTCCATCCTTGCGCGATGCCGGACATTTCCGGCAAACGGAACATGTGCCCGGCGTGGCTCAGCTGTGGCTGTCTTCGATTGGACTCGGAACCTACCTGGGCGAACCCGACGAGGCGACCGATCAGGAATACACCAAGGCGATCGCCACGGCTCTGCGCTCCGGCTTGAATGTGCTCGACACCGCCATCAACTATCGCCACCAACGCTCGGAGCGTGCGATCGGCGCCGCCCTGCGGCAACTGATCGGTGGAGGCGAGCTCAAACGTAATCAGGTCCTGATCTCGACCAAGGCGGGGTATCTCGCCTTCGACCAAAACCTGCCGCCCGACCCGAGGGCCTACATCTTGCATGAGTATGTCGAGCCGGGCATTCTCGACCCCAGCCAGATCGCAGGCGGGATGCACGCCATGACACCGGCGTATCTGGAAGACCAGATCGGGCGATCCTGCCGCAACCTGGGACTTGAAACCATCGATGTGTTCTATCTTCACAACCCAGAAACCCAATTAAGCGAAGTGTCGCGAGACCTGTTTCGGCACAGGCTGGGTGACGCCTTCGCCATGTTGGAGCGGCAGGTTCAAGCTGGCAAGCTCTCCTACTACGGATTGGCAACCTGGAGTGGCTTCCGTTTGCCTCACGGTTCGCGCGACTCCCTCCAGTTGGACGAGATCGTGCGGTTGGCCGAAGAGGTTGCCGGCCCGCAGCACCATTTTCGTTTTCTTCAGCTTCCCTTCAACTTGGCGATGCCGGAGGCTTATGCGTTTTCCAATCAAGGCTCCGGGAGGAAACAGTCCTTGCTGGCTGCCGCCTCGGCACTGGGAATTGCGGTCATTGGCAGCGCCACCCTATGCCAGGGACGACTCACAGACGGCCTGCCGAACGCGGTGCGTGAACTTCTCGGCTTAACCTGCGACGCGGACAACGCCATTCAATTCTCCCGCTCCGCTCCGGGATTGACGACGGCGCTCGTTGGCATGGGGCACGGAGAACACGTGACCGCCAATCTTAGAGTCGCACACGCTCCCCCCACGCCCGTCGGCCGTTGGCAGGAGCTATTCCAGACAACCTAGCCCCGAGTTGGAGGGGATTCGGCCAAGAGCGGGAAGCGCAAGCCGTGGTGGCAAGGAAGGTGCTATTTCAAGGCTTGCAGTTTTTCCGAGGCAATCTGGGCAGCCCGGCTCGCGGGGTTCTCCTTCTGGACCTGCTCATAGGTCCGCTTCGCCTCCAAAGGCTGGTTCGCCGCCTGGTAGGCCGCAGCCAGCTCGAGTTGCGCCATAACTTTGCCCACGGTGGCGGTGGGTTTGACCACGATTTGCTTATACAGGTCGATGGCCGCAAGGTCGCGGTTTGTGTTGCGATACACCGCAGCCAAGGCGAACTTAGCCAGGGCGGACAGATCGGCGTTGCGATAGGACGCCACCGCCTGCAGCTGACGTTCCGCGCCGGGGTAGTCTCCCATATCGGCAGCGGTCACGCCAAGAAAGTAGTGGGCAAAGCTTGCCGTGCGGGTATGCGGATAGCGGTCGACAATCCCCTGGAATTGCTTGTGAGCAGCTGTAGCCCGTTCATTGATACTGGCAAAGCTGGGGTTATCCGGTTGTGGCGGCATATTTGGCGGACGCACCGGCATATCGAGGGTTCGCACCGCCTGGCTAAGCTGGAGACTAGCCTCCTGATCCTTGAGGTTCAGGTAGTACCACGCGCCCAAGCCAAGTCCCACCATCACCAAGACCAAGACGCCGGCGACCATCAGCTTGCCTCGGTGTTCGACGGACCAATGGACGGTTTTTTCCGCCACGTCGAGCGTGGTCCGGCTAAACCGGTCCTGTTTCAATTGATGACGGGTTTGTGCGCGCACGACCCCCCTCCTCGAGGTTGAACGAGAACTTGGGGTCAGTCTAGCAGGGGAAAATCAGCAGCGTCAAAGTTCGCGGTAGGGCGATGAGAGATGGGAGCCAATTCTACCGCTCCCGACATCTACGATTTCGTAAGGATGATCCCTTCGTCGCCGCCACAGATCCCTTTCGGCCAAGGATTGGCTATCGAGTTCTCTCCAACCGCACCACCCCCACCCGCCATTTTTCAGCCATCCGGCAGTACGGCGAGGCGCGAGACGCTGCATGAGATTAAAAACCCACATTCCGCCCATGGTGCGATGAAGACGGATCGAATGCTCGAAAAGAGCATGCAACTCGGCTTCGCGCCAACCGTGGGGGAGGAAGAACGCCGTGCCCTCTTCCGGCGCGAACGGGTATTGCGTCCGCATCTGTTTCAGCTTCCGTCCCCACCACCGATTAACGCGCCGCTTGATCATTGCTGTCGCCAAATCAATTGCCCAATGACGAAACGAGCTCTGGGCGCTTAAGTCTCGGCAATTATAGTTTTCGGCAACGCAGACAGGATCCATTACTGCACAGCTTCGAAGTGCATGCTGGTCCGGAGTTTCCTCGGGCGGATTGGCGGATCAATCCATCAGGGGGAGGTTCTGTCGGTTGAAGGGCAGCCCGCAGCCAAGCTAGTCGCATCGCGCACCCCCCTGAGCCGCCCGCGGTTTTGGCGCTGCTATAATCAACAATTGTCCTCATGGCGGGAAAGCCCTTAGTACGTTCAACCACGGTTCTTTGTGTTCGTAGGGACGGCAATGTTGTCATGGCCGGCGACGGGCAGGTGACGCTCGGCGAGGGTGTGATCAAGCACACGGCGAAGAAGATTCGGCGCCTGTACCAGGACAAGATTTTGGCAGGTTTCGCGGGTTCGACCGCAGACGCGTTTTCGCTTTTCAACCGGTTCGAATCGAAACTCGAGCAATATCATGGAAATATCAGCCGGGCGGCGGTGGAGCTGGCGAAGGATTGGCGGACGGACAAGTTCCTGCGCCACCTTGAGGCGTTGCTCCTGGTTAGCGACAAGGAACAGACGTTTCTGCTGAGCGGCCAGGGCGACGTCATCGAGCCGGATGGCGGCATCGCGGCGATTGGCAGCGGTGGACCCTATGCCCAGGCGGCAGCTCAGGCGCTGGCGGATCACACCCAGCTTTCGGCTCGGCAAATTGCGGAAGAGGCCATGAAGATTGCCGGCAAAATGTGCATCTATACCAATGAGAAGGTAACCATCGAAGAGCTTTGAGTTTTTCTCATGATTCGCCGCTGCCGGCAGCAGAAGCTGCAGGCTACGGTGCGAAGGAGGAACAATCCACCGTTCGGTATGGCCATCTATTTACCCGGAACCGTAGAGGAAGAACAGCTTGCCCTCGATGAGCTCACGCCGCGTGAGATTGTCGCCGAGCTGGACAAACACGTCGTCGGGCAGAAAGACGCCAAGCGCGCCGTTGCCATTGCGTTGCGCAATCGCATGCGGCGGCAAAAATTGGCTCCCGAGCTCGCCGAAGAAGTCATCCCCAAAAACATCATCATGATCGGCCCGACCGGGGTGGGGAAGACCGAGATCGCCCGGCGCTTGGCCAAGCTGGCAAACTCGCCGTTTTTGAAGGTGGAAGCTTCAAAGTTCACCGAGGTCGGCTACGTGGGGCGCGACGTCGAGTCCATGATCCGTGACTTGGTCGAGATCGCGATCGAAATGGTGCGGGAAGAAAAGCTCGAAGATGTCGCGGACAAGGCCGAGCTGAATGCCGAAGAACGGTTGCTCGACATTCTTCTGCCACCACCATCTCCGTCCCGTCCGACCGAGCCGGCTGCGGCCGGTTTCGCGCTGGAAGGAGCGACCTCCGCCAGTGAGTCGCAGTCGCGTACCCGCGAGAAGCTGCGCCAACAGCTTCGCGAAGGCAAGCTCGACGAACGCATGGTCGAAATCGACGTGCGGGAGCGGAGTTTTCCCTCGTTTGAGATCATCTCCAACCAAGGCGTGGAGGAGATGGATGTCAACATCAAGGACATGTTGCCCAACATCTTCGGGCAGCGCACCAAGAAGCGCAAGATGAAGGTGAACGAAGCCTTGGAGTACCTGATCCAGGAAGAGGAGCAGCGGCTGATTGACATGGATCAGGTGACGCGAACTGCGATTGATCGCGTGGAAGATGCAGGCATCATCTTTCTCGATGAGATCGACAAGATTGCGGGCCGGGAGACCGGCCACGGGCCGGACGTTTCCCGCGAAGGAGTCCAGCGCGACATCCTGCCGATTGTCGAAGGCACCACCGTCAACACGCGTTACGGCATGGTCCGCACCGACCACATTCTGTTTGTGGCGGCCGGCGCCTTCCATGTTTCCAAGCCGAGCGATCTGATCCCCGAGCTTCAGGGTCGCTTCCCAATCCGGGTGGAGCTGCAATCGTTGACGATGGAGGACTTCATTCGCATTCTCACCGAGCCCAAGTCATCGCTGGTGAAGCAGTACACGGCGCTGCTTGAAACCGAAGGCGTCAAGCTCGAATTCACCCGTGAGGCCCTGGAGGAAGTCGCGCGCTTTGCCTTCCGGGTGAACGAGGGCACGGAGAATATCGGCGCCCGTCGTTTGCACACCATTATGGAACGGGTTCTCGACGAAATCAGCTTCGATGCTCCGGACAAGAAGGGCGAACACATCAAAGTCGATGCCCCCTACGTGCGCCAGATGCTGGCTGACATCGTCAAAGACCAGGATCTGTCGAGATATATTCTGTAGTCGCCGGGCCGGAGGAGCGGCGGCTTGGAGCTGCACCTTTCGAATCTTGCTTTCTGCCTTTGACCGCGAGGCGCGGTGCCCTCTCCCCACCAGGAAAACCTTGACCAACGTTCGCGAATCCTCCATGGGGTGCCCGGACACTCATGAGGCTCCTCGCTTCCGGGCACTTCGAGCATGGTACCCTGACTTCGCTCGATGAATCCTGTCCGCTATTCCGGCTACCTCTACTTCTTCTTCACGGTTTTGATGCTGACGGCCTGCGGCGTTCCCGGTCCTCCCCGACCGCCTTCGCTCGATCTGCCTCAGCCAGTGGCGGATTTGCGCGCTCTGCGCAAAGGGGACACAGTCTCTCTCGCCTGGACGGTGCCGACGGAGACGACCGATCGGTTGAAGGTCAGGCAGCTGGGGATGACTCGGATTTTGAGAAGCGTGGACTCAAGCCTCAGCGATTGCGCCGATCCGGTGGGAACCGTGCCGCCGCCACCACTTCCGCCAAGGTCGAAACGATCGAACCGCCGCGCGCAAACCGTGAAGTCGGAACAGACCTACGCAGATCAACTGCCGGCTTCGGTTCTGCGCCCCGATCCTGCGGCTGAGATTCGTTACGCGGTTTGTGTACTGAACGTGAACGCACGAACCGCCGGGCTCTCCAATCAGATTGCCGTTCCGGGAGCGCCTGCTCCCCCGCCTCCGTCGGACTTTCGTGCCCAGGTGACAGCCGGCGGGATTCAGTTGAGCTGGACGGGAAATCCAGAATCTACCTCCATACCCGGGTTGCGGCGTGTCTATCGCGTATACCGCCGGGAAGAGGGAACAACCCATGACATCCTGGTCGCCGAAGTGCTGTTTAGCGGCTTGCCGTCCTATGTGGTTTCTGACCAAAGCTTCGAATGGGAGAAGACGTACTCCTACCGGGCCACTGTGGCTGCGCTGATTCATGTCCAAGGGAGGGAGGAAAGCGAGTTCGAGGGCCGGGATACTCCCTCCCAACAGGTTTTTGCCCATGACATTTTCCCTCCGTCCGTACCTTCTGGTTTGCAAGCTGCATTTTCGGATGAAGGCCAGCAACGGTTCATCGACTTGGTCTGGATACCTGGCACCGAGGCCGATCTGGCGGGCTACAATGTCTATCGACGGGAGCAAGGAAGCGAAACCTCCGCCAAGCTCAACCAAGAGTTGGTGAAGGTGCCGGCCTTCCGGGATGCCAATGTTCAGTCCGGACACTCCTACTTCTATTCGCTTTCGGCCGTCGATGCTCGCGGGAATCAGAGCGCTCGTTCCGCTGA
>Ga0187783_10003902_pt1 | contig 11006 bp, 7 predicted proteins | sample 1015_SJ02_MP02_2_FD_132471 | JGI IMG/M metagenome (GOLD analysis project Ga0187783, IMG submission 132471) | Tropical peat soil microbial communities from peatlands in Department of Meta, Colombia - 1015_SJ02_MP02_20_MG | ecosystem: Environmental > Terrestrial > Soil > Wetlands > Peat | place...
ATCCCGGTGTTGGGAGGAAAGCCTATTCTTCCCGAGCTTTTCGAACGTGGGATCCGCCACGTGTTTCTAGGTATCGGGGGTATCGGGGATAACCACCCGCGAGCCCAAATTTTCACTCATCTCTGCAGCATTGGTTTTCAGGTTGTGAATGTAATCCATCCCACCGCCGTGGTCTCGAAGAGGTCGGCAGTTGGCCAGGGCGTCGCAATTATGGCGGGAGTGGTAGTCAATTGCGGCGCTGAGATCGGCAACAATGTCATCGTAAATACTGGTGCCGTTTTGGATCATGACTGTCGAATCGGTGACCACGTGCACATTGCGCCGGGAGTAGTCTTGTCAGGTGGTGTGAGGGTAGGCGCTTATAGCCACTTAGGCACAGGTGCAAGCGTGCGGCAAAACGTTTCTATCGGGTCAGAGTCTATTGTGGGGGTCGGAGCGGCGGTTGTCGCAAATGTTGTGGACCGATGTGCGGTGGCAGGAGTTCCCGCGAAAGTTCTTCCGGCGGAGATGAGGGAGACTAAATTCCTTTCCTCAAAAGGTTAGGGTTGTTTCTCGGCAACGTGGTTCCATTGTCGTCTGTTGCCGTGTTTGATGGTTCTTGTGCTGATTAAATGTGTTCAACGCAGGGTTAAGTCCCGACTGCTATCAGCGCTGAGCCAGTCTGCGATATCCAATATCCCTTATCGCTACAATTGATGTTCAAGCCTCCTTTCTGCACGTAATTACAAATTGCTCGACGAGGTGCTGTTCCTGTTGCACTGTCCGTAAGATCCGTTCCACGGCTACATTGGCAAAGTCTCGGAAGAGGTCGCTTAAGCGCGTGTGATTCAAAAACATACAGAACCCAGCGCCGGCCAGAGGACCCTCGGTAATGTCGATGAAGCCATCAGGTTCAACCATAGTTCCCAGCCCGTAGCCCCATGTGCGATCGGAAAAAAAGGACGAGAGGAATGGTGCCCCCAATTTGAGTACGCGACGAACTTCGTCGAGCGAACGCTTTACAGCCTTCCAACGATTACAATAGAGGCTGACGTTCTCAACGACACCATCAAAGCTGCAGTCTGGCCATGGAAGGGTCGCAAAATCGCCAACGCGCAGGTCGGCCCTTAATCCTTCATGTACAAGGCGTTCCTTCGCCCGCGAAATAGCTGTTGGAGAGCCATCAATGCCAGAGACCGTGAATCCCTCACGAGCCATGAACCAAACGTTGGCCCCGGGCCCGCAGCCAATCTCCAGCAGGCGAACCTCATCGCGATCGGGGGCGCTGTAGAAATTTCCAGCAACGAAACGCACGACATGCTCTGGTGGATACTTGCCCCATTCCTTACTCCTGAATATTTCGTCCCATACTGGATCCCAACTTGAGGCTGCGTGCGCTCCTGACATATGTCCCCTTTGTGTCCCTCGCCCTGATTTTACCCCCCGTTCAAAACAGCCCACTACCTCTCACTCGGTCTCATCTTTGAGGCACATAGCCTTCCACTTTAGATACACGCGATATCAAACAACCATGGAATCGGGGGCAAACCTCATAGCGGTGAACCAGCCCTTCGAGCCGACAATCGAGACAGCTTCGATGCAGCAACCAATTAGAAGTCTTCGTGCATCGGGATTCGAGAGGAAAATTCATTGGCGAGTAACCAAAACTGCTGGGCGCGGCAAGGTGGTTAGCACCTGTATCACAGCTTGAACGAAACTCTTGTTAGACAGCGAGAGCGGAAGCGTCAAATTCGATCGCCAGATTGCAACTGCCAACGCCCGAGAAACCACGCATTAGCTGGATCACCGACAATTCTGTGCGGCAATTGCGTTTCTGGAACTGCGAGCTGAAAGGCGCGGCCAAGCTGGGCCCAGTCGGTAACATGCGCGGTCAAATAACCTCGTTTTTCAAGGAACCCGTCGGTTCGGCAGAATTCCGATAAGGCGGGATCGGTTGAGAACAGAAAAAGCTTCTTCCTCGCCCGATTAGAATAGTATTTGACCGTTTGCAGGATTTCACGAAATGATTGACCATCGGTTCCCAAGAATGCGTGCAGCTGATAGGTGTCGCCACGATCTCCCAGAACCGCAAACGCGTCTTCACTCTGAAGGAACACTGTCTTCGGGCATCGGTCCACGATTTGAGAGCGCCAATCCCCTAGTGAGGCATAGCCATACCGAACGAAACCTTCTCGAGCACTCGTCCAGCGTTCAAAGAGCTTCTCTGAAATTGAGTCGACTTCTTTCCACTCACTCTCCCATGGGCCTGAGGGATGTTCTGGTTTTAGGGTGAAATAGGAAGTTGGGAACGTTGCAGCGCCCGCCTTGCACAATTGTCGGCAGCTTGAATTATCCTCGGTTACGAAAGCCAGCAGGAGAGCGCCCGTTCGTTCCCGTGTGATCCGGATGGACTCCTCGATGAACATGGTGAAGCACCCACGGCCCCGTGCAACCGGGAGAGTCCAAGATCCCGTCATGATGCCACCGATCACGGAGGCACCGTTGGGGAACGAGACCTGGCGATAGTTTACCCCCGACCCGGCAATAGGTTTCCCGTCCTCCGTGATCATCAAGTAGTCTGGCGCAGGTTGATTTTGCATTGGCCGTTCGTAGGCCCACCTGAAAGTGCGCTCGTCGCCCCACCCCGGGAAACAGGTATTCAGGCAGGAAAGGGTCTTGCGGGCATCTGGTGAATTGATCTGCAGTTCCATTGAATCCAGCGCGGTATTACTCTGCATCGCACCTGTTCGTGATCTCGGCCATTGAAGTCCACCACAACTCATCTCCGTACCGATCCTCAAGTTCCGTGAACAGGTTGTGGAGATAGTTGCAGTAAGATTCATCCAAGCCATCAAGCGCTGTGTGGTTGGCCGCAACCTTAATGATGTGAGCTTTGACTGCTATGAGACCGTTCCGCTCCGCAATCTGGTGCGCCCTCGTGATCGGCGAAGTGGCCTGAAAGTTGGTACAAAAGTGCAAGAGACGCCCTTTCATGATTCTCTCCGGATAGAAGACTGAGACGCCTTTCCTGCCACTCATTGAATTCACAGCACCAGGAATAATCGGTGTTCGGATATCACGGGCTGAAGCGACGAATTTCAAGCCTGTCGCGATCATAGCCTCAGCTAACTCGTCAGACAATTCCCACGAAGGTGGGCACATGCCCGGCGAGTATGGTAGTCCTGCCTCGTTGAAGATCTCGATCGCCCTCTCGAGCATGAGTTCACATTTCGCTCGGCTTTGCCCCTTGAACTCCGCCGCGATGTTGGTTCCCTTCTTCACATGGTGGAGACCATGCAACGCGCAGTCTACTCGCGGCAGAGATCTTAGATAACTTACGAAATCCGGATGCCGGCCGAGCCGCATGGTGCCTTGCGGAAGTACATTGGCAAGGTAGATGCGATTACGCAGCAGTGGAATCTTCGCAAGGATGGAGCGCGTGGCAAATGGGCTGATCTCCCTCCAATCAGCAGTCACAAAGAGCGTCACGCGCAACCGAGGATGATGGTCCAGTAGCCATTCCAAATGGCGAAGGGCTCCACGATTAAGGTCGCCACCTGCTTCGTACGCATCCGATGACTTCCCAGGATGAACGTCATCAATCGTGAAACATACAGCCGCCCTCATCCGCGATGGCAACCATTCTAGCTTTGCTGACGGTCGAGCTCTTGAACCTGCAGCCTCCATGATGGCTGGGATTTTGCTCTTTCGTGAAATGCTTGGCCAACCTGGTTCCGAGCGGTCGAAAGAATCGTTACTCATGAAATTGTGTGTCGCGACGGGATCCTTGCCCCACTCTACGCTTAAGTATTTCTCCCGATACTTGATCCTGACTTGAAACTAGATGAGTTCCTGACCTTCTGTGCCCGCGCCATGATTTTACCCTGCAAGTTCAAAACAGCTCACTACCTCTCAAACAATTTTTCGTGTCCGAACACCGAGTGGCTCGTCCTAACGAATTCTGATATTTTGACAAGGAGTTCTCGCATGGCAACCGTCACCAATTCGGTGCAAGCACTCGCCATCGACGGCGGATTACCGGTGCGCACGGGCATGTTTCCACCCTGGCCAACATTTGAGGAGGAGGAAATTGCAGCGGCGGCCGCGGTGTTGCGTTCCGGGCGCGTGAACTATTGGACAGGTGACGAAGGACGCAAGTTTGAACGAGAATTTGCCGAGTTTACGGGACGGAGGCACGCGATTGCGCTAGCAAACGGAACGCTCGCTCTGGAACTGGCGCTGTATTGTCTCGGCCTCGGGGCCGGGGATGAGGTGATCGTTCCGAGCAAGACGTTTGTAGCGACGGCGAGTTGCGCCGTGATGCGCGGCGCCACGCCGGTGATCGCCGACATCGATCGTGACAGTGGGAATCTGACCGCCGAGACCGTGCAGAAGGTGATTACGTCACGCACGAAGGCCGTGATCCCGGTGCATCTGGCAGGCTGGCCGTGCGATATGGAATCGATTCTGGAGCTTGCGCGACGTCATCGTATCGCGGTGATTGAAGACTGCGCTCAGGCACACGGAGCGCGTTACTGCGGGAGACCCATCGGGTCATTCGGCGAGATGGCGGCGTTCTCCTTCTGCCAGGACAAGAACATGACCACGGGCGGTGAAGGGGGAATGCTACTGATGGACGACCGCAAGCTCTGGGAGTTGGGCTGGAGCTTCAAGGATCACGGCAAGAGTTACCAAGCGGTGTATGAGCGGGAGCATCCGCCAGGATACCGGTTTCTACACGAGTCTTTCGGCACGAATTGGAGGCTGACGGAAGCGCAATCCGCGATAGGAAGGGTTTTGCTGCGCAAGCTCCCGGACATGGTGGCAAAACGGCGCCAAAATGCAGCGTACCTGAGTCGAGAATTCAGCAAGATTCCCGCGCTTCGGGTAGCTACGCCTTCGGAAGGTGTTGAGCATTCGTATTACAAGTATTACGTTTACGTGCGGCGGGAGCGGTTGCGCGAGGGCTGGGACCGGAACCGGATAATCGATGCGATTTGCGCTGAAGGAGTGCCCTGTATGGAAGGTACCTGCAGCGAAATCTATCGGGAAAAGGCGTTTCCAGAATCGATGCGGCCTTCGGGACGACTTCCAGGCGCCCAGGAGTTAAGTGAGACCAGCCTGATGTTCAAGGTGCACCCGACCCTAGGAGAAAAAGATCTTGCCGATACGTGCGCGGCAGTGGCGAAGGTAATGCTGATCGCCTCGCGCAATTGATTTCACTTTAGGCGAGAAGCGCAAGCCGCAAAGACGGGAACCCTAGACTCCTAATTTGGGTTTGTGGGCAGTTGTTATGCCTGATCTTTTGCCCAATAGCCGCAGAGATCTATCCCCTAGTGGTTCGGGACTGATAGAAAACACACCAGCAACTGCCAATATGTCTTGCCACACGCGTGCAGTGTCGCGAAGCCCGTCTGGTAGCGGAGAGGGATCGCTTAACGTGCGCCTTCCTGCGCGTCTGATTGCCCATTTTGCCTGAGGTCAACTCATTCTCATCCAAGGACCAACCATTTCGCGGGTCTCATTGTCAGGCATCATTTTTCAGTTCAGTCCGGCTTGCGTAGCTTTCACGAGGTTTGTGCCTGTCTTGGTGGCGTAGTAAATGCTCGACGCCTGAGTAGCGGTGCTGTCATTGTCTATGATTATGCCTGACGTTCCTCCAGCAGCGGCCAGCGCTGGACTATTTGCGTTGATCGTGGGGAATCCATTGGTTATGTCCAGGCTCAGCGCACACCCCGCAGTTCCGCCACCAGTGGTCGCCACGCAATTGTTCGTGACGCCCACGAAGATATAGTCCTTCAGGAGCGAGGCGTTGTAGAACTCAGTCACCGGCGAGGCATCGCCGCCGAGTCCGGTCGTCAAAGCCGCCGAGGTAACATTTGTTGGGTCGAGCAAGGTGCCGGTGAACCCCACACCGTAAAGCGTCGGAAGCGTGCCGGTTCCTGTTCCTGCCACATACAGCAGCGGTATCCCCGCACCGGTATACCAGGCGTTGTTAAAAGCCACTCCATAAGGGCCCGTGTAGGTCGCACCCGCCGCACCAACGGGTACGGTAACGGTGCTCGCCATGCTCGTCGGGGTCTGCACGACAATGGCGTTGGTGCCGTTGGAGTTGAAGCAGGCATAGACCATCTCGTTTGTGTTGTCGAGGACCACTGGATTCTCGGATGTCGTTCCTGCTGCGACGACCGCACCATAAACCACCGACGACGTCGCACCGTTATCGATGACATAGTCGATCCGACCGCTACTGTCGGTGAAGAAAACCTTGTTTGATACCGAGTCGTAGATCGGAGCTGAAGGAACTGCATTAATTGGAAGGCTCCAAAGAATCGTCGGAGTTCCACTGAACACATTGCCGAGCTTGTAGAGATACCCGGACCCGCCGTCTGCCCAGCTATAGGTCGTTGCGTACGCGACGTCATTTACGTCGTCTGCTGTGTAAACAACATATGGGGCCGTCGTAGAGCTTTGGTTGGTAACACCACCGTCTGGCGAGAGCAGCACGGTCTGATCCACAGCGTTGTTCCCAGTGCCTGGGACCACGGCGTTAGTGGAGCTGGTCCCGTTGCTGCCTGTACTGCCAATGGTCAGAACGTGAAAGTAGGAACTGCCAGTGTTGCGATTCTCGATGTAGGCAAGTTGGGCCCCATTCAGCGAAAGAGTGAGCGCTGCCGGAACCTCTCCTGTCCCGGAAGCGTAAGCAAACATGACCGCTGGACCGGACGTGCCGCACAATGGAGTAGGAGTGGATGCGCCTTGGGTGCTGTACAGGTTGTTGAATCCAACGATGTTCGCTTGTCCGCCCGTTGCAGCATTGGCTGCAATCCCGATTGCCACGAAGTCGTTGGTGCAACTTGGAGCCGCTGTCACGTCAAAAACATACTTGGCGGGGAAGGTCTGGCCGCCTCCAGGATCGACATTCAGCGAAAATGTGCCGGTTTCCGTTAGCGTCGTTCCATAACCACCATTCAAGTAGTCGTAGAATGAATAGTTATCAGGACTGTTGCCCCAGATGTTGATCTCCAGACCGGGGGCTGTAAAGAGCAGCCCGTAAATATCCAGCGGAGGATCCGTCAAATAATAGATAAGGTTGTTGTATAAAAAAGCGTCCGCAGGGCTTGTCGTCACGCCCGGCCCACCCGGGTAGAGGGGGTACGTGCCCAAATCAGCCCCGGCCGTATTCGTAAGTGTTCCGGAGGTGGCAAGGAACTCTCCACTGCCTTCGTCGGCAGTGTTCAGGCTGCCATATCCGGTCTGGGGAGCAATGTCAAAGCTGAAGTCGAAGATTGGCTCAAAAGTAGCCGTTCCTAACGACATGCTCCAGTCCCTTCGACTATCCTTACCCGGTCTGCGCGGGCGGCGGTGGTATTCCCGCCACCAAGCCTCCTGGTGACGGAAATACCAGCTGTGTAGCCAGCGGGGATCCCTCTTGATCTGAGACATCACCGAGTCGTCATTCGACTCCGGGAAGAGAACCTGATGCAGCGTCCAATCCGAGACAAATCCTCGGCGGACAGGCGGCGTGGGTTGTTCTGCGAGTACCGGGCCGGTCAGGGCGAACACAAGCGCCAGGACCAGGCATTTCATAACTCTCAGTGAAACCAGGCGCTGCCATTTGTTTCCATTCGATGAGGTCATTAATGAACCTTTTGAAGCTTTTGGGCATTATGCAGGGGACAGTCTGAATTTTAGTGTAGTTCCCCCTTTTGATGATGATGACTTTGGTAACAATGAAACGGTACACATGGATTCTTCACTAGAGGGAATTGGCAGTAGATCGCTGTTTACCCGGCAGCCTGCAACGAGCGCGGCGTCCAATGCTCGCTCGACCCCTCTGGTAGGCACGTAAAGGATGGAAAAAATTGTCCATTCAAGCGAGGAATGCGACAGCACAGATCGGGGAGGTCCAGGAGGCCTACTCTAAAATCCGTAGCCAATTGAGCGAATTATTCGAATTATTGAAGAGACACCCCGAAATTCAACGAGCAACTTGAGTCGGCCAGAATACACGCCTTTGCCCTGCCTTTGGTCAGCTGCGAGTTCCGTAAAAGTAGGGTTTGACGGGTTGAGCCACGTACGATGGAAAGGCATCGAAAGCTATGCTTCGTTCTGGCGTGGAAAGAGCGGGCTGGGTAGTCTCGCTGTGCGACTCGTAGCGCCTCAGGACCGTCTTTGGAACTCAGTACGGAACTCGCCAAATCGCCGTGCCTGCCGCCATGGCGACCAGTGCACTGGCGTCCAACGCCCGCTTGACCCCGCTGGTGGGCACGTAAAGAATGTCCTCATTGCTGACGGCCACATCTTTGGTGTGCCCGCGTAGCAGTTTCTTCAGGTCGACCTGTTGTTCTTGAAACCCGGTGTCGGTTTTGCGGAGGAGTCGCGTTTTTCCAGCCGACGCAACTCGAGTCGTTCCTCCGGCAACTGCCACCAACTGCAAGACGGTAACACCGCCGGTGGAATTCATCACATATCCTCCGGGTTTATTGACCTCGCCCAGTACATAGACAACGCCTGCACGCGGCACGACGACCGTATCGCCGGGTTGCAGGTCAACATTGTTGGCGGCCATTTCACCAGGATCCTTCGATAAAATGTAGGTCGTCGAATCCTGCTGACCGCGATGGCTGACAACGACTCTGTTCGAGGCTCGGTCAGTTGGACCCCCTGCTTCCTCTAACACGTCCAGCAAACGGTGCGGGCCAAGAACAGAATAGAATCCGGGCTTGGCGACCTCGCCGGCAACGGAAATTCCGCTGCTAATGTATTCCTTAACGAACAACGAGACTTGCGGATCGTTGAGGATATGGTTTTGCCGCAGCTGACTCTCGATGGCTCCTTCGGCTTCGCTACTGGTGAGCCCGCCGACGTGCACACTGCCGACCAGCGGTATCGAGATGCTCCCACCCGCGCTGACCCGGGTGTGTTCGGAAAGGTCCGGGGCGCCATAGACCGTAATCTCTAGCTCATCGCCAGGACCGATCACGAGTGCGGAAGGAGTTTGTGGTTGCGGCGCTTTTTCTACCGGCTCTTGGTTTGAGTCGTTATTCACCCTCGCCGAGGGTGCAGTGGCTCCTTGTTGAAGCGCGCTGTCTTGTGCCAGCCCAAATTGAAAGTGACCGAGAAACCCGAGGAAAAACAGAATCAGGACACCTGAGAGGCGATACATGGTCGCAGTTGATTCTAGCGCCTGCATCCCACCAGGGACAACTGTTGTGAGCGAATTTCATGACGACTGAACCGAGCAAACCAGCATGACAGTCATTCGCGTCTGGGCCTTTCACTTCCACCCGGTTTGTACGTCAAAAATGGTTCAGACGGAAAGCCAAACTGACCAATTAATCTGGCGCCTCTACGGTTCCGCGACTAGGCTTGTCACTGTTTCTGCCACCCTCTCAATCTGAGTGTCGGTAATCTCGGGATAGATCGGCAGCGATAAAACCTCCCCTGCCGCTCTTTCGGACTGTGGAAAAGCTCCCCGAGAGTACCCGATGTCGGCATACGCCGGCTGGAGGTGAACCGGCAGGCCATAGTGCACAGCGGTCTGAACTCCTTGGCTGTGGAGTGCCGCTTGCAGAGCGTCGCGATCTGTGGTTCGCAAAGTATAGACGTGGTAGACATGCCGCGCCCAGGGCATTTCGCTTGGCAGTTCGACTCCGAGATTCACCAGCAACCGGTTGTATTTGCTGGCCACCCCTCGTCGCGCTTCTGTCCAGGGATCGAGGTGACGAAGCTTTACCCGCAAGACCGCTCCCTGGAGGCCCTCCATTCGGTAGTTGAATCCACGCAGCAGGTGATGATATTTCCGATCCTGACCCCAATCGCGCAACATGCGAATCGTTCGAGCGTATTCGGCGTTGCAGGTAGTAACGGCTCCGCCCTCGCCATAAGCGCCCAAATTCTTGGTGGGATAAAAACTGAAACAGGCGATATCCCCAAGGCTGCCCACCGGGCGCCCCTTATATTTTGCACCGTGAGCTTGCGCTGCATCTTCGATGACGATCAAGCCGTGGCGGCGCGCTACATCGATGATCGGATCCATATCCGCAGAGTGACCATATAAATGCACGGGCATGATCGCGCGCGTTCGCGGCGTAATCGCAGCTTCAATCGAAGCGGGATCCATTGTGTAGCTGCCCAAATCGATGTCCACTAGAACAGGTTTTGCGCCTGTGTACAGAATTGCAGCCACGCTCGCCACGAAGCTAAACGGAACTGTGATCACTTCGTCGCCCGTACCGATTCCGGCTGCCAACAGAGCCAAATGCAAGGCACTGGTTCCGGAGTTGACTGCGACGCAATATTCTGTTCCGCAGCAAGAGGCGAAGTCCTGTTCGAATCCTGCCACTTCACTGCCTAGAACAAACTCGCAGCTGTCCAAAACGCGCGCAATCGCGGCGTCGATTTCAGGCTTGATGCTCCGGTATTGGGCCTTCAAATCGAGGTATGGAACCGACTTGGGAGAATGGACCATCCGAAACCTTGCCTAGACGCGCTGGGCGGTGCTCACCGAGTCCAGAAGCAGTGTTGCGACCATACAATAGCAGAAGGCAGTGCATCAACTCTGCGAATTAGCGTCTTCCTAACTTGAACGAGACTCTTGCATGAAACCTCCTCAAGCGCGCCCTTGGATTGGCCAGGCTCGCTCGGCAGAATGTGCGAGCCAAATCCTATGAATGCAAAGACGCCTCACATCCTCTCTTTAATTCCCACTTCGCCTGAGGCTGATGACGATGCCGGCGGCTGCTTTGCCCTTGCGCCCCTGCGTATTCTTGCCGAGATGGGAGTTCGTAGCACTGCATTAAGCGTCCTATCGTTGTGGCGCTCAATGGGCAGAGGCAGGACCGCAGTTACTACAAAACCGCACCTTGTCTATTTCAGCTTGCCGGGAGATCTCGGCCTTGCCACAGCCGGGGCTTTCCTGTTCGCGCGAATCATTGGAAAAATCAGAGAGCTGAATTGCAGGGAAAAGATCGATCTGCTGCATGCGCATGGCTCAATGCCCTGTGGCCATGCGGCCATGCTGG
>Ga0187783_10003903_pt1 | contig 11003 bp, 8 predicted proteins | sample 1015_SJ02_MP02_2_FD_132471 | JGI IMG/M metagenome (GOLD analysis project Ga0187783, IMG submission 132471) | Tropical peat soil microbial communities from peatlands in Department of Meta, Colombia - 1015_SJ02_MP02_20_MG | ecosystem: Environmental > Terrestrial > Soil > Wetlands > Peat | place...
ACAGAATCAAGCATGCAAACCATACAATATGCTTTTTCATGTTGAGCTACTCTCCTTCCACTGAGCCGCGTCTGGGAGAAATGCAATGTTGGCTTCCTCGGGATCGTCTACTCAGTTCCAACCGACTACGGAAGCGCCGTATCCGACCGGTTCAGCTTGTCAGAGGGAATCCTAAGAACGCCCGCCTACTTTGCATACTGTCAAAACTGTCAGTCGTCGATGGCAGCAAGTGCCAGTGTTTGCCATTCTTCTGCACCGAGTAAGGGAGACAGCATTTGCTAGGGAATATGGTTGATATGCACGAGCGGCAGCGGCCTCTAATGACTGGGAAGAGGCTGCTGTAATCTGTTGGGGAAAGGTCTGCTCTGAGCGCACAAACTCGCTACCCAACGCTCGGTGCGAAGCGCAGATTGAGTGACCCAGGGTTATTGTTGGATGATGACTCCATCAAAAGGAGTAGCAGCAACAAGTCTGCCGTGCGCCACGGCAATTCGGCGGAGCGGGTACCCTGAGTCCGGACCGCTCTGCCAGCTGCGCCCTCCGTCATCACTGCGAAAAATTACGCCGGTCGATAACGAAGTTGCCAGCAGGGCTTTGGCTGAGTCGTCGTAGGCGATGAAGCTGAGATCTGTTTGCGGCAAGCCGTTCGAAATACGCTCCCAGGTTTTTCCCGAGTTCGAGCTCCGAAAGGCTCCTTCCCGGGAAGCGATGAACACTTCCGCGTCAGGCGTGATCGTGAGACCGCGAATGCTGCTGAGCTGTGCGGGTAGTCGGGCGAGTTGCCAGTTCGTACCTTCGTCTCCAGACAACAAGATCTCCGTATGTGTAGCGGCAACCAGCAGGCTTCCGGCAGAGTGCGCGGAGACAAAATCGCTTCTTCCCAGCACTGGCCCTCCGTTCCAGGTGCTTCCCGCGTCCATGCTGGTGAATAATCCCGCCGAGGTTGCGACTAACCAGCGGTTGGATGCAATGTCAATATCATTGACCCGCGCATTCATTAATGCATCAGTCACCGAGGGCGGATCTAACAGCTTGGTTTTCGCCGCTCGCTGAATAGGAGACTTCTTGGCCTTGATGTCGTTGCTTGGTCGCCAGGTGTGCCCGTCACGATCCAAGACAAAAATGCCGTGGTTTGTGCCCGCGATGAGTGTTCCGTTGGGAGTCTGCTTCAATGCGAACACGTCCCGTCCACCTAGCCCAGCGCTCTTCTGTTGCCAGGCTCCCCGGTCGCGAAAGGAAAACACTCCCCCCCATTCGCGGTCATTGGCAAGACCGACAAAAATTGTATCCGGATTCTTCACATCGGCCAGAATCGCAGTGACATAGCGATGGGTGTAGCCATGATTGGAGGACGAAAAGCTCAGTCCGCCGTTGTCGCTCTGCATCACCCCGCCCCGGTCGGTAGCCAGGAGCAATCGCGAGGAATTGCGCGGGTCAATCAACACGTCGTTGACCACGATCTCGGAATTCGTAATCTGCTTCCAGGTCTTGCCCGCATTCGCCGTTTTCCAGAGTCCCTGTGTCGTTCCTGCATAGACCACACTAGGGTTGCTCGGGTCCCCTCTTAAAATGCGGGTGCGACGCGCGGAAAACGGAATGCCCTGGATCTTGCGAAAGAGTTCGCCCGCATTTTCACTTTTGTAAATTCCCGAACAGGCGCTCGCGTACACATTGGCTGGATTGGTGGGATCGACAATAATCGAGAAGACATCGGAGTCATCGATCATGCCTTGGTTGATGTGGCGCCAGGTTAGGCCGCCGTCAGTAGTCTTCCACGCCAGATGCCAAGTGCCTGCGTAAATGACGTTCGGGTCTTGCGGATCGATGGCGAGCGACTCAATATTCTTGAGTTCAGGATGGTTCAAGGGCGAGATTCGTTGCCAGCTCTCTCCTGCGTCTTGGCTGCGGTAGACACCATCGAGGCTACCGGAGACCAGGACTTTCGAGTCGGAAGCAGCCATTGCCAAAGCCCGGATCGACTTGTCGTGCATGCCGGGAAGCGGCGCCCAGGTTTTTCCTTCATCGAGGGAGCGAAACACATCGCCTGACTTAGTATCCTCCACATTCCAGGCTGACACGAATATGGTCGCCGTATTCTTGGGATCAATCAGGATATGATCGAGAACATAATCGTCTCCGCTGCCAAGATGGGCAAAGTTCGACCAAACTTGTCCGCCGTCCGTCGAGACGAAAATGCTTCCTGTGCTCGTACCCAGGAAAATATGGGCCGGATCCTTAGGATCGTACGCCAGACTGCGGGCGTCACCGCCGTTCGGCCCCAACAGCTTCCATTGCTCTGCCCACAAAGGCGAGCACAGCAAAAATCCGAGCAGCACAATCCAATATCGAGCGCGAATCGACACCGTCTTATTCAAAGTCATGGCTCTCCCATAAGCGATCTTGCTGTTGACGCTAGCGATTGTACAGCGATGTGTTGCTCCTCTCAATCCGCCAGGTACCGAGACACTAAACTACGGCAAACGCGAGTTTCGGCGGCCGAAGCCGCATTTGAATGACTCCCCCCAGCCGGAGCGTGGGTCCTAGCTAAGCACGCGGGAAAACCCGTGGGAAACTGGTATAAATAGCAGATTACGAGCCCTGGAAGCGCCAGGAGGGGCCCGGGGTTTGTCTAGGCGGTGGCGCCGGTAATCGAGGATCCTCGCAATTCCCCTGGTTTATCGCTCAGGGCGAAGTTGTTGTCCAGCAGGGGTATGCGTCACACAACCGGTCCGGAACACATCTTCCCACCACCCGGGGTTGCTCGTTCCCGGCGGAGGAGTGTCCCCTTGAATCGGAATCGCCTCCAAGAAGTCGTGGAAGGGGCCAGGGGGCAACCTGGCTCATCGGTTTGTGGAGTGGTCTGATTTCGTTCGCGAAGTCTGATCATTTTCCGTCTCGAGGATCACTCCGTCGAATCGTGTGGCAGCTACAAGCCGCCCGCGCAGAAGGCTGAGCCGGCGCAAGGGATAGCGGGTGTCCGCAATGCGATGCCAGCGGTGACCACCATCGGTGCTCTCAAAGATGGTCGTGTTTTCTCGAATCGTAGCCAGAAGTCGTCGACGGCGGTCGTCGTATGTAACGGAACTGACATCTGTGCTGGGCAAGCCTAGGCGCATACGGTCCCATTGTGTACCGAGACTGCGACCTCGAAAGGCGCCGTTACGGGAAGCGATAATGATTTGTCCATCCGGTGTGATCGCCAGGCTTTGAATCCCGTTTACGGAAGGTAAGCCGCGCGAAACTTTCCAGGTCTTGGCATGATCGAGCGAAACCAGCACTTTACTGGTGGTGGCAACCACAATCGCGTCGTGCCAGCTCTCGACCGCGACAACATAGGATCTCCCCAGTGCCCGGACTTTGCTCCAACTCTTGCCTTGATCGGGGCTTCCATAGAGACCTGAGGGAGTCGCAGCCAACCAGTTCCTGGGCGTGATCTCAATGTCGTTTACCTTCTCGCTCGACATCGCACCCTCGGCCTGGGGTTTTGCCGCAGCATCTTTAGCCTCGGCCGTATGGTTGAGCGGGGTCCATGCCAAGCCGTTCTCAGCGAGAACGAAGATTCCACGGTTGGTTCCCGCTAGCATGGTTCGGTCCTCGGCTTGCTTAAGAACGAATACATCTCTGCCTTCCAAACCTGCGCTTTTCTGCGTCCAGTGCTGTCCGCCGTCGTTCGAAACGAATACGCCTCCCAATTCCCGATCGTTAACCACTCCCACGTAGAGAAGGTCAGGATTTTCTTGATCCGCCAGAATAGAAGACGTGTAGCGATGAGTGAATCCAGAGTTGGACACTGCGAAATCCAGCGTTCCATGGTCGCTGGCCAGAACACCTGCGCGATCCGTTGCCAGCAGGACTCGCTGGGAACTCCGAGGATCGATCAGGATGTCGTTAACCACGATGTCTGGACTCGTCACTCGCCTCCAGGCTGTTCCTCCGTCGCTCGTAACCCACAGGCCTTCGGTCGTGCCGGCATAGATGACGGCAGAATTGTTCGGATCTTGTTTCAGAACACGGGTACGCCGTGCGGAAAAAGGAATATCCTGAATTCTCTCGAACCGATGACCTCCGTCCGGGCTCTTATAGATTCCGGAGCAAGCGCTGGCAAACACCGTCTGAGGGCGGGATTTGTCGACAATGATCGAGAATATATCGGAGTCGTCAATAATACCCTCGTCCACACGACGCCAGCTGAGCCCTCCATCGGATGTCTTCCAGCCCAAGTGCCAGGTTCCTACATAGATGACGTCGGGGTTCTCGGGATCGATCGTAATCGATTCAACATTCTTAATCTCGCTGTGGTGTCGAGAGATCTTGTGCCACTCCCGACCCCCATCTGTGCTGCGAAAAACCCCGTCGAGCGCACCTACGACCAGGACTCTTGGATCTGAGGAAGCGAGCGATACGGCGCGAATCGACTTTCTGTGCATCACCGGAATCCGCGTCCAACTCTTGCCTCCGTCGTGCGAACAAAATAACTCGCCGGCGTCGTGGCCATGCACGCTCCAGGCGCCAACATAAATACGCTGGGAATTTTGCGGGTCGATCACGATTTGGTCCGCGACGAACTCATCCCCGTTCCCCAGCCGGGCGAAATGTGTCCAACTGCGTCCGGCGTCGGTGGACTGGAAAATGGTTCCCGTGCTCGTTCCCAAGAATATGTGATCCGGGTTGTGCAAATCGTAGGCGAGACTGCGGGCGTCACCGCCGTCTGGCCCCACAGCTACCCATTGTGCTGCCCGCGCATTCCCATACAGCAGGACCACAAAAAGCAGAAACAAATGGCGCGCAAATGCCGGCGTCCTGCCGCTGTTCACGAAATAGTCGGTCTTCCCCAGGGTTTTTATGGGACGATCCGATGGCAAAGGAGTGTTCCGCCAGTCGTTGCAGCGGTCGAACTCCGGCGACAAGTGAACCTGTCCGGAAAGTTTCGTTCGGCAAGTCTTAGGCATACCTAATAATCCACGATCGCTCGGCAGAGCCATTTTCCTTGGGTGGGGCAATGCTCGCGCGAATGGTTGACAATAAGCTGCGCCTCCTCCTCTGGAATATTTTCGTCGATGTGCCGCAGGACAAACTGCTTAAACTCCTGGTCCCGCGCCGCCAGTCCAAGGAGCACATCGACCTGTTCCCAGTGATGTGCCAGCAAGCGGCTGATCGCGTAGCTATATTCCTCGGCCACTTTTCCGTGGTCGCAAGCTTCGAATCGCTGAAAGGAGCGATACACACTGTCCCAATCTTCCAGGTGACCGGCCTCGCGACGGGCCTGTCGGCTTTCGGCAGAGGCACAGGTCTTTAAGCTTTGCGCAGGCAGGGAAGTGGCCAGTATCGATGCGAGCAATACCGCTAGCGCGCCGCCCACGAGCTGAATCGTACGCATATGCAACCAGAAAAACACAAACACCCCAAGCGTTCAAGATTACCTTCAGCTCCTTTGGATGCTGGGATGGCGCCGACCTGGTTCACGCTTTCGTGTGCACCGAGATCCTGGTTCTCCCGGGGGCCGCCTGAACAAAGCGATTCCTACCAGGCCGAAAATCAGCGTCGAGAAGCGGGTCAGCTGTCTTTTCCGGTCGATCGGGTAGATGCGCAAACTTCCGCAGTAACGGTGATTAGTCGGGGCAAAGCAAAGGCAGAAGACGGCCGTGGCTCTCGGCACTGCTCCGCCCGGAGTCGCGTTCAGCGGGTGGTCGATCCTCAGGCAATCCCCTTAGATTGGAGAGATGACTCGCTCTCGGATAGCGAACTTGACCAAGTCTGAATTGTTCTTCAGACCAAAGTCTTCCATGATGCGGTATTTGTGGAAGGCGATGGTGCGTGGAGTGACGTGGAGCTCATCGGCGGTTTCTTTCATGGTTCGACCTTCCGCCAGCAGCTGGAGCACTTCTCGCTGCCGTGAGGTCAGCTCTCGCTGGTGATCCGCTCTCGGGTCCCGAGCAAATTCGTCTTGCAATCGCTGAGCAATCTTCGGGGTAACGTACAACCTGCCTCGTAAAGCTTCGCGGATGGCTTTGATCAGTTCTGAGCCGGCTGACTTCTTCAACAGGTAACCTGATGCCCAATGCCGTAAGGCCTCGCGAGCAAGTTCAGGATCTTCGCTCATGGTGAGAACGATGAGCTTGGTGCGGGGCAGGAGTTTCTTGAGCTCGAGACCGGCTTCCATCCCGCTCAGCTCAGGCATACCGAGATCGAGCACGATTACGTCCGGCTTTGAGGCGGGCGCCGCCGACAGAAGCGCTCGTCCGTCTGAGACCGTTCCGACAATGTCGAATTCTGGCTCGAGCAGTCTCTTGAAAGCTTCGAGCACCAGCGTGTGATCATCCGCCAACAAAACACCAGGACGCCCCATTCCCGACCTCCAGGCAAGCGACTCGACCGCGTGGCATAAAGAGAGCTCGCAACCGTTCGCGGACTCTCAGTCGAGTTTTTAAGAAATTATCTTCCACGGCGTTCGATAAAGAACTGTTAAAAATGACAGTGACTATGTCGCAGATTGACAGTTCCGTTGCGCAGGGCAAAAGGGTTTATTCTCTTGAGATTCATGAGGAAGGGGTCGCTTTGACGCACGGGGGTGACGATGGTATAGAAATCGACAGGCAGAGAAATTCCTGAAGATCGAGTACAGTGCTTCCGATTTGACGTTCGGAAGTCTAGGGCCGGCGGGTTTGGCGAGAGATCCGTATTCGAAATGACCTGCCTTCTGCTTCTTCTGCCAGCAAGCGTGGCTGGGCGCATCGGTCGCGGCGATGGCAATGCCCTACCCTCCTGAAGTCAGAGAATGCGAGCGAAACACGCTACGGTCGCGACCCGCTCCTGGGCTGATCTAAATGAATTAAGAAAGCGATATCAACGTAACCAGTACAAACCGCGGGCTGTACTCCGGTACTCGAGGTGCAATCTTTTAAGCATGGCCGTCCTTAGAAATGCCGGGGAACCAGATTATGACTGTTGAACTTGATACAACCCCTAATCGCACATGCCTTCGATTTCCCGGGCGGAATCGGCGATGGGCCGGATTTCCGGTACTCCTGGTTGTCATGGCGCTTTCCGTCGTCGGCCAGACGCCTGGCGTGGGCACATCAAAGACTGCTCCCGCTCCCAGCCCTCAGCCGGCGGAAACCGACCCGCGTAGCACCCCACGAGGAACAATTCTGGGCTTCATTCGTGCGGTGCAGCGTGATGATTTCGCTTTAGCGACTCGCTACATGGAGGTGAACCAGAGGCAAAGGGCACAGACGGAAGAATTGGCTCGTGACCTCAAAGAACTGATGGACCGCTACTTGACCGAGCCTTTGGCCACGATCAGCGATTCGCCGTTAGGTAATCAGGAAGATGGCTTGCCCGCGGACCGTGAGCGAATTCCGCTCAAAATCCGGGGTGAGCGAATCGACATAATCCTTAAGCGAGTCAATAATCCACAGGCTGGTCCGATCTGGCTCATCTCGTCGGAGACGCTGGCCCGGGTTCCGGATCTCTTTAGTGCAATCAAGGAGACCTGGATTCAGCACGCCATGCCCGTTGCCCTCCTTGACCACGACTTCCTGGGAGTTTCACTGGCGGTCTGGGTGGGTTGGATGGCATCCATTGTCTTGCCCCTGCTCGTGTTCTGGTCGATGTCGCGGCTGGGGATTTTGCTTCTGCGGAAAACCGTCGATGACGCGCGAAGCCGCCAATTAGCGCAACTTTCATGGCCCTCCACGGTCGTCCTCACGATGGCCGTTCACGCTTTGCTGTTGCCCTACCTCGGTATGTCTCTGGGTTTCCGAATCACCTACCAGCGTGCCTGCGGTGTTCTATTTGTTATCGCAGTGGCTTGGCTTCTGCACCGGATCTTCGCGCTCTCTTTCGAGAGGGCCCGCAGCATGATGGAGCGTCGCCACCGGGCGGATACGGAATCCCTGATGCTGCTCGGGCAGCGTGTCTTCAGCGTGTTGCTCACCCTGGCGGCGATTCTTGCAGGTCTCACCATTCTCGGCGTCGACACGAGAACCGCCTTAGCCGGAGTAGGCATTGGCGGAGTCGCCGTGGCCTTGGGTGCTCAAAAAACGGTGGAGAATTTGCTCGGCGGCATTTTCCTGCTGACCGACAAGGCGCTTGCCGTTGGTGACACATGTTGTATTTCAAGCCGTGTGGGCACGATTGAGGATATTACGTTGCGGTCCGTGCGGCTGCGAACGATAGAACAAACACTGCTGTCGATCCCCGCGGGTGCGTTATCTCAATCCAATATTGAGAATTTCGCGACGCGAAAAAAAATCCTTGCGCAAACCCATTTGCAGTTGCGCTATGGAACCACGACCGAGCAGCTAAGGTCCGTGCTTGAGGGGGTTCGCAACCTGCTGATGACGAATCCGCAGATCGAAACCGGGACGGCTCGAATTCGACTGATCGATTTCGGAGCACGTGCCATCGAACTCGAGCTCTATGCCTATGTTCTTACTGCAGACTACATGCAATTCCTGGCCGTGCGGGAGGAACTTTTCCTCGACATCGCAGGGGTTGTCGAAGCTGCTGGAACGGGCTTCGCCAGGCCAACCGAATTCATCTACGCCGACCGAGTGGCCGATCGAAGCTGGGTCAGTGTAAACACACCGGAGGATCTGCAGCAAGCGGAGAAGGGCACGGCTACACCGGACCTCTCAAAAACCATGATGAAACGAGCGATCTAAAAAGGCGCCATTCCTCCTTGGTCTTCAGGCTTATTGGTGACCTGTTTCCGTGCATGCGCTTCTGCCCTGCCTCTAGGGTCGCATGATAATTAGACACAAACTGCCAGATTCGACCGTCGGTTGCGTCTTGCCTTCCTGAATTAACAGAATCTGTCAAAAATAACAGTAGCCAGGACACCATTTGCGCTTTATCATTCCGCTCACTCCGTTTGCCTCGGTTTTCTAGAAAGATAAGCTGGACCATCTGGAGGTGCCATGCTCGGAGCCAGCCGCCCGCGCATTCTGATCGCCGATGATCACACGCTCATCGCCGAAGCCTTCAAGAAGTTGCTTACCAACGAATTTGAGATTGTAGCAACGGTTCACGACGGTCGCAGTCTCATACAGATAGCCCAAAAGTTACATCCTGATGTCATTCTCGTTGACATCGGCATGCCTCTGTTGAATGGGCTGGAGGCGGCGCAACGGATCAAACGGACGTTGCCCAACGTCAAAGTCATCTATGTGACAATCAATCGCGATCCGGATCTCATTGCGGAGGCTTTCCGGCGCGGTGCTTCGGGATACGTGCCGAAAACCGCAGCTGCGTCGGAACTAATAGCCGCCATTTATAAAGTCTTGAATGGGGATTGTTACGTATCGCCTGAGCTAAAGCCGCTCGACGGGAATTGGCGGGCGAAGGCCAAAGACCTGCTGTCTGAATCGCAGTTGACGGATCGGCAGGTCGAGGTGCTACAGTTGCTTGCCGAAGGACGTTCGATGAGAGAAGCAGCCACGGTGCTTAATCTTACCGCCCGCACCGTCGCATTTCACAAATACCGCATTATGGAGCATCTCGACCTCCATAACGATGCCGAAGTAGTACAGTACGCGCTGCGACACCACGTCCTGTTCGGCTGAGCGCTGCGGAGGAGGTGAGGCGCTCCTGTGCCCCGGTGAAACGATCGACAGCCGTCATTGCCTCGGCTCCTGTCTCTGCTCTTACCTGTTCGTTATTGACCTTCGGCCTGCTTCGCCTCTCGAACTGTTTTGCGGACTGGACTCGCACAACCACCCCAAAGGGCTGGCCGTTGCTAGTAAGACTGACGGGTATAGAAAGCGCAGCTAAACCACGACCACTAGGTGCGAGGCCAGATTCCAGGGCAGGTGGTTCGTGTGTGTTTTTGACAGTTGCTGGCCTCGGGTCGTTGAGCTAAGTGTTGAGAACAGCGATGCGAAATAGGAGCCTCCTATGCGCTCGTTTGAGCGAAAGCCCACGGTAGTTCTTGCCGATGACCACCCCCGCGTCTTGAGCAGAGTTGGGGAAATTCTGGCGAGTGAATTCGATATTCTTGCCGGCGTGAGCGATGGTATCAAGGTTGTTCAGGCAGCCTTAAAGTACAAGCCGGACATCCTGGTTTTGGACATCGCGATGCCCGGCCTTGACGGCATACAGGCAGCCCGCGAAGTACGCCGATTGACGGTTCCGGCCAGACTGATCTTCCTCACCGTGCAGGAAGATCCTGATTATGTTCGGGCGGCGCATGATCTGGGCGCAAGTTATGTTCTGAAGCATCGTATGCACCTCGATCTGTCTCACGCCATCAAGGAAACGCTCGCTGGGCGTATGTTTGTTTCCCCGCGATCCGAGTTGACTCACCCTACAGCCATTTAAAAACCGTAGAAACGCAGATCGGAGTTTCGTCGTTGCCTGTCCCGCAAAGGCTGCCACCTGTCACATGTGACAGTTCCCACCGACAGTCTGAGCCGCTAGTCTTCCTGACCGTTGAGCAGACTCCCGTGGAAAAGCCCAATATTCTCGGCTTCGTAGTGATTCTATTTTTTTCCCTTCTCGCTGCCTCAGCGAAGCCGTCCCCGTCTGCTGCGGATGCAAGTCAGCCAACCCCAAAGTCGACCGATAATTCCACTCCTACCCCAACGGCTCCCACCCTGGTGGCGGCACCGACTCCGCAGGCGCCGCCACCTAAGCCACCAGCAGCCGAGGCACTCGTAATTTCGAGCGGCACGGTTCTCCGAGAACCACCAATCCGCGATACGATACTGTCGTGCACTTGGCTGAGCATTCCTCGGGACACTAGCTCGAATCAACACGGAGGAGGACGACATGCCGAATCTTAAGCCGGCAGAACAACAGAGGCTTACCGAAGCTCGCGAGAGTAGCACTCCTTGGAAGAAGTGGGGTCCCTACCTGAGCGAACGACAATGGGGCACAGTGCGAGAGGATTACAGCGCCGATGGAAATGCCTGGAATTATTTTTCGCACGATCAGGCCAGGTCGCGTGCTTACCACTGGGGAGAAGACGGTTTGGCAGGTATTTCCGATGACCACCAGCGTCT
>Ga0187783_10003904_pt1 | contig 11002 bp, 10 predicted proteins | sample 1015_SJ02_MP02_2_FD_132471 | JGI IMG/M metagenome (GOLD analysis project Ga0187783, IMG submission 132471) | Tropical peat soil microbial communities from peatlands in Department of Meta, Colombia - 1015_SJ02_MP02_20_MG | ecosystem: Environmental > Terrestrial > Soil > Wetlands > Peat | place...
GGTGCCAAACAGTCCGCCTTTGTGCACGGTGGTCAGTTCGATCCAGTCGGCGTCGGGATGAAAGGCATATTCGATTTCCGGCGCATTGATGCCGACATTGTTGTTGTGATCAGTGCGCCATAACGGATGCACGCGGTTGGGGCGGAGCGGAACGGAACTCGTCGCGCGCGCGGTGGCACGGCGCAATGCCGCTTCGAGCGCGATCGGTCCGCCTTCGATCCGCGCCTCATTGCCGATCTTCACATACCAGCGCGGCAGGCCGGTATCGCCGCAGATGGCGCGGCGGTCTTCCTTCGCCGCTTCGTAATTTTCCAGCATCGCCTTGATGACGAAAGCCGACAGATCGCCCTTTTCGGTATCGGCGCAGCGGCGCAGGCCGGCGAGATAGTCCTCGGGGATCTCGATGGCCGCCTTTGCCATCAAATCCTCGGCAGTGCGTTGAATCGACGACAGCAGAATCATATTCGCCTCTACTCGGCCGCGATGGCATCGCGCAACAGCGTTTCGCCGGGCTTTACCAGCGAGAACACGACCGGCCGGTCGGTGATCTCGATGCCATCGGATGTATGCCGCGCCACCGTAAAGGTCGAGGCGGCAAGGTCGCCCGGCTCCGGAAAATCCGATCGGTAGTGCGCGCCGCGCGAATTTTCGCGCTTGAGCGCGGCGAGCGCAATGACCCGGCTCACCTCGCACAGCGAGCGCAGATTGAGCCAATCATGCCAGGTCAGATTGAAGCGGCGGTCGCCGTCGGCAACGCCGGTCTCAATGAGTTCGGCTTCGATTCGGTCGATGGCGGCGCGCCCGCGTTCGATGCTGGCGCGGTCGCGCACGACGCCGATGTCGTCCCACATGGTGTCGAGCAGCCGCTCGCGTAAGCCGTTCAAGTCGCCGCCGTTGCGGCGGAATGGATGTAGCGCGCGCTCGACTTCCGCATCGACCAGGCGCGCGTCGGGCGGTCGATGGCCGGGATTTTCGGCGATCCAGCGCGGCATGATGTCGCCGGCAATACCGCCGAACACCGTCGAATTGGCGACCCCGTTGCCGCCCAACCGGTTGGCGCCGTGCATGCCGCTGGCGTCTTCGCCGGCGACGAACAGACCGTGGCAATCCGTCGTGGTATCGACCGCGCAGATCACGCCGCCCATGAAATAATGCGCGGTCGGCACCACTTCAACCAGCCCGCCGGCGAGATCGAAACCGCAGTCGCGGCAGCGATCGACCATGCCCTTGAACTCTTTCGCCACCTTGGCCGGATCGAGATGACTCATCTTGATATAAACGCCGCCGTTTTTGGTGGTGCGGCCGGCGCGCATTTCCGCGTAGATGGCGCGGCTGACCACGTCGCGCGTGGCGCGTTCGAGTTTCGAATCATAGTCGGCCATGAAGCGATGCGTGGCGCCGTTGAGGAGCTGGCCGCCGGCTCCGCGCAAGCCTTCTTCCAGCACCGTGCCGGTCATGCGCGTGTCCGGGCCGGCGAGCAATCCGGTCGGATGGAACTGCACCATCTCCATATCACGCAGGGGAAGCCCGAGGCGGAGCACCATGGCGAGCCCGTCCATGCTCTTGTCGCCGGACGGCGTGTGATAGCGGTACATGGTCGGGCCGCCGCCGGTGGCGAGCAGCACGGCCTGCGCACCGACGAAGCGGAACGCGCCAGAGCGCACATCGATCAGCAGCGCGCCGGCCAGCGCACCGTTCGCTGCCGGAATAAGCGCCACCGCGCGATGCTCCTCGAGGCGGCGGATTTTGGGCCGCGCCCAGACCTGCTCCATCAGCCGGTTGATGATTTCGATGCCGGTCAGATCGCCCTTGTGTACGGTGCGATCGAAGGTCTGGCCGGCGAAGGCCTTGCCGTGTAGCGTGCCGTCGGGATTACGGTCGAAGAAGCAGCCGATCTCGTTCTCCAATTCGCGCACCCGCTCGACCGCGGTCGTAACCAGCGTCCACGCCAAGTCCTGGTGCGACAGCCATTTGCCGCCCTCGATGGTGTCCATGAAATGGCGCTCGACCGAGTCGCCGGGATTGAGCGCGACGTTGTAACCGCCCTGCACCATGCGGGTGCAGCCGCATTTGCCGAGCAGTCCTTTGCTGACAATGGCGATGTCGAGATCGGGATTGGCCTTGTGCGCATGCAGCGCGGCGAACAGTCCGGCGCCGCCGGCGCCGAGGATCAGAATATCGGTGTTGAGATGCTCGACCTCCATGCGGCCCTCACAACACGCGGACGAGGAAAATCGCGGCAATGAGCGCCGAGACCGCAGCGGCAAGCGTCGCGAGCTGTTTCTGGCCGTCCCGCCAATCGAAATTCTCGATCACCAGGACGCGCAGACCGCCGAGCAAATGCACGGTGAGCAGAAAAACGAGACCACCCTCGGCGAGCTTGACAAGCGGCTGATCGCTCCAGCGCAAAAAACCTTCCAACTTTGCTTCGCCGTCGATGACCAAGCCCAGGGTGAGAAAATGCAGCGGCAGGAAGATCGCCAACGCCAGTCCGGAAATCCGGTGCACCATGGCGGCGATCCACAAGGCGCTGCCGCGATGTTCGAATCGTCCGATCACGACAGCACCGCCGCGGCGACGGCGCGCAGCCCGAGCGCGGCCAACACTATGCCGAACGCGACGGCAAGCTGGCCGGCGCGCCGGTCGGTCAGCGGCGACCATTCGACGAGAATGTTGCGGACGCCGATCCCGGCATGGATGGAAACGGCGGCGACAAAGAGTCCGTAATAGGCCGCCCAGACGATGCTGCCGCGCGTGCGCGACAGGATATCGGCGGCGGTCAGGCCCTGGCGCGTGGCGTAGAAAATCAGGACGATATGGCCGAGCACCAGCGGCGCCATCAACGCTGCCGTCGCGCGTTGCCAGATGTAGAGACGCACATTCATGGCATGATTTCGCCGCTCAGATAGGCCGCCGCCGTGCGTCGCTTCAATCCGGCGATCGCCGCGGTCGGATTGAGCGCCTGCGGGCAAAGTTCCTGGCAGGATTGATGCGAATGGCAGGCGTGACAGCCGCCGGCCGCGGCAACCGCCTGCAGCCGCACGGTATTGCCGGCGTCGCGTTCGTCGTTGACCAGCGTCCAGGCGCGCGTCAGCGCCGCCGGTCCCAAATATTCGGAATTCCAGCGCACGGTGTCACAGCCGGCATAGCAGACGCCGCAATTGATGCATTCGATCGCGGCATCGGCGGCGATGCGCAGTGGGCTGTCGGGCCGGACTAGCGCGATCGGGTCGTGCCGCGTCTGCGACGGTGCGAAGGCGCCCTTGGCCCGCTGCCATTTGGCGAAAAATATTTCCAGGTCGGTGGTCAGATCTTTGATCACCGGCAGGTTTTCGAGCGGGCCGATTTGCAGCCGGCCGCGGCGTGCGACTTTCGCCACATGGGTGCGGCAGGTCCAGCGCGGCTTGCCATTCACGGTCATGGCGCAGGAGCCGCACACCCCGACGCGGCAGGCGAAGCGATACGACAGCGTCGGATCGAGATGGCGCTGCACGAAGGTGACGACGTCGAGCACGGTCTGGCTTTCGCGGCGCGGCACGCGGTAAGCCCGATACCGGCCGTCTTCGCCGCCGCGCCAGAGCGATACCGAAAGTTCCGCAAGTTGCTCCGACATGAAGCTCCTTAAGGTCGCGGCGTGCATTTAGCAGCAGTGTAGCAAGACGTGACGCGGCCAAAAAGCCGACCGCGTCACCACTTTCGTCGCACAATCAAGCTTCGCGGCCGAAGCCCGGGCGCGCTATAATGATCAAAAGTTTTGGGAGGATACGAAATGGCCGGTCTTACGCGCAGTTACGTCAGCGGCGCGAGCGATCAGCCGCTCCTTGGCGACACCATCGGGCAGTTCTTCGACGCGGTGTGCGATAAATGGCCGGACCGGCCGGCGCTGGTGGTGCGCCATCAGAACGTGCAGCTCACCTACAAGGAACTGCGGCACGAGGTCGGCCGGCTCGCCGCCGGGCTGTTGACGCTCGGGCTTAATCCCGGCGACCGCGTAGGCATCTGGTCGCCCAATAATTCGGAATGGGTTTTGACCCAATTCGCCACTGCCAAGGCCGGTCTCATCCTGGTCAATATCAACCCCGCCTATCGCGTCGCCGAGCTGGAATACGCGCTCAACAAAGTCGGCTGCAAGGCGCTCATCCTCGCCGAGCGATTCAAGACGTCCGACTATGTCGGCATGCTGCGGGAGCTCGCGCCCGAACTCGGCCATGCCACCCCCGGCAAGCTCGAATCGGCGCGGTTGCCGGCACTGCGGTCGGTCGTGCTCCTTGGCGACGGCTGGCATCCCGGCACGTTCAAGTTCTCCGAGATCATGGCACGCGGCGGCGAGAAGGAAACGCAGCGTATCGCCGAACTCGGCCCGCAGCTGCAATTCGACGAGCCGATCAACATCCAATTCACCTCCGGCACGACCGGCTTTCCCAAGGGCGCGACGTTGTCGCACCACAATATCCTCAACAACGGCTTTTTCATCGGCGAGGCGATGCGGCTTGGTCCGCAGGACAAACTGTGCATCCCAGTGCCGCTCTATCACTGTTTCGGCATGGTGCTCGGCAATCTCGCGGCGTTGACCCACGGCGCTTGCATGGTGTTCCCGGGCGAAGGGTTCGATCCGCTGGCGACGCTCGAAACGGTCGCCGCGGAGCGCTGCACCGCGCTGCACGGCGTGCCGACCATGTTCATCGCCGAGCTCGATCATCCGGAATTTTCCCGCTTCGATCTGTCGTCGCTGCGTACCGGCATCATGGCCGGCTCGCCGTGCCCGATCGAAGTGATGAAGCGCTGCGTCGCGAAAATGAATCTCGCGGAAATCACCATCGCGTATGGCATGACAGAGACGAGCCCGGTCAGCTTCCAGAGCTCGACCATGGACCCGCTGGAGCGCCGCGTTTCCACCGTCGGCCGCATCCAGCCGCATCTCGAAGTCAAGGTCGTCGACATGCAGGGGCGCATCGTGCCGCCCGGCACGCCCGGCGAATTGTTGACGCGCGGCTATGCGGTGATGCTCGGCTATTGGGGCGACGACGAACGCACGCGCGAGGCGATCGACGCGGCGCGCTGGATGCATACCGGCGACCTCGCCACCATCGACGCCGAGGGCTATTGCAACATCGTCGGCCGCATCAAGGACATGGTGATCCGCGGCGGCGAGAACGTTTATCCGCGCGAGATCGAGGAATTCCTCTATCGGCATCCGAAGATCCAGGACGTGCAGGTGATCGGCGTGCCCGACGACCGCTACGGCGAGGAAATCTGCGCCTGGGTCAAGCTGCGTCCCGGCGTGAGCGCCACCGAAGAGGAAATCCGGGCCTTCTGCCGCGACCAGATCGCCCACTACAAGGTGCCGCGCTACGTCAAGTTCGTCGACGAATTTCCGATGACGGTCACCGGCAAGATTCAGAAATTCATCATGCGCGAGCGCACCATCGCCGAGCTCGGGCTGAAGGTACAGAAGACGGCGTGACCATCGTCGTGTGACTTGTCATGCTCGGCCACCGGGCCCGCGCGAAGTCGCGCGGCCCGATGACAAGCCTCGGCGGAGCATCCAGTAAACGCCAATAGTACGGTGATTACTGGATCGTCCGCTTTCGCGCACGATGACAAGTTGGTCATTGCGTCTTGATCTTCTCGTCCGCCACCACGCGCGCGGCGGCGGGGCGCTTGAGCAGCCGGTCCTTATGCGCGGTGTAGTTCTTCAGCTCGGCCATCGGCAGTTCGCGGCGCACGCCCCAGGTGTAGAAGACGAAGGCGTACGGATCGAGCACCGAATAGCGGTCGGAAAACCATTCGCGTCCGGCCAGCATGGCGTCGATCTGCTTTAAATAACCGTCGAACGTTTTCAGTCCCTTTTCTTTGATGCCCGGGTACGCAGCGGTGTCGTCGGTGTAGCGTTCGGGCCGGCCGACATGGGCATGCGCCGGGTGCACGCTGGTCGCGAAGAAGCCAATCAGCGACAGCGCTCTGGCCTCGGCCTTTTGGTCCTTCGGCCACAGATCGAAGCGTTTGCCGAGATAGGGCAGGATGGCGGTGTTCTCAGGTAACGGCGTGCCGTCGTCGAGACCCAGCACGGGGACGCGTCCGAGCGGATTGAGCTTGAGATAGGCCTCGGTGCGCTGCTCGCCACCGGCGAGGTCAACCTTCTTCGCCTCGTATTTCTCGCCGCTTTCCCCCAGCACGATGTGCGCGGCCATCGAGCACGCGCCGGGAGCGTAATAAAGCGTCAACATGTTGAGAACCTCCGTGACAAACTCTGCTTGCTCGATCCGATTGCGACAGGCAACAGCGCGGGAGCCGCGCATGACCACTATAACCAATGGCGCGTTGGAAAACACCGCGTCGGACGACGTGAGCCGGACGTCACTGCGCGGGAATTTTCTCAAGCAGCGGCAGCCAGGTTTGTTGTTCCTTGTCGACGAACGCCAGCGTTTGCTCAGGCGTCATGGCGCGCGAATAGCTGCCGACGTTTGCCAGCCGTTTTTGGAAATCTGAATCGCTCATCGCCTTGGCCAAATCCGCGCTGACCTTGCTAACGATCGGCGCCGGCGTGCCCGGCGGCGCGACCAGGACTTGCCAGCCGGTCGCGGCAAAGCCCGGCAGCGTTTCCGCCACGGTCGGCAGGTCGGGAAATTCGGGCAGGCGCCCGGCGGAGGCGACCGCGATCAGCTTCACCTGGCCGGCTTTCACCGCGCCGACAATGCCCGAATAGCCTTCGATGATCATCGACACCCGGCCCGCGCCGACGTCGGCGAGCGCCGCCGCCGGTCCGCCGTTATAGGGCACCGGCAACAACTGGATGCCGGCGCGATCCTGCAACAAAAGACCGGTCAGGTGGGTCAACCTGCCGACACCGGTCACGGCGATGGAAATCGTGTCCGGCTGCTTCTTGGCGAGCGCGATCAGCTGCGGCAGCGTGCTGACGCCGAGTGCGGGGTTGACGGCGACGAACATCGGATTTCCCGCCGTATACCCGATCGGCACAAAGTCGCGCGGCAGTTTCAGCGGCAAATTCGGCGCCACCGACTGCAGCGCGACGAAAGTCGATAACGCCGGCATGAACAGCGTGTAGCCGTCGGGTGTGGCTTCGGCGGCGGCGCGGGCGGCGATGCTGCCGTTCGCTCCCGGATGATTGATGATGATGATCTGCTGTCTCCAGATTTTGCCGAGACCGTCGGCGACGAAGCGCGCGTCGACATCGGGCGTCGAGCCGGGCGCCGCGTCCGAGATCACCGTGACCGGCTTGTCGGGATAGTTATCGGCTTGGGCGTGTGTGGTGGTCGCCGCCGGCATCGCCATCAGGGTGAGCGCGGTCATGCGCAACCAATACCGACGGATTTCCATGACGTCCTCCCGCGATCCGGCGCCGCGCGCTGCGACCGAAAATATTTAGTTAAGGATACGGCTGTCGAGCCGCGGTTTCCAGCGAACCGACTGCGCCAAACCGACACGCCATTGCACCGATCCGAGACGACATTCGCCGCGCGCGCACCCCGTCGTTATCTTTAGGTTAACTGAGCGTTTTGGATGCAAAATTGAAGGTTTTCTACTAGAAGGAATCCGCTGCCGTTCGAGCCGATCCGGTTTGGATAGCGACACGTGTAACACCATGCCTGCACTGCGGACTGCGAGCTCTTCCGTCGACGTTCGGCCTGTGGACGCGGCGCGCGCCGCGTTTTCGCGGCTGGCGGATTTGTCCCGCGAATTTGCGCCCGATCTGAGTTTTAGCATCCATACGCGCTTCGACACAGTCGAAGACGAATGGCGCCGGTTCGAGCAAATCGCCGAGTGCACGCCGTTTCAGACCTTCGAATGGCTGGCGACGTGGTATCGCCATGTCGGCCGCCGCGACGGCGTGGTGCCGGCCATCGTCGTCGGCAACGTCGCCGACGGCAAAACCGCGTTCATCATGCCGCTCGCGGTCGATCTACGGCTTTCGGCACGGCGGCTGTGCTGGCTCGGACAGGAACTGTGCGATTACAACGCGCCGCTGTTAGCGCGCGATTTTTCGCGACGCGTCACCTCCGACCGCTTCCTCGCCCTTTGGCGCGCGCTGCAACAGCAACTGCAATCCGATCCGCAGCTGCGCTACGACTGGATCGAATTCGAGAAGATGCCGCAAACGGTCGGCGGCCAGGCCAATCCGTTTATCAGTCTCGGGGCGATGGAGAACGCCAACAGCGCGCATCTCACGCGACTGGGCGACGATTGGGAGACGTTTTATCGCGACCGGCGGTCCTCGGCGACGCGCCGGCGCGACCGTGCCAAGCGCAAACGCATGTCCGAGGTCGGCGAGATTCGCTTCGCCACCGCTACGACCGCCGATGAACTGCGCCAGGCGCTGCAGATCCTGTGGGAGCAGAAGAAGCGGATCTTCGCGCGCAAGGGTATCGACAACATTTTCTCGCGGCCGGGATACCGCGAGTTCTTTTTCGATTTTGCGTCCAATCCGAATTCGCGCCGTTTTGCCCATGTCAGCCGCTTCGATGTTGGTACGACCTGCGTGGCGGCGAATTTCGCGCTTAAGTTCGGCGGCTGCTACTACCATGTGCTGGCAAGCTATTGCGACGGCGAATTGACCCGCTACGGTCCCGGCGCGCTGCACTTGCGCGAGCTTCTGGCCTACGCCATGAAGATCGGGCTGCAGCGCTTCGATTTCACGATCGGCGACGAACGCTACAAGCTGGAATGGTCCGACGAGCGGTTGCGCCTGTTCGATTACAGCACGGCGGCGACTTGGCGCGGCTTAACGCAAAGTCTTTTGTTCGCCGCGTGGCGTCGGGCCAAACGTTTCATCAAGCAGACGCCGCCGGTTTGGCGCCTGGTGTGCCGCGTGCGCTCCACGCTCGGGCCGTTCATTCGCCTGTCTCGGCGATATCGTCGGCTACAACGCCAATCCGGCCGAATGCCTGGCGCTCATCCTTGCCAGCAACGCGGCGTGCGCCGCCGGCAATCATGATCTCGCCGTATGCGACCGCCTCACCACCGGGCTTTCAACAGGACCGCGGCGCGATCGGTTGCCTGGACGCGGCAGCGCCTCACCGAGGCCGACCTTGCCTTCCTGCGCGGCCTGCCGCTGAAAGCCAATATCGGCGACCAGGCGATTGCGGTGCATAGCGCGCTGCATCCGCAGACCGACTGCGAGAGCGTCTGGCTCGATACTGACACGCGCCGTAGCCTCAGCTTTGCCGCGCCCATGGACCATCCGTCGGGCGTTCGCATCTGCGCGTTCGGCCATACGCGCCGCGCCGGCGTTTATAAATTCCGCAATGGCGCGCCCGTCGAACGTATCGGGCGCGACATCGAGCTGCGCGCCGACGGCCATTATCTGCTCAATTCCGGCACCGTCGGCGAGTCGCGGACGAGGGATCGCCGCGCGAGCTACATGATGCTCGACTTGCAACGCCGCAGCGTGACGCTGCATCACATCGAATATGATGCAGCGGCACCACTCGCGGCGAAGCGTAAAGCGGGCCTCGCGCCGCCTTTCCCCATTGCGGTGCTCGACCGATTGCGCGCTAGCGCTCGATCCGATCGAGATTGGCAGTCATTCGCGTAATCGCGCGGCGGAACGCGGCAAGCTCGCGCGCGCCGATGCCTTGTTCGGCCTCGTCGGTGATGCCGCGCGCCACGCCCAGCAGTTCGTTGCGCAGGCGTTTCGCCTTGGCGGTGAGGAAAACCCGCACCTTGCGCCGGTCGTCCTTGCGGCGCCGGCGGTGGATCAGGCCGACTCGTTCCATGCCGCGCAACGCGATGACGGTGGTCGGCTCCATCATGCCGACCCGTGCCGAAAGTTCTCTTTGCGAAAGACCGTCCGCGGTCCACAACACGCGCAGAAAATACCATTGCCCGCGGGTCACGCCGTAGGGTGCGATGCGTCGCTCCAACAGCCGTTGGAAGGCGCGATGCGCGTCGCGCACCAGATAGCCGGAGCTCGATCGCGGCGGAAACGGCATCGCGCGGCGCGCATGCCTTGATTGCGGACGCGGCATCGGCGTTGACAGCTCCTGTTGGCCGGGCGGATAATACTTAGAATTCTATGGAATGGGAACGCGATCCATGCAGCAGCCGCTTCGCAAAGACAAACCGGCGCCGAACCAGGCTTTCGATCTGCGCTCCACGCTGGATTGGCTGCGTGCTGCCGGTGAGCTGATCGAAACCGACAAGGAGGTGGATCCGGATTTGCAGGTCACGGGCTTGCAAAAGCACATGGACGGCGGCTGCCCGGTCCTGTTCAACATCGTCAAGGGTAAACCGAACCACCGCGTCATCACCAACCTGTTCGGCGACATGGCGATCATCAACCGCATGTTCGGCTGGAAGGACGACGGCGAGCGCGTGAAGAAGCTCGCTTATGCGCTGTCGCATCCGATAAAGCCGGTCGAGATCGCGCAAAGCGAGGCGCCGTGCCAGGAATACGTGATCGAGAAGCCTGACGACGTCAATAAATGGCTGGTGCCGATCCGCCACACCACCTACGAGCCGGAACTCACCGTCGGTTCCGGCATCCGCTGCGTCACCGGGCCGCAATTCGAGGGCGGCTCCGACCTCGGCTACAACCGCATGAATTTCCGCTGGGGCAATGTCGGCACGTTCCAGATCTCGCCCGGCTCGCACATGTGGCAGGTGGTGAACAGGTACTACAAGGAAAATCAGCCGGTGCCGATCACCGTGTGTTTCGGCGTGCCGCCGGCCTGCACGCTTCTTGCCGGCGCCGGCTTTGACTATGCGATCCTGCCGATGGGCTGCGACGAGATCGGCATCGCCTCCGCGGTGCAGGGCGCTCCGATCCGCTTGGTTAAGGCGCGCACGGTGGACGCCATGGCGCTCGCCGACTGCGAACTGGTGCTCGAAGGCTACGTCAATCCGCGCGACCGCCGTTTCGAGACCAAGGAGGCCGAGGACGCCGGCGTCCAGGGCCGCTATCACTTCCACCCCGAATGGGCCGGCTATATGGGCAAGTCCTACAAGGCGCCGACCTTCCACGTCACCGCCGTCACCATGCGCA
>Ga0187783_10003905_pt1 | contig 11002 bp, 10 predicted proteins | sample 1015_SJ02_MP02_2_FD_132471 | JGI IMG/M metagenome (GOLD analysis project Ga0187783, IMG submission 132471) | Tropical peat soil microbial communities from peatlands in Department of Meta, Colombia - 1015_SJ02_MP02_20_MG | ecosystem: Environmental > Terrestrial > Soil > Wetlands > Peat | place...
AGTCCGGACACGCAAACGTCAGCCGCTCCTCTGTGCCTAGAGATTGGCCGGGCGAACAAGGGCGACCGATTTTTCAGAGGAATGATGCGCGAGGTGGGCGGCCTCTCGGCCAACTGTCTGAGCGGGGGGTGAGGTGATCTCGGCTGGTGGCATCGGCGTCTCCTCTCCGGACACGGCGCACTATTCTTGAGGAGCTGCGTGATGAGGCAAATATGGGTCACGCTAGTTGGCGTTGGAGTGCTGAGCTCGATAGGGATGGCTATTGGTATTTCACAAACATCATCCAAATTTCAGTCAACGTCCGAGCTCGGCACTTGGGAGTTTCCAAACCGCGAGCACGTCAATGACGGCACTGTAACGATCATGACCGGGCCGGTCGGCGGGCTCACGCCCATAATGGGGGCCGACCTCGCGCGCGTGCTCGATGATGGTGATAGGCTCCGCGTTCTTCCAGTTGGTGGCAAAGGTTCGGTCCAGAACATAATCGATATTCTGTCTCTAAAAAGCATTGACATGGGTATGGTTGTGTCGGACGTCGCTGAGTTTTTCCGAATTCAATACAATGTACCGAATATTGAAAGTAGATTGCGATTCATTGCCAAACTCTATAACAACGAAATTTACATTGTGGCACCAAATTCAATTAAGTCAATTTACGACCTGGTTGGCAAAAAAGTCATGGCTCCGAAGGATGTTGGTTTCTTCTCGGCACGAATCATTTTCTCGAGATTGAACATCGATGCTCGCTTTGACTATCAGACGGATGATACGCTCAGCTTACAACGAGTCATTGATGGCCAGGCTGATGCCTGGATAGTGAGTGTGGGAAAAATCTTCCCGATCGCGCGAAGCATCAAGAATGACAACGGAAACTTGCACCTCGTGCCAATTCCATACGACCCCAAACTTCGTGATTTATATTTGCCGTCAAAACTTACTAGTGGAGAATATCCGAATCTAATTGCTACGGGCCAGGAAGTTGAAACGCTTGCCACCGGCGTGATCCTCGCGTCGTTCAACTGGCCTGAGAATACTGATCGTTACAGAAAAGTGGCAAGGTTTGTCGACGCGTTCTTTTCTAAGATCAACGAATTCTATCTGCCGCCTCGAAACCCGAAATGGCGCGAAACAAATATACAGGCATCAGTACTTGGGTGGCAGCGCTTCAAGGCGGCGCAGGACTGGTTGGATAATCGATCTGCTATGCCCAGTCGACTATCGCCTGAGGAGATAAAACAATTTCTTGCGGAAAAAGGGATTTTTCGCAGCAAAAATTTCTCGCAGGAGGATATTACAAGACTGTTTAACGCGTTCACCGAATGGGCAAAGAGCAGACGATAGGTATCTGTGCGACCTGACGGCCGTGGTCCGTGGATCGGCGGACCAGTCTTCATCACTCAATACGATCCGTAGGTGGTGTCGGAGCTGACTTGCGCCGGCCCACAGCGTCGGATGACGTGCGCACGAAAGAGGAAGATGCAGCCGCTGACATCGCCAATGCCCAGCACCCTGAGCACTCCGGGCGTTCGCTCGTCCGGGCCAAATTGGATATACGCCGCGTCGACGTTGTCGATCCTGATATCTTCATAGATCCAGCAAGCCAGTGGATCTCCATTCAGCCTCAGGATTTCCTGTTCGCACTTTGGTGGGCCGCACGGCATCGGCGGCTGTATGAAGGCATAGGCGATGTTGCCGTCTGCGTCCGGCATCGGCGGCAATATTTTTCCGCCGATGATGGCCGAATTGATAATGATTCTGGAACCCATCAGATGGACGCCGAGGACGCGCACCGCCTGCTGGTGCCGGGAGATTGCTTGGGAATCGTTGATGCCATAGGCCAGAAGCAGGATTAGCGGTGTTAATGTCCTCCTGCGGAGTGTTTCAAATCTTGCGGATAACCTATGCCGGTTTTGTCTGTCATTCATCGGCATTACCCGCCCTTGTTCGCGCCAACAGTGGATTACCGTCTACCAATTGGCGGAAGCGTGCGAGCCTCACGTTTGGCAAAAGTCCGCAAGCGCCAGCCTCAACGTCAAATTTGTACGTGTATGTGAGGATTCGTATGAAAGGCGGTCCAGACGTGACTCCCAGGACAGAACGCGCTCGCGGGTGGGGGAGCCCCGGACAGCGCAAGTCCGTCAAGAAAATCAGATCACGCGTTGGACTCGGTTGGTGCGATGTCTGCGATGGTGGCGCGTCATCTGACAGTTGACATGACCATCGAAAGGAGCGATGGCGCCCAGCATAAGTAAGTAATGCTGACCAAAATTGCGATCCTCCTTGATCATTGCTGACGCGATATAGCGCTCCTTTATAGATAGCTAAGGTATCGACGATTCCGTGAACCATCCTCTGTCGTCGCGCGTTTAGCCGCAACCACTTGGCCGTTTTGCGAGATGGCTCGCGATTGCCGGAGCCCGTGTCACCTTGCAGCGGATCTTACCGACGATTTCGCACATGAGGCGAGGTGCCCGGGGGTGCAAAAATTTCCAAAACCGACATCGGTAAAGTGGTCGGGACGCTTCGACCGCAGGCCTTGGCCGATCTGCACTTCGTCTTGTTCTAAGGTGCTACTGCGATACCTCTGCGGTCGGGCTGTCGCTTGCAGGCACCTTTGTTTTCCCATCTGGCAGGTACGACGACATTGGTTTTGTTCGTCCGGTTTCGCACGGTGACATTGTCAGGATCCTCAGCGAAAATCTGATGGGATGTCGGAACGGCTAGGGTGACTTCAGCTGGTATCAAAAAGAGCGAGGCGATTGTCAGAACGGGATCTCGGCCAAGGAGATTTTTCACGACATCACTTGCGGAAACGCTGCTGGATGGCAAAATATGCTTTCAGCGTCTGTGGAGCGCTCATCTATCAACCGAGCAGGGAGGTAACGATGAATCGCCTTTTTCTCGCGTTTGTCTTATCGGTTTTCACTTTTGGTTCAGCAATGGCTCAGGAAGCCTGCGAGAGCAAGGCTGTAGGGAAGGATGGCAAACCTTTGGCCGGAGCGGCGAAGACAAGTTTCGTTCAAAAATGCAAAAAGGATACATGTGAGCCCAAGGCTGTTGGGAGCGACGGCAAAAAATTGTCCGGCGCGGCCAAATCGAGCTTCATGACCAAATGTGAAGCTGGTGCTTAGGCGCGTCGGCGCCATTTGGTGGCTCGATCGGAAGGGTTTTCGGTCACAACAGTGTGTCAGTTGGAGGCGGACCGTGAGGATAATCGTAAGTATTGCAACAAGCTTGGCGCTCATCGGCCTTATTGTTCCGGCGGCCGGACAGCAGAAGGCAGTGAAGGCATGCCAGGAAGAATGGCGGGCGAATAAGGCAGACAATCAGGCAAAAGGAATTACGGAAAAGGCATATGTTGCTCAATGCCGTGGCGGCAGTTCCGCCGCGCAGCCGGCCTCAACACCTGCCGCAACACCGAGTGCCCCCGCGCCTGGTGCCGCTGCGCAAAAGACCGCAAAGGCCTGCCGGGAAGAGTGGAGAGCCAACAAGACCGCGTATGAGGCCGCCAAAGTTACCGAAAGAGTATACGTAGACAAATGCCGAGCGGGTGAGGTCGTTGCACTGCCTTCCGCACCGACGGCCGCTCCACCACCACCGCCGCCTTCAAGAAGCGCGACCGCTCCAACGTCCACTCGGTCGCCGTCCACGGTGGGCACCACCGGGACTAATCAATTCGCGACCGAAGCACAAGCCAAAGGTCGCTGCTACTCGGATACGGTGGTCTGGGTCAATCTCAACACCAGAATATACCACTTTGCGGGGCACAGGGATTACGGCAACACAAAGTCGGGCACCTACATGTGTGAAAGGGATGCAACGACCCAAGGTATGCGTGCCGCCAAAAATGAGAAGCACCCTTGAGCAGCTCAAGTCCGATAATTCTGATTAGTGGAGGCGCAAAATGGGAATATTAGATCAGTTAAGCGGGTCGCTGAAGAGCATTTTTGGTTCGATGGCTTCTGCCGAGGCGCCGGCGCTGATTGCCGCCGCGTTGGCTAAGACAAACATGGGTGACCTACAGGGGCTTGTTAATCAGCTTCAGCAAAGTGGCCTGACTGATCAGGTGAAATCTTGGCTCAGTAACGGCGCCAACATGTCAGTCACACCTGATCAAATTCGTGCAGCGCTCGGGAGCGAACAGGTCAAACAGATCGCGGAACATTTCGGCGTTCCGGTTGATGGGGCGCTCAAATTTCTAGCAGAGAATCTCCCCTCCGTCGTTGATCAGGCAAGCCCTAACGGAACAATACAGAATTCGCCGGTATAGTGCCATAAACCCGACGGCTGGCGGCTTTGGTTCACTTGGATTGACGCTGGGCGAAGTACAGGGCAGTCGCGTGTATTTTACGATAGTTGCGGGTCCGGGTAACAATTTGATCGAATCAGAACGATCGCCGATCAAGAGGGCGGATAATCTGCCGAGGAAGTTGCAAATATCTTGATTGGCTCCCTGCCTCGTCTCGATGCACCGAGCAGAGGCACTGGTTGGTGACCGGGTTTTTTAGGTGCTCCCGGTCATCTCAAGGATGAGTTGGATGACTGCCTGACTCCAACGCGCAATTACTTGCGACACGATGTTGAGGTTGACGCCTAGTTGGGCCCCCAATATCGGAAGAATAAACAGCACGCCAATCAGGATTACCATCCCATAGGGCTCAAGGCGAGCAAGCGGTCGAGCGAGCGCATCAGGAAGAACCCCAACCGCAATGCGCCCGCCGTCCAGCGGCGGGAGTGGTAGCAAATTGAATATTGCCAGCAGGACGTTAATGGAAAGCGCGTTCTCAAGGTTCTGGTCGACCCATTCCGCAACCGTAAACGGAAGGTAGGAAACGAGATGAAAGCCGAGAGCAGCCAATATTGCGAGCGCAAGGTTCATCGCCGGGCCGGCTGCCGCGACCCAGACCATGTCGCGACGCGGATGGCGCAGTGCTCTGAAATTGACCGGGACCGGCTTGGCATAGCCAAAGAGAAACGGCGAGCGCGTGAGCAATAAGAATGCCGGCAACACGATCGTTCCGAAGGGGTCGATATGTTTGATGGGGTTGAAACTGACGCGACCGAGTCGCCAAGCGGTATCGTCGCCGAGCAATCGTGCAACGTATCCGTGCGACGCTTCGTGGAACGTAATGGCAATGATCAGCGGCAGGACCCAGGTCGAAATCGTCTGAATTGTGGTATCAATGTCATTTATCATTGAGGCTGACCTCTTGCAGGCGGGGTTCTCAATTTAATCTGTGCCGTTGCCTGGTTGGAATGGAGTTGGGCTTCGAACGAATTCATCCCAACCATGTCGGACCGCCGCTATTCTTTTCAATTTTGCCATGGTGAAGCCCTGTCTTCGTCTATCCAATCTATCGAATTTGCAAGTTCGTTCGTCATCCACATACCATGACTTCGTGCGCCTGTCCTGATATGACCGAAATTCCGAAGCTGTCCGCCGGAGCGGCGAGATCATCTGCTGATCGCAATGTGGTCCTGATAGCTACCGACATGAACTCATCGGCAAATTTTCCTCGCTGCCATTCAATCTCCACGTACGCGGGGCGTTTGCGGTATGGATCGCGGTTGTCGGTAAACCACAGGTACATTGAGTACTCTTTGCGACAAGTTCGCAATCACGGCTCTTGATCAAGCGTCTCTTCGTACTTGTCTCAGGGTGTGTCGCGGTTTCGCCATGATGTTGGTAGATTACGTCCAACAAGGCGAAGCTGAACGAGATGCGGTGCACATCCGGGGTCGATGGTGGGAAACGAGATTCCACATCGGTCATTCGACCCTCAGCAAACGGCACCGCGGATTGTATTCTGTGGGAAATTTTTATACCAGCTACACACTGCGAGGGCCGACCCGCGAAGCAGTGGCTGCCGCGTTGGCGGGACGTTCTGCCATTGTGACGCCGGAGCGGACTGGCTGCATCGTAGTGTTTGATGAGCAGTCGGAGAGCCAGAATTGGGAGATCATCGCCGGACTTGCATCGCGACTTTCGCGCGAGTTGCGCTGTCCTGTGCTGGCTGTCCTTAACCACGACGATGAGATTTTTCAGTATCAGCTTTACGTAGACGGTAGGTGGGTGGATGAGTACAGCTCTTCATCCGCCTACTTTGAGGGAGAGCCGTTTGATTGCGCGGGCGGAGATGCTCGGGCGTTATGTCGTGCGTTTGGGGTGGCTAATTTTACTGAAGTGGAAGACATTCTGCGAGCGTCTGACAACGGTGAATACATTTTTGCATTCGAGCGTCACGCTGATCTCGTTCGTGCGCTCGGTATCCCGCCGTTCGGAGTATGCCGCGGATATCACTATGTGTCGCGCGGGGAGTTGCCGTGTGGCTTAGAAGCAGGTGACCTGCTCGAAGTCAAGTGAAGGACTTCAGGACGGCGAAGGCGCCATGCCCGGCCGCCGTCGTCTTGCGTTGGAACGCCGCATGACCACGCCGATCGTTACCTCGGCCCCACGGAGACTCGGCGGCTGCAGCTGGGTCTACGGCCGACGCCAGGGCCGTCGCGATTTTGGCGCGTAGATATGGGTCCACGGGCCTCAATTGAGCTTACCGTCCGCCGCTCGCGCGGGCTCGCTCGACGCTGAGCGAGCGGCTGAATACCTCGATAAGTCGCCCGACAAATCCCGCTTGGCGCGAGACGGCAGGGAGGAAAAGCGCTATAGTTGCGTGTCTCGACCGCGTCCCGGATCGCCGGCCTTGGTGCCTGCATGTCTCGGGCGGCAAGCTGTCGTCAAGGAGCAACGCATGGCCCCACGGCCCTACTGGAAAGGGTATTTGAAGCTGTCACTGGTTTCGTGCCCGATAGCGCTTTATCCGGCATCATCGAGTTCGGAGCGTGTATCGTTCCATCGGATCAACAGAAAATCTGGCCATAGACTGAAGCAACAGTTGGTTGATGCTGAGACCGGCGACGTCGTCGGCAAAGAGGACATCGGACGGGGTTACGAGGTCGGGAAGGGTGAGTATCTGGAGGTGCCAGACGAGGAACTCGAATCGATCCGGATCGAGGCTACCCACACAATTGAGATTGACAGCTTTGTACCGCGGACGGAGATTGATGATCGCTATCCCGACAGTCCCTACTATGTCGCTCCGACCGACCAAGTTGGACAGGAGGCCTTCGCGGTGATCCGCGATGCGATCCGCCAAAAGAACATGGTGGGCCTGGGGCGCGTTGTCTTATCGCGTCGCGAGCACGTCGTCATGATTGAGGCTTTCGACAAAGGCCTGCTGGCTACGACGTTGCGCTATCCGTACCAGGTCCGCGACGAAAGTGCCTATTTCGCCGATATTCCGGCCATTGAATTGCCAGAAGAGATGCGCAACCTTGCAACCCACATTGTCGAGACGAAGGCCGCGCACTTTGAACCCGCAAAATTCGAGGACCATTACGAATCCAAGCTCGTGGAACTCCTCAAAAACAAGCAAGCCGGCAGGGTAGTGAAACCCGCCAAGGAAGAAGCCCCGCAACATCGGGTGATCAACTTGATGGATGCGTTGCGTGCGAGCATCGAGGCCGAGACCAAGAAGCCGGCTGCTGCCAGCACCCGAGCCCGTGCGGGCGCAAAGAGGAAGACCGGACGCTGAGGCAGAGTCTCGAACCGGATAGCGGGTTGCTGGGGGGCCGAGTTGCCTTTACGGGGCGACTTGCCTCGATGAAACGCGCGGAAGCTTTCGAAATCATTCGCAAATGGGGAGGGTCGCCGCGCCAAGAAGTCTCGAAAGGGACCGGCCTGGTGATCGTCGGCGAATTGGGTTGGCCACTGCTCGCAAACGGTCGGCCCTCGAACACTCTCAGCCGCGCCACCAGCTACAACACACCAATCGTCAGTGAGCGACGGTTTTTGGAATGGATCGGCCGGACCATTCCGGAAGATCAGGCTCGAACTTTTACCACCGAACAGGTTGTGTCGCTGACCGGTTTGTCGAGCGACTTGATCGATCGACTCGCGATGTTCGGATTGCTTGAGCCGAGAGGTGGATTGTTCAGCTTTCACGATCTTTCGGCTGCGCGTCAGCTCGTCAGTCTTCTCGGATCCGGAATTGCGCTGTCGACCATCGCGAGAAGTCTGAATGAGATTCGTAAGTGGCTGCCGGATGCGGGTCTATCGAAATTACGCCTTATTCCGGCGCAATTCGATACTCTGCTCGTTGAACACGTCAAGGGATTGACCGACCATCGAGGCCAGTACGTCCTGCCGGTTGGGCCACCCCGGGACGATGCTGATGCTCTGTTCGAACAGGCGCAGGTCGCCGAAGAGGCCAAAGATTTGGCCACTGCCGAGCGGCTATATCGGCGTGTGACGAAGATCGACCCCACCGATCCAGCCGCTGCGTTCAATCTCGGAAATCTCTTGCGGGATGCAAAGCGCCTGATCGAGGCCGAACAAGCCTACCGAAAAGCGATCAAGGCCGACCCAAGTTTTGCTGACGCCTGGTATAATCTGGCCGATATATTGGACGAACAGGGTCGGCCAATCGATGCCACAACCTGCCTTAAGCGAGCCATAGGCGCTGATTCCAGCCACGCGGATGCTATCTTCAACCTTGCGGTCATTCTTCAGCGCCATAACGACCATGGCCAGGCGGCAACGTGGTGGCGACGTTATCTTGAGTTGGATAGCAGCTCTTCCTGGGCCATGCGCGCAAAGCGAAGCCTGAAGTACTGCGAGATGCAGGTCGCTCGATCATCCTGATCGGCATCTATGGAAAGGGTTCGCGTGGCCACTGCAGGTGTCGGAAAATCGTCAAAGCGAAAGAGATCACTCAAGGAGTATGGTCGCAAGCGGGATTTTCGCCGAACCACGGAGCCCAAGCCGGGGCGGCGCAGCCAAGCTACCGGCTCGCAGTTTGTGGTTCAGAAGCATGCGGCGCGTCGGCTCCATTATGATCTGCGACTTGAGCTCGACGGCGTGCTCAAAAGCTGGGCGGTTACTAAAGGCCCGAGCCTCACCGTCGGCGAGAAGCGGCTGGCGGTGCGCACCGAAGACCACCCGATAGAGTATCTGGATTTTGAGGGAAATATTCCGCCAGGCGAGTATGGAGGCGGAGCAATGATCGTGTGGGATCGCGGACGATGGGAGCCCGAAGGAGATCCCCATCAGGGCCTGGCAAAAGGACACCTTGCCTTCTCACTTGACGGGGCACGGCTCAAGGGGCGCTGGCATCTAGTCCGAATGCGACCGCGTACCGGTGAAAAGCGGGAGAATTGGCTGCTGATTAAATCGGAGGACACCTTCTCCCGCCATGCCGGCGACCCGGAAATCACCGAGGAAGCAACCACCTCGTATGTGAGCGGTCTCACGACTGAGGAACTTGCGGCTGCGGGCCAATTGCGTGCAGATCACGTCGCCCGGGCCAAGACAGCCAGCAAGCGAAAGATCACTCTGCCGGATTTTGCGGATGTTCGCGAAGCCAGAAAGGGATTGTTGCCAACTTTCTTGGCACCAAGCCTCGCTCAGCTATGTGATACAGCGCCACGGGGCCAGAATTGGGTACATGAGATCAAATACGATGGCTATCGAATGCAGGCGCGCATCGACGGTGCAAAAATCGGGCTTTTGACTCGCACAAAGCTCGACTGGAGTAATCGTTTCCGTAATGTGGCGAACGCATTGAAGTCGGTTGGTCTGAGCTCCGCTTTACTGGATGGCGAAATCATAGTCGAGGACGTCAATGGAATTCCAAGCTTCAATCAATTGCAGGATGATCTGAAGTTAGGCCGCCAGGATCGTTTCATCTATTACATATTTGATCTTCTGTACGCCGAAGGCTTCGACCTGACGCAAGTATCATTACTGGAACGAAAAAATCTGCTCGAGCGCGTCCTTTCTGGTCTGCCGGGCGGGTCGCCAATTCGTTTTAGTGAGCATCTCGCGCTGGACGGACCGACTATGTTCGAACATGCGTGTCGTCTGGGCCTTGAAGGCATCGTGTCGAAACGCAAGGATTTGCCTTACCGCCCGGGACGGGGTGACCATTGGCTAAAGCGGCCCTGCGTGCAGCGGCAGGATTTCGTGATCCTCGGCTATGTTCCATCGACCGTCGCCAAGGGTTCTGTCGGCGCCTTGCTGCTGGGCTACCATGACAGGCAAGGGCGTTTGACATACGCCGGCCGGGTCGGAACCGGCTACTCCGCCGAACAGGCGCAATCGCTGCTTAAAGATCTGGAGGGAATGAATTCGGCTCGGCCTGACTTGGCCAATGCTCTGCCGGCCGGGGCCGAAAAAGGCGTGCGCTGGGCTCAACCCCAACTCGTTTGCGAGGTCCAGTTTCGCGGTTGGACGCAGGACCGATTGCTCCGTGGTGCGTCCTTCAAGGGGTTGCGGGAGGATTTCGCAGCCGAGGAAGTCGTCCTGGAAGTCTCGCAAAAACCCGACAAATCGCCTCATCCGGCCGACCTGGCCGGCATCCGTCTGACCCATCCGGAGCGCATCCTTTGGCAGGAACCAGGAGTCACCAAACAAGCTCTGGCAGAGTTCTATGTCGATATTGCCGACTGGGTCGTTCCGCATCTCGTCGATCGGGCCTTGAGCTTAGTTCGGTGCCCATCAGGCGATATGGCGAAGTGTTTCTTCGTCAAGCACGCATGGAACGGGCTGCCGGATTCGGTTCACCAGATCGAGATTGCGGCCGATCAAGAACCAATGCTGGTTATCAACGATCTCAAGGGTTTGATTGGTCTCGTTCAGGCGAGCGTGGTCGAAATTCATCCCTGGGGTTCAACGATTCAGAAAGCCGAGCAACCTGACCGGCTGATATTTGATTTGGATCCCGCCGACAATGTTCCCTGGGCAGCGGTAATTGAGGCCGCCACCGAAGTTCGGGATCGACTCGCGAGGGCTAAGCTGAGAAGCTTCGTGAAGACTTCAGGCGGCAAGGGACTTCATGTCGTAGTTCCAATACTTCCGGACGCGAGTTGGGAAGAGGCAAGAGCTTTTACCGGGGCGCTCGCTCAGGCAATGGCCAAAGAGCATCCCGACCGCTATGTCGCCACCATG
>Ga0187783_10003906_pt1 | contig 10999 bp, 5 predicted proteins | sample 1015_SJ02_MP02_2_FD_132471 | JGI IMG/M metagenome (GOLD analysis project Ga0187783, IMG submission 132471) | Tropical peat soil microbial communities from peatlands in Department of Meta, Colombia - 1015_SJ02_MP02_20_MG | ecosystem: Environmental > Terrestrial > Soil > Wetlands > Peat | place...
AATTCAGTGAGCGCTTCTTCCAGCAGGATCCCGCGATCCACCATCATTCCGACCAGCGATTCCAGTTGCTCTTTCACGTGTGCACGCTCCGCAAAACCGCTCGGAAACGGGATACTCAGGGTTCAGTCGAGTGCGTGGCCGGTAATGCACTGATAGGCTTCTCGGTATTTTTCTTGTGTGCCGGCGACCACGTCGGGTGGAAGCACCGGAGCCGGCGGTTGCTTATTCCAAGCGATACGCTCGAGATAATCGCGAACGTACTGCTTATCAAAAGAAGGCTGTGCCTTGCCCGGCTCATAGCGGTCGGCAGGCCAGAATCGCGATGAATCGGGTGTTAAGGCCTCGTCAATCCAGACCAGATCGTTCCCCAGAGTGCCGAACTCGAACTTCGTGTCCGCAATAATGATTCCACGCGCCATGGCGTGCTCGGCAGCGCGGCGGTAGAGCGTGAGGCTTACCTCGCGCAGCCGCTCGGCAAGTGGGCGACCAATCTCGGAAACGACCCGGTCGAAGGAGATATTCTCGTCGTGGCCGATCGCGGCTTTGGTCGACGGCGTGAAAATCGGCTGGGGCAGACGGTCGGACTCGACCAGACCGGCCGGAAGACGGACGCCGGAAACGCTTCCTGACTCTCGGTATTCTTTCCAGCCTGACCCGGAGAGGTAGCCGCGGACAACACATTCGACCAGAATGGGCTCAGTTTTCCGAACCAGCATAGCGCGGCCTCGCAGCTCGTCGGCATAGGGCGAAAGTTCGGGGGGGAAGAATTTCGAGGCGATCAGGTGGTTCTTGACAACATCTTCCAGATAATCAAACCAGAAGACCGAGAGCTGTGTAAGCACGCGCCCCTTATCGGGAATCGGCGTGGGGAGAACGACATCGAAAGCCGAGAGCCGGTCCGTCGCCACAATGAGCAAAAGCCCATCGTCCAACTCATAGATGTCGCGGACCTTGCCACGTCCGCGGAGTTTGAGCTTCGGGAAATTTGTCTCGGAGATAAGGGCTTGTGTCGACGAAGAAGCCACGAGCTTTGAGTCCTTGGTTGACGGAGGCCGGTATTCTAGCGCAGGGTGAGGTGTTGTCAATCGCTAAGAACCCGATGCGATGAACGAAGGTCTCGCGGCGACGGAGGTCTTAGAGAATCGACGAGGCCGTTACGCAGCGTTGCTGGCGCTCGCGGCCTCGGGCAAGGCTTCCGCGCCTTCTTCCCATTTGACGGAAACCAGCTTGGAAATGCCGGGTTCCTGCATGGTCACGCCGTAGAGAACCGAACCCATTTCCATCGTCTTGCGGTTGTGGGTGACGACGATGAATTGCGTCTGCCCGCACATCTCCGCCAGCATTTTGTTGAAGCGTCCGACGTTCGCCTCATCCAGAGGCGCGTCCACTTCATCGAGGATACAGAAAGGACTTGGCTGGTAGCGAAAGACGGCGATCAACAGCGCCAGCGCGGTCAGAGCCTTTTCGCCACCCGAGAGGAGAAAAACGTTCTGGAGACGTTTTCCAGGCGGCTGGGCAACGATGTCGATCCCGGACTCGCCCGAGCTATCGGGCTCGCTAAGGCGCATCTCGCCGTGACCGCCGCCGAACAGCGACTGAAAGGCCACGGCAAAATGGGTATTGATCAAATGGAAGGCCTCTTCGAATTTCTTGCGCGAGACTTCGTCAAGCTCGTGGATGGTGAGCTGGGTATTCTCAATCGATTGTACCAGGTCGTCGCGTTCGCGCCGGAGGAACGCCTCGCGCTGCTCGCATTCCTGAAACTCCTCCAGTGCCATCATGTTCACCGGACCCATGGCCTCGATGCGCGCCTTCATCTCATTGTAGTTTGCTTCGGCCGCTAGAAGCTCTTCGGTCGCGAGGAGCTCGGGCTCGAGCGCCATCAACTCTTCCGGCTGCGCGTTCAACTCGGACATGCAGGTTTGACGGAGGTAATCGCGATCAGAATCGTTGCGGGCCTTTTCGACCTGACGGCGGCCGCGTTCGGCACGAAGCTCATCGAGCGACTGGCGGCGGCCGCGCAACGACTCATCGACTTGCCCTCCTCGGGATCGCGCCTCGGTCCATTCGGCCTCGAGCGTCGTTTGATGATGGGTCAATCGTGTCTTTTCGCCGCGGAGATCGTCGACTTGCTGCCGAACCTGTTCCGAGGTGGCATCCATTTCATCCCCCTCTCGGAGGAGAACCGCATGCTGCTCATCGAGCCCGGCGACCCGTTGCTGGGCCTGTCGGATCTCGTCGTCGAGGCGCTCATCGGCCGCCTCGGCGCTCCCGAGCCGCTCGGTCATCGCCGCTAGCTCTTCCCGGCGCGCCACCACATGTTCTTGCATCTGCTCGAAATCGCGACGCAGACCACTCAAGGTCTCCGCCGCCTCGGTGGCCTCTCGTTCGGCTTGCGCGCGGGAACGCATGGCCTCGGTATGCTCGGATTGCGCTTGCTCGGCCCGGATGCGCGCTGCTTCCGCTTCGGCTCGAAGCCGTGCGATTTCTTCGCGTTCGGCCGCTACGCGCTGTGCGACGCGAGCAAACTCGCGGTGGGCGTTTTCGCGCTGATGGATCGCCGCAACTAAACTCTTCTCTGCTTCGAGGTGCTCGGTCGTCGTAGAGGAAAGACCGAGTTCGGCAGCGGCGATCTCCGATTCGAGATGGCTGAGCTCGGCTTCCCCTTCCCGCACCATGGACTCGAGCTTCGCCGATTCCGTCTCGCGTTGACGCAGTTCGCGCTTAAGAGCAAGCGGACCGGCCTCCCCCTTGCGCCCGCCGGAAACCATACGGCCGTGGTAGCAGGTGCCGTCCGGTGTCAGAAAATAACTGTGCGGATTATCCCGGGCCATGCGCTCGGCGATCCCGGATCCCTCAACCAGGTAGGCGGTGCGCAGCTTTTTTAGAAAGTATTTGGTGTTCGGGCCCAGCGGCTCGCGAAACTCAACGAGGCGATCGAGCCGCTCGATAAAATCGCCCGGCATGGACGAGCCGAGATCGATCTCTGATTTGTCGACATCGAGACTGTGGATCGAGTCGACAAAAAAGGTGGCGCGGCCACCCATCTCATTGCGGAGCAGGGCCACTCCGGTGCGCGCCTGATCGAACGATTCGACGACAACATACTCGAGCTCGTCGCGAAAGAATTGCTCGACGGCGCCCTCGTATTGTTCGGGCACCTCCGCGTAGTCCGCAAGCAGACCGACGGCGCGGAAGCCACTGGCGTTGCCCTCGCCGCTCGCGTTGAATAGTTTCTGTACCGCGTCAGCCGTGTAGCTGCGCTCGCGCAGGATCTGCTCGATCGAGGCGTGACGCGCCCGTTCGGCGGACAATTCCCGCCGGACCCGTTCCAGTTGCTGGGCGGTTTCCTGGTGTGACTGACGGAGGCGGGCGAGATGGGATTGCGCGTCCCGAGCAGCCGAAGCCAATTCTTGCGCGCGCTGCTCAGACTGCTCGAAGCCCGCATCGGCGATTCGGACGCCGGCCTCCAGATCAGCGTACTCCTGCTCGATCGAGCGCAGAGACGCCCTCCGCTGAGCCTCCGAGGCGCCGTGCCGCGCCAACGTTTCATGAGCCTGTAGCGATTCCGCCTGTGCGCGCGCCGCTTTTTCGACCAACCCGCTTGCGAGTTGTCGAAGCTCGACGACCTTCGTTTCGAGACGTCCCTGATCTGAGACACTCGCCGAGACACGCTCGGCGGCCTCGCGCAGTGCCGATTCGACGGACCGAGTCTCGTCGCGGAGCCGAGCGACCGACTGGCGATGCTCCACGGCACGCTCGATGAGCTCGGATGCCTGCCGCTGGGCTTGTTCGATCTCGATCGCCAGTCGCGCTGCGCGCGACCGCAGCTGCGCGGCCTGCTCACGATTGAACGTAATGCGGTTTTCCGCACGATCCAGATCGAGCGCTGTCTGGTTAAGCACGTTCTGGGTGTGACGGAGCTCGGCGTCCAACTCATAGGTGCGCGCGCTGAGCCGTTCCTGCTCGCCTTCGAGCTCCTGCACCAAGCGCGATTCTCGGGCTTCGGCGGCCTCCAGCTCGCGTAGCAGCGATTCCAGGCGAGAGGCTTCGAAATCCAATTGCCCGGCCTTGCTTGCAAGTACGGTCCGCAACACGCCGCGCATCTGTTCGCGCAATTCGGCATAGCGCCGCGCCTTGGAAGCTTGCCGCTTGAGCGAGGCGAGTTGCTTCTCAACTTCCACCAAAATGTCGTTCACGCGCGAGAGGTTGATCTTGGAGGCTTCCAATTTCGCTTCGGCCAGTCGCCGCTTGGTCTTGTACATGGTGATTCCGGCGGCCTCTTCGATAATGGCACGGCGATCCATTGGCTTGGAATTCAAGACCTGACCAATGCGGCCCTGCTCGATGATCGCGTAGGTGTCCGGCCCCAAACCAATGCCCATGAAGATTTCCTGGACGTCACGCAGCCGCGCGACGCGACCGTTGATGAGATACTCGCTTTGGCCGGAACGGTACAGTCGACGTCCAACCACGACTTCGCCGGGACGCATAGCGACCGAGGGCTTTTCCTGGGCGCGCTTCTTCCAAACCCTGCGGCCTTCGGACACTTCCTCGGCGGGGACCGTTTCTGCTGCGCTTGCCTCCGTTGTTTCCGGGACCCATCTCGGGTCTCGATCGATCACCTTGGCGGCCGCCTCGGAAAGTTCGGGATCGACCAGTGTGAGCGTCACCTCGGCCAAGCCCATGGGCGGACGCTTGGCTGTGCCATTGAAAATGCAGTCCGACATGCGCTCGGCGCGGAGCATTTTGTGGCTCTGCTCGCCGAGAACCCAAGAGACGGCGTCGACGACGTTGGACTTGCCGCAGCCGTTCGGGCCCACGATACAGGTAACGCCCGTGCCGCTGAACGTGATCGGCGTTTTCTCGCAGAACGACTTGAAGCCAAATAGTTCGACTTTGCGAAGTTTGAGCACCCGGTCCCTCGCAGCGATCGCTACTCCCTGTGATGCAACGTCAAGGGAGGAAGCATCGTTTTTGTTTTGAGTTATTTCGAGACAGAAACGTTCGGAGGGTCGATGTCCGTGGCCCTTCCGCCTGGCGCTGCAGAGTTGGCGGTTACGGAACTAGACGGTAGCATGGCCACGAGAGCGTGTAAAGCGCCCTTTGGCATAGGTTGCGAGACCGTGCAAAGGGAAATCGAAATTTCCGTGGCCCAACGTTGTCAGACGGCGTGTTCGTTGGCTCTTAGGCTCTGAGGTACCAAGGCACATTGATTAGCACAATACGATCGCTTCCGTGCAAAAGGATCAGCGCCTTCAGAATCTCCGCGCGCTGGTTGTGGAGAGGATAGTGATACCAATGGCGCTCGACGAGCTCGGGAACGATGATAACAATCTGGCGATTCGGATGCTCCTTCTCGGCCTTCAGCACGTACTCCAGGATCGGACGAAGAACCAAACGATATGGCGACGGCAGCACGACCAGCTCCGGTGGCGTGCGCCCGGCTCGCTTCACGGGTTCGGCGACGTACTTGCCCCATTCCTCGCGCAGCGGTTCTATCTCCTCTTCGGTGGTAACGTGTACGGCACGAATATCAGACGACAGAGTCAGAGCAAATTGCAGCGCCCGCTGCGCAACCTTTCCCCAATGCTGAACCGCCACAACCACCAGAGGTGGCTCCACGTCCTCCACCTTGAGCGGAGACGAGCTCGATACTTCCTGTGCAACCTGGCGATAATGATGTCGCACCCAGAGCATGGCTATCACCAGAAGCGCGATCAGCAGCGCGCTGACCCAGGCCCCCGAGGTAAACTTCGCAACCAGAACGACGACGGTCGTGATTCCCGTTGCCATGGCCCCCAGAAAGTTGATGATCTTGCTCCGGGTGGCCTCCGGTCCTCTCTGCCGCCTCCAATGGCCTACCATCCCGGCCTGCGACAGTGTGAACGCTGTGAACGCGCCGATGGCAAACAGCGGAATCAAGCGATCCGTCACGCCCCCGAACAGTATGAGAAGAACCGCCGAAAGCACAGCAAGCGCGATAATGCCTTCCGTGTAAACAAGGCGCCTGCCGCGGTATCCGAACGAGTGGGGCAGAAAGTTACCTTGCGCGACGGCGCGGCAAAGTCGCGGGAAATCAGCAAAGGCTGTGTTCGCCGAAAGAGACAGAATCAACAGAACTGAGCCGATGGTGACGTAGTAAAACCATCCGCGCCCTAGCACGGCGCCAACCAGCATCGAGAGAACACTTTGATATCCCGCCTGGCCGGGATCGGTTGCGGCAATGCCGTAGGCTCGAACCAGATACGCGATGCCGGCCAGTAGCAGGATCAACAATCCGATAATGACGGTAAGGGCGCGCTGCGCCTCCTTCACCGCCGGCTCACGAAAGGCACGAACGCCGTTGCTGACGGCTTCGACACCCGTCATCGCCGTGCAGCCATTGGAGAAGACCTGCAGCAGGAGCCACGTGCTGGCCACGGCCATCGCGCTCGTGGGCGGTGCGGGAGGCGCTACGACCGGCAAGGGGTGTCCACCGGCGAGAACCGTCTTGACCACGCCTACCACGATCACCCATAGCAGCGTCCCGAGAAAAAGGTAGGTGGGCAGCATAAAAAAGACCCCGGCTTCGCGTACACCCCGCATGTTCACTACGGTAATCACCACCAGAATCCCCAAACAGATCAGCAGGGTGTGTGGCTCGAGGCGGGGGACGGCGGAAACCAGTGCTCCCACGCCGGCCGAGATACCCACGGCGACGACGAGAACGTAGTCGATCATCAAGGCTGCCCCCGCGAGCAATCCTGGATATGTTCCAAGATTTTCCGATGCGACTGTGTACGATCCGCCTCCGCCGGGATATGCGGCGATGGTCTGGCGATAGGAAAAATAAACGATCGTCAGCAGCACGATAATGCTGATGCTGATGGGCACGATGTAGGCGATTCCGGCGGCGCCGAGCGGAAGCAGAAGCGTCAGGGCGGCTTCTGGTCCGTACGCCGCAGAGCTGAGTGCATCCAGGCCGAAGATGGGAATGCCCGCAGACGTGCCGATTTGCTCGGCGCGCTCATCCGAGGTTGCCAGGGGCTTTCCGAGCAGGATATCGAGCAATGGCATGGACACTCTCCAGAATGAAAATAGAAGCGGCTAGAGTAATTCGCTAGCCCAAGAATTGGAATCACAAAGCTCAGGAAGTTCGGGCCCTGCCAGAACTTTCACACAGCTGTAACCTCGGAGCCTGCGGGCGCATCGTGCTCTGCCACCTCTGGGCTCGCAAATAATGACTTTCGCCGATTGACTTGCCATGGCAACGAAGCCTAGCATGACCCGCTCAGGAGACTTCTTGGACTCCCCCAGCAGTCCCGGAATCCGCCGAATCACATTGAGTGTGCTGGTTCTGGCTGCCATCCTCGCCCTCTCCATCCTGGGCGAACGTCCCCCGGCTCCTAGGCCATCGAATGCCCCTGCAACCGTGTTTTCTGCCGGGCGCGCAGTGGATGCACTTCGCCGTATTCTGAAGGACGATGTACCTCATCCGGTCGGGAGCATGGCCGACGACAGCGTCCGGGAACGCATTGTGGACGAGTTCACGCGGCTGGGCTATGAGCCACAGCTACAGACGGCGGTCGCCTGCTCGAAATACGCGTCCTGCGCCACGGTCAAGAACGTTGTGGCGCGTTTGGAGGGAACCGGAGAAAGCGGCGCCGTCCTGCTGGCCGCTCACTACGACTCGGTGCCGGCCGGCCCGGGTGATTCCGACGATGGCACGGGAGCGGTCACCGTGCTGGAAGTTGCGCGCGCGCTCAAATCGCTCCCACCGCGCCGGCATCCCGTGATTTTCCTGCTCGATGAGGGCGAGGAGGAAGGGCTGCTCGGAGCGCAAGGATTTGTGGATTCGCACCCCTGGGCGAAGGAGGTGCGCGTCGCGGTCAACGTCGATAATCGCGGCACCGACGGGCCGAGCACGATGTTTGAGACGGGTAGTGCGAATGACTGGGCCGCTCGGTTTTACGCGCGCTACGTGCCACTTCCCCGAGCCGACTCAATTGCCTACACCATTTACAAACTGCTTCCGAATGACACGGACTTCAGCATATTCAAGCAGGCCGGCTATCAGGGACTGAACTTCGCCTACGTCAGGGGCGTCAACCAATATCATACCCCGCTTGACAACTCAGCAAATGTCAGCGCCGCAAGTGTCGAGGATCATGGTGATCAGGTGCTGCCGCTCGTCTCCGCTCTGGCAAATGCGGACCTTTCGAATTGGCCCGCAGGAGATGCCGTCTACTTCACCATCTTCGGCCGCTGGATGGTTCACTGGCCAGCGCCACGTTCTATCGGATTCGCGCTGATCGCGACATTTCTCCTAGTTGTCGAAATCCTGTGGCTGAACCACACAAAGCGCCTTGGGCCAAGGCAGCTTCTGTGGGGAATACTGGGATGGCTGGTGAGCATGGTGGTGACGGCGGCCGTGGCACTCGTTGTGGCGCGGCTCGTCCACATGGCGGGGGCCACGCCCGTCACCTGGGTGGCGTATCCGCTGCCGCTCGAGGCTGCGTTTGCATTGCTCGCCTTGGTTATGGTGGTGACAAACGCGATCTTCTTTTCCAGGCGCGCGCACTTCTGGGGGCTCTGGAGCGGTGTGTGGATATGGTGGTCGCTGTTAGCCATTGCGGTCTCGCTAAAGGCGCCAGGACTCAGCCACATGCTGCTGGTTCCGCTGGGCGTGGCGGTCGGTGCGGGACTTCTAGCGGCGATGCGCCCCACCGAATCAACCGCGGCTTCGAGCCTGGCCGTGATCCTACCCCTCGCCGCAGCCGGAATCGTGCTGACGGGGTTGCTCGTTGATCTGTATTCCGCTCTAGGCGCGCCGGCATTGGTTCCGATCGCCATGCTGGCGGGGCTAGTGTTCACTCCTGTCGCACCTTTCTGTGAGGATCTGCGAGGCGTAGGGGGCGTCAGAGGCTTGGCGGTGCCGTGGCTTCTGGTTGGCTTCACGACGCTCTTCCTATGCGCAGCGATTGTGGTGCCCGCATATTCGGCCAAGTCGCCCGAGCGCGTTAATTTCCGATACATCGAGGACGGGGATTCCGGAAGCGCGCGGTGGGCAGTCGAAGCAGAATCCGGCCACCTGCCGGAGCCGATCCGGCTGGCAGCCAATTTCCGACGAGCCGACCGAGGTTACATGCCGTGGAACACGAATCCAGCCTTCCTCGCGGACGCTCCGGATCTTGATTTCGCGGCCCCCACATTTACGATCCTGGAATCGTCTGAAAACGAGGGCCGACGGAGCTACCGCGCCTTGTTGCGTTCCGAGCGGGGGGCACCTTTCGCTTCGGTTCTCTTTCCACCAAACGCCGACATTGCGTCCGTCACCGTAGGCGGTCTTCCGCAACAAACAGCGGCCCCACGCCTGAAGGCGTATCTCCATAATTGGTCAGCCTACTCATGTCCGACCATGTCGGCGAGCGGTATTGAGATCACCTTCTCGCTACCGAAGGGAAAAGCCATCGAGGTCTCCGTGCTCGATGAGAGTTATGGCCTGCCCGAGGAAGGCACGTTTCTATTGCACGCGCGGCCGCTCACGGCAACGCCGTCGCAGAGTGGCGACGTCACCACGGTCATCCGCCGAGTGCAGCTCCTACCCTAGAAGACGCTCCCCCTGGCGCAAAGCCGCTCAAACCTGGCTATGATGCTTGCTGAGGACCCTGGGGCATGGGTGAGATGGTCGATGGAGCGGCTGTGCGGTGGTGGCAGTCACCGATTCGATGGCTGGCCACACGTTTCTCCGAACGCGAACAGCAGCTGCTGCTAATTCTGAGCATCATGATTGGGGCCCTGACCGGCCTGGCGGTCGTGGCTCTGATCTTGCTCACCGAACGACTGGGACTGCGCCTGTATCCGGTGGGCAGCCCCGTGTGGCGCCGCATCGCCACTCCTGTCATTGGCTCTCTGGCCATGGGGTATGTGCTGTTCCGCTATTTCCCTGACGCGCGGGGCAGCGGGGTCACGCAGACAAAAGTGGCCCTATTTATCCGCGAAGGGGTCATCACGCTCCGGACCGTCTTCGGCAAATTCTTTTGCACCGCTGTAACGCTCGGCAGCGGAATCCCACTCGGACCAGAGGGACCGTCAGTTCAAATCGGCGCTGGTATTGCATCGGTGCTGGGACGTCGGCTTGGCTTGCGGACGGAAAGCGTGAAATCGCTCATTCCTGTCGGAGCGGCCGCCGCTATTGCGGCGGCATTCAATACGCCTTTGGCAGCCGTTGTCTACGCCTTGGAAGAAATCGTAGGCGATCTGAATGCTCCGGTGCTGGGGTCGATCGTACTTGCATCCGCCACGGCATGGATGGTGCTGCGCTTGATCCTTGGCAACAACCCCCTATTTCACGCCCCGCAATACCAGTTGCTCCACGGAGGAGAGTTTGCAGTTTACGCTGTGCTCGGAGTCATTGGCGGCGGGTTCTCGGCCCTATTCGCAAAGGTCATGATCGAAACGCGTGCGCGTTTTCGGAGGCTTCCGGCTCGCACGCGGTGGGTGCAACCCGTGTCGGGAGGTTTGCTGGTTGGACTGCTGGGTTGGTGGGTACCTCAGGTATTAGGTGTCGGATACTCTTACATTGGCGACGTACTCAATGGGCGGATGGCCGTTCGCATCATCGGACTTTTGGTCGTACTTAAGTTCGTCACGGTCATCATGAGCTATGCTTCGGGCAATGCAGGCGGCCTTTTCGCTCCCAGCTTGTTTCTCGGAGCGATGGTGGGAGGGGTGGTCGGCAGCATGGCTCACCATCTGTCGCCCGCATTTACGGCCGAGCCGGGCGCCTACGCACTGGTCGGCATGGGTGCTCTGTTTGCCGGCATCATGCGCGCTCCGATGACCTCGGTCCTGATGATTTTCGAGACGACACACGACTACGCCGTGATCGTCCCGCTCATGATTGCCAATCTAGTGAGCTTCGTAATCGCCCGCCAGTTGCAGCCTCTCTCGATTGCCCAAGCGCTCGCCTTTCAAGATGGCATCCACCTACCCGGAGAAGAAACACGCAGGCAGT
>Ga0187783_10003907_pt1 | contig 10997 bp, 8 predicted proteins | sample 1015_SJ02_MP02_2_FD_132471 | JGI IMG/M metagenome (GOLD analysis project Ga0187783, IMG submission 132471) | Tropical peat soil microbial communities from peatlands in Department of Meta, Colombia - 1015_SJ02_MP02_20_MG | ecosystem: Environmental > Terrestrial > Soil > Wetlands > Peat | place...
GCGATGCGCTCGTCCTGGCGCGCGACGCGCTCCTCCAAACGCCGGATCTGCGCGTCCATGCGCAGCAGCACCTCGACGACGACCTCGCGCCCCGCGTCATAGATGGCCTCCGCCTCAGAGCGGCCCACGCATAGGGATTCGACGCACCGGGGTTATGTCCCCTAACGGGAACTGAACGCTTACCGGATTAGTCGTGTCGAGGGGAGGGTAGACTCATCAGGTGCTGGGCCTGGGGCGTGGTCGTGAGCTCTTAGATCGTTCACACGGCGGCTGGAGCTGGGGCCGGATGGGTGGGCGTGCAGCCGAGGCCGAGCCCTTGGGAAGATTCGTGACTGCTCAGGCCCCCAACGTACGTCTGGTTCTCGCCAGCCGGCCCGAGAACGTGATGCTCGTGCGCGAGGTGCTCGTCGGCGTGGCAGAGGCGGCCGGGCTCGAGGCGATCACCCTCAACGACATCAGGACGGCGGTCACCGAGGCGTGTAACAACGTCGTGCTGCACGCCTACGAGGGGTCCGAGGGCCCGCTCGAGCTCGAGGTCTACGGCAGCGACGACGAGGTCGAGGTTGTCGTGCGCGACCACGGAACGGGAATCCGCCCGCAGATCAGCTCATCCCAGGACGGCTCCTCGGGCGTCGGGCTGCTCGTGATCCAGGCGCTCGCCGATCGCGTCGTGTTCCAGGGCGCGGGTGTCCTCGCCGGTCGCGCCGGCTGGGACGGCACCGAGGTGTGCATGTCCTTTGCCGCTCCCGGGTCTCAGAAGCTCGTGATCGCGCGCGAGGATCGCGAGACCGAAGCGGCCCCGTCCGACGATCTCGCCTACGCCGAGCTCGCGACGACGACCGCGGTCAGCGTCGCGCCGTGGCGCGTGACCTCGACCGTCCTCCCCCGCCTGCTCAGTGCTCTCGCCGCGCGCGCCCGTTTCTCGGCGGATCGCATCTCCGATGCCCAGCTGCTCGCCGACGAGCTAGCGACGCGCGCGCGCCGGGACTCGCCGTCGGGACGTCTCAGCCTCGCGGCGGTCGTCGGTCAGCGCGATCTGCTCCTGCGCATCACCCCCCCGCGGGGTGCCCGGGCACAGCCGGATGCCCTGGCGCCCGCGGGCTTCGGAGCGGTGATCGAGCGGCTCACCGACGATCAGCACCTGGCGTCGGTCGGCCATGCGCAGACGCTCGACCTGCGCATGCTCGATCGCCGGTGAGGCCCCGCTAGACCCAAAAAATGGGCGGTGACCGCCAGGGGGAGAACGGTCACCGCCTCGGGGAAGCCACTTTCAACTTCACCTGTGGGCCTAAGGGTGCCCACTCTGTGGCGGCTCAAACATCTTTTTTCGATTTGGGGCGACGCGGGCGCCAACCCCCCGTGGCTGCGGCTCGAATGCCGCATGAGAGGTCGATTGCAGGGGCTCGCCGTGCGCTAACATCGCCACGTGACGGTCCAGGATCACTTTCGGATCGACGTTCGCCAGGGAGCCGACCGGTCGGTGCTCTCGCTGCACGGCGAACTGGATCTTGCTAGCGCGCCGCTGCTCGAGCAGGAGCTTCAGGAGCTGGACCTCGACGCTTGCGGCACCGTCGTGCTCGACCTCCAAGAGCTCGATTTCATCGACTCCACGGGCCTGCGCACGATCCTCGCCTCCCAGGAGCGGGTACGCTCGCTCGGCGGCGTGTTCGCCGTGACCCGTGGCTCTCAGCAGGTGCAACGCCTGCTGGCGATCACGCGCGCTGACGAGCACCTCCAGGTGCTCGGCTCCTCCGACGAGCTGCTCGTCTAGAGCGCTCGCTGCCGGCCCTCGAGTGCCTGGCGGCGCTGCGGACGACTGTGGCAGTCGGGCCCGCCGTCAGGCCGCGACGGCGCCCGCCTTGCGACCCAGGCTCGCGAGCGCGGCGAGCATCGCGTCCAGCTGGCAGTCGACCTTGTCGGGCCAGGGCTTCTCCGGATGGTCGTCGAGCGTCTTGAGCCCGTTGCCGGTGACGATCGCCACGACCGTCTCGTCGGGAGCGAACCTGCCTTCGGCCGCGAGGTTTTTGAGCACCGCGATCGTGGTCCCGCCCGCTGGCTCTGTGAGCAGCCCCTCGGTCGAGGCGAGCAGGTCGATGCCCGCGAAGATCTCCGGGTCGCTGACAAATCCGCCCGTGCCGCCGCGTTTGCGCACGGCGTCGATCACAAGGTAGCCGTCGCCGGGGGCGCCGATGGCCAGCGAGTGGGCGGCGGTCTCGGGCATGACCGGGTGGATCTCGGCCTCCTCGGCCAGGATCGCGCTCGCGATCGGGTTGCAGCCGCTCGGCTGGGCGATGTGGATGCGCGTGGAGTCCGTCTCGGCCAGCCCGAGGATCTGAAGCTCGCGCAGGCCCTTGTGGAGGCGCGAGGACAGCGTGCCACCGGCCGCGGCGGTGATCAGATGCGCCGGCGCTCGCCAGCCGAGCTGCTCGACGATCTCGAATGCAGCCGTCTTGGCGCCCTCGGCATAGAACGGGCGCAAGGTGATGTTGGCGAACTCCAGCCCGGTGGCTTCGGCGATCTCACGACAGCGACGGTTGACTTCGTCGTAGTTGCCCTCGACCTGACAGACCTCGGCCCCGAGCGCGCGGCAGGCCCGCGCCTTGGTCGGCTCGAGGCGGTTGGGGTAGAAGACGTAGGCCGAAACGCCCGCCTTGGCCGCAAAGGAGGCGACGGCCGTGCCGACGTTGCCGGTCGACACGCACCCGACCTCGTCGCGGCCCAGCTCGAGCAGGCGGGCGATCGACATCGCCACGACGCGGTCCTTGTAGGAGAGGCTCGGGCGCGAGGTGGAGTCGTCCTTGAGATACAGGTTGGCCAGGCCGAGCTCAGCCCCCAGGCGGTCAGCGCGGATCAGCGGCGTACAGCCGGCGAACTGCGCGACCCGGGCCTGGGCGGAGCGGCGCACGATCGGCAGCAGCTCCTCAAAGCGCCAGATGTTCTGCGGGCGCTCTGAGCGCGGGACCTGCTCGAAGCGGCGCGCTGCGAGCTCGTAGTCATAGACGACGTCCAGGCCCTTGCCGCAATCGGGGCACGCGAACACCGACTCGTCGAGCGCATAGCTGTTGTCGCAGCGGTGGCAGGCCAGGCCCGTCGCGCACGAGCGCGTACGCTCGCCCTCGCTGCCGCTCGCCGTCTCGTCCACGCTCATGCCGCCCACCGCCGCGTCCACCGGGCGCAGGCCCCATGCAGGCAACGTCTGGGGTCGTCGTCGCGTCTCATGCCGGCACCCGCGACGATACAGCGGGCCACGGCGTCTGCACCGGGTCCGCCTCCCTGCCGCACGCGATCCAGAGCTCCTCGGCGATGTGCGGAGCGAGCGGCCCGAGCAGGCTCGCGAGCAGCGCGATGGCATCGAGCAGCGCGGCGCTGTCGTCAGGGCCCAGGTTGCCCTGTCGGGCGATCACGCGCTTCTCGAAGTCCTTTACGCGGTCAAACAGGCGCATCACGTTGCGCACCGCGCTGTGCATCTCGAGATCCTCCATCTCCTCGGTGATCTTCTGGACGGCAGTATCGCACCATTTCTCGAGCCTCTTGCGCAGATGCTCGGTGGCGTCGCGCGGCGGCTGCTCGTCTTCGCCGGCCGCGGCCTGGATGTGTCGCATCGAGAAGTCCCACACCTGCGCGAGGAAGCGGTGGCAGCGCAGCACGGCTGAGTCGCTCCAGTTGAGCGAGCGCTGGGGCCGGGCCGCGTACAGCGTCGCCAGGCGAACCGTGTCGGCCCCGTAGCGCGCGACGAGCTCGTCGGGATCGACGACGTTGCCGAGGTGCTTTGACATCTTGCGTCCGTCCCTGATCACCATCTCGTGAAACAGGCAACCGGCGAACGGCTCGCCGTCGGCCAGGAACGCGAGCGGCCCGATGTCGCGCAGCGCCTTGGTGACGATGCGCTGGTCGAACACGAAGTTGCCGCTGTCCGAGCCGGCTACGACCCGCTCGCTCGGCAGCCACGCGCGCAGGTCATCGAGCGCCAGGATGTCCTCCAGCGGGCGCTCGCGCTCCTCCGCCGGCACGCACACCGGCACCCACAGCCAGAGCGCGTCGAAATGGCAGTCGAGCGTGTCGGTCTCGCGCCGCGCCGGCGCATCGCAGCGCGGGCAGGTCGTCTGCACGAAGTCGTCGCGCTCGGCCAGCGGGTTGCCCGTGCCCGTGGGTCTGAGATCTGGCGGAAGCAGCACCGGAAGCTGCTCGACAGGGACCGGGACGGCGCCGCATCGGTCGCAGTAGACGATCGGGATGGGCGTGCCCCACGCACGCTGGCGCGAGACCGAGAAGTCGTTCGCGCGATAGCGCACGGCGGGACGCAGGCCCGGGACGGCAGCGCCCGCGCCGTCGGTCGCCCCGAGGGTGTCCTCGTGCGCCGCCGGGACGTCGATCCCGAGGCGCTGGGCGACCAGCGCGTCGGTGTGGTCGCGCTCCGGGATGCCCAGCACCGCTGTCGTGCCGAAGCGCCCGTCCACGACCGGCGATATGAGCACCGGCAGGCGCTGCCCGTCGAGCGGGCTCGCGAGCTCGTGGCCGGTCTCGATCAACGGGATCGCCTCGGCGTCGCGCGCGCTTCGCTCGAGGCCACCTGAGCGCAGGTCCTCCAGGCGCTCACGCAGCTGCGGGCTGTCGGCGAAGCGGTCGACCTCGGGGTGCTTGGGTGAGATCAGCACGAAGCGCGCCAGCGCGACGGCGTCGCCGTGGGGGGTGAAGACCGTCAAGGGCTCGCCCTCGCCGAAGCCGAGGTCAAGCTCCACGCCGTCGACGCGTCCGAGCACGAAGCGCTGGCTGGCGAGCGCGACCTCGTCCCAGATGCCGCTCGCCTGGAGCTCGGCCAGGCGAGCGTCGTTCTCGGGAACATACGCGCTGATGCGCAGGTACCACTGCGCACGCTGGATCAGCCGCACGGGCTCGTGGCAGCGCCAGCACAGCCCGTCCTCGACCTGGATCGTCGCCAGCGTCGTCTGGCAGGTGTCGCACCAGTCGACGTTGCTGTGGCCACGGTAGACCAGGCCGGCCTGCATCAGCGTCAGGAACAGCCACTGCGACCAGCGGTACATGATCGGCTCGGAGCTCACGAACGTGCGTCCCCAGTCGAACGAGTAGCCGAGCCGGTCGAGCTGGCCGGTCATGCGCTGCGCGCAGCGTGCCACCCAGTCGCCGGGCGACTCGCCGCTGGCGATCGCGCCCAGCTCGGCGGGCAGCCCGAACGCGTCGAAGCCGAACGCAAACAGGACCTCGTCGCCGCGCGCGCGCCTGAAGCGGGCGTAGGCGTCGCCGATCGAGTAGCTGCGGACGTGGCCGATGTGGATGTCTCCGGATGTGAACGGCGCCGACGGCTTGATGTAGATGTGCGCGCGTCCCTGGTCGATCGCGGGCGTCTTGAAGGCGTCGCGCTCGCGCCAGGCGGCCTGGCGGGCGGCCTCGATCGCCTCGGGGTCATATGTGGGATGCGTGCGCTCGCTCATTGCCGATCGAGCATAGCCAAGGGGTATCCGGCGCCATGCGCGCGGGTTGGGGGGAGATGCTCTCAGCTCGTGACCGAGCGGCGGCAGCGGGGCTCGCCGCGTGCATGCCGTTGCTATGCTCGAACTCGCTTGGGTGTGACGCTCGACAGGCTCGTGACGAGTCGCAAACGGTCCTCCTCGGCCCCGTCCGATGCGGGGTCTTCTTGTCCGCGGGCCATGGGAGGATGAGCCGATGGAGATCGAGATCGGACGCGGCAAGAAGGGCCGCCGGGCCTACGGATTCGATGACATCGCGATAGTGCCCTCGCGGCGCACGCGCGACCCCGACGACATCGACATCTCCTGGAAGCTCGGGCCGTATCAGTTCGAGCTGCCGATGATGGCCGCCGCGATGGACGGCGTCGTGTCGCCCGAGACGGCCGCGATCATCGGCCGGCTGGGCGGTCTGGCGGTGCTGAGCCTCGAGGGGATCTTCACCCGCTATGAGGACGCCGAGGACCAGCTGCAGCGGATCGCCTCGCTGCCCAAGGAGATCGCCACGCGCGAGATGCAGGACATCTACCGCGAGCCGATAAAGCCCGAGCTGATCTCGCGGCGAATCGGCGAGATCAAGGAACAGAAAGTCGTCGCAGCGGCGTCGCTGACCCCGCAGCGCGTGATCCAATATCACGAGCTCGCGCTCGAGGCCGGACTCGACGTGCTCGTGATCCAGGGGACGGTCGTCTCCGGCGAGCACGTCTCGACGGTGTCCGAGCAGCTGAACCTCAAGGAGTTCATCCCGACGCTCGACGTACCCGTCGTCGTCGGTGGCTGTGCCTCCTACCACACCGGTCTGCATCTGATGCGCACGGGCGCCGCGGGAGTGCTCGTGGGCGTCGGCCCGGGCGCCGCCTGCACGACGCGCGGAGTGCTCGGGATCGGCGTGCCGCAGGCGACCGCGATCGCCGACGTGGCGCACGCGCGCGCGACGCACATGCTCGAGACCGGCGAGTACTGCCAGGTGATCGCCGACGGCGGGATGAAGGACGGCGGCGACGTGTCGAAGGCGATCGCACTCGGCGCCGACGCGGTGATGATCGGATCTCCGCTGGCGCGCGCATACGAGGCGCCGGGGCGCGGCTTTCACTGGGGCATGGCCACGTTCCATCCGACGCTTCCGCGCGGTGCGCGCGTGGCCACCAGCCAGAACGGCACGCTCCAGGAGATCCTGATCGGGCCGGCGCGCGAGAACGACGGCACGTTCAACCTGTTCGGAGGCCTGCGCACGTCGATGGCCACGTGCGGCCACAAGGACCTCGCCGAGTTCAACCGCGCCGAGGTTGTGGTCGCGCCGGCGCTGCAGACCGAGGGCAAGGCGCTCCAGCGCGACCAGGGGATCGGCATGGGCGCGGTCAACGGGAAGGCGGCCGCGCTCGTAAATGACTAGAACGCAACGGTCATCTCCGCCGTCGTTTGGCAGCGTCCTCGGTCGCTCGCGTGCAATCGCACGCCACGCCACCTGCGTCCTTGCCAGCCTCGGCGGTGATGCCTCTGGCGCTCTGTTAGATGGCTGAGTCGCCCGCCGCGACGCTCGAGCCCGCCGCGCAGCGGGCACAGGCGACGCCGGCGACCAGCGAGGAGGTGCTGGTGCTGGACTACGGCGGCCAGTACAGCCAGCTGATCGCGCGGCGGATACGCGACTGCGGGGTGTTCAGCGAACTGCTGCCCCACGACACCCCGCTCGAGGAGGTCGCGGCGCGGCGTCCGCGCGGGATCGTCCTGTCGGGCGGTCCCGCCTCGGTGTACGCCGACGCGGCCCCGCGACTCGACCACGGTCTGCTCGAGCTCGGCGTCCCGATGATGGGTATCTGCTACGGGATGCAGTTGCTCGTCCACGAGCTCGGTGGCAGGGTCGAGCAGGCAGAGGTCGGCGAGTTCGGACGCTCTGATCTGACCGTCGAGCAGCCGGGCAGGCTGCTCGCGGGCCTGCCGCGCGAGCAGACGTGCTGGATGTCACACCGCGACACCGTGTTCAAGGCCCCGCCGGGGTTCAGCGCACTCGCCTCCTCCGGCTCCTCGCCGGTGGCCGCCGTGGAGGACGTCGAACGCGACATCTACGGGATCCAGTTTCACCCCGAGGTCGTGCACACCCCCTACGGTCAGGAGATACTGACGCGCTTTCTGACTGACGTGTGCGGTTGTGAGCGCACGTGGACGGCGGCCTCGATCGTCCAGGAGCAGATCGCGCGCATCCGCGCTCAGGTCGGCAACGGGCGCGTGATCTGCGGGTTGTCGGGCGGCGTGGACTCGTCCGTGGCCGCGCTGCTCGTGCACCGCGCCGTCGGCGAGCAGCTGACGTGCGTGTTTGTCGACCACGGCCTGATGCGCAAGGACGAGGGCGAGCAGGTGGTTGGGACCTTTCGCGACGCGTTCAAGGTGGCGCTCGTCGCGGTCGACGCGCAGGAGCGATTCCTGCGCAGGCTGCGGGGCGTGACCGAGCCCGAGGCCAAGCGCAAGGCGATCGGGGCGGAGTTCATCAAGGTGTTCGAGGAGGAGGCCGGCAAGCTCGCGGGCGAGAGTGGCGTGCGCTATCTCGTCCAGGGGACGCTCTACTCCGACGTGATCGAGTCCGGCGGCAGCGCCGGGGCGGCGACGATCAAGTCCCACCACAACGTCGGTGGCCTGCCCGAGGAGATGGAGCTCGAGCTCGTCGAGCCGCTGCGCGCGCTGTTCAAGGACGAGGTCCGCAGGGTCGGCGAAGAGCTCGGGATGCCCGAGCGCCTGGTCTGGCGCCAGCCATTCCCCGGACCGGGGCTGGCGATCCGGATCGTGGGCGGGGAGGCGACGCGCGAGCGGCTGGATGTCCTGCGCGAGGCCGACCACATCCTCCAGGAGGAGATCCGTGCGGCCGGCCTGTACCGAGAGCTGTGGCAGTCGTTCTGCGTGCTGCCCGACGTGCGCACCGTCGGCGTTCAGGGCGACGAGCGCACGTATGGCTACGTCGTGGTCGTGCGCGCGGTGACGGGCGACGATGCGATGACCGCCGACTGGGCGAGGCTGCCCTACGACCTACTCGAGACGGTCGCCTCGCGCATGATCAACGAGCTGCGCGAGGTCAACCGCGTCGTGCTGGACATCACCTCAAAGCCGCCCGGGACGATCGAGTGGGAGTGAGCGGCGCAAGCGGCTGAGCGCCACCTGGCGCCCACCGCCTCAGACCCTCTATCATGCACGGCCGCCGCGCGCTTTCGCCTGGCCTTTTTCACACCATGACCTCAGCGAGCACGCCTTCTACGAAGACCTACGTCGCCAGCCGCGCCGACCGTGAGCGCAACTGGCTGCTCGTCGACGCGAACGGCAAGACGCTCGGACGGCTCGCGACGCAGCTCGCCGACGCGCTGCGCGGCAAGCGCAAGCCCCAGTACACGCCGCACGTCGACACCGGTGATTTCGTCGTGGTGGTCAACGCCGAGAAGGTCCACGTCAGCGGCGACAAGCGCAAAGCAAAGCGCTACTACCGCCACTCAGGCTACCCGGGCGGCCTGCGCTCGCGGACGTTCGCGGAGCTGCAGGAGCGCCGGCCCGAGGAGATCATCCGGCTGGCCGTGAAGGGGATGATGCCGCGCAACCGCCTGGCCCGAAAGCAGATCACCAAGCTGAAGGTCTACGCGGGTCCCGACCATCCGCACGCCGCCCAGAAGCCTCAACCGCTCGAGCTCGACGCCTAGCTGTGGCAGACGACGAGACCCCCACATCCGACGAGGCCGAGCAGCCAGCGGTGCCCGATACCGCGGTGCCCGAGGGGGCCGGGCAGCCGTCGCCAGAGCAGCCCGCGGGCGGCCAGGACGACGAGCCGGGCTCCGAGCAGCCGTCCGACGAGCAGCCCGAGCCGCAGCCTGACGGCGAGCCCGCCGCGCAGGAGGCCGGCGGCGAGGTGCCGGCGTCTGAGCCGGTCGCGGACGGCGGGGAGGGCGAGGCCGGCGAGGAGGAGGACGAGACCGAGCCCGCGCCACGTGCCAAGCCGGCGGTTCCGGGCGCCCACCTGGAAGTGGACATCGTTCCCGAGGGAGCCGACCCGCTCGAGCGCGGGGAGGAGTACGAGGATCACTATGCCAGCGAGGAGGACGAAGACGCGGAGGGACCCGCCGCCGAAGACGAGGAGGAAGAGCAGCGCGAGGAGCTGTCAGAGCCGATCTCCACCGCGGCGATCGACCTCGCCTCGGGGGCGCGCTACCGCGCGACGGGAAAGCGCAAGACCGCGATCGCGCGCGTCACGCTGCGACCCGGCAAGGGCGCCTATGTCGTCAACGGGCGCTCGTTGGAGGAGCACTTCCCGCGCGAGACGCTGCAGCGCAACATCCGTCAGCCGCTCGAGACGGTCGGCTACCAGGAGCGCATGGACGTGATCGCGCGGCTCGGCGGCGGCGGCATCTCGGCGCAAGCCGGGGCGCTGCGCCACGGCGTCTCGAGAGCGCTGCTCGAGGCCGATCCGAACCTCCGTGGCGAGCTCAAGCGCAGGGGCTTCTTGACGCGCGACTCACGCGCCAAGGAGCGCAAGAAGGCCGGGCTGAAGAAGGCGCGCAAGCGCCCGCAGTTCTCCAAGCGCTGACCTTGGGGCGGACGCCGCAGCCGTCCACTGTCTGAGATGTGCCTGGCACGCTTCACGGGATGACACGCAGGCTGTTCGGTACCGACGGCGTGAGGGGCGCGGCGGGGGAGCTCGTCACCGCGGAGCTGGCGCTCGCGCTGGCGCGAGCCGCCACGGCGCTGGACGGCGCACGACGTCCGCAGGTGCTCATACTCCGCGACACGCGTGAGTCGGGGGAGATGCTCGAGGCCGCCGCGGCGGCTGGCGTGAGCGCAGCCGGCGGTGACGCGCTGCTGGCCGGCGTGCTGCCGACGCCGGCGGCGCCGCTGCTGCTCGCGCGTCACGGCCTCGACCTCGCGATCGTGCTCTCGGCCTCGCACAACCCCTTCCAGGACAACGGGATCAAGATCTTCGGCGGCGACGGTTACAAGCTCTCCGATGAGGCCGAGCTGGAGATCGAGCGCGCACTCGAGCTCGGCGGCGCGAGGCCCACGAGGCAGATCGGACGCGTGCGACCCGTGCACGGCGCCGGCGAGGACTACCTGCGCGAGCTGCAGGCGCGCTTCTCAGGACTCGACCTCGGCGGCATGAACGTGCTCCTGGACTGCGCCAACGGCGCCACGCACGAGCTCGCGCCCGAGGTCTTCAGGCGTCTGGGCGCCGAGGTGACCGCGCTTGCCGACACGCCCGACGGGCGCAACATCAACGACGGCTGCGGCTCGACGCACCTGGAGACCGTGGCCGGGCGCATGCGCGAGGGCGGGTTCGCGATCGGCTTTGCCTTCGACGGCGATGGCGACCGCGTGCTGGCATGTGATCGCCGCGGTGCGATCGTGGATGGCGACGAGCTGCTCGCCCTGTCGGCGCTTCACCTGCGCGGGCGCGGGCGCCTGCCCGGCGGTGGGGTGGCCGTGACGGTCATGACCAACTACGGCTTTCACGCGGCGATGCGCCGGGCCGGGTTGGAGGTCGCGACGACC
>Ga0187783_10003908_pt1 | contig 10997 bp, 9 predicted proteins | sample 1015_SJ02_MP02_2_FD_132471 | JGI IMG/M metagenome (GOLD analysis project Ga0187783, IMG submission 132471) | Tropical peat soil microbial communities from peatlands in Department of Meta, Colombia - 1015_SJ02_MP02_20_MG | ecosystem: Environmental > Terrestrial > Soil > Wetlands > Peat | place...
CACGCTGGCTCGAGCGGTTCCACCCCGTCCCGCCACCGGGCGATGGCGTCGCCGCGACCCTCATCGCTTCGGGCACCGCTGCGCTGGTTGAGCGCTACGAGCTGCCGCAGGGACGGCGTTACGCGCTCCTCGGACCACCCCACTCCTGAGAGAGAAAACCCCATGTCGCAATCCGCTCTCGAGCTCTCGCGCAATCTGCGCAATCGCCACATTCAGCTCATCGCCATCGGCGGGACGATCGGCGTCGGGTTGTTCCTCGGATCGGCGAAGGCGATCCACAACGCCGGCCCGGGGTTACTGCTGGCTTACGCCGTCGGCGGCGTCGCGATCTTCTTCATCATGCGCGCGCTGGGGGAGCTCCTCAGCTATCGGCCGGTGGCCGGCTCCTTCGCAACCTACGCGCAGGAGTTCTGCGGACCCTTCGCCGGGTTCGCGACCGGTTGGTCGTACTGGTTCATGTGGATCGCTACGGCGATGGCGGAACTGACCGCCATCGGCATCTACGTGCGCTACTGGCTCCCCGAAGTGCCGCAATGGCTGCCGGCTCTGATCGCGCTCCTCGTTCTTTACCTCGCGAATCTCCTGGCGGTGCGGGCCTTCGGCGAGCTGGAGTTCTGGTTCGCGCTCATCAAGGTCGTCACCATCGTGGCGCTGATCGTCGCCGGCCTTGCGGTGATCGTGTTCCACGTCGGCGCTCTCGGTGCCAGCGCCGGCTTTGCCAATCTGTGGTCACACGGTGGCTTCCTGCCCTTCGGCATCGGCGGAGTTCTGCTCACCCTGCAGATCGTGATGTTCGCCTACAACGGGGTGGAGCTGATCGGAGTAACGGCCGGCGAAGCGCGCGACCCGGAGGTCGTGCTGCCGCGCGCGACCAACGGCATCATCGCGCGGATCCTCATCTTCTATATTGGTGCCCTTGTCGTGATCATGGCGCTGGTGCCCTGGAGCAGTCTGAGCCCGAACGTGAGCCCGTTCGTGTTCGTCTTCGAGAAGCTCGGCGTGCCGGCGGCGGCGAGCCTCATCAACGTGGTAGTCATCACCGCCGCCAGCTCCTCGTGCAACAGCGGCTTGTTCAGCACCGGGCGCATGCTCTGGTCCCTGGCGCAACAAGGCCAGGGCCCGCGCGCCCTGGCCACGCTCAGCTCCCGGCACGTGCCGGCGGCGGGCATTCATGCCTCGGCGGCCGTGATGCTGCTCGGCGTGGTGCTGAACTACACCGTGCCCGAGCGCGTGTTCACCTGGGTCACGAGTGTGGCGCTCGTCGGCACCTTCTGGACCTGGGGCATCATCCTGGTCTCGCACCGTAATTACCGCCGGGCCGTGCGCGCCGGCAAAGTCGCAGCGGCGCCATTCCGCATGCCCGGTGCGCCATTCGCGAACTGGGCGGTGCTTGCGTTCCTCGTCGCCGTGAGCGCCCTGCTGTGGCGGGATCCGGACACGCGCATCGCGCTGTTCGTCGCGCCGGTGTGGTTCGCCCTGCTCGGCACCGGTTACGCGCTCAGGGTCAGGCCACACGGCGCAGGCGCACCGCCGCAGCGCGCTACTTGAGTGGCTCGCCGCTGCCGATCAGGCCGCCGCCGTCGACGATGAGGGCCTGTCCGGTGATGAAGTTTCCGGCACGGGAGGCGAGCAGCACCGCGACGCCGGCGATATCGTCAGGCACGCCGAGCCGGCGCAAGGGGTAGAGGCTGGCGATGGCGGCGGCGCGGGCCGGGTCCGCCCACAGCGCCCTCGAGAACTGTGTCTTTATGACCCCGGGCACGATGCAGTTGATGCGGATGTTGTGCGGCCCCCACTCGACCGCGAGATTGCGCGCCAGTTGCATGTCGGCCGCCTTGGAGATTCCGTAGGCGCCGAGCATCGCGCTGCCGAGGAATCCGCTTACGGAAGAGACGATGATCACCGCACCGTCCTTGCGCTCGGCCATGGCCGGCAAGGTCATGTTGCACAGCCACAGCGTGCTGAGCACGTTGTTGTGGATGATTTTCTCGAACGCTTCGTCGGAGATCCGCGCCAACGGGCCGAAGTGCGGATTGGTGGCCGCGTTGCACACCACGACATCGATCCGGCCCCACTGCGCGATCGTCGCCTCGACGAGCGCCTGCAGCTCCTCCTTGTGTCCAACGTGACAGGCACGCGCCATGGCTGTGCCGCCCGCGGCGCGGATTTCCTGCGCCACCACCTCGCAGCTCTCGGCCTTGCGGCTCGAGATCACGACCCGTGCACCGTGCTGCGCCAGCGCCACCGCGATCGCCTTGCCGATACCACGGCTCGAGCCGGTGACGAGGGCAACATTGCCGGTGAGGTCGAAGATGCTCATGCGCGTGCGCTCCCCCGGGCTCTCCCGCCGGTCGATTCGCGCCGCATTCTGCCCCATTACCGGATGGGCGTGGATTGTCAGTAAGATCTCGTAAACGCGCCCGTAGCTCAGTTGGATAGAGCATCAGGCTTCGAACCTGAGGGTCGGCGGTTCGAATCCGTCCGGGCGCGCGCTTGCCGAAAAGTGGGTCGAGGAATTCCGACGTTCATGATGGTCAGGCGGGCGAACCGCCGGCCGCCGCAGGCGGCGCGGGAGTTCGACAACCTGGCGAGTCCTCGCGCTTTGTGGTCTTGCTCGCACCAGGGGTGAGGGAGTCAGCGTAAGTCAGCGGTTTTCAGCAGATAAGCGGCAGGGCTTGCTCCGTGCTCGTGTGGTCATCAGAGCATCACGGAGCTGCGAGCGGGATGTGGTATAAGCAGCTGAAGATTTCGTGCACGGCGATTGCAGAACAGGATCAATAAATCGCTCCGGCACAAAACCAAAAGCTGTAGCTAGAGCAGCCCGTGGGATTGGCAGGCTGCGACTTCCACGTCTACATCGATAACTGGGCTCTCATAACCACGGCCCACATGGCCCGCACAAGATCGGAGAGTTGTATATGCGTGCATCCCCTGTATCGCGGGTCTTAGCGGCTTTGTCGTGTTGCCCGCTGTTTGCCGCCGTTGCTCTCAGCCCTGCCACGGCATCCGCCGACTGCACGCCGCTGGCGGTCGACCGCGTGACCACTATCGTCGATGACCATGTGCTGACGCCGATTCCCGGCAATGTTCATCGACTCGCACGCCCGGAGTTCGATCGTGGGAAGGTCAGCGACAGCTTGCCGCTCGAGCACATCGTGATGCTGCTCAAGCGCACTCCGGCGCAGGAATCGGCGCTCCAGACGCGCATTGACCAGATGCACAACCCACGCTCGCCGCTGTTCCACCAGTGGCTGAGCGCCGCCGAAGTCGGCAACTGCTACGGCGTGGGCGATGCCGACATCACCGCCGTGGGCGCCTGGTTGCAAAAGCATGGATTCACGATCGACTCGGTGCCCGCCGGCAAGACGACGCTCATCATTACCGGCACGGCGCGCCAGGTGGAGGAGGCTTTCCACACGGAGATCCACCATCTCGACGTACGCGGCAAGAATCACATTGCCAACATGAGCGCCCCCCAGGTGCCCGCAGCGCTGGCCGCGGTCATCGGTGGTTTCCGCTCGCTCAACGATTTCTTCCCCAAGGCCATGGTGCATCCGGTCGGAGTCGTCAAACGCGATGCCAGCACGGGCAAGCTGTACCGGGCCGGCAATTTCGGCAATGCGCCGAGCGTCGGCAAGGCCTTGGCGAGCCAGAAGTCCAACGCCCTGGTCACCTACACCGATAATCCTTATTGCCTGCCGGGGGACTGTGAATGGCTGGGCCCGCAGGATTTCTACACGATCTACAACGAAACACCGTTGCTCACCGGTAATTTCTGTAATGGCAGGCCATGCGACGGCACCGGGCAAACCATCGCCGTGATCGAGGAAACCGATGTGTGCGCGGGCCAAAGCGGCACATCGCCCGACGATTGCGCCGGAGCGAATGATCTGGCCATGTTTCGGGCGCAATTCGGTTTGCCTCCGGCACACGTGCGGTACTATTTCGGTATCGGGGGCTACTGCGGCGATCCTGGCGTTCAGGGGCCGAGTGGAACGTTTGAAGAGCTAGAAGCTGATATAGATCTACAGTGGGCCGGCACGACTGCTCCGGGCGCAACCGTGGACTTCCTGGCATGTGCTACCACCGCGACCACGGCGGGCGTCGATCTCGCCGGCATCTATGCCGTGAACGAGCTATCGGCCACGATTTCTTCGTTCAGCCTGAGTTACGGTATCTGCGAAGCGGGTCTCACCGATAACGAATACGGCGTTTTTCAAAACGACGCCTTTTACAACAGCCTTTGGCAACAGGCCGTAGCCGAGGGCCAGACGGTAAACGTATCTGCCGGCGACAGCGGCGATGATACCTGCGACCGAGGGGCGACAGCCGCCACCTCCGGTTGGAACGTGAACGGAATGGCCTCGACTCCGTACGACGTCGCCGCCGGCGGAACGGATTTTACCGACAACTACACCTCGAATTTTGCCGCTGCGCCCAACTCATACTGGAACACGAACGATTCGCCACCCTACCGGTCAGCGCTTTCCTATATTCCAGAAATCACCTGGAACCAGACCTGCGGCAGCACTCTGGTGGCGAGTTATCTGGGCTTTCTCGAAGGCACTACTTACACGCCGGAAGGAGTATGTAACGGGCAGACTCCTTACGATGCGGATTTCACCTACGTCGATGGCAGCGGCAGCGGAGGAATCAGTTCGATTTACCGGCTGCCCACCTGGCAGAGCGTTTATGGCGTGGGCAGAAGTTACACCTCTCGTACCATGCGCAATCTGCCGGACATCTCCCTGTTTGCCTCGGCCAATTTCTGGTCCCACGCACTGCTGTTCTGTGAGTCCGACATTGTGACCGGAACGGGAGGCGACACGCCCTGCAACTTCGCCGATGTCGATGAGGGCGGCATGATGGCTGCCGGGGGAACGTCCTTCGTGGCACCCCAATTCAACGGCGTGATCGCACTGATCAATCAAGCCTCGCGGCCTTTGTTCGGGCAGGCGCGCCAGGGCCAGGCGGACTACCGGCTCTATGCCCTGGGCGAGCACGAATACGGCGTGGCCAATCTGCCGAACATACTGCCCTTCTTCCCCAGCATCCTGACTTGCGAATCCAACTACCGTTCCATCTCGGAATTCAGTCAGACGTTTGCGAGCTGCGTCTTCTACGACATTAATCGGACTCCCGCCATCGGCACCAATAGTTGCGGCGGGCCCGATAACAGCAACTGCGTGGTCGATGGCAACGTGATGCCCTGCGAAACCGGGAGCCTCGACTGCTTCACCGCGAATGCGCACGATAGCTACGGTCTGCTGTCGCTTTCCACGTCCCGCTTTGAGCCGGCCTGGTATCAGAGCGGCGGTTACAGTGATGCAGTGGGCCTGGGAAGCTTCAACGTAACCAACCTGGTAGAGAATTGGGACAACCCGTTCTGGCTCGTGCCACTCGTGAGCACCATCACGGTTTCCTCCGATCCGGCGACGATCGATAACTCTGCCGGGACGGCCACCACGACTTTGAGCGCCAAGGTCGACGCCACGGGCCGGGGCGGCATCGCCCCAGCTTCGGGGACGGTTACGTTTTATCGAGCTGCCCCCGGCTTCTCGGGGGGACTGGACTGTGACGACAAGGATCACCTGGTCCTTTTGGGCAGTGCGTCCCTGCAACGGGCCAGCGACTGCAGCAGCACATGTTCCGCCGGCGCCGCCTTGTCCCAAGTCACGGCGCAACAGCTCGGCGGAAGCGGCACACGTCCGGTGCTGGCGTGTTTCAGCGGCGATGGCGCCAACGACGCCCCGTCCTCCGATACCACAACCATCACCGTAAGGTAAGGTGGCGAGGCGGCGGCATTGCGAACTCAAAGCGGGCTATGTAAAGACCGGGCGCTCGCCTTCATGTGAGCGCCCGGCGGCGACGCCCGGGGCTATCGCTTGATCCACTGCAGGTTCGGCTCGGGCCGGCGTCGAGTGGTCGGGCGCATCGTGTCACCCTCGAACTGCCAGCGGTCGACGAGCGGGAACCCATCCAATGGGCGACTGCGGAATATCAGGCCCATTTGTTCCAGCGCCAACCTCTGTTTCTTGCGGTTCTTATAACCGGTGAGCTCGACGAGTTCTTCTTGTGTCAGCCAGAGGCTCATGGCAATCCCCCTCGATCGGGGCTCATTGTAGATTACATCCCGTAGCCGCGTGAGCGGGCGCCCAAACGCCATGGAATGACCGGTCCGGGGCGAACCAGCTCGTTATCCAGGCCCCCGCCGGCTTTGTTACCGGTAAATGACCGCCGCGAAGTTGAACCGTTACCCCGGCGTGCCTAGCCTGACTCCGGTACCTCCAAACTCAGGATCATCGCCATGGGAATGAACTCAGCCCATGACACCGGACACTCAAAGCCGCGTGGTCGCCGCTTCAGCCTGCTGCGCGCCGTCACGGCTCGGCTAAGCGAGCTGCAGGGAGCGGTCAGCGTGCTGGAAGCCGATCGCGCGCAGCTGCGCCGCGAGTTGGGCATGGCCGCAGCCTCGAGACGATGCCCCTCCCCGTTGTCGCTTTACACCAACCAGGAGCTGGCCGACGCCATCACTGAGCTCCTCGATGTGGCCGAATATACGCACGCGTGCCGATGCAGGCCCGCCTGCGTGTCAACTCCCGGATGACGCATCGAAGGGTCCTTAGGTAGGGCCCGGGGTGACCCTGCCCGGGCCCGGGCAACGACTGTCTCCGCCCGCGGACATTCACGTGCGCCCGGCCGGAACGTACGCTTGCGCGAATGAGCGAGCGACTGGTGGTCCCGGACCGAGTGGACGTCGAGGCTGAGCTGTCCATCGATCACCCTTGGTGGGAATTCGCCGCCTGCTACAACGTCGCCGCATCCGACAGCATTCCCGTGGCACGCATGCACGGAAGCGAGTCAGAGGGGGTGATGATGGGCTGGGGGCTGATCCCGGCTGCAGCCAAGGGTGACGTACGGCGCCGGGGTCCGGCCAGGATCTACGCCGACTGCGTGAGCTCAGGTCACTTTCGCACCGCCTGGTTTCAGGGGCAGCGCGGCATCGTGCCACTCGCCGGCTTCTATCTGTGGCAGCGTCCCGCAGCGGGCCACCGTCAACCTCATTACGTGCGGCTGGTCAATCGTCCGGTGTTCGGAGTTGCGGCGCTGTGGGAGCGCTCAGTGAGCGAGGACGACGATGTGGTCGAGAGTTGTGCCCTGCTCACAGTGCCCGCCAATGCACTGGTTGCCGGGATCGACGGCGACAGCGATCAGATGCCCGCGATTCTGCGTCGCGAGGATTACGATACCTGGCTGCGCTCGCGGGTCGCTGATGCGCGCGAGCTGCTCGCGACCTATCCGCAGATGGGCATGGTCTGCCACCCGGTGGGACCGTACGTCAACGATCCGGGTCTCGACGGACCGCAGCTGATTCGGCCAGCGCCAGTCGAATCGGTCGAGCCGCAGCGCCGACGAGGGACCTGACTCCCCTCGCACGCCTTGGCCTCGCGCGCGCCGCCAGGTGTCGCCGGTTGTCACTCACCACACCTGAACGCCGAACGGAGCGCTCTGTCATCATCTCGGGACGCCGTACCTGCAGCATCGCGAAAGTGGAAGTCGACCTTGCGCGGGCGAGGAAAAGCAACGGCCAACACCTCAGCCGGCCGTACAGCCGGGCGCCGTCGCTGCGCATGGGCGGCGGATGCGGCTGACGCTGACATGGCCCGCTACCACGACGAGGAGTGGGGACGGCCCGAGCACAACGATCGCCGCCTGTTCGAGATGCTCACGCTCGAGGGCGCGCAGGCCGGACTCTCCTGGTCCACCATCCTGCGCAAGCGCGCCGGCTACCGCCGCGCCTTCGCCAACTTCGACCCGCGGCGGGTCGCACGCTTCGATGCCCGCCGCCGCGCCACGCTGCGGCGCGACAGCGGTATCGTGCGCAACCGCGCGAAGATCAGTGCCACCGTGAGCAATGCCCGCGCATTCCTCGCGGTACAACGCGAGTTCGGCTCCTTCGATCGCTACCTGTGGGGCTTTGCCGGCGGGCGCCCGCGTCTCAATCGCCCGCGCGGGGGCGCAGTCGCTGCGCGCAGCCTGCTCAGCGATGCCCTTTCGCGCGACCTCATGCGGCGCGGCTTCCGTTTCGTCGGCACGACGATCGTCTATGCCTATCTGCTGGCCGTCGGCGTGGTCAACGATCACGCCCGCGGCTGCTTTCGCTGTCCGCCAGCCGAGCCTCGCCCGCGCCGGCCCGGCGGGCGCGGCGCCCGGCAGTAGCCTTTGTGTGCGAGCGCCTCTTAAGATAGCGGCCCGATTCATTCCCGACAGGACTAACGGCTATGAAGGCACTTCTTGCGATGGCACTCGGCGCGGCCCTTTGGGGCGGAACGGCGTACGCCGACTGCTCGTACCCGGCCGCCCCGTCGAAGCTGCCCGACGGCGCCTCCGCAACCCTCGAAGAGATGGTAGCGGGGCAGAAAGCCGTCAAGGAGTACGACAAGTCGATCAAGGACTACGTCGACTGCATCGACAAGGACGTGGAAGACAAAATCGCCAAGGCGGGCGACAAGCTCAAGCCCGAGCAGAAGGCGGACATGCAGAAGGTCGAGGCGCAAAAGCACAACGCGGCCATCGACCAGCTTCAAAGCGTCGCCGATCGCTTCAACGAGCAGGTCAAGGTCTTCAAGGCAAGGACCTCCGACAAGAAGGGTTGAGTGCTGACTCCGGCGGAGGCCGACCAGCTGATCGGGCAGCACCTGCAGTGCCTGCCCATCGAATCGCTGCCGCTCGCGCAGTGCGCCGGCGCAGTACTGCGCGAGAACATCTATGCCGAGCGGGATCAGCCGCCCTATGACCGCGTCGCCATGGACGGCATCGCGCTCTCGAGCCGCGCGCTCGGCACGGGCGCCCGCACATTCCGCATCCAGGCGACACAGGCCGCCGGCGATGCGCCACTCACGCTCGCAGCGCCCACCGATTGCATCGAGGTGATGACCGGGGCGGTGCTGCCCTCGGGATGCGACAGCGTCGTCGCGGTCGAAGAGCTCTCGCAGGCGGGCGGCCGGGCCGCACTCGCGCCACAGGCGCGCGTCGAACCCGGGCAGAACGTGCATCGCCGCGGCAGCGACACGCGTCAGGGGACGCTGCTCCTGTCCGCAGGGCAACGGCTGCATGCCCCCGAGATCGCCATCGCCGCGGCCGCCGGCATGCCACGCATTCGCGTGGCCAGCCAGCCGATGCTGGTCGTCATCTCCACGGGCAACGAGCTGGTCGAGCCCGGAGAACCGGTGCTCGCCCACCAGGTGCGCCGCTCCAACGCTTATGCGGTTGTCAGCGCACTGCGCGAGCACGGCTTCCAGCGCGTCGCCGACGATCACATTCGCGACGAGCGCGAGGAGCTACACGCGCGGCTGCGCCTGCACCTCGAGACTCACGATGTGCTGGTGCTCTCGGGCGGTGTCTCTGTGGGTCGCTTCGACCTGGTGCCGAAGGTGCTGGAGGAGCTCGGCGTGCGCACGATCTTTCACAAGGTGTCGCAGCGCCCCGGCAAGCCGTTATGGTTCGGCATGGCGCCCTCGGGAGCGGCGGTTTTCGGGTTACCGGGCAACCCGGTGTCGACGCTGGTGTGCCTCACGCGCTACGTGCTGCCGGCGCTGCGCGGCAGCCTCGGGCAGACTCCCGAGCCGGGGCCGCGGGTGGCCCTCGGCGCGCCGTTCACCGTGACGCCGCCGCTGACGCACTTCATTCCGGTGCGCCTCGAGCAGGATGACTGGGGGCGTGAGTGGGCTGTGCCCTCCCCGACCAACGGCTCGGGGGACTTCACCGCGCTTGCCGGCACGGCGGGGTTCGTCGAGCTGCCGCCCGGCCCCAATACCTACGCCAAGGGCTTCGTGACGCGCCTGTACCGCTGGTCCTGAGCCCCGCCGGGCGCCCGAAGTGAGCGCCTTGCGCCAGCGCTCCCCGCCCCCACTTCAGCCTTAATAGCCAACCGGCCGGCCTGATGCTCATACTTGCAGAACCCATGTCCGGACGCGAAGTAATCGTCCCGTTAAAGACGCTGCCCGCACCACGCGATACGCTGGCGCGGCCTATGCGCGACCTGCGCATCTCGGTGATGGATCGCTGCAACTTCCGCTGCCCCTATTGCATGCCGCGCGAGACCTACCACGAGCGCTACCGCTTCCTCGGCTCTCACGAACGGCTGTCATTCGATGAGATCGTGCGTGCCGCGCGCCTCTTCGTCCAACTCGGCGTGCGCAAGCTCCGCCTCACGGGCGGGGAGCCGCTGCTGCGGGCCAACCTGCCGGATCTCATCGGCGATCTGACCGACATCCCCGGCATCGAGGACGTCGCGCTGACGACCAACGGCGTGCTGCTCTCGCGCTACGCCACCGAGCTCAAGGCCGCGGGCCTCAACCGCGTCACCGTGAGTCTCGACAGCCTCGATCCGCGGGTGTTCGCGCAGATGAGCGGCGGCTTTGCCGCTCTCGACGAGGTGCTCGCGGGGCTGGAGCACGCCCGCCGCGCCGAGTTCGCTCCCATCAAAATCAACGCCGTCGTTCAACGCGGCGTCAACGACCACACGGTGCTCGAGCTGATAGAGCATTTCCGTGGCACCGGCGTGATCGTGCGCTTCATCGAGTACATGGACGTCGGCAACCGCAACCAGTGGCGCCCCGAGTTGGTCGTCCCCTCGCGCGAGCTGCTGGCCCGCATCGGCGAGCGCTGGCCGCTGACCGCGCTGGAACCCGAATACCGCGGTGAGGTGGCGCGGCGCTACGCCTTCAGCGACGGCCAGGGCGAAGTGGGCTTCATCTCCTCGGTGTCGCAGCCGTTCTGCGGCGACTGCACGCGCGCGCGGCTGTCGTCGGACGGTGTGCTCTACACCTGCCTCTTCGCCACCCATGGCACCAGCCTGCGCGATGCGCTGCGCGGCGGTGCGAGCGACGAGCAGCTGCTCGAGACGATCGCCGGCATCTGGCGCAACCGCACCGACCGCTACAGCGAGCTGCGCGCCAGCCGGCGCGACACGCAGGGCGAGGAGCGCAAGGTCG